>Ga0182739_1000588_pt1 | contig 44373 bp, 29 predicted proteins | sample eDN5th30CBELigBY_FD_128873 | JGI IMG/M metagenome (GOLD analysis project Ga0182739, IMG submission 128873) | Enriched backyard soil microbial communities from Emeryville, California, USA - eDNA 5th pass 30_C BE-Lig BY (version 2) (version 2) | ecosystem: Environmental > Terrestrial > Soil >... | reverse complement strand
GTTCGGTGGTTCGAATCCATCATCTCCCACCATTCCTTTAGGGGCATAGTTTAAAGGTAGAACAAAGGTCTCCAAAACCTTTGGTGTGGGTTCGATTCCTGCTGCCCCTGCCAGAGGAAATCAACTAGAACTACTAATATGGCGGTCGTGGCGAAGGGGTTAACGCACCGGATTGTGGCTCCGGCACTCGTGGGTTCAAGTCCCATCGATCGCCCCATTTATAGTAATAAGATTGGTTAATAATGTTGGGGATTAGCCAAGCGGTAAGGCAACGGACTTTGACTCCGTCACTCCAAGGTTCGAATCCTTGATCCCCAGCCATTACCTAACTTAAACAATTATGCGGAAGTGGCTCAGCGGTAGAGCATCGCCTTGCCAAGGCGAGGGTCGCGGGTTCGATTCCCGTCTTCCGCTCCATATTATTTCGGTGCCATAGCCAAGTGGTAAGGCCAAGCTCTGCAAAAGCTTTATCCCCAGTTCAAATCTGGGTGGCACCTCCAATTTTTCTAAGCAAGAAACATGCGGCCTTAGCTCAGCTGGATAGAGCGTTTGACTACGAATCAAAAGGTCAGGAGTTCGAATCTCTTAGGCCGCGCCATCTTTGTTAGCTGTATTAAGGCAAAGATCACAATTGTATATGCCGGTGTGGCGGAATGGCAGACGCGCTCGACTCAAAATCGAGTGGGAAACCGTGGAGGTTCGAGTCCTCTCACCGGTACCATACTTGTAAACGACAGTCCATTAGAGAATATCTCTAGTGGGCTTTTTTGTATTATTTTGATAAACAATTGTTATACTGCTTGTTGAGGGGAATAGATTATGAAAATCCATATAAAACTAATAGGCATCATTATAATTGCCATTGCAGCTCTACTCTCTAGCTGCTCTACTAAAAATTCACCACCACCAACAGCCACAGTCGAAGTAGACTATATTACATTTACACATTCTCGATATGTAACGAATGATCCCGACAGCGCGATTGTAAATGAATTCTGGTATTATGATAGCGAAGCTAATAAGACTAAGAAAATATTTGAGATTGAATATACGTCACAATATCCGCTAGGGCATTACGATAAAGTAAATAATCTACTTTATTACACGAAAAGTACGCCAATTGATCATTCACCCGATCTATTTGGAGATCAAATTTTTGTCACTGATTTAAACACTAACGAGGAAAAGCAATTAACGGCAGACCTATTTGCAGTCAATTACATCATTCCCGCTGACGATCAAGTCTTTTTTGTTGCGGTTCCGCAAGATTCCAACGTGTTAAGATTAGGTGCTATAAACAGTAAGACTGGTGAAGTCAGCTATTGGGGAAATGAAGATACGATCAATGATGTTATTATAGAAACAATTTCTGTTAATCAAAGTAAACGAAAAATTTATGTGTCCACTTATTCAGACGCTGAACGAAACTATAATTTATTGCATCAAGATGGGCCTGCTGGACAAAACAACTACAAAATGCCGTTGCATACGGTTTACGAAATTGATTATTCCTTTGAACATAGTCATCCATTATATAGTGAATCTGAATGGATTCGTATGCTTATGACAACAGATTATGTTGTTACTGCATTAAGTGATAAACAATATAATGAAACTTCAGTTCCTTCTACTTTTATTCAATATAACTTAATTGATGAAACCATTGAAAAAGGTAATTGGGATACATTTCGATTGGAGAATGGTGGTGCAAATTATTCTTCAGATGGAACGAAAATCTACGCCATCGCAACAATCAATCAAAAACGCGGTTTGTATGAATATTCCTTTGCAACTAATACATATAGAGAAATATTCATTCAAACAGATGGTTTTATTAACAATATGCAGGTTGTCAAATATGCAGCCTCACCAGTAGCTCCTCTTTTAACGGAGATCACGAATCAAGTTTCAGAGCTGCCAACCGATAATGTCATCGAAAATGCTTGTCTCGAACCAGAGCGAACTGAGCAGGGGAACAGAGAAGACAATTATGTGTCTTTTCATGAATCTGAATACGAGGATTTTTATGAATACATGAGGCATTATATTCCGGCACAAATGGAGCCCTCTACTTTATTAACCTATGGAGAAAATAATGAACCGATGATTACTAAGCTTCCATCGGGACGAACAAATGAGCAGTCAGTTATTCCACCAAGCGAAGCTGATCCAGATCCAGATACAGATCCAGATCAACAAGAAGGATTCTTACAAGAAGAGGCTATTATTAACAAAATACAAGAGGAAGCAAGTTGTTTGCCTGTCATTCAGTTAGGCTTCGATCTTCCTAATCCAGAGCCAGGACTAGCTGTTATATATGGCACTGATGGATTTATCAATCGAATTTACTATGAGAATGAACAGCAGCATGAATAGTGAAAAATCCACTACAAATACGTTTTATAGAAACTGTTGACAAATAAGTCTTAAAATGGTTAAATCAAACAAGGAAACCACTAGGGGCGCCCGTCAGGGCTGAGATTAAGTGATTAGACTTTTGTCCCTTTGAACCTGATCTGGACAATACCAGCGTAGGAAAGTGGGAATGGTGCAACATAGGTAGTATACATCTAGCAGAAAGGACTGTAGCCTATTAAAGGCTTATTCCATGTTGTCTCTGTCTAGTCATGTTATACGTATGCTTATGTTTGTTATATTAACCATTGCTGCCGCCCGCACTGGGCGGCTTTTTGCTGTCTGGCGCGAAGCGGAATTTGTTTTTGCTGTGTAGTTTGAGTCAGAGCCTTCTGGTGGAGCTTCCAGTTACTTAACAGGAGGTATGATGATGGTATTATCGACAAGCCCGTTACCTGGTAGCCGTAAAGTATATATTACTGGCTCCCGCCCGGACATTTTAGTTCCGATGAGAAAAATTGAGCTTTCAGACACTGTGCGTGGAGAGTTTCAGCAGCCCAATGAACCTTTACTTGTTTACGATTCCAGCGGTCCTTACACTGATCCTGATTACAAGCTTGATATTGAGAAAGGGCTTCCGCATTTACGTCGTGCTTGGATTGAGGAGCGAGCAGATACGGAAAGTTACGATGGTCGTGCACTTAAGCCAGAGGACAATGGATTTTCAACTTTGGAGCGAGCTCGAGAGAAAGGAGCTGCTATAGCTGAGAGCCTAATGCACAAGCCACTAAGAGCGAAGCAAGGATGTAATGTGACGCAGCTGCATTATGCTCGAAAAGGCATCATTACCCCCGAGATGGAGTTTATTGCGCTGCGTGAAGGAATGTCTCCCCAATTTGTACGTGATGAGGTAGCTTCTGGGAGAGCGATTATTCCTGCGAACATCAATCATCCAGAAAGCGAACCGATGATTATCGGACGACATTTTCATGTGAAAATAAATGCGAATATTGGCAATTCTGCCGTCGCTTCCTCCATCGATGACGAGGTTGAGAAAATGATATGGGCAACGCGCTGGGGCGCAGACACGATTATGGATCTTTCGACGGGCAAAAACATTCATACAACGCGACAATGGATTATTCGCAATTCTCCAGTTCCTGTCGGCACCGTTCCGCTTTATCAGGCATTGGAAAAGGTCAACGGCGTGGTGGAGAATTTAAGCTGGGAAGTCTATCGAGATACGCTTATTGAGCAAGCAGAGCAGGGTGTGGACTATTTTACAATTCATGCGGGTGTATTGCTGCGCTATGTACATTTAACTGCAGAGCGGGTAACAGGGATCGTTTCGAGGGGCGGTTCAATAATGGCTGCGTGGTGTCTCGCTCATCATAAGGAAAACTTCCTCTATACTCATTTTGAGGAAATCTGCGAAATTATGAAAAGCTATGATGTGGCATTTTCACTCGGGGATGGACTTCGCCCCGGCTCGATTGCAGATGCTAACGATGCGGCGCAGTTTGCCGAGCTGGAAACGTTGGGGGAGCTAACGCAAATTGCATGGAAGCATGATGTGCAGGTGATGATAGAAGGGCCAGGACATGTACCAATGCATATGATTAAGGAAAATATAGATCGGCAGATGGAGGTTTGCCATGAAGCGCCGTTTTACACATTAGGTCCGCTAACGACTGATATTGCACCTGGCTATGACCATATTACATCAGCGATTGGTGCTGCGATGATTGGTTGGTTTGGTACAGCGATGCTATGTTATGTTACGCCGAAGGAGCATCTTGGCTTGCCCGATAAAAATGATGTCAGGGAAGGTGTAATTGCCTATAAGATTGCTGCACATGCAGCTGATCTAGCGAAAGGTCATCCTCGAGCGAAGCAGCGCGACGATGCGCTGTCTAAGGCACGCTTCGAATTTCGCTGGCGCGATCAGTTTCATCTGTCATTGGACCCAGAGCGAGCAATGGCTTATCATGATGAGACATTACCTGCAGAAGCTGCGAAGTCCGCACATTTCTGCTCGATGTGTGGACCGAAGTTCTGCAGCATGCGCATAACTCAAGATATTCGTGAGTATGCCGCAGCCAAAGGATTAGCTGATGAAGATGAAGCGCTGCAGACGGGAATGAAGGAAAAGGCAGGGCAGTTTCGTACAGCAGGGTCTTCACTTTATATCTAAATGTAATTGAGGAAAACTAACTCCAGATCAGTAGTAAATAGAGGCATTATCAGAGGTCATATCTTAAAAGGATATGCTTATGATAATGCCTTTTCGTTTGTTTCGATGCTTTGCTTCTTCCGATATTGCGATGGAGTGATCCCATAGTATTTTTTAAAGGCGTTGCTAAACTGTTCTAACGAGGTAAAGCCTACTTCTATGGCGATCACACTGATGTTCAACGTAGTGTCTCGTAATCTTCTACTCGCTGCTTCCATTCGTGCTTGCAGCTTCATCTCATGAAATGACTTTCCATATTGCTTCTGAACGGCTCTCTGTGTCTGACGTGGGCTTAGCTTTAATAAATCCGCTAACTGCTCTAATGTAATGCTAGCGTAATGATACAGAAAGCTGTTCTCAATCAGTAGTAATCGATTATCATCTAATGTTTTCGTTGGAATAGGCTCGATAGATATATGGTGATCAGAATATTGTTGAATGGAGCTAACGAGTATGATTTCCAATAAATTCGTGACCATATGATACCAGCCAATTTGTTTTTTGGACAACTGGTCGGCTAATACCTCAAACATATTCATTAGAAAGCCACTTTCACGCCCTATCCAAAACGGTGTGTTTAGGAGGGCCTGCTGTAACAGAGGCTCTTTCTTCGCTAATTTTCTATTGGTAGTTGCTCCAATGTCACCAGGGAGTATCTCGAAAAAAATACAATACTCAGCCATCGGATCATCGGGATTCGTAATTTGCTCATGGACAACATTGGGCCCCGTTATAAATAATGTGCCTGGCGTAATATCGAAGGACTTTCCATCGGCAATCAGCTTACCAGAGCCGCTAGGTATATAATGCAATTCATAGGTGCCATAGCTATGGCTATGCGCATGCATGGAGCGATAAAAATAACCGAATTTCACATAAAGCACGTTAAGCGACAACGTGTCGAGAGTCAGCTTAATATCTAAGTTGTCAATATGAATGGAAGGTAAGCTCATATATATATTCTTCTCCTATGAGGTTATAGGCTTGAGATAATAGCAATCTGTTAAAACACGACAATCTTTAATCATCAATGTCATCTTAATCTGTAACCTGCATCGCTTCTTATTACCTATAATTATACTAGCAATTACTTGCTTGACTAGTTTTAAATGAGGAGTTGGGAATGAATGCTTAATAACAGGATATCAGATCATTTATATCGTAAAGGAAATTACTCCGAAACCTATAGCGAGCTTCCAACCGTGAATCCAGGTATGGAATGGCGAGAAGGAATGATTGGTGGTAATGGGGAGAATGGATATATTACATCAGGAGCTCCTTATTCGGATAACTTTATCTTCCAAAATATATGGTTTATTTTCCCGTCTAAGGATCCGAGAACGATTCCAGCAGAATTAACAAGCCAACTTGAAGATGCCCGTCAAAATGTATACAATCTCAATGAAAATTGGAAGGTAAAGGATGAGCATGGAGAGACGAGACGAAGAACGTTTTATTATTGCTATCACCCTGCCCATCAATTAAGAATGAGCCTCCAGCATAAGGGAACCTCTAATACGCCTACTCAATATAAACGCTGGACGAATTATGAAACAGCTGAAACGGGTGTAACTTATAGCGATGAAGGTGGAAAGTGGATACGAACAACCTTTACTTCACGGATTGATAACGTCACGATTACGAGAATAACGAAGTCTTCCTTAGCTAGCAAAGTGAATATGGTTATTTCGATAGATGATATTTCAAGTATGAAGGGTGCAAATCATGGTCTGACCGCTGTGAATGAAATGCAATATAAAAAGCTGGTTGATCCAGAGAGTAACTATATTGCACAGGTCGCACATTACCCTGCCTATGAGGGGAGTGAGCTACGTGACGGAGGATATGCGGGCGTTACGAAGATTATTGCAGTGAATGGGAAAAAGTCGAGGATATTATTAGAAGATACTAATGAATCCATAAATGTAGGCAGTGAAGCTAATCCTGCAATTTCGATTCAGGATGCAGATGCGGTTTACCTAATTACCAAGGCAGATCGAACCTTCACGATGGGAGCGCTGGAGGACTTTGCGCTAAGCTCCTCCTATGAGCTAGTTGAGGGGCTGAATCAACAAATTGAACAGGTTATAGAGCGTTATAGCAGTGAAGCTCATCCATTTGATTATGAGACAGCATTAGCAGCACATGCAGCTAAGCATGGTGAGATTTTTAATGCGGTTGAATTTAAGTTAGGAAATGAGGTGGAGATAGACCAGCAACAAAGTATTGAGCAACAAGCGGAATTATCCAATGAGCAGCTACTACTGGCTCAGCAAAATTCACCTAATCAAATTCTCCCGCAGTTTATAAAAAAAGTGTACGATCAAGGGCGCTATGCGATGATTTGCTGTAGTGGAACTACCGCGCCTCGTCTATATGGCATGTGGACGGGTGAGTGGAATTCTGGCTGGCGTTCCATCTATACACTCGACGCTAATGTGAATTTACAGGTAGCGGCGATGAATACAGGAAGAATACATGAAGCAGCATTAGGCTATATTACCTTTTTCTTGAGAAATGCACCGGATTTTGCCCAAAATGCAACAATGGCATACGGCATGCATGATGCGTTGCAGATATCCGTCAATTCTGACGGTGATCGAGCGATGCATGTTGAATACGACAATGACTACCCATTTCAATATTGGAATGCGGGCGCTAGCTGGTGTCTGCTGCCAATCTATGAGTTTTGGCAATGCTATGGCAATCAACAGATTCCAATAAACAGCAATATGCGGATGGAGGACCTACAAAGTATTCTTGGGGTAGAAGACGGAGGATTAAGCGACGAGCAGTTTCATGACCTTCTCGGCAAAGGACAACTAGATCTTGAAAGAGATATTTTACTCCCATTGCTGACAAAGCAAGCTAACTTCTGGGAACAGATATGCACGCCAGAGTACTACACCGATGCTGAGGGAAATGCGTGTTATCAAAAAGGCAAGAAGGAGCTAGAGCCAGGAGAAAAGTATATCATTATCCCTACTTATTCACCGGAGAATCATCCTCTTGGCTACCATAGCACGATTACTGCCAATGCTACAATGGACATTGCTGCTGCTCGTGATGGTTTGAATATGGTCATTGCTATAGAGAAGGCGGTAAAGCGCAATGGTTATGAGAGGGCGATAGAGAAGTGGCAGACGCTGCTAACTAAGCTACCTAACTATTTGTACGATGAAGATGGAGCATTACGTGAATGGGCAATGAAGGAATATGAGGAGAATAATAATCATCGACACTTAAGTCATCTATATCCTGCTTGGCCAGGCTATGAAACAAATAATGATGCAGAGTTGTATGAGGCGGCCCGACAGGCACTTAATAATCGCAATTTATACAATACGGAGGATGACACGGCTGGGCATGGTTGGATGCATAAGGCACTCGTTGCGGCACGATTAAAACATGGGGCTGAGGTTGTTCATTCGCTCTTACCGATGATGATTAATCAGGGCTACTATACGTCGTTAATGACTGATCATGATAGTAATAGAAGATGTCACAGCTATTGCACCGACACATTATTCGGTACTGTAGCTGCTATTAACGAAGCTTTAATATACTCCAATACGGGAGAAATTGAGTTTTTGCCAGCCTTACCTGAAGAGTGGAATAAGGGATTCATAAAAGGACTAATGACAAGAGCGCAAGTTGAGGTTAGACAATTAATCTGGGATTTGGAAAAGGCGAAGGTTTCTGCCCGGCTCAATGTCCGTTCACATCAACCAGAATTAAAGCTTTCCCTAGGAATTTCTTGGAGTAAGGCAGAGATGACAGTAGGTGACGTAAACACAGCTTATCATGATAACAATGAAATTATCGTGCTTGATGTGGCAGCAGGTACTGATATCACGCTCGTGTACACTATAGCTTAAACTCGATATCCACCTCGATAAACGATAGCTCACTAGAGAAATACTCTAGTGGGCTTTTTTATGCTCAACATAAGACAATAATCAAAACATTTTATAGTAGCGATATGATTAGAAATAAGCTTATGATTAGAATATCTATTGTGTAAGCGGTGATAATACGGCATGAGGAGGCATATTGCATGATACAGGTTGACCCAAGGAGAATGTCTATATTAACAAAGCTCATCATTACATGTTTAATCGCTAGTGTCCCACTTTATGTTGTTAGTTTGATCGTAACGACGATGGGGGCATCAGCTGTCAAAGAAAATATTACTCGCTCGACAATGTCACACCTGAACTTTTATATGGAAGCGATGGAACGAGACGTTGAGCATTTATTAGAACAGAAACGACTCCTCTTTGTAGACGATGATCTACAATATCTCTCCAACCTATTACCTGTTATGTCGGATATTGAACGGACAAGCAGTATTCAGCGGATTGTAAGAAAGCTAGAAACGATAAAGGAATCAAGTGCATTTGTAGATGAAATTAAAATCGATATCCCGATGCTAGATCGAGTAATATATACAAACTTTTTGATGGAGCGATTTACTGATGATCAGCTTAAGTTTCTGAAGGAGAACATTGGGATCGGGAAGAAGCCGATTTTTACAAATGGAGAGCGCTTACTATTAGGCTCTATCTATCCTATGGTCGAAAATAGAAAGACAGAGCCGATCTATACGATTCAGGTTGAGCTGTCCACCTCCAAAATTCAAAATATGCTGTCGCAAGTTTCCGCAGGTAAAGGAAACACATTCATCTTTTCCAATGACGACACATGGAGTGTACTAGAAAATAATGATAGTAAAGTCACTGCACAAGCGTTACAAACGTTAGTAGGTCTTCAAGGCATCGATAAGACGAGCGGTCAGCATTCCTTTAAATATGAGGATAGGAAGCATCTCATTTTCTATCAATTTTCAAATGCGTTACAAGCAACAATTGCTTATATCATCCCGGAGCATGAAGTTTATGGTCCGCTGACGATCTATAAGCAGTGGATTTGGGGTGTTTCTATATTGTCTGTTGTCATTATTTTGTTCTCATCTCTGTTAGTCATTCGAGCAATACATAAACCGATGCTAAATTTAATTAACGCGTTCCGACAGGTGCAAAAAGGAAACTTAAACGTAAGAATAACACATCGCTGGAAGGATGAATTTGAAGTGTTATATATGCAGTTTAATTTGATGGTTGAGCGGTTAAGCCAGCTGATTGGGGAGGTTTACGAACAAACGATACGTCAGCAAAAGCTTGAGCTTAAGCAATTACAATCACAGATCAATCCGCATTTCTTATATAACAGCTTCTATATGGTTCATCGGATGGCTATGGTTGAGGATTATCGCAACGTGACCTCCTTAACGCATCATCTCAGTGAATATTTTAAATTCATTACACGCTCCTCCGATGAGGAAATTGTGCTTGAATCTGAAGTGAATCATGCCAAGGCCTATACCGATATCCAGCAAATGCGCTTCGAGAAGCAGCTAACGGTTGAATTTGCAGAGCTGCCAGAGCGTTATCGCAGGTTATTAGTTCCAAGATTAATACTTCAGCCCATTGTTGAAAATTCGTTTAAGCATGGTCTTGAACAAAAGCTTGATAATTGGAGGCTTAGCATCTCTTTCATAGAGCAAGAGACGGGGCTGGATATTATTGTTGAGGATAATGGAGAGTTGCTAAGCGATGAGCAGCTTCGCACTTTAGTTGCTAAGCTAGCAGATCACAGCAGTAATATTGAAACGACTGGATTAATAAATGTTCATCGTCGGATTAAGCTGAAGTTCGGCGATCAGGGAGGGATCTCTCTATCTAGAGGAGAGCTCGGAGGATTAAAGGTTACCATTCATCTATTAGACTTGGAGGGATAGACATGTTCAGATTATTGGTCGTTGATAACGAGACGTATTTGGTAGATAGCTTAATTGAGATGATTAAGGAAAAACGTCCTGATTTAGAGCTATATAAAGCATACTCCGCAATAGAAGCATTGCAGCAGCTATCTCAGGTGAAAATAGATATCGTACTAACTGATATTCAAATGCCTGGTATGACGGGGCTTGAGCTGCAAAAGGAAGTGAATCAGAAATGGCCGCGAGCGAAAGTAATCATTCTATCTGGCTATAGTGATTTCTCCTATATTCAACAGGCGATGCAGCAGGGCGGAGTTGAGTATGTACTCAAGTCTGAAGGTGATGAGAAAATATTAGCGGCGATTGACCGTGCAATGGAAGAGCTGCAGGAGCAATTTGAACGAAATCGCTTATTAATGGAAGCGGAGAGCCGTGTTATTGAGACTCGCCCCCTTCTGCAAAATGAATATTTTAAATCACTGATTCAAGGACATCGTCGTTCCTATCGAATATTAAATGAGCAGTTCGCAAATTTGCAGCTGCCATTTCTCGGCGATAGTGACGTGTTGATGGCGATAGGCAGGGTGGATACGTGGCCGAAGCATATTTCAGTTACAGACTGGCCATTAATTATTTATGCAATTCAAAATGTGGCTGATGAATCAATGTCAAGTCGTGTGGTATCAGTTTCAATTACATATGAAGAAAATAAAATTGTATGGTTTATTCAGCCTAAGGCGGTAAGCGATGCTACGAATAACGATGCCTTTAACGACGAGCAGCAATTAAAGTTCGTTATGGGGATGCTGGAGCAGGTACAAGAGATTTGCTATCAGCTGCTGAAGGTGAAGGTCTCGATCATTGTTGACGTGAAGCCATTTCCATGGAAGGCTGTGCATCAACGCTTTAGTATGATTTATGGAATGATGAATCAGAAGCTCATCATGGGTGGAGAGATGCGACTTGTACAAGTGTCGGATCAGCCTGAGCATGCATCGGCGAAGCTTTCTCCGAATTCATTGTTACCTTCCTATAAATTTGAACAGCTGTCTAATCTGCTAGAGTCGGGTAATTACTCTGATTTTATTACAGCTTTGCATGAAGCTACGGCAATCGATCCAGAGGATAACGATCAACTAGTTGCTTTAACCTTAGTTTATTACAGCTTAGTTCCTATCTTTCTTCATTACATTGCTAAGCGACCAGAGCTCGAGCTAGAAAAGAAAATAGATTATGCCAAGCTTACACGCTTTGATTTGCACGCAAGCTGGAGCGAAGCAGTGCTTTTTTTAAGACATTTGGCAGAGACGTTGCTGACCAGCTCAACCAGTGAGAACGATATGGTACAGCAATCGATTCAGAAAATACATAAGTACATCGAACAGAATTTACATGAAAACCTATCATTAACGAGCTTAGGTGAGGTTACAGGCTATAATCCCTCATATTTGTCACGGCTATATAAGCAAATGACTGGGCGCAGCTTATTCGAATATATTACTGAGGTACGGCTTAACCGGGCTAAAAAGCTATTAATGGATAATCGCTTGAAAATGACCGAGATCGCTGAGCAGATCGGCTTCACCTCGGAGCATTATTTCTATCGGTTTTTCAAGAAGGAAACGTCATTTACTCCTGTTGAGTACCGCGAGCTCAATAAAAGCTAGTGTGTAAATAAAAGATAGGAATGTAAAAGGAACGAAGTAGATGGTGGCTACCCTCTATTTTATACTTAACTTGTAGCTACGGAATATATTCATTGAGGGGGAGCGTCATGAAGAACTCAAAGTTATCGGTTATTGCAGCAGTATTGAGCACGGTTGTTTTATTAACGGCTTGTAGTGGAAATGGAAACAGTAACACTGGTGGTAATACGAATACAGGTAAAAGTTCCAATGAAGCATCATCGAATTCAACTACGACAAACAATTCACAACAGTCAGTAGATATTGATCCATTCGGTAAATATGATCCTCCAATTACAATTGATGTTGCGAAAGCGTCTTCAGCGAATATGAGGTTTAGAGACGGTGAGGATATCAACAACAACGTATGGCAGCGTGAGTATGAAGAGCGTCTAGGTATTAAATTAAACTATGTGTTTGCTTCTGTATTTGAAGGCGGTGCCTATGATCAGAAGCTTAACTTATCGATTGCTTCAGGTGACTTACCAGATATATTCCAGGTTAATGCTCAGCAGCTAAAACAGCTCGTGGCAGCGGGGCAGGTAGAGGATCTAACGGAAGTGTTTGATCAATATACGTCGGAGTATACGAAGTCACTTTACGAGGAGGCTGGTGATTCTGCATTACTTTCTGCGACATTCGAAGGAAAGCTATATGCAATTCCAGCATTGGCATCTTCTTTAGATACAGCTGCTGTCATGTATGTTCGTAAGGATTGGAGAGAAAAGCTAGGTTTACCTGAACCGAAGACGATGCAGGATGTTATCGCGATGGCAGAGGCGTTTACGAACGAGGATCCAGATGGAAATGGTGTGAAGGATACGTATGGTATCGCCTTTACGAAGGATGCCGTTGTTGGAACAGGCTTTGCTGATCTTCAAGGCTTTATGAATGGCTATCATGCTTATCTAAACACTTGGATTGAGGATGCTTCAGGTAATCTTGTATACGGTCCGATTCAGCCAGAGGTTAAGCAAGCGCTGCAGCAGCTGCAGGATCTATATAAAGCGGGTGCGATTGATCGCGAGTTTGCAACGAAGGATATGACAAAGGTCGGCGAAGATTTGAATAAAATCGGTATTCAATTCGGTCAAATGTGGAATCCAATTGTACCAATGCAAGGGTCAGTGCTGTCAAATCCAGGATCAGACTGGGAGCCTTTCCCTATCGTATCCATTGACGATAAGCCGGCATTAGCATCTGTAGTGGCACCTGTCGTGAAATATTTAGTGGTACGAAAAGGCTATGAACATCCTGAAGCAGCAATTAAAATTAACAACCTGACGTATGAAAATCTTCAAGGGCCAAATGCAGATTATGAAAAATTTGGAACAAATCTTGATGGTAATGAAGGCTTACACTATACGCTTATGATTGCTGAGCCACCATTGAAAAACAATAACATTTATTTGTTAGTCAATGAAGCACTGAAGTCCGGTGATGACAGCAAGCTCAATAGTGAAATGAAGATTACGCTTGGTGATATCACTGCTTATAATAACGGTGATATGAACAAATGGGCGGGTGCTAAAATATTCGGTCCGGATAGTTCACAAGCTGTATTGAATCAATATCAGCTTGATGGACGCATTATGCCAAACTCTTTCTATGGCGGAGCAACAGATTCAATGGCAGATAAAAATGCCAGCCTTGAGAAGCTAATGGTTGAGGTCTTCACCAAAATTATTATGGGGGATCCAATCGACAACTTCGATAAATTTGTTGAGGACTGGAAGAAGCTTGGTGGCGACACAATTACGCAGGAAGTAAATGAATGGAGAGCTGGCTTAAAGGGCTAGTATCATAAATGAATGGAAGGGTAAGATGAAAATCTTACCCTTCTTAATTCAAGGAATTCGTATTAGAACGGAGGAACAGGTAATGAAAACTTCAAAGTTAAAAGCAGAGTTGCCTCTACACCTGCTCATATTGCCAGGACTGATTCTCGTTATTGTATTCAGCTATGTTCCTATGCTAGGACTGGTTATGGCCTTTCAGAAGTTCGTTCCTGCATTAGGGATTTCGGGGTCTAAGTGGATCGGCTGGGATAACTTTAAGTATCTTATCGCAATGCCTAATATGGGGCAAGTCATATGGAATACGGTTTACATTGCTATAATGAAAATTATCGCAGGTATCATTGTACCAATTACACTTGCAATACTTCTCAATGAAATTATTCATGAGCGTTTCAAAAAGCTTATTCAAACGATTATATATTTACCTCACTTTTTATCTTGGGTTATTCTAGGTGGAATACTAATTGATATTTTATCTCCAAATACAGGAATTGTGAATCAGCTCATCAAGGCACTAGGCTTCGAGCCAATCTTCTTTCTTGGTGATAATAAGTGGTTTCCAATTACAGTTGTTATCACTGATCAATGGAAGGAAATGGGCTTCAACACAATCGTTTATTTAGCGGCTATAACGGGAATTAACCCTTCCTTATACGAAGCGGCAAAGCTCGATGGAGCGAGTCGTTTACGTCAAACTTGGCATGTTACACTGCCTGGGATGAGACCAATCATTATTTTGCTAGTGACATTAAGTCTTGGTCAAGTTTTGAATGCAGGCTTCGATCAGATTTTCAACCTATATAGTCCTGTTGTTTATGAAAGCGGTGACATTATTGATACGCTTGTCTATCGCTTAGGCTTAGTTGACGCGCAGTATGCCGTTGCGACTGCAGTTGGTATGTTTAAGTCAGTCATTTCATTAGGATTAATTTCACTTTCATATTGGCTGGCATATCGATTTGCCAACTATCGAATTTTTTAGAGGGGCGGGTTCAGCATGATTAGTCGTGGACAGAAGATATTTATAGGAGTGAACTACGTCTTTTTTATCATCTTAAGTGTAGTTTGCTTGTTTCCACTGATTCATATCTTAGCGATTTCCTTTAGCTCTAGCGCTGCAGCAACTTCCGGTTTAGTTACCTTTTGGCCGGTGGATTTTACGCTAAAATCATATGATTATATTTTGAATAAGCCTGAGTTTTTTAACTCCATGTTTATTAGCTTTAAACGACTTGTGCTAGGCTCAGCGATTAGTTTAGTTCTATGCTTAACGATTGCTTATCCTTTGTCTAAGGAAACAAAAGCATTTCGTATGAGAACGATCTATGCGTGGATATTCGTATTTACCATTTTGTTCAGTGGTGGGCTTATCCCAGGTTATATGCTCGTTCGTAGTCTTGGCATGCTTGATACGATTTGGGCGCTCGTCATTCCACCAGCAGTTAATGTATTTAACGTCGTGCTTATGCTTAACTTCTTCCGTGCATTACCTAAGGAGCTCGAGGAATCTGCCTTTATGGACGGAGCGGGACATTGGACGACATTGTGGAAAATTTACTTTCCATTATCTCTACCATCCATTGCAACGGTTACGTTATTTACGATGGTGTTTCATTGGAACTCTTGGTTTGACGGGATGATTTTTATGAACCAGGTTTCCAATTATCCGCTGTCTACTTATTTACAAAATGTGATCACGAGCGGCTCGATCATCAGTACAAGTTTAACGAATTTGAATGATCTAAAGGATATTTCCGACCGTACTGCTAAAGCAGCACAAATCTTTATCGGAACATTCCCTATTTTATTGGTTTATCCGTTCTTGCAGCGATTTTTCATTAAAGGGATTGTACTTGGAAGCGTGAAGGAATAAGGATGAGAGGGTTGGATTGCTATGAATACGGATATGGAAAATAGAAATTGGAAAGGTAACTGGATCTGGGATGTAGAGCAGCCAGAGCTATCTAATGAGCAGGTACTAGTATATTTCCGCAAAACATTTAAGTTGTCTCAGTCCGCGTCTTTACAATTAGAGCTTACCGCAGATAGTCGATATATTCTCTTTGTTAATGGAGAGCGAGTATTGGTAGGACCTAGCAAATCTACGCGTCAAGCTCAGTATGTCGATACGGTTGATGTAAGCAAGTATCTTAAGTATGGCAAAAATGTCATTGCGGTCAAAGTATTAAGATACCCTTCAAGTGAACCATTCCAATATGGGATCGGTGGTCCAACCTCAATATGGAGATCACAATCGGCAGGCTTATTAGTGGAAGGCGAGCTGTTAAATGAGCAGGGGCAGCTAATCGAAGGTGTTCATAGTGATGCAAGCTGGAAGGTATTCAGACATCGAGGATATAACTATCGTCCGAGCCCACTAATTTTCTGGATGGGTGGTTTAGAGGAGGTTTATGCCGAGCAGGCTCCATTAGCATGGAATTTACCGCAATATGATGATGTGGCTTGGGATGCTGCTATTCCATTTGCACAGCCAAAAGGATACGGTTTATTGAATCCTTGGAGACTTAAGCCACGGTCAATTCCATTTCTATATGAGCAGGAGCGCTCCTTTATTGCAGTGCATAATGCCGCTGGGATCGACGGGGCTGACGTGATGAAGCTAATGAGTGAGCGTCAACCGTTATCGCTGAAGGCACATGAGCTGATATCGTTTGAGCTCGATGCAGGAGAGCTTACGACCGGGTATATTGAGGTTTCTGTTCAAGGTGGCAAGGGGAGTGTGATCTCGTTATTATGTGCAGAAGGTTATGATGAGCCGGAAAGCACGCCTCGTAACCGAGTGAAAAAGAATCGTGAGAATACAAGCGGTAAGCTGCTTGGTGATTATGATGTGTATCATGTGTCCGGAGAGAGCTTAGACGCTGCTGAAGTCTATGAGCCGTTCTGGTTTAGAACATTCCGCTACGTAAGAGTGGAAATTCAAGTGGGTGATGAGCCGCTACAGCTGAGCGCGATACAATATCGTGAAACAGGCTATCCATTAGAGGTTAGGGCAACATTCCAATCATCGGATTCAGAGCTGAATCATTTATGGGATTTAAGTCTAAGAACATTAAAACGCTGCATGCATGAAACCTATGAGGACTGCCCTTATTATGAGCAGCTGCAATATACGATGGATAGTCGCTTGATGATGTTATTTACGTATAACGTAAGCGCAGACGACAGATTGCCTAGACGAACCATTGAGGATTTCTACCAGTCACGGATGTCATCTGGATTATTACAATCTCGGTATCCGAGCACTGATCCTCAGGTCATCCCTTCCTTTTCATTATATTGGATTGATATGCTGCTAGAGCATTATCAATTTAACGGCAGTTTAGAGCTTATCTATCGCTATCGTCCAGCGATACTAGAGTTGATGGATTGGTTCCATAGCCGAATGACAGAGGACGGAATCGTTGGGGTTACCTCCAATGAATATTGGACGTATTTTGATTGGGTTGACGCTTGGCCATTAGGTGCCCCTCCTGAAAGTAAAGAGAAGCCGATGATTCTATTAAGCTTAATGTATGGGGATGCATTGCGCAAAGCAAGCTTCTTACTCCGGCTGACAGGCTGGAACGATGTGGCTGAGGAATTGCACATACGAGCCGATCAAATCTGTAAGGCTGTTGTTCAAGTCTCTTGGTCAGAGGAAAGCAATTTGTTTAGAGAGCTGCCTGAAACAGAAATCTATACACAGCATTCACAGATTATGGCCGTATTAGCAGGTGCAATTGAGGGTGAGGAAGCGAAGCAGCTTATGAAGCGGACATTAACTGCGCCCCTTCATAAGGTGACTCTTCCATTTTCATATTTACTAATGAAAGCATTAAAAAAGGTAGAATTAGCAGATGAGCTGTTTCCATTATGGAATCGTTGGCGCGTGTTCCAACAGCAAGGCTTAACGACGTTGCCGGAAACCGAAGTGAATCCACGCAGTGATTGTCATGCATGGAGCTCTGTACCATTAGCGGAGTTCCCGTCAACGATATTAGGCGTTTCACCTGCTAAGCCAGGCTTTGAAGAGATAAATATTCACCCTGTTATTGATGGACTGCAATGGGCGAAAGGAGTAGTTCCTACCGTTAAAGGCTTAGTGAAGGTGGATTGGAAAGTGGAAGACGATAATTTCTCAATTTCGATAGAGTCTCCAGATGGAGTACCAGTTACATTAACAATGCCTAATGGCAGTACCCACGCATTTACGAATGACTGTCATTTATCAGTTCAGTTATCAACAGTATAGATTTCGATGTAGGAGGGATAGCGGTGCAGGTTGCATTTGAATGCTTAAGTAACGGTAAAGTATTGCGCGGTATGCAGCATATCCCAGAGCATGCTGCAGGTAAAGTGCCCGTAGTGATCATGTTTCACGGCTTTACGGCAACGATGAGCTTTATGTTTGTTGAGCTATCTAGATTATTAGAGTCTGTCGGAATTGCCAGCGTTCGCTTTGACTTTGCTGGAAGTGGTGAAAGCGATGGGGAATTTATTGATATGTCTATCGCAAGCGAAGTTCATGACGGTCTGCAAGTGCTTGATTATGTAAAGACGTTAGATTATGTAGACAAGGATCGTATTGCCCTTCTAGGTGTGAGCTTAGGTGGAGTGATCGCAAGCTTTGCAGCGGGTCAACGAGCTAAGGATATTAGAGCGCTATGTCTCATTTGCCCAGCCTTTATATTCTCTGAGCATTTGAAGCAAGGAACAATGGGACATTATACCGACATAACAAGGATCAATGAAACACAATTCGTTGATATGGGTGGTATAAAGCTTGGAAAAGCTTTTGTTAATGATGGATTGCTTAGAGATATCTATAAGGAGTCTGCTCCTTATCAAAATAAAATACTAATTATGCATGGAGATGCAGATGTAGATGTACCCATTCGTGTCTCTGAAGAGTATGCCAAGGCTTATCAAGACCAAGCGCAATTCCATGTCGTTCAAGGTGCTGACCATATCTTTATGAATCCCGTGCATAAGCAGGAGCTTTTCGATAAAACGGTTGAATTTTTAACTGAACAATTTCAATTGTAATGGGAGGTGATCTAGTGCAAACAGCTATTGAATGGTCAAGTAACGGGCATACATTGCGCGGGATGCTTCATCAGCCAGATGGATTGAGCAATGTACCATTAGTCATACTGTTTCATGAATATGGAGCTACGAAAACCGAAAATAAATTTATATATGTCGAGCTGTCTAGAATATTAGAGCAGAAGGGGATTGCTTCGATTCGCTTTGATTTCTTTGGAAGTGGGGAAAGTGATGGGGAGCTGCAGCAAAAATCATTTGCTTCTGATATGGTCTGTGCAAGAGACATATTGAGCTATGCGCATACACTTTCCTTTGTCGATCAAGAGCGTATTGCCATTGTTGGGAAAGGAAGTAGCTGCTTAATTGCGAGTCAACTGAGTGCTGAGATGAGCGCGGATGCGAAGGCTGAGGGAAGTGTTGAGCTGAGTGCTGAGGGGAAGACTGGAGTGAAGGCATTAGTATTGCTCTCACCTACGGTTAAGACGTGGAATGAGCAATATTCATTGGAGCTTCAAGCTGCAGAGCTTGAGCTTGATGTGGATCGTGGCGAACTCGCAGTACGGGCTGTTTCATTGATCGCTGGAGAGAAGGAAGACAATAAGGGGCTAATTGAGCGATATCAAAAATTATATCAGCAACAATTATCGTTATGTACGATTGCCGATGTCTCGCAGGTCGTGGAAACAGTGAATAGCAGGGAGCAAATGATGGAGCATATCGTTGCCTTTCTGGAGAATCATCTTCCTCGAGGATGAAGAGGCAATTCAACCTGTAACTTTAATTACTGGGGGGATTAATTGTGTATTCTGAAAAAAGCTTACTTGGAGAGCTATTAATTAATGGAGCTACCCGTGAAGTGTTGATTAAGTATTTTCCGGACATCTTCCAGCAGCCTTATATGCTCTCTTTTATGAAAGCTAGAACATTAGATGGGCTGTTTCATCATTATAAGTATAGTAAAGAACTAGCAGCTGCTGTCATAGCAGAGCTTGCTGCTTTTCCATATAGGGTTGAAGATACGGAGCAACCATCAGTGCCGGCAGAGTTCTGCTATGGACAAGAATATGATGTAGAAGCTTCATCAGCAGTATCTGCTGCTGCGAACGCAAGTAAGTGGGGAATTTACGAGGTCACACTCTCTGGTCCGTCAAGCGGCAATCCTTTTCTACAGGTTGAGCTATTTGGCGAATTTACATGTGGAGATACGGTCATTACACAAAGAGGTTTTTATGATGGTGATGGTCAGTATATTATTCGGTTTATGCCCTCAGCTGAAGGAGAATGGAGCTTTGTTACGAGCTGTAATGTAAAGTCGATGGATGGGATTAAAGGAACATTTACATGTGGGCCAGCGAAGGCAGGAGATAAGGGGCTTGTTCGAGTTAGTAACACCTTCCACTTTGCCTATGAGGATGGAACAACCTATTTGCCAGTCGGCACAACCTGTTATGTATGGACGCATCAAAGTGGTGAGCTGCAGGAGCAAACGTTGCAATCATTGAAGCAATCTCCTTTTAATAAAATTCGAATGTGTGTGTTCCCTAAGGCTTATCTGTATAATTTGGAGGACCCTAGTTTATTCCCGTATGAAGGCTCGAAGGAAGCTGGCTGGGATTATTATTCTTTTAATGTGACGTTTTTTCAGAAATTCGAAGCTCGGATTGCCCAATTGAAGGAGTTAGGCATTGAGGCAGATATCATCTTATTCCATCCCTATGATACATGGGGCTTTAGTGAAATGCCGAAGGCAGCGGATGATCTGTACTTAACCTATATTACCGCTCGACTAGGCGCGTATAGCAATGTATGGTGGTCATTAGCGAATGAATTTGATCTGATGTGGGCGAAAAGAGAAGAGGATTGGGAGCGTATTGCCGCAATTATTGGTGAGAACGATCCTTACCGCCATCTTATTTCGATTCATAACTGTTCGAGGTTTTATGACTATAGCAGACCTTGGATTACGCATTGCAGCATTCAGCGGATTGATGTATACAAAACCTCTGAATCCACAAGAGATTGGCGAGAGCAGTGGGGCAAGCCAATTGTCATTGATGAGTGCGGCTATGAAGGGGATATTAATCAGGGCTGGGGCAATATTCCTGGTCATGAGATGACACGCCGTTTCTGGGAAGGAGCGATGCGTGGTGGATATGTTGGACATGGCGAAACCTATCTTAATCCTGAAGAAATTCTATGGTGGTCAAAAGGCGGTAAGCTAACCGGTTCAAGTCCAGCGAGAATTGCTTTCTTAAGGCAAATTATCGAGGAGAGCCCGCAAGGTTATCTAGAGCCTGTGCAATCAGAGTGGGATAATCCGTCCGCTGGTATAGAAAATGAATATTATATTACGTATTTTGGCTTTAATCAGCCTAGCTATCGAACATTTAGATTCCCGTCAGGGCTCCAATTCGAAGCTGAGGTTATCGATACTTGGAATATGACGATTGAGAAGCAAGGTGGTGTATATGAAGGGGAATTTAGAATTGAATTGCCAGCGCAGCAGTTTATGGCGATAAGGCTTACTAGAGTGGGCAGCTAGAAATTTATCTGAAATTAGAACCTAATATTATAGAAATAGTCAAAAAACTGCTATAGCAAGTCGAAAAATTAGTTGAGCATCTGCACGGAGACACGCTATGATGATGAGGTGTGCTAATAATAACATATAGGGTGGTGTTTTTATGCAGACATCAACGATTCAACTTTGGCAAGATCGAGAAGAAGTGCAGGTTCAGACATACATTCTGAAACAATCGAAGGAATTCCAAGTCAATTTCAAGCGACCGACAGTCATTGTTTGCCCAGGTGGAGCTTATCTAGGAACCTCTGATCGGGAGGCTGAGCCAGTTGCGTTAAGATTCAACTCTAAAGGTTATCATGCTTTTGTTTTACGATATACAACCTTTTATAGGGATGGTTTTAATTTTGCACAAGGTCTGTCACCTGAAGGTAATGAACGCGCTAAGTTTCCCCAGCCATTGCTTGATCTTGCTGCAACCATTGCTTTGGTCAGAAAAAATGCGGAGGAATGGAATGTTGATCCCGACCGTATTATTGTAACAGGCTTCTCAGCTGGAGGTCATCTCGCTGCAAGTCTTGGTGTTCACTGGCATGAAAGCTTTTTAGCAGAGCAGTTGTCAATGGAGAACGAACAATTTAAACCTAATGCATTGATTTTAGGATATCCCGTTCTTGACTACACATTAATGAAGGAAGAAACCGAGAAAGAAATCGATGAAATGAAGCTTGGCTTATGGAACATTTCTAACCAAGCAGTGTTCGGTAAATCTGATCCAACTTGGGAAGAGTTGGAGGAACGTAGTACGGTTAAGCATGTTACTTCTTCAACGCCACCTACATTCTTATGGCATACTGCAGATGATGATTTAGTATATGCGCAAAATTCCTTGCGTTTTGCCATAGCATTAGCAAAGGAAAAAATTCCTTATGAGCTTCACGTATTTGAAAATGGCGTCCATGGCTTGTCACTATGTGATGAGACAACTGCCGGACATGAGACACATATTAATCCAGATTGTGCAGTATGGTTCGATCTTGCGCTAAATTGGTTAAAGAAACATGTAAAATATAAAGGCTAGGGCTATTCCTAAACTAGTCCCTAGAAAGAAAGTGAAATCTCCTCGTGGATTTCACTTTTTGTTTGTTTCTAGATCATTTTCTATGATAATTGCTCTAGTAGGTTTTTTCTCTGAACAGAATCACTCCACTATAGAAAGCCCATAGGCTAGTGGTAATTGCAAGGGATATGAGGGCGATCGCTAGATCATAAGGGTAACCATAAAATCCTGCTTCTGTTGGACGAACCTTTAGCAGCAACAACCAAAGCGGAATAGATATGAAACCCAATAGTAGCAGTCTTAACCCAACAGTCCAACGACGCTTAACTGAGAATGGTTTCTGTCTTAGGCGGATGACTCTAACACACAGCCAAACGACAAGCAATAGACTAATGATTACTATAGTCAGCGAGATCAATCCCAGTAATTGCATCACATTCAAGCTACCTTTCGTAGAATGAGCTGTTTCCCCGAGCAGCAGTTGAATGATGCCCTCTCCAATTGTCTTCGTTGTTTCTCCGTCTGCCTCACCGACAAGCAGAACGAATCCAGATTGTAAGCTTGGAATATATGCTAGGTATGAGCTGGAGCCCATCCCGTCACCAGATTTAATAAGTACTGCTTTGTCATGGACGATGATTCGCTCAAACCCACTTACAGTATAAACCACATGTGTTAAATCCGAAGCTGCCACACCAGATTGAAAGTATTGGGGGGATGTAGATTGAAATAATTTGATCGCCCAATGTGCTAGATCAGTCACACTACTGTAGGCCCCGCCTTCGGGAGCTTGGCTACTGCCGAATTCCTTCCAATACGGCTTAACTTCACGTTGCAAGACAAACAGATAACCATATTCCTTAGAGATCTCTTCATTGGTTAGGCTGTACGGAGCAAAGGTCGTGTTATTCATCTCAAGTGGCTTAAACCAATGTTCCTCCATAAACGTCTCGTAGTTTTGCTCAGTTACAGCTTCTATGATTAATCCAAGAACGTTATAGCATGTATTGCAGTATTGGCCAACTGCTCCAGGTTCATGATTCATCTTTACGCTTTTTAGCGCTTTAGCGGCATTTTCGAGAGAGTTTCGATTATTTCGAATATCTTGATAGATGGCTCCGTCAGCAGATAGTCGGTTGACACCAGCAGAATGCGTTAACAGATGGCGCACCGTAATCTTTGCCGATTGCTTCCCATCCTTGTACTGAAACCACGGCAAGTAGGTAGTAACTGGCGCATCAAGCTCTAGCAGCTGATCATCTGCTAGCTTTAGAATCGCCGCAGCTGTCAGTACCTTTGTAATTGAGGCAATTGAATATACCGTATGTGGCGCTGCTTTTTGTTTAGTGGCTAGATTGGAGTAGCCAATCCCTTGAGAGAGGATAATTTCCTCTTGATTAAAGACAGCGTAAGCTCCACCAGGGAACTGTGCTTCTGTAAACTGTTCTTGTATGTAGGCATCAAGCTGTTGCAATTGAGAGCTAGCATCTGCATTTACAATATTGGCAATTGGTAATGTAGTAAGCAGGATGAGCGCGCATAGAAAGACTTTCTTTAGCATGTTATTAATCCCCATTTCACTAATACTTTCTTCATTGCTTCTGATTCTACGCAAAAAAAGTCATGTGCTGTAGTGACTTTTGGATGAGACTAATCGTGACTTTAGGTTAAATGCGTTGGTTTAACAAAGAATAGTGAAATAATACTGTTTTGTATGGTATAATGATTAACAACCAGATAACCATTAACAAGCAATAAATGATTTGGTAACATAAAGGAGGATTATTGTGAGCACTACCTGGCATATGGAGGTTCGTAATAAAAATCGTGAAGAAATTATCCAGGCGGCTCAGCATTTGTTTCTACAGTTGGATTTTTCTGACGTAGGCATTAAGGATATTTGCACACGAGCAGGGGTTAGTCGTGTTACCTTCTACAAGTGCTTTAATTCAATAGATGAGCTGGCATTCGAAGTCCAAATTAATGTGATGGCAGAAATGATACATTATATCGAGAGTCATTTCGATGACCACGGTACGGGAATAGAGAAACTTGAGAAAATATTGCTTACGTGGCTGGAATTCGTAACACAAAATCCTAGTCATATGAAATATATCGGCTTCTTCGATCATTATTATCGTGACCGCAACCCGAATCCGGAGTTGGCTGAGCGATATCGTGAGTTTGTTCACAATGATCTTAATCGAATGAAGCTAGCTGATATACTACGTCAAGGGATTGAAGACGGCACCATATCTTCAGAATTAGATGTGAAGCAAACGTCAGCAATGATTTTCGAATTGACGATTAGCATCTTACAGCGTATGACTTCGATTGGTGAGACGATTAAGCAGGAGCACGGCGTGGAGTTAAAGGATATTGCCAAGACGATGTTTGGTATGATTCTTCAATATGTAAAGAAATAAGACAATATGTATAGAGTAGGTCGCAACTCTTAGAAGAGAGAGGTGGCCTTTTTGTATTGCAATAGATTGAAACCGCAGGTCAAGAAATCAATAGATTAAAGTCGGAAACGGAGTGTATGGCAGTCATTCCAATTTAGTATTCTTATTATACGAGGTTAGAATGCTAAAGGAGTGAGAAGAGTGGAACAAAAAAGTTTAAGCAATCCGATTTTACCCGGTTTTTATCCCGATCCCTCGATTTGCCGAGTAGGTAATGATTTTTATATGATTACATCGAGTTTTTCATTATTTCCTGGTATTCCAATTTTCCATAGCACAGATCTTATGCATTGGGAGCAGATAGGTCATGTTCTCGACCGTGAATCACAGCTTCATGTCACCGCTGACCATATGGTAGCTGGCATTATGGCGCCGACGATACGGTTTCATAACGGTGTCTATTATGTAATTGGTACTAATTTTTCTGATCAAGGCAATTTCATTGTGACGGCAACAGATCCTCGTGGTCCATGGTCAGAGCCATATTGGCTGCTTGATGCACAAGGGATTGATCCTTCTCTGTTTTTTGATGAGGACGGGAAAGCGTATTTTACGGGTACAAGACGAGAGATGAAAGAGGATGGCTCGATAGGCGATCAGGTGATTTGGCTAAGCGAAATTGACCTGCAACAAATGAAGCTGATAGGTCAACAACGAACGATTTGGGGAGGTGCATTACGAAATTGTGCTTCTCCTGAAGCACCGCATCTATATAAAAAGGATGATTATTACTACCTTATTATTGCAGAGGGCGGAACAGAGCATTTTCATGCAGTTACAGTAGCTAGAAGTCAGACGTTGTTTGCTCCTTTTCAAGGATATGTGGGAAACCCGATTATGACTCATCGACATTTAGGGAAACACTATCCAATTTGCAATGTCGGACATGCAGATCTAGTAGAGTTGCCTAACGGTGAATGGTATGCAGTGATGCTAGCATCAAGGTTAATTGAAGGCTATCATAAAAATTTAGGTAGAGAAACGTATATTGCTCCTGTTACTTGGGAGGAGGGTTGGCCTATTATTAGTGCTGGCACAGGGAAGATTGAATGGAGTTATCCAGCTCCTAATCTACCTGTAACTCAGATGGAAAAATCCCATAGAAGAGATCATTTTGAATCAGAAACGTTAGCAATGGACTGGGTGTTTATCGGTACCCCTTATCAAAAATTTTACACATTAGCTAGTAGTGAATTAACGATTCAGCTATTACCGCGCGTAATGAATCCACCGCTTAAGAAAATAAATGTAAAAAATGTTAAAGTGGATCGTACAGTACCAACGTTAAGCTTTATCGGCAGACGTCAGCTAGATAAAAGCTATCGTTCAGCAGCCAAGCTTAGCTTTCATGCATTATCTGAGAATGAGACTGCAGGACTTATTGTTATGCAGGCGTGTAATCATAACTTTCGCTTGGAACGCTCGCTAAAGGAAGGTCGTCAAGTTTTACGCTTAATCCAATGTACTAGTGAGATAAATGGATACCCTCATCAACCACATTTTCAGAGTGAAACAACTGAGCTAGAGCTTGCCTCTGAAATAGTTGTTTCAGATGAGCTTGTTTTAGCTATAGAAGCACGGGGACAGGATTATAGCTTCTTCTATGGAATAGATGAGAATAATCTAAAACCACTATATGAGCACGCTGATGGAGGATTAATGAATCCCGAAGTTATTGGTGGAATGGTAGGAACAATGATTGGTATGTATGGTAGTAGCAATGGCCAGCAAAGTGAAAATTTCGTTATTTTTGATTGGTTTGACTATGAAAAAATAGATGACTAAAGGCAGTAGCTCCCGAATAGAGGGAGCCTGCCTTTTCTTTAGCTAATATTCGTATAGTTTAATCTTATAAATGCTCGGCATATCCTTAAGCTGTATATGCATTTTTTCATCACCATTAAGCACTCTGCCACCCTGCCACTCGCCATGCAGCAATTCCCCTTCCTCAACGTGCAAGTAGTCAACCTTGGTGTTTTTATTCGGTTTGGAAAGAAACTGAAGCTTAAACATAACGCCAACAACAAGAAATTCATGCTGCGATAGCTCGATAATGATTCCGCCTGAAATTGGCTGAAGCGGGGTTTTAGGGCGATAGGATACAAGCACATCATAATTGTTAAAATGAAGCATTTTACCAAAGTCATGCTCATTGCGCTTTACAAAGCTTTGCAAATGATTGGTGCCACGATAGTCAAAGTAAAGAGGCTTGATATGCTCAATGATGGAATAACTCCTAGCTAAATATGACGCACTGCCTTCGATTTCAAATGCAGAAGGATCAATATTGAGCTCTCTCATTAATTCTAGTGGAGGCTTCTCTATCTTGCTAACATCGAGCATTAAATCCTCAATGCCAAATGGGGCATAGCAGAGTGCATTGCATCCTGCAACAGCGTATAACGCATAGGTAGCAGAAACAGCATCCTTACGAACCTCAGGAATGAACAATGGATTACCATCCTGTTTATATTCGTCCATTACATCTGCGACATAGGGCACATAAATGTCGGGTGCTAGGCAAAACAGTGAAGGAGCAACTGTCTTCCACATTCGATACATTTTAAATACCGGACCACCGCTTGGATATGTTCCGGCACGCCACGGGTACTGCTCTAACCAAGCATTCGCATAGCAAGGCAATGGGTAAGCATTCTGTCCAGAATGAGTAATATGCTCTACGGCTTTAGCAAAGTGATAAGCCATAAAATATTCCGCCGCATCATAGCCAAAGGCTTGCTCCCATGTACCGCTTACTTGAAAGGCATTCGCTACGGAAAGAGGAACAGTCTGGTTAAATTCTTCCTCAGCAAGCGGAGAATAATCTCGATCCGTACCTAATAGCCCGATTTCATTTTCCACCTGCATGACGATAACGGTATGATGCTTGGAGTCGACGGATTTGATATGGTTCATAACTTGGCTGAATGCATAGGCATCTTTCTCTACGGCGGCTTGGCAAAGCGGTGATATCGTATTTAATGCCTCTCCTGTTGATTTACGTGCTCGGAAATAAGTGTCTGTATTCTGTTTCATCCATTGAGGCACATACATGGATTCGGCATTTTTCCATAGACCAAACCATAAAAAAATAAGGCGCATGGAGTTTTCTCTGGCTTGCTGAATAAGACCGTCGATCAAAGAAAAATCGTAATGCCTTTCCTTTGGCTCAATAAGCTCCCAATATAGGGGAACGATAACGGAATTCATATTAAGTGATTTCAAATTGGGCCAAACATGAGTATTCATATACTCAAGGTTAGAAGCACTTGAATTATGAATTTCACCCGACAAAGCAATAAAAGGCTCATCATCAACGAATAACGTAGCGATATCATTTAGCTTTTTTACATGTGGAATAGTTGACATTAATATATTCTCCTCTCATGATAAGTTTACATGACTTTATTACTAGTTTATGAGGAGTGAAAAGGTTTTTAAATCTAAGGATTTTCGCTTATATCCTAATATATTCATCTCGCATCATAATCGAGATTAGAGAGGAGAGCAAAAAATCATGACAAACTCCATAAATATGCAGCTTGTGGGGCGTGAATATCAGCTTCCTTTTGTATGGTATTTTGTAGGGTTGCATCATAGGCAGGAATATATTCATCGCCCGACAGGAATGCCGGTATATCAATGGATTCAATGTGTGCAAGGTACTGGAAAGCTTGAAATAGAGGGGAAACAGTTTATTGTAAATGAAGGACAAGGTATGCTTTTATTTCCGGATCAAGCCCATACATATTATGAGATTACTGAGGGCTGGCATGTTCATTTTATCGGTTTTTCTGGATATGGAGTTAAAGCTTTCTTCGAAAATTTTGGAATCACTCAATGTGGTGTATATCATCTCCATGAACCTCGAAAAATCGCAGTATTAATGGAGCAGCTTTATGAACGCTACTATGTTAAGAAGCAATCAGACTTTTTTACCTATTCGAAAATTTTATATGAAATAATGCTAGAGATTGCTAAGCTTTCAGCGATATATGAAGAAGATAATAATGGTCATAGTAGAAATAATAAGGTTCATCTCGTGATGAAATATATTAATGAGCACTATCGTGAAGTGTTGCTTTTACCTAATTTGGCCGAATATGTAGGCTTGTCTAAGCAATATCTATGCAAGCTTTTTAAACGAGTCAATGGATTTACGATATTTGATTATATTGCTGAAGTACGCATCGCGCACGCCAAAATGCATCTCCTTAATAACCCCTATGAAAAAATAAAGCAAATTAGCTGGGAGTGCGGTTATGAGGACGTAAGTTACTTTGGCACGGTATTTAAGAAAATAGTAGGTATGTCGCCAGCACAATTTAGAGGTCGAATAATCAATAATTCTAAGTTCGAAATGGAGTAGAGGAGCGAATAGCAATCTACTTACAATATAGTAAACGAACCTAACAAAGGAGTTATTGATATGAACTTAATACATGAAGAGCGTATTTCTGAATTGTTAGAAGAGATGACGCTGGAGGAGAAGGTTGGTCAGTTGCTGCAGTTATCTCCCTCAATCTTTGGCGCATTTGGTCTAACACAGGATGAAATCATTCAACAGCTCGTTAATGGTGAGATGTCCTATGAGCAATTTAGCAAGCTGGAGCGCAACTATCATGAGGATAAGATTCGAGCAGGACTAATCGGCTGTATGGGCGGAGTTACGGGTGCTAAGAAAATAAATGAACTGCAACGAATTGCTGTTGAAGAATCGCGACTCGGTATTCCGATTTTATTTGGTTTAGATGTTATACATGGCTATAAGACGATTTTTCCAATTCCGCTTGCTGAGGCGTGTAGCTGGGAGCCAGAGCTAGCAAGAAAAACAGCTGAGGTTGCTGCGAAAGAAGCAGCTGCGGCAGGCTTACATTGGACATTTGCTCCGATGGTTGATATATCACGTGACCCTAGATGGGGACGTGTTGCTGAGGGCTCAGGAGAAGACACTTATTTAGGAAGTGTACTGGCTGCTGCAAGGGTGAAAGGGTTTCAAGGTGAAGATTTATCAGATCCTGATCATTTGCTTGCATGTGCAAAGCATTTTGTTGCTTATGGTGGTGCAGTCGGTGGACGTGATTATAACACGGTAGATATTTCCCTTCAAACATTACATGATGTTTATTTGCCTCCGTTTAAAGCAGCCGTCGATGCTGGTGTAGGGACTATTATGAGTGCTTTTAATGATCTGAATGGTGTTCCTTGTACTGCAAATCGCTATTTGCTGACAGAGGTTTTACGAGAGCAATTTGGTTTTCGAGGTTTTGTTGTCAGTGATGCTAATTCAGTAGCGGAAGTCCAAGTTCATGGACTTACAGAAACTAGAGAAGAAGCAAGCATGCAATCTTTACTTGCAGGACTTGATATGGATATGAGCCAAGGCACATTTGAAGAGGATTTACCTAAGCTCATTGCAGGACAACGTATCTCCATTACTGATCTTGATTATGCGGTTCGTCGTGTACTAAGAATAAAGTTTGCATTAGGGTTATTTGATAATCCATATCGAACCGAGCCTGAAAAGGAAGTCAGTGTATTATTATCGTCAGAGCATCTGGAACTGGCGCGTGAGGCAGCACGTCGTTCCATCGTACTTCTAAAAAATAATGATGTGCTTCCATTAAGTAACGATAAGCAAAAGCTTGCACTAATAGGTCCACTTGTAAACAGTACGGAAGATATGCACGGATCATGGGCAATCTCTGGCAATCCAGATGATGTTATTACGATTGCTCAAGGCATTGCTACTACGGTTGGTGATGATGAACGGTTATTGATAGCTCAGGGGTGTGATTTGGAAGGAGATAGCGAGGATTTCAGTGAAGCGCTCGAAGCCGCACGACAAGCGGATATTATTATTGCAGTAGTCGGTGAAAGCCACAGTATGAGTGGAGAAGCGGCTAGTAGACTGGACTTAAGATTACCAGGCAAGCAAGAAATGTTACTTAAGCGCTTATCAGAAACAGGGAAAAAGCTAATCGTCGTATTAATCAACGGTAGACCGTTAGCTATTCCTGAGGTCGATAAGTACGCCGACGCTATTGTAGAGGCTTGGCAGCTTGGAACTCAAAGTGGACATGCCATTGCCGATGTATTATTTGGTCATTATAATCCAAGCGGTAAGCTTGTGACGACATTCCCCTATGCCGTTGGGCAAGTTCCTATTTATTATAATCATCCAAATACAGGAAGACCAACAGGGGAAATAAAATTTACGACAAAATACATCGATGGTCCGACAACGCCACTGTATCCATTCGGTTATGGATTGAGCTATACAACGTTTTCCTATGATCAGCTGACGTTATCAAGTAGAGAAACGACTATTGATGGACGTGTTACTGTAACGGTTAATGTTACGAACACGGGACAGCGCTATGGTGAAGAAGTGGTACAGCTGTATGTATGTGACCCAGTTGCAAGTAGAGTAAGACCTATCAAAGAGCTAAAAGGATTTGCTAAGGTAGCGCTGCAGCCAGGAGAATGTAAGCAAGTGGCAATTGAGCTAGAGGTGGAGCAGCTTGGTTTTCACAATGAACGCCTTGAATATATTGTTGAGCCTGGAATTTACAAAATATATGTAGGTCCTCATTCTCAGGAAGGGCTTGAATCAGAAATACTCGTAAAGTCGTAAATTCAATAATTACAGGTCGAACTTAGAGCAGAATGGCAGACAGTAACAGGATAAGATGAAATTGTTCCATAATACAAGTTTAATAGGGGGATTCAGTATGAAACGAAAAAGTCAAATCATGTTAGTTTTGCTTTCCTTACTGTTATTGCTTACTGCCTGCGGAGGGAATTCGGGTAAAAATTCGAACAATAACCCGTCAAGTAACTCGAATAATAGCAGTAATCAATCAAACGGAAGTGGCTCAGCAAATAATGAAGAGATTAAAGAACTAAATGTAATCGTATTCAACAGTGGAGCTGTACCTCAAGACTTTTCATTAATTCAAGATGCTGTTAATGAGTTTATTAAAGATAAAATACATGCAAAAGTAAATATGACCTTAATTAGTCCCGGGGATTATGTTCAAAAAACAAACTTATTGTTAACTGGCAGCGAGAAGGTTGATCTAATGGTCGTAAGTCCATTCTTTGGTTTTTATAATCAGGTTGCAAGAGGTCAGCTGCAACCTCTTGATGAGTTAATTGATCAATATGGTGCAGATATTAAAGCGGTACTTGGCGATGAATATTTGAATGCAAGCAGAGTAAATGGTCAGATTTATGGTATTGTTCCTATGAAGGATATGGCATCGGGGACGTCACTGATGATGCGTAAGGATTTAGTAGAAAAGTATAATATCGATGTTGAATCTATCAAATCATTTGCAGATATTGAACCAGTATTAAAAGTAATTAAAGAAAATGAACCGGATCTGACACCGTTAGTACCAGGAGCTGCAGGTATGAACATGCTATTCCAAAACAAATGGTATGATGAATTAGGTGATGGCTTTGGTGTATTACCTAACCACGATAATGATTTAAAGGTTGTTAATTTGTATGAGACAGAGCGTTATGAACAAGAAGTAAGGCTAATGAGAGATTGGTATCAAAAAGGATACATTCTTAAAGATGCTGCTACAAGTAAAGAAAGTCAATATGACTTAGTTAAGGCTAACAGAGCGTTTGCTTATGCTACAGCTAGTAAGGTTGGTATAGAAAGTCAAGATTCTGCGAACGTTGGTATGCCAATGGTAGCAGCACAATATCAGCCACCAGCAAGCACAACAAACTCAGTTGTATCCTTTATGTGGGGCGTTCCACAAAATGCAGGATCACCAGATAAAGCAGTACAATTCGTAAACCTAATGTTTAAAGAAAAGGATTTAACGAATTTGTTAGCTTGGGGTATTGAAGGTACGCACTATGATAAGGTGTCTGATAATGTTATTAAGTATCCAGAAGGAATTACAGCAGCAAATGCGACGTATGTCATGCATGGTAAATATCTATTCGGTAATCAATTTATGCAATATACGCTGGAAGGCGCTGATCCGGAACAGTGGACTAAGATGGATGAGTTCAATAAATCAGCAATTAAGTCTAAAGCACTTGGTTTCAGCTTTGATAGTACTCCAGTTAAGACCGAAGTTGCCGCAGTAACTAACGTAGTTGACAAGTATAGAAGAGGTTTAGAGTCTGGAACGTTGAATCCAGATGAACAGCTTCCAGAGTTTATTCAAAAATTAAAAGAAGCGGGTATAGATAAAATTATTGCAGAAAAACAAAAGCAGCTTGATGAATGGGCTGCAGTTAATAAATAACAACATATTACGCCCCCTATAATAGGGGGCGTAATTAATTGAAGGGAGAAATTGAACAATGAGTCAAACCATCGAACAGCTAACCAATATTGATAACCATAACTATATTTTGCCGTTCCTATGGATGCGTGGAGAGGAAGAAGACATTATTCGCAATGAGATTGCTAAAATCTATGAATGCGGTATACGAGCGATCTGCGTGGAGGCACGGCCACATCCGGACTTTGCTGGGCCAGGCTGGTGGCATGATCTTGATATAGTTATGGATGAGGCTAGGCAAAGGGGGATGTCGGTATGGGTGCTCGATGATGCTCATTTTCCAACTGGGTATGCCAGCGGATTATTGCAGGCAAAGTATCCCGAACGGAAAAAGAAATATATTAACTACAATATTGCGGATGTTTGGGGTGCTAAGCATGAGATGACGCTCCATATTAAACCGATGCTAAAGCCTAGAAGCTCATGGTTAGATTTAGACAAGCCCAAGGATGTTATGGAGCAGTCGAACAATACATTAATTAGTGTTGTAGCAGCACCACTTATTACAGAGGGAATAATAAGTGAACAGCTTATTGAGTTAACCGATCAGGTACAAGGCGAATTTATAACCTGTCAATTACCTGAAGGTCAGTGGCGCATCTTTGTTATCTATGAAACAAAAACAGATGGTGGAAATCCAACCTATATTAATATGATTGATGAGTTGTCAGCAAGAACGCAATTAGAAGCAGTATACGAGCCTCATTATGCTCGCTATAAGGACGATTTTGGTCAGACCTTTGCTGGCTTTTTTTCGGACGAGCCTTCCTTTGGCAATGTAGCTGGCTTTGCTTTCGACGAAACAATAGGCAAGAAAGACATGCCCTTACCTTGGAGTGAAGAGGCCAAGGAGCTGCTTATAGCTGAATATGGAGAACGTTGGAGCATCATGCTCCCATATTTATGGGCGACCAGCAATGAAAGAAAGCAATGCATTCATACAAGATATACCTATATGAATATTGTAACGAAATTATATGAGAAAAACTTTAGTAGACAGTTAGGCGATTGGTGCGAGGCACATGGCGTTGAATACATTGGTCATGTTATTGAGGACAACAATCAGCATAGTCGTCTAGGTAGTGGAGCAGGACATTACTTCAGAGCGATGGCTGGTCAGCACATGGCTGGCATTGATGTGATCGGAGGGCAAGTTATTGCTGGTGGAGCGGGGTTAGAGCGTGTTGGCATTGCAAAGGGAGATGGAGAGTTTTATCATTATGCCCTTGGCAAGCTAGGCTCCTCAGCAGGACATCTTGATCCGAAAAAGCAGGGGAGGACGATGTGTGAGCTGTTTGGCGCATATGGCTGGAAGCTTGGTGTAAGAGATATGAAGTATATTACCGATCATCTGATTTCTAGAGGTATTAACTATTTAGTACCTCATGCCTTCTCAATGAGAGAATACCCTGATTATGATTGTCCGCCGCATTTTTATGCTCGAGGAAACAATCCTCAGTTTAAGCATTTTGCCAAGCTAATGCAGTATGCTAATCGTTTATGTCATCTATTTAATGGAGGAACGCATATTGCGCCAGTAGCAATTTTATATCACGGGGAAAGTGAATGGACTGGTGAGTATATGAAGATGCAGAAGCCTGCACGAGTATTGGCTGAGCATCAAATCGATTTTGACTTTGTACCGATCGATATGTTAAAGCAGCTGGACAATTACAATGGTAAGGTGGAGCAGGAACTATTGACGATTAACGGTGAACAATTCTCGTGTTTAGTTCTTCCTTATAGTCAATATATTACGAAGGAGCTTGCAGCATTTATTCGTGATGCTGTAGACCTTGATATCATTTTTATTGATGCTGCACCTGAAGGCATAAGTAATGAATTAAACGAAGCTCTATCAGATGAGCTGCTTGTAGCTGCTCGCTTACGTAAAGTAGTAGCTATTGATAAGCTTGCAGATTATCTAATAGAAAAAGGCCATTATGATATTCGCTTAACGTCAGAGTTTAAACATCTTACCTATTATCATTACAAGAAGAACCAGCATCTATATATGCTGCAAAATGAATCATCGTACGAGGTTTTCCGTGGACAAATTGAGTTGCCTACTGGTGAGCATGAGCAGGCAATTATTTATGATGCTTTTGAGCAAACTTTTGAAAGATTAAAAGTAACTAAAATTGACAAGGTTAATTATATAGAGCTTGAACTGCATCCTTATCAATCGTGCGTTATTATTCCTTGTACAGAGCAGCAGGCATCGTCGTATCCATACTATATGCCATTGACCGATAAGTTGGCAGGATGCAGAAAACAATTTGATTTGAGTAGTAATTGGACTTATGCATTAACCGATAATGCCTCCTATCCTAAGTTTAGCGAATCTAACCTTATGGAGCAGCTTGTTCCTATTTCTCGGTTGCATCCAATGTTTACAGGCATTATACGGTATGAAAAAACATTTGAATATGATCAAACTAGTGATCAGCAATGGTTAGTTTTTGATGCCATATACGAGGCTGTTGAGCTTTGGGTGAATGAACAGTATGTGGGGATGAAGATAGCTACTCCTTATATATTTGAACTAAGTGGATTTCTTAAATTGGGAACGAATCAGCTTCGTATAGAGATTGCTACGACACTGGATCGTGATCGATTACAACAGCCTGAGCCCCCATTCCAGCTTACTCATGAGCCGATGGAGCCTACAGGGATGTTTGGTAACGTCATTTTAATGAAAAACTGAGCTTTATGTGTTGGTCGAAAAATCAACATCGCTTAGTCGTAGTCAGAGTAGAGTCAATGTATTGAGTATCGTATGATGAGATTAAATTAAGTGAGAGGCTCTCATACAAAACTTGATAGATTGGATGTGGCAAAATGAATCAGAATTCAGTGGCAATTGAAGTTGACTCGAGGGATACTGAATTGAATGCAAATGGCAAGAGAAAAAAGCGGAACTTAAATTGGAAGAAGATTATTCCGCTAACCTTAATGGCTTTGCCTGGTATTATCTATTTGTTAATTAATAACTATTTTCCGATGTTTGGCTTAGTAATCGCGTTCAAGGATGTTAACTTTGCCAAAGGAATATTAGGAAGTGACTGGATCGGATTTAAGAACTTCGAATATTTATTTGCAACACAGGAAGCTTATATTATTACTAGAAATACGATTCTATATAATGGTGGATTTATTATTCTGCAAAACTTAACGGGGATAGCAGTCGCTATTTTACTTAATGAAATAAGAATTAAAGTTATGCAGCGAGTATATCAAAGCGTAGTTTTGCTTCCTTTTCTAGTATCAATGGTCATTGTTAGTTATCTAGTTTATGCCCTGCTTAGTACAGAAACTGGACTAATGAATAATGGAATTTTACCGCTTTTTGGACTGGATGAAGTGTCATGGTATTCTGAAGAAAAATATTGGCCGTTCATACTAACCTTTATTCATGTGTGGAAAAACATTGGATTCTCCTGTGTTATTTACTTGGCAGCGATTGTAGGTATTGATCAGGAATACTATGAGGCAGCGAAGCTAGATGGAGCGAATAAATGGTACCAAGTGCGCTATATTACGATACCTTCCATCGTGCCAATGATTATTATGTTAACGTTAATTTCAATCGGAAGAATTTTTTACTCGGATTTTGGACTATTCTATCAAGTTCCGATGAATTCAGGTGCGATTACTGATGTTACGAATGTTATCGATACGTATGTGTATCGCGGATTGCTGCAGTTAGGTGATATCGGAATGTCATCAGCAGCTGGCTTGTATCAATCAGTAGTGGGCTTTTTACTAGTACTATTGTCCAACTATACCATTCGCAAAGTAAGTAAAGAGAATGCATTATTCTAGGAGGGAATCGACAATGTTTAAGGAAGAAAAAGCTTGGCAATGGAGTTCTCATATAATATTAGCAATCTTGTCGTTATCCTGTGTGCTGCCTTTTATCTTATTGCTGATGGCATCGATTACAGATGAGAGAACACTTATTCAACAAGGGTATAGCTTTTTCCCACAAAAGTTTAGTTTAGAGGCCTACAGTTATTTATGGAACAATTCAAATGGAATTTTTCGAGCGTACGGTATAACTATTCTAATCACGGTTATAGGAACAACAATTGGTCTTGCTATTACCTCATTAATCGCTTATGTTGCTTCACGGAGTGATTATCCGTTTCAAAAGGTGTTAGCATTCTTTATCTTTTTCACCCTATTATTTAATGGTGGATTAGTACCAACCTACTTACTATACGTACAATATTTTGATATTAAAAATACATTATTCGCACTGATCATCCCGTATTTGCTAATGAATGGATTTAATGTGATGCTGGTAAGGACTTATTATATTACCTCGATTCCAGCTCCACTAATTGAAGCAGCTCATATCGATGGAGCGGGTGAGTTCAGAACCTTCTTTTCCGTTGTTTTACCGTTATCATTGCCAATCTTAGCTACAGTTGGTCTTCTACAGACGATTATGTATTGGAATGATTGGTTTAATGGAATGATTTTTATTACTGATGCTAGTCTTTACAGTATACAAAATGTACTTACTACAATGATGAATGATATCGAATTTTTATCAAAATCTAATAATAGCAGTGTCACAAGTGTCGTTGTTAGTGTACCTAGTACAGCGGTTCGAATGGCCATTGCTGTTATTGCCGTCGTACCAATCTTTGCGGCGTATCCTTTCTTTCAAAAGTATTTTGTCAAAGGAATTACGATTGGTGCCGTAAAAGGGTAATGATAATAATATAAAAAATGCCACTTATTGCGAATTAATTCGCATTATTATGGCATTTTTTATATTATATCTATATAAGTTGATTAATTTTATTGGTTTCAATGTGATACTCTGCTCCAGTTATAAAGCTATAAATCTTTCTTGTGAAAGTAGATATTAGAAAGGTGTGATAGGGTATGTTTCAGCTTCTTATTGTAGATGACGAAAGATTGGCTATTGAAGCTATTCAGCAAGCAATTGATTGGGAGAGTATGGGCATCACTAATGTTTTTGAAGCGAATAATATTAAAAAAGCTAAAGAAATTATGCAGGAGCATAACATAGATTTAATGCTATGTGATATAGAAATGCCACAAGGGAGTGGCTTGGAATTATTGGAGTGGGTTCGCGAGCATAAGCCGAAAACGGTGACGATCTTTTTGACCTGTCACGCAGATTTTAGCTATGCGCAGAAGGCAATTCAATTGGGAAGCTTAGACTATCTATTAAAGCCAACGCCGTATGAAACGCTTGCTGTATCGATAAATAAGGCGATCCGAACCATTGAGGAACAAAGTGAATCAATGGTGAACAACAAAATACGTGAGGTTTGGAATCACCATCAGCCTTTGCTCATTGAAAATTTTTGGCGTGATGTGATCGAACAGACGATACCCTCTAATTTGAAAGCTATCCAAGATGCGATGGATAGACGCGGAATCTCTATGCCTGAACAGGTCATTTTTTTGCCAATACTAATTAAAATTAAACGATGGAATGAGAATTTTAATAAGAGAGAGGCTAAAATACTAGAGTATGCGCTTCGCAATGCTGGTGAAGAGCTTTTGATCAATAAGCATGGAAACTCGGGACATTTGGTAACACTTAATGAAGGAACATTAATTGCAATTCAAGCAGTCAATCAAGCTCCGAAGCATGATGTACTACGAGAAAATTGTCGTGCTTATATTGAAGCCTGCAATTCTTATTTTTACTGCGATATTAATTGTTACATTGGTGAAGTGGTTGCAGCAGACAAAATCTCTGATGCAGTAGAGAAGCTAATTGAATTTGACAAAAATAATGCTACAGAGATAAATTCGGCCATTTCCATAAAAAATGCAAAACCAGCTACGGTGGTGGTTGAATTACCTGATATGACAACCTGGGCAGTCTTAATTAAAGAGAATGCACAGCAACAGGCATTAGATGAAATAAAAGAATACGTAATGAAGCTTTCTCAACGTAAAGGATTCGATACGAGAGTATTGCATAAGTTTCAACAGGATTTTACACAAATGATTTATTACGTATTAAAGCTAAAGGGTGTAAAGGCACATTTACTATATTCTGAGCCTCAATCCGCAGCGCTTATAACAAAAGCAATTTATACAGTTGATGATTTATTAGTGTGGATTCATGATATTGTTGAGAAAACGATAAATTATATTAGTACATTTGAGCAAAGTGAATCGATTGTAGATAAAGTAATTCAGTATATTAAAATTAATTTGGAGCAAGATTTGTCGAGGGAAAGTATTGCTGAAACAATAGGGATGAATCCAGACTATTTAACTAGAGTATTTAAAAAGGCCACTGGCTTATCCATTGTTGAGTATTTGGCGAAGGAAAGAGTTAAGCGAGCACAGGAGCTATTAACTAAAACGGATATGCCAATTAGTATGGTCGCTGCTTCTGTAGGCTACCATAACTTCTCTCATTTTTCTCAAATGTTCAAGAAGCATACCTCAGTTAATCCGAATGTGTATCGTAATGAGTATCGTTCAAGGAAAGGAATGCTTTCATGAAAAATAAGCTGCAATGGCTATTTTCTACAAATTCATTACGCTTTAAGCTGCTCTCAATTATTCTAGTGATGGTTATTCCTTTGATTTTGCTATTAATATATTTTAGTCAATATTCCATTCAAGTTGTGCATGACCAGGTTGCTAAATCTAATAAAAACTTGTTGAATTTATACATGGAGCAGACGGATTCGATATTGGCTGAAGTCGATAACTATTTGTCTAATCAGATTGCGACAAACTATGATTATATTTATTTGAGTTCGTACAATGATGATGAGTATAATATTGCTAAAATTAGTATTTCTAATACAATGTCAACAGATATAAAGCTGCATTCCATGATAGATTCGTTTTTTGTATATGAGTCTTCTAAGCAAGACTTTTTCTACGTCTTTAATCAAAGAGGCGATTTTCGTGAAAGAGATACAATTCAGAGATATTTGCAACAGGAAGTATTAAAAGATAACTCTGTAATGAAGGATGAGGCATTGAATAGTTGGAATGTATTGCAAATCAATAATAATTTTTATATGTACCGTTTGTACCAATTTGATGATATTTATGTAGGGGCTTGGGCTAACTTCAAATACATGATGAATCCAATGGATCTAATCAATTTAGGGGAAAACGGAAAATTATTCTTTACCTCGTCCGAAGGTGTCCCTTTAGTTAGTGATTCAGATCATGTGGTAGCCAATATTAATATGGATAAGAGTGAGGATGACTATTATATTACAGGCTCAGAGGAGAAATATCTTGTTATTCGAGAAGCTTCTAAACGTGGAGAATTCAGCTTAGTTGCATATGTACAGGATGAGAGTATTCTTGATAATTTGCCGTTCCTAAAGCAGCTTGTACTCTTTATTTCTTGCACAGCCTTAATCGTGCCCCCGATAACTCTATATTTACTACGAAGAACGGTACTCTTACCACTAAATCGTATATTAGCCGCGATCAAGCATACGAGAGATGGTGTAATAGATTATCGAATTGAACAATATAAAACCTCCGATGAATTTATTAAGGTGAATGAAGCCTTTAACCAAATGACATCGCAGATTCATACATTACGTATCAATGTTTACGAGGAACAATTAAGTAATCAGCGCACTGAGTTAAAATTATTGCAGCTGCAGCTCAATCCACATTTTTTAATGAATTCATTAAATATTATGCATAGTCTGGCATTTATGAAGCGGTTTGAGGTTATTCAAGATTTATGTATCAACCTTGTGCAATATTTCAGATATATTCTAAAGAGTAATGTTACCTATGTTCCACTTAAGGATGAATTAAATCATGTAAGTAATTACTTACGTATTCAGGAGCATCGCTTTCAAGAGCAGCTAACCTACAGTATACAGTCGCCTGAAGCATATAATAACTTTGAAGTCCCACCACTTATTGTCCAAACCTTTGTGGAAAATACAGTCAAGCATGCGGTGACGATGGATGAGCCAATCCACATTTCGATCAATATAGAACTGGTTCTTGATCCAGAAGCGATAATAAAAATCTCTGTTTCAGATACTGGAGCTGGGTTTCCAGAAGACGTTCTCGATATACTAAATAAAGGCGAACAGCTATACGATGAACATGGAGGGCATATCGGGATTTGGAATATTCAACGAAGGTTAAAATTACTTTACAATGGAGCTGCTAGAATCCAATTTTCTAATTGTGATCCTGGTGCTGTAATAGAAATTTGGCTTCCTCTCAAAGGATAAACTCCCTTATTAACACCAACAAAACGTGATTAGTAGCCTCGACGTTTTGTTGGTCGTTAATGTTTAGCAGAATAACAATGTTCTCTCGCTACTCTACTCTTTCACATTTACACGTTTTTTCAACCAATTTAGTGCCATATCAAACCATACTTCGCAATGAGGGCTAATATGTGTTTCATTTTCAGCGGTTGTCTCATCGCATAACGATAATCCGTGAACGCCATGTTCAAACACATGTAGCTCATAAGGCACTTTATGTTTTGCTAACTCAGTTGCGAATCGAAGAGAGTTTTGCGCGTATACTAAGCCGTCATCGGCAGTGTGCCATAAGAACGTTGGAGGGGTCGCTGTAGAAACATAAATTACAGGTGTGCGCTCTTTAAGCTCCTCTAAGGTCGGTTCTGATGTTCCGAACACTGCTTGATTGGCAAGCTTCCATATTTTGAGCTTCATCTCATCCGTTTCTTTCTCTGTTTCTTCCTTCATCAAAGTATAATCAAGTAACGGATAACCTAATATTAATGCATTGGGTTTTATTTGATCGTTTGACATTGATAGCAGCTCTGCTAGAAAGTCGTCTTGCCAATGAACACCAAGGCTTGCAGCTAAATGCCCTCCTGCAGAAAATCCCATAACGATGATTTGATCTGGATCAATATTCCAAGCATCAGCATTTTTGCGTATTAAAGCAATGGTAGTAGCAAGATCAAGTAAAGGCTGAGGGAAATTTGAACGATTATCTCCTGGTAACCCCTTTAAAAACTCCTCCTTATTTTGATAATAGGTCGTATACCTAAGGACAAAAGCATGATAGCCCTTTGAGTTGAATTTTAAAGCAACCGGTTCGGCTTCTCGATCCGAGGTACCAAGATAAGCTCCCCCTGGGCAAACAATAACAGCTGGTCGCTTCACATTCGTAAGAAATTCCTCTGATTGATGTAATATATAAGTTTGAAGTTGTACATCGTCTCGCACTTCAGAAAGCTGGATTGTTGTTGTTAACATAACATACACCGCCTATTAATTTTAAATTAAGCTGCTTATCCCAAATTACTATATTTTAACTAGGCGTTCTACTCATAATTCGACCACAAATTATTATTTTTTCGACTTACGTGATTACATTTTTAGGTCGATTAATCAACAGTTGTAAGTCTAGTTTAGGGTAGAGCAGATATCTGTTACGTTTTATGCTTAATTTATATCGAATGATAATTTTAAACAGGGTAGGTGTAGAAAAGATGAGTACGACCCATCAAATTAAACGAGGTATTTCTTTGTTTAGTTTTCAAGAAAAGTTTTACAGAGGTGAATTATCACTTGAGCAATGTATCGCTCAAGCTGCTGCATTTGGAATTGACGGAATTGAGATGCTGCCAGATCAGATGCTTCCTGGCTATCCAAGTATAACGTATAACTTAACGGATCAATTTGTTGGTCAATGGAATGAATGGATGCTCAAATATAAGGTATCGCCAATTTCATTTGATATCTATGGCGAGACGAAGCTTTATAAACACCGTCCATTAACCGAGCAAGAAATATTAGATCAATTAATTGCTCTGATGAAAACAGGAAAAGCTTTAGGCTTTAAAATCATTCGACTAACCATCCATCTTTCATATTCGATTATTGAAAAATGTATTCCTTATGCTGAAGAAATGGGACTGCTGCTCGCAGTAGAATGTCATGCACCGCATTTTATGAATGGTGAATGGGTAAGTAAAAATATTGAGATTATTCAAAGAACAGGCACAAAAAGCTTAGGAATTATGCCTGACTTAGGGACGTTTTCACATCGTATTCCAACGGTTGTCATTCAGGATGCTTTGCGACATGGAGCACAAGGGCATATCATTGATTACTTGATCGAGGTATATAATAGCCGCAAAACACCAAAGGACTTGATGGACAAGATTGCTAGGATGAATGGTAACGCAGCAGATATGTGGTTAGCACAACGAGTACTAATTGGAGTGTGGGTTTATCATGATCCGAAGCATCTGCTTGATATCATGCCATATATTGTACATGTTCACGGCAAATTTTATGAGATGGGTGAGCAAGGAGAAGAGTTAAATATTAACTATCAGGAAATCATTCCTTTGTTAATCAAAAGGGGTTATAAGGGCTATATTATGAGTGAATACGAAGGGCAACGACTAACACAAGGTATGGATGTTGGCTATGATGAAATTGAGCAGGTTCGTCGCCATCAAGATATGCTTAAACAACTATTAGGAGAAAAAGCATAGGAGGGAAAGACATGGCAGGGAATGTATTTGGCTATGATATCTACATGATTAGTGAGGAAGGTTTTTGCAATGTAGTGGAAAATGGCAAAGTTATTGGTTTTCAACTACTGATGCGACTGGCCAACTATCGTGGATACATTTTATCGCAAATTGAAGATATTAAAATCAATGTAGATGGATTACAAATTGCTAGAGAAGACATTTCTTTGAGACTGGGTGATCGTAGCTACACATTAGATGAGATGGCTGATGTTGTAGATGAACGTTGGGAAATCAGTCAAACAGCTATTGTCACATGTTTATTGGATGATGGTCTTAAGCCTGGTGTTCATGAAATCAAAGCAGAACAGCATATAAGAGCTTCCTATATTCCAATAACTGCTGTGTCCAGTGTAAGTAAGCAGCTGACTTTAACCGCTTAATTTATTTAGACAGCGGCAACACTACTGAAATATTTTGAATAAATACAGCCTGTTGATTGCTTCAACAGGTCAGATTGATGACAAACGGGGTTTAGAATCGTCGATTCTAAACCCTGTTTAGCATTTTTATATGTAGAAGAGTAAATCAAGCTACTTTTATTCACTCTGATTATGAGTATTCTGGACGTTGCC
>Ga0182739_1000582_pt1 | contig 44825 bp, 34 predicted proteins | sample eDN5th30CBELigBY_FD_128873 | JGI IMG/M metagenome (GOLD analysis project Ga0182739, IMG submission 128873) | Enriched backyard soil microbial communities from Emeryville, California, USA - eDNA 5th pass 30_C BE-Lig BY (version 2) (version 2) | ecosystem: Environmental > Terrestrial > Soil >... | reverse complement strand
GTCCAGTTCTCGGGTGAAATCCGGGCACGACGGCAGGGCGAAATGCGACTGCCGTTCGGGTCCGGCGGCCCAAGTCTAGGTTCGAAGCAAAGATGAGAATATCCCCGGTTCGGGGCGCAAGCCGCGTCACGACGGGGATGCTTCGCCCTCTCTTCCTATGTGATGGAGAACGCGGATCGGAGTCTCGACCTGGCGGTGGCGCGTCTCGCCGCCGCGACCGAGTCTGGCGACCCCGCGTCCGCCGCGACCGCGCTCGGCCGCGAGCGCGGATCGCACGGCGTCGGTCTCGGGCAGTCGCTCGACGACCTCGAGGTGGTCCATCGGATCGTCACGAGCCGGGATCCGACCGCCGCGATCGTGCGCGCGTTCGCCGACGCCTGGGCCGATGCGGCCGTGACCGTGCTCCTCGGGCGCGGCGCGATCGACCACCGCACCGGGCTCGCGACGATCGAGTTCCTCGCGACCCGGTTGCACGACCTCGCGCGCACGGGCGAGAGCCATGAGCGCCGGTTGGTCCTCGTGCGCTGCGCCGAGCAGGCGAGGGGCCGGCTCGGCGCGCTGCTCTGCTCGACGCGGGTCGCGAGCGAGCTGGCCCGCTCGTTTCCCGGCGCCGAGACCCCGGTCGGGCTCGCCGACTGGCGCATCGCCGCGATCATCCCCGCCGCCGATGTGATCGACGCGAACCTCGCGCACGCTCGGCTCGTGATCGGCCGGCTCTCGGGGGTCGAGCTGAGCGGAGTCGAGGTGCTCGAGCTGCCGGACCGTGAGAACGCCGTGCAGGAGTTCCTCCGGACGCTCTGACGCGCGCCATCCCGGCGCGCATTCAGGTGCGCGGCGCGTGACCTCACGCTAGGGAGGCCGGGGCGATCCGGGCACGATGGTCGCCTACCGCCCCACCCGGCGCAGAAGGAGGTCCAATCTCGATGACCGTCGTCCCGCCCCCGTCGTCTTCCGTGACGCCTCGCACGGACGAGGCGTGCCTCGTCGTGCACGGCTCAGACCGCCCCGGACTCGTCGCCGCGATCTCGGCCGCGGTGACCCGGGGCGGAGGCAACATCATCAGCCTCGACCAGTACTCGGACGATCCGGAGGGCGGCGCGTTCTTCCAGCGCATCGTCTTCCATCGCCTCGACCTGACCGGCTCGATCGGCGACATCGAGGTCGATCTCGCGACGACGCTCGACCCGCTCGAGCTGCGATGGCGTCTGACGGACCGCTCCATCCCGAAACGGATGGCGATCCTCGCGTCGACCTCCGACCACTGCCTGCTCGACCTGCTGTGGCGACACCGGCGCGGTGAGCTGCCCGTGTCGATCCCGATGGTGATCTCGAACCACACGAACCTCGCGGACGACGTGCGGTCCTTCGGCATCCCGTTCTTCCACGTGCCGTCGCAGGGAGCGGACAAGTCCGTCGCCGAGGCGCGGATCCTCGAACTGCTGCGGGGCGAGGCGGACTTCGTCGTGCTCGCCCGCTACATGCAGATCGTGTCGGAGTCCTTCCTCGACGAGGTCGACGTGCCCGTCATCAACATCCATCACTCGTTCCTGCCGGCCTTCGTCGGTGCGGGACCTTATCGCAAGGCGCACGAGCGCGGGGTCAAGCTCGTCGGTGCGACGAGCCACTACGTCACGAAGGAGCTCGACGAGGGCCCGATCATCGAGCAGGACGTCGTGCGCGTCGACCACTCGATGACCGCCGCGGATCTCCAGGCGCGCGGCGCGCTGGTCGAGCGCGCGGTCCTGTCACGCGCCGTGCAGTGGCACGCGGAGGATCGCGTCATTCGGCACGGCAACCACACGATCGTCTTCGACTGACGTCCTACTCGCCGCTGTGCCGCGCGACCCAGACGGCGATCTGGCTGCGCGAGCGGAACCCGAGCTTCGCGAGGATCCGCTGCACGTGCCCCTCGATGGTGCGCCGCGACAGCACGAGTCGCGCGGCGATCGCCGGATTCGCGAGCCCCTCCGCCACAAGGGACGCGACCTCCCATTCGCGCGCGCTGAGCACCCCGGGCGCACCGGTCCCCGCGCTGGTCCCCGCGCTGCGCGTGCCCCCGAGTATCCGGTCGAGGATGTCGGCGAACGCGAGCGGATCGATCGTCGGCCACGGCGACTCGACGAGTGCGAGCACCGATCCCGGCCCGAACTCGGGGATCGGGATCCGCTGCCCGGAGGCACCAGTCACGGGGGCGAGCTCCTCGATCCGCGACGCGACGGCATCGGACGCGGCGCCCAGGGCACTGGCGAGCAGTTCGCGGCAGAACGCGACTCCCGATCGGTCCCCGAACTCGGCCATCGTCTGTGCGGCATCGCGCAGGCCCAGGACGGCCTCGTCTCGGCGCCCGGCACGGAACGCGAGGAGCGCCCGAAGCCACCAGGCGTACGCCCGGCCCCACACATCCCCGACGAGGTCGCAGTGCTCGACGGCGAGATCGAGCGTCGCCTCCGCTTCGGCCTCCCGCCCCTGGCTCACCTGCGCCGCGGCGAGATACCAGTACCGCTCGCCGAGGTGCTCGACGAGCCCCAGTTGCTTGGATTCCTCGATGACCGCCGCGAAGCGCTCCGCGGCCGCGTCGACGCCGCCGTCGGTCAGCAGGGCGATCGCCTCGAGGAATCGGTCGAGGAGCCGCTCCGGAGGCCCCGACCCGACCGTGCCGAGGATTGCTCGGGAGTCCGCGAGTCGCGTGTGCACGGCCTCGACATCGCCTTCGTGGAACGCGATGTACGCGTCCGTCTGCAGGGCCCGGAGTCGGATGACGTCGATGGTCGGGTCGGCGGCGAGACCCGCCTCGATCCACTCCCGGGCCCTCGGCCAGGCGTCCACGGGGTGCAGCTGCCAGTAGAACCGCAGCGCACTGATGATGTCGAGCGCGGTCCGCGCCCGCGCGGGGTCGACGGCCATCGAGCCGAGGAGCGCCGTCACGTCGGCCGCGTGCGCGTTGAGGAACCGGATGGACGCGAGGTGATCCTCCGAGAACCATTGCTCCCCGCACCGGCGCAGCCGATCGATCAGACCCCGCTCGATCCGTCGGACGTCGGCAGCGCGATCCTCGACGGCGAGCGCAGCGACGGCGCACCGCCGGTACATGGCCGGGACGCGGACGAGTCGCAGTCGACCGTGCGTCGTCGAGAGGATGAGGGACGCGCCCGCGAGCTCTCCCACGAGCGGCACGATCGCGGCGAGTCGGCGCTCGGCGAAGAGCTCGGCCGCGAACTCGAGGTCGCACCCGCCCTCGAACAGCGCGAGCCGGCCGAGCAGCGCCCTCGCCTCCGGGGAGACCCGCGCGATCGCGTTCTCGAAGGCCTCCCGAGTCGACTTCGCCGGCTGGGAGGTTGGGATGAACGCGTCGAGCACCGCCAGATCGTCCCGGATCGCGCGGAGCGTGGCGGGCACGCCCACGACGCTGAGCATCCTGGCCGCCGCCTCGACGAGTCGCGGCACCCCTTCCGTCGCGCGCGCGATCTCGACGAGCTCCGCATGGGTCTCGGCCGGGGCGGCGAAACCCGGGTCCTCCTCCTCGATCCGGCGCAGCAGCAGATCGAGGCCGGGAGCGCCGCCGCCCCAGTCGGGCGCCGGCAGGGGTGCGAGCACGTACGTCGTCTCACCACGGATCCACGTGCGCTGCCGTGAGGTGACGACGATGCGGGTCTCGGAGGTCAGCCGCAGCAGCTCCTCGATCACCTCGGCAGCCTCGGGCGCGCAGTCGAGGTCGTCGATGACGACCAGCAGCGGGCGGTCGCCGATCGCGCGGGCCGCGTCCGCGATCGTGGTCTCGGTGGAGCCGAGCCCGGCCAGGATCGCCGGGCCGACGCCCTCCGGCATGACGCCCGCGACCCCGATGAAGCAGACCGCGCCGCTGAACGAGCGGCGCAGCAGCTCGGCGAGTCGCAATGCGATGCGCGACTTGCCGACCCCCGCGCAACCGGTGATGGTGATGAGCCGTCGCGCCCCGACGAGGTCGCGCAGCCGTGCGAACTCGGCCTCGCGACCGATGAACTCGGTGAGATGGCTGGCGGGCAGACCGCGGTGGATCGTCGTCATGGCGTGCAACCTCCGGTCAGCCTAGCCACGGGTTCGCGGCGTCGCGTCACGCGTTCGCGCAAGCGCGGGGACGATAGGGGCGCTTTCGGGTGAGTTCACGCTACGACCTCCGTCCGACGACGCGAAGGATCGGACGACGGGCAACGACGCCCGCGAGCGACAGGAAAGCAGGAACCCAATGAGTCTCGATCAGGCAATGGCAGAGGGCGTCTTCACCCTCTTCCCCGCAGGGCCGGTCATGTCCCCCCTGGAGTACAACGGCTACGTTCCGGAGGTGCTCGCGACCAAGCGGACCGCCTCGCTCGGCACCTCGCTCAACGGCAACTCGCCGGTCTACGACGTGACCGGTCCCGATGCCCTGGAGTTCCTGCGGTCGGTCTGCGTCAACTCGTTCAAGGGCTTCGAGGTCGGTCAGATCCGGCACGGCGTGCTGTGCGACGAGCAGGGCCGGATCCTCACCGACGGCGTCATCGCGCGGATCGCGGACGACACCTATCGGACCTACTGGCTGGCTCCCGCGCTCGCCTACCGTCTCGAGCGCTCGGACTTCGACGTCACCGGCGTCGACCAGAGCTTCTCCGAGTTCTTCTTCCAGATCGCGGGCCCGCGCTCCCTCGAGATCCTGGAGAACGCGACGCGGGAGGACCTGCACGACATCGGCTTCGGTCGCCACCGGATGAGCTCGATCGCGGGGGTGCCGGTGCGCGTCCTGCGGCTCGGCATGGCCGGCGGACTGGCCTACGAGGTGCACGGCGACATGGCACAGGCGGAGGCGGTCTACCGCGCCATCTGGGAGGTCGGGCAGCCTTACGGGATCGTCAAGCAGGGACGCATCAGCTACGTCATGCAGCACACCGAGGCGGGCTTCCCGAACATCAACATGCACTACCCGATGCCCTGGTACGAGGACGCCGACCTTGGCGCTTACTACGACCAGCACCCGATGCACAACTTCTACAACAAGTACCGCGACCTCGTCGGCAGCGTCGGGCAGGAGCTCGAAGCGCGCTACGTCACGCCGTTCCAGGTCGGGTGGGGCAACCTCGTCGACTTCGATCACGACTTCATCGGCAAGGAGGCGCTGCTGCGCGAGGCGGAGGCCGATCGCTGGGCGCGAGTCACGCTGGTCTGGAACGCCGATGACATCGCCGACGTCGTCGCCTCGCAGTATCGCGGCGAGGAAGTCGAGCCGGCAGACCGGATCGAGGAGCGTCCCGTCGACGTCTACTTCAATCTCAACGGGCACACGGGCTTCGTCTACCACGCGGACTGGGTGCTCGCCGACGGCGAGCGCATTGGCACGTCGGTCGGGCGCATCAACAGCGTGCACTACCGGCGGATGATCTCGATCGGCCTCATCGACAAGCGGTATGCGGCCGAGGGCAACGAGATCACGGTGCTCTGGGGTCGCCCCGGGACGCCGCAGCGGCAGATCCGCGCCACGGTCGCGCGATCGCCCTACTTCGACCTGCCGAACAACAACGCGATCGACGTCGAGTCGATCCCGCGGGTGAGCGCCTGACCCTTCGACTCGCTGCGCTCGCTCAGGGACCGGTGCCGGTCCCTGAGCGAGGCGCGCAGCGCCCCCTCCCGACCCCTGAGCGAGGCCGAAGGCCGAGTCGAAGGGCGTCTACGCCTCGCCGTTGGCGATGCGCGAGTGGTGGCGGATGACCTCGGCGACGATGAAGTTGAAGTACTTCTCGGCGAACTCGGGATCCAGCCGCGCCTCCTCGGCGAGCGCCCGGAGCCTCGCCACCTGTCGCTTCTCGCGTTCTGGATCCGACGGCGGCAGCCCGTGCTGGGCCTTCAGCCGACCGACCTTCTGCGTCGCGGCGAAACGCTCGGCGAGCAGGTGGATGAGCGCGGCGTCGATGTTGTCGATGCTCTGACGCAGCTCCGCGAGATCGGGGTCGACGGTCATGGGTTCCACGTTAGCGGGGACGGATTTCGGCCGGCTCGATCAGCGGGAGAGGAGGTCGTGTCGAACCACGATCGCGTCGCGGTCGGCGCCGACCCCGATCGCCGAGATCCGTGTCCCGCTCATCGCCTCGAGCGCCTCGACATAGCTGCGCGCGTTCGGCGGCAGGTCGTCGAACTCGCGCGCGCCCGAGATGTCCTCGGCCCAACCCGGGAACTCCTCGTAGATCGGCTTCGCGTGGTGGAAGTCGGTCTGGTTGACGGGGATCTCGTCGACGCGCTCGCCGTCGACGTCGTAGGCGACGCAGACGGGGATCTGCTCGAGGCCCGACAGCACGTCGAGCTTCGTGAGCACGAGGTCGGTGATGCCGTTGATCCGCGAGGCGTAGCGCGTGATGAGCGTGTCGTACCAGCCGGTGCGCCGGGGCCGCCCCGTCGTCGTGCCGAACTCGTGGCCGATGCGGCGCAGCCGTGCGCCCGGCCCCTCCGGCTCAGCGCCATCCGCGTCGTGGAGCTCCGTCGGGAAGGGTCCCGCGCCGACGCGCGTGACGTACGCCTTCGCGATGCCGATGACGCGGTCGATCCGGTTCGGCGCGATGCCGGAGCCCGTCGCCGCGCCGCCGGACGTCGCGCTGGAGGACGTCACGAACGGGTACGTGCCGTGGTCGACGTCGAGCATCGTCGCCTGCCCGGCCTCGAAGAGCACCGTGCGGTCGTGCTCCAGCGCCTGGTGCAGGACGAGCGCGGTGTCGACGACCATGGGACGCAGGCGGTCCGTGTAGGAGAGCAGCTCCTCGACGATCTCGTCGACGGTGATCGCGCGGCGGTTGTAGATCTTGACGAGCAGGTGGTTCTTGACGTCGAGCGCCGCCTCGACCTTCTGCCGCAGGATGCTCTCGTCGAAGAGGTCCTGGATGCGGATCCCCACCCGGTTGATCTTGTCCGCGTAGGTCGGGCCGATGCCGCGGCCCGTCGTGCCGATCTGCCGCTTGCCGAGGAAGCGCTCGGTGACCTTGTCCATCGTCACGTGGTACTTCGTGATGACGTGCGCGTTCGCGCTGACGAGCAGGCGGCTCACGTCGACACCGCGCGCCGAGAGCGCGGTGAGCTCGTCGAAGAGGACCGCGAGGTCGATGACCACGCCGTTGCCGATGACCGGTGTCACGCCGGGCGTGAGGATGCCCGACGGGAGCAGGTGGAGCGCGTACTTCTCGTCGCCGACGACGACCGTATGCCCGGCGTTGTTCCCGCCGTTGAACTTGACGACGTAGTCGATGCGGCTCGAGATGAGGTCGGTCGCCTTGCCCTTGCCCTCATCGCCCCACTGGACGCCGACGATCACGACTGCTGGCACGGGTTCCTCCGCATCCGCCGCCGCCGGTCGGCGCGCGGCCTGCCCAGTCTACGGGCGGGCGGCGCGCCGATCCGCGGCGCCTACCCGGTCGGTCCGGTCGCTGCGCGTGCGCGCAGCGTCGCCGCCACGACCACGACGCCGAGCAGCAGGAGCACGAGACCCCAGGCCATGAGCACGAACTGGTCGCGGCTGCCCGTCCAGGCGAGCGGATCCGCCGCCGCGACGGTGACCGTCTCGTCGTCATCCGTCACCGAGGGCGGTGTGAGCTCGCTCGGCGTCGTGACGGTCGCGACGTTCGTGACGGACGGGTACGCCGCATCGCCGACGTTGACCACGAGCGTGAGCTCGACCGTGTCGCCGACGTCCAGTCCCGGGATCGTCCAGGTCACCGTCTGGCCGCTGACGGCGACCCCGGCATCCGGCGATGAGGCGAACGTCAGTCCGGCGGGGAGCACGTCCTCGACCGTGAGCGGGCCGGGGTCGTCGTGCGGCCCGAGGTTCTCGACCTCGATCGTGTAGGTGCCCGTCTTGCCCACCTTGAACGAGGTCGCGGCGGTCTTCGTGACGACGAGGGTCACCCTCGGCAGCACGTCGAGCGGGTCGTCGAACTCGTTGTCGCCCGGCGCCGGGTCCGGCTCGTTCCCGGTGACCTCGACGTGGTTCGGGCTCGTGCCACGCGCGTTCTCGCGCACGATCGTCGAGATGACGAGCGGGTCGGCCGCGTTCCCCGGGGCGTCGATCCCGAGTTCCGGCGCGTAGCTCGCGACCAGGATCGCGCCGCCCGTCACGTCGAGCGGGTCGACGAGGGTGATCGAGTCGATCGTCCAGCCCGTGCCGGCCACGGGGCCGGTCGTGCTCGTGACCTCGAGTCCGATCGGCACCTCGTCGGTGATCCTCACCCCCGTCGCCTCGGACGGCCCGGCGTTCGTCACCTGGATGGTGAAGTCGAGCGGCTGGTCGATGACGACCTGTCCGTTCGCGTCGACCGGGTGCGACTTCAGGACCGCGAGGTCCGCCGACCGCTCGGCGAGGATGATCGCGTCGTCCGCATCGTTCGCCGGGTCGGAGTCCGGCGTCGGCGACGAGACGTCCGCATCGTTCGTGAGGAGCGCGGCGTCGAGGATCGACGGGTCGAGGTCGACCTCGAACTCGATCACGGGCGCGACGCCCCGAGCCGCGTCCGTCGCGGTGCTCGCGGTCTGGCCGCCGGTCAGCGTGAACGTCACGATCTGACGGACCCCGGGGGCGACCGCGCCCGGCACGACGGTCCAGGCGCCGGCCGCGGTGAGGCTCGCCGGCACCGTGACGCCGAGCGGGAGCTCGTCGACGACGGTGATCGGGCCGACCGCGTCGCTCGGACCGTGGTTGGTGACCTGGATGCGGTACCACGCGGTCTCGCCGGCCGTCGCGGGCGCCGGATCTGGCACGACCGTGCCGGCCGCGCCGGTGATGACGTCCTTCACGATGCCGAGGTCGGCGTCGGTCGTCACCGTGATCGGCTCGTCGTCGTCATCGGTGTGGGTGCCGCCGCCGTCGGTCCAGCTGAGCACCGCCTCGTTGGGGAGCGAGGTGCCGGTCGCGACGGTCGGCGCGATCGCCGCGACCACCGTGATCGTGCTCGTGCCGACCGGGTGCAGCACCTGGGTGACCGGGCTCGGATCGGACGCGTCGAGCCAGCTGCAGGTGCCCGACTGGGCGCCCGCGACGACCGTGCTGCAGTCCCAGCTCGTCCCCGACATCGAGACGAGGGTCAGTCCGGTCGGCAGCGTGTCCTCGACGCTCGCGGGGACCGCGGACGGCCCGAGATTCTCGATCGTCAGCGTGTAGGTGACGTTCGTGCCCGCCAGGTAGGGCCCCGCCGCGACGCTCTTGACGATCGTCATGTCGGCGTCGGTCGCGCTCGTCGTGATCGGGTCCTCGTCCTCGTTCGCGTTCGGGTCAGGGTCCGGTTCGGAGTCGGGGCCGTCGACCTCGGCGGCGTTGTTGAGCACGACGCTCTCGCGCACCTCCGGGTCGATGAGGGCCCGGAAGACGATCGTGATCGTGTCGCCGACGTCGAAGACGTCGGCCGCCGTGAGCTCGCTCCAGGTGAGAACGCGATCGTCGGCACCGCTCAGCACGGGTTCGCCCGCGGCCGGTGCGGAGCCCGTGATGGTCACGAGTCCCGAGCCCGCGACATACGACATGCCGGCGGGCAGGCTGTCCTCGATCACGATGACGCCGTTCGTCGCGCTCGGGCCGTGGTTCGTCACGGTGAGCGTGTACTCGACCTCGGTGCCGGGCGTGAACGGCCCCGTGCCGGTGTGCAACTTGACGATCCCGAGGTCGACGATCCGAGTCGAGCCGGTGTCGTCGTCGTCACGGTCGTAGGGGCCGCCCGGGTCGGTCGGGTCCCAGTTGTCCGCGGTGACCTCGACCCAGTTGACGACGGAGCCGGTGATGGTCGACTCGGTGTCATAGGTGATGACGAACGACGTCGCGTCCGCTGCGCCCGCCACCTGCGTGCCGCTCAGCGTGAACGTGTTCCAGTCCGGGTCGGTCCCGGTGCTCGACGTGCCGCCCGCCGCGTACGCCCAGGTGCCCACGAGGTCCTCGTGCGTCTGGTACGTCAGGCCCGTCGGCACCTCGTCGACGACCGTCACGTCGCGCGCGTCGGCGGGGCCGGCGTTCGTCACCGTGATCCGGTAGTGGACGGGGTCGCCGGCGACGAAGGCGTCGTCGGGGTCGGTGAGCGGGTCGGCCTGCCGCCAGCCGCCGAGGCCGTCCGGCACGACGCGCGTCTTGACGATCGTCATGATCGTCGAGTCGTCGGGCGTGACGGTGACGTCGTCGGTGTTGTTCGGCGTGACGGGGTCAGGGGTGTCCCCCGGGACCACGGTCGCCGAGTTCGTCAGCGCGCCGGTGTGCGAGGCGAGGATCGTGCCCGTCAGGCTGACCGCGGAGGTCACGCCGACCGACATCTCGTCGACGCCCTGGTAGGTCCAGGTGATGACGTCGCCGGCCTGCGCGGGGAACGCGACCGTCGAGCCCCCGCGGGTCACGGTCGGCACCCAGTCGCCATTGCTCGTCGCCGTCACGTCGACCACGCCGGCCGGCACGGTGTCGGTGATCGTGATGGGGTCGGCGAGCGTACTCACCGAGACCGAGGGCCCGAGGTTCCGAGCCGTGATCTGCCAGGTGATCGTCGATCCGACGACCGGCGCGACCGGCGGCACGGGACTCGTGACGACCTTGTCGATCGAGAGGTCAGCGACGGGGGTCAGCGGCTTGCCGACCTCGTCCTCGTTGTCATCGAAGTTGTTCGGGTCCTCATAGGTGCGACCCGCCACGTCGGCGATGTTGTGCAGCTGTGTCGCGTCCGCCGTCGCGCCCGCCCCGATCGTGACGTTCGCGATGAGCACGATCCGATCGGCGCCGGTCGCCGCGAGGCTCGTCGTCGTCGAGCCGACCACGAACGGGTCGACGCTCGTGCCGGTGCCCGTCAGGGTCAGCGCGGTGCCGGTCGTGTCGCCCGAGCTGCTGTAGTACCGCGCGCTGAACGCACCGGTGGTCACACCCGTCGGCAGGGTCGTCGTGTCCTCGAACGTGAACGGTCCGAAGCTCGCGTCGGGGCCCTGGTTCGTCACCGTGATCCGCCACTGCGGCTGCGCGTAGTCGCCCGAGACGGCCGCCTGGCCGGGCACCCACGAGCCGGTCGGCAGACCGTGCAGGTTGTCCGCCTGGCCCGTGCCGCTGTCGACGACGCCGCCGATCGCCTCCTTGAGGAGGAACAGGTCGGCCTCGCGCAGGAACGCGTTGTCCGTCGCGTCGGGGCCGGTGTGCGAGCGCGTCGCGTTCGACGTCGCGTTCTGCGGGTCCGTCGTGACCGCGCTCAGCGTGTTCACGTGCGGGTTCGACGAGCCGACGCCCGGGTTCGTGATCGCGTCGGGGTCGGTCGGCGTCGCCGTGTACCGGATCACGATGCTCTGTCCGGGAGCGAGGATCGCGACGGGGGAGCCCGCGACCGCGTCGGCGCCGAAGGTCCACACGAGGGGACCGCCCGCTGGGCCGGTCGGGTTCGTTGAAGCGACCGTCGCGCCGGCGACCGTGATGCTCGTCACGGCGGTGAACGTCCAATTGTCCGGGAGCGTGTCGGTCAGCACGACCTTCTGCGCGTCGCCCTGACCGGAGTTCGTCGCGGTGAGCACCCAGTCGAAGGGCTCGCCGACGTACGCCGTGTGGCTCGTGTCGGCGACCGCCTTGGTGAGCGTGACGTGCGGGAAGAGCGCGCGCGCCTCCGCGGTGTCCTGCACCGTCGTCGGGTTGTACTCCCGCCCCGTGACGACGCTCGGCGCGAGCGGGTCGCGCGGGAAGGACTCGTAGTGGGTCACCCGCGCCGTGTTCGTGAGCACGTCGCCCTGGCCGTTCGTCGTCGAACCGAGGTTCGCCGACGGCGCGAAGACGGCGTCGTAGGTGAACGTGACGGCGTTACCCGCGCCGACCGCGATCGGCCCGGCGATCGTCCAGCTGATCGTCCCGCCGCCGGTCGTCAGGTCGTTCCCGGTCAGCACGCCGCCACCCGAGATGCTCGAGGCGTCCACAACGACCCCGGCGGGGACTGCGTCAGTGACCGTCGCGTTGTAGGCCGGGGTGTTGCCGGTGTTCGTGACGCGCACGCGGTACGTGAGGTCGCGGTCCGGGCCCCCCTGTGCCTGCTGGCGATAGGCGGTGTCCGCCTCCTCGCTGAACTTGACGTCCTTCGCGATGCCGAGGAGAGGGTTGAGGATCGTCACGACCGCGTCGTCGTCGTCATCAAGGCGACTGCCGGCGTCGCCATCGACGACGTTCCAGGCGAACTCGGCGGAGTTGGTCACGGACGTGGCCGCACCGACGCCCGTCGTGATCGTCGCATCGAACGCGATGGTGATCGTCCTTGCCGACGTATGCAACGGGATGTCCGCGGGTGCGATGGTCCAGCTCAGGTTCTGGCTATTGGGGTCGACCGGTCCGGTCACCGTCGGGTTGGCGGGCCATCCGCTGTAGGAGATGACCTGGTCGCCGGCATAGGTCACTCCTGTCGGCAGCGTGTCCGTGAGCGTGACGTCGTAGAAGTTCGCATTCGCGGGCAGGTTGACGACGAGCGTGTACCGCACGGTCTCGCCGACGGGGGCCGAGCCGAGGCCGTTGGGCGTCGTCACCGACTTGTCGATCGTCGCGGGGAGCAGCTCCACCTCTCGCTCCGCGCCGGTGGCGCGGTCGCCGCGACGCGTGGTCGGGTCGTCGGGGAGGGTGCTCGGGAGCGTGTAGCCGACGATGTGCGCGCGGTTCGTGTAGCTCGCGCCACCGCCGGCGTCGGGGTCGAGCTTGGCCGTGAACTGGAGCGTCGCGCTGGCGCCGCCGTTCAGCCGTCCGACCGTCCACACGATCAGGGTGCCCGTCCCGCTGCCTTGGACGACGCGCTGGTCGGCACCGGTGCCGGTCACCGTGCAGGCGATGCCCGGATCGGTCGCGGAGCCCTGCGATGCGGTGTAGTTCGGGGCGATCAGATCGAACCCGGCAGGCAGGCAGTCGTAGACGACCGCGTCGTAGAGGGCGGGACGGCCGCCCGTGTTGCCCGCGGTGAGCTGGAACGTGACGTCGCCGTCGGCGCCGACCGTGCCGCCGACGACCGTCTTGGCGAGCGTCGGGACCGGCTCGACGTAGACGACGTCCGCGGTGTCGCTGACCGTGAGCCGGCCCGCGGCATCGGGGTTGTCGAACCCGTAGCGCGCGGTGTTCGTCAGTGTCTTGCTGTTCGGGAAGTTCGGGTTGTAGCCGGGCGTGAACTCGTCGCGATCCTCGACCCAGACGGTCACCTCGACCGTGAAGACCTGGTCGGCAACGGTGTCGTTCTGGTACAGCGCGGGGAACGTCAGGGTGGCGGTCAGCGGGTCGAACGCGAAGCCGCTGTCGGCCCAGTCCGGCCCGTTGACGAGGAGAAACGCGGGCACCGGCGCGGTCGAGTCGAGCAACTCGTAGGCGATCTGACGGTCATTCGGCGGCGTGGGCGCACCGGTCCAGCGCAGCATGCCGTCGTCGGCGAGCACGCCGTTGCTGACGCTGGTGTTCGCGGGAATCGTCACGGCGTAGCGGAACGTGACGGTCTCGCCTTGGACGATCTGCCCGGCGCCGTTGTTCGGGTCGGTGACCGTCGTGCCGCTCGGCGCGATCTCCGTCGAGATCCGGTCCTTGACCATCGTCGCGTTCGGCAGGCCGACGTTCGAGGGGTCGTAGGTGCCGGTCGAGGGGACCTCGAACTCGTCGGTGTCCGGCTCGATGACGGAGACCTGACCGGCCTCGCCCGGTTCCGGGACGAGCGTCGAGGTGCCGTCGCTGTTCATGCCGGTCCAGTTGTTGACGACCGCGTAGTTCGTGATCGACGCGTCGTTGACGTAGTCCTGCGTGATCTCGGCCTCGGGCCCGCCGGCGGGGTTGTTGCCGTCGGGGACCGTGACGTCGTAGCCGAGGGTCAGCCCGCGAATCGTGTCGAGCGCGGGGTCGGAATCGCGATCCGAGCCCGCGATCCTCGCGCTGACCTCCCACTTGATGACCGAGCGTCCCGCCATGGCGGGGTTGATCTGCGCCTGCTCAGTCGGCGAGAGATCGACCCAGTCGTAGGCCGTCGCCGTGAAGCCGGTGGGGAGCGTCGTCTCGCTCCAGGCGCCGAGGCCGACCTTGGCCGCGGTCGCGGCCGTGAAGTTGCCGACGTCCGCCTTGAGGATGCCGGACGGCAGCGCGTCCCAGACGACGAGGTCCGTGAGGTCGGTCTCGGGGGCAGTGAGGTCGAGGCGGTAGGTGACGACGTCGTCCTGCCGGACCGTGATGCCGTCGCGATTCGAGCCGAAGACCTCACCGTCCGGACCGGCCTGGCTCTGCGCGGGAAGCGTCGAGACCCCGTTGACGTCCCGGATGCCCTTGGCGACCATGCTCGCGCCGTAGTCGAGGTCGACCGATGCGTCGTCCCGGAGGAAGAAGACGTCGCCCTCGACGTTCTGCTGCTGGTACTTCGCCTGGTTCTCGGGCTTGTCGACCTCGCTGGCGGAGGCGGACTGGCCGATGACGCGGCCCTCGATCGTGAACTCGATCCAGCTGCCGATCGGGATGAACCGGTCGCTCGACTGGGGCAGATAGAGCTGGGCGCCGAGGTCCCAGGTGAGCACGCTGCCATTGACCGTGGGCGCCGGGATGAAATCGCCGAAGTCGCTGGGATCGATGCTGCCGAGCTGTGCCTCATAGGTCGTGCCGACGTACTCGACGCCCTGCGGGAGGAAGTCGGTCAGCTTCGGCTGGCGGGTCTCGATGTCGTCCGGGAAGTCGACGCGCACGCGATACCAGACGGTGTCGCCGAGCGCGAAGGGCTGCGCCGCGTGGTCGACCCAGTCGCCGTAGTCGTCGGCCGTCCAGTCGCCGTCGTTGGAGGCGTTCGGCTCCGACTGGTCGGGGTTCTTGTCCCGCGCGAGCACCTTCTTCGTCAGACCCGAGAAGTGAGAGTGGATCTCGGCCGTCGAGTCGTCCGCGACGGTCTCGTCGCCGTACGCGGGAGCGCCGCTCCCGCTCTCGACCGCATTGTCGGTCAGCGCGGGGATCGCGGTCGTCGTCCCGGTGACTTCGACGTGATTGACCATTGTGTCGCCCGAGCTCGTCGCGCCGTTGCGTGGTGCGGAGGGGGTGTCCGGGATGTAGACCTGTCGCTGCAACGCCGTGTACTCGATGACGGCGGTGGCCTGCGCAGCCATCGGGTCCGCGGCGAAGACGACCTCGAAGGAGCCGTCGCTCGTCGTGAAGCCGATCGAGGTCACGGTCGCGCCGATCACGGTCCCGGAAGGGTTGGGGTAGGCGCAATCTGGGCCGACCGCCACGTTCCAGGCAGCGAGGCCGACTGCGGAGCCGTTGACGAGCAGCGTCGGCTCGGTCGGCTGTGCGGGGAATGCGGGGCAGAGGCCGTTCGCGATGTCGTCGGTCAGCGCGATACCGGCCGCGCTCGTGTACTCGCTCGTCGCGAGGTCGAGTCGGTAGGTCGCGAGCTGCCCGGTCGCGAAGGCGTCGATGTCGACGCTCTTGATGACCCGGAGGTCGACCGCCTCGATCGTGACCGAGTCGTCGTCGGAGGACGAGCGGTCCGACTCGTCGTCGACGTCGCCGCTGTACGTACCGACGACCGCGACCGTATTCGTCATCGCCTGGGCGTAGTCGTAGTCGCCGGCGTCGAGGCCATGGCGAGTCGAGGCGCCCGTGTTGTTGCCGAGGTTCGACCCCTGCTCGCCGTTGATCGCCGGGGTGGCGCCCGGCCAGTCCATCGTGTTCTCGAAGAGCGGGACGGCGGCGCGGTAGCGGATCGTGTACTCGCCAGGCGTGCCCTCGATCGTCGAGAACGCCTGCGCGGTGCCATCGGAGAGGGTCCCGATCGTCCAGGTGACCTTGGTGTAAACGCCGGCGCCGGCGAGGCCGAGCGCGGTCGCCTGCGTGGCGTCGAGGGAAACCGTCTCGACGGTCTCGCCGATGCCGTTCCAGCCGGGGCCGGGGACGTCGCCGGGACCGTCCGTCGGGGCCGGCGTGCCGGCGAGCGAGGCGGCGCCGGGATATTCGCGGGTGTCGTCGTCGAACAGGTACGGCGCCGGATTCAGCACCGTGTTGTCCTCGCGGCCGATGCCGAGATACTCGAGCCCCGCGGGGATGTAGTCGGTCACCGTGACGCCGTTGGTCGCGTCCTCGCCCGTGTTCTCCACGACGATCGTGTAAGTCGTCGTGTTGTTGTGAACGCCGCGCAGCAGCTCCTGCTCGGGGCTCGGCTCCGACTTCGTGACGCGCAGCGCCCGGACCTCCGTCGAGGCCGAGGCCGTGCCGGGCAGCGAGGTGTGGTTCGAGTTCGAGGCGACCGACGTCGAACCGTCGAACGCCGCGAGCAGCGTCGGGTTGTTCGAGGTGTAGCTCGTGATCGTGATGCCGAGGTCGTCGGTGCCGACGGGGAAGGCGGCGGCCGAGGGCATGACCTCGAGGCTCGACGTCACCGTCGCGGTGTCCGGGAGGTCCGAGACGTTCTGCCAGACCCACAGCGCATAACCCGCGGGGGCCGTGCACAGGCGGCTGCTGGGGCCGACCGGGACGAGCGGCGCCGGGCAGTCGGTCGCGGGCGCCGGGCCGAGCGCCCGCGTCGCGTTCGGCAACGGCGTGCCGGGGAGGTACTCGGTGGGCGTGCCGAGGAAGGAGGCGGACACGAACGAGACCCCCGCTGGCACGAGGGCCGTGACGGAGAGGTTGTACTTGGGGCTGCCGGAGTTGTTGGTGACAGCGATGTCATAGGTCGCGTTCTCGCCGGCGAGGATGAAGTTCTTGCCCGCCGAGCCGACGCTCGTGACCGACGTGACCGGGGTCGAGCCGTCGTCCGCCGCGGCGAACGAGGGCGAGAGCAGAACGCCGGTGCCGATTCCGGCCAGCGCGAGGACCGGGGCGAGCACCGCCGCGACGAGCCGGTACGGCGAAGACCAGCTGGATGGCTTGGCATGACGGCCCCGACGGCGCTTGGCAGCACGGAATCCCAGCATGAACACTTCCTGTCGTGTCTCGACGGCAGCGAGCATCACCGGTGCTTCGAGCACGCTCGAGGTCCGGTCCCCCGCGTCGCGCACCCGGGTCGGGTGGGTTGCGCCGCTATCGAGGTAACCAAGCTCCGCGGGGCCCGTGACGCTATTCGGGCGTTATTCACCCCGTGCTTCACCCCGATCATCACCCGGCGGGGATCGCGGGCCCCGATTCAGATGAGGGAGCGGGTCAGAATGCCCCGGCGCATCGCCTCCGCGACCGCCTCCTGACGACCGTGGACGCCGAGTCGCCGGTAGATCGAAGCGACCTGCGTCTTGATCGTGTTCGGGCTCACGAACCGGCGCTTCGCGATCTGCGGCAGCGACTCCGGACCCGCGAGCAGCTCCAGCACCTCGAGCTCGTTCGCCGTCAGGCGATTGCTCGTGGAGGGCTCGGCGTGCACGATCCGCCGCTCGAACGCCGGCGCCCCCTCGGTGCCGGGAATCTGCTCCGCGACTCGCTCCGGCGCGAGCTGCAGGATGCGCCAGAGCCCCTCGCGCGCGATGAGCGCGCCGAGCGGCCCCGCGGTCGCCGCGTCCGGCACACCGAGGAGCCGGGTCTGCGCCCAAGCCGCGACGAGCATGGTTTCGGCGCGCAGGGCCGGGCCGAGACCGGGCTGGACGACCATGCGCCGTGCGGCGATCAGCGCAGCCTCCGCGCCGTCCGTATAGAGCGCCAGCCGCGCCCGCACGACCGCGGCGGGCGGCGCATCCCCGCTCTCGTCGAGCTCGAGCGCGCGCAATGCCGGGCCGACCTCACCCATGATCGCGAGCGCCTTCGCCCGGGTCAGGTAGAGGATGTGTCCGAACAGCGAATCGCGCGGCACGGGGCGAGCGGCGACCGCCCGGTCCACCTGGTCGAGCGCGCCGACGAGGTCGCCGGTCGCGATCGACCAGCGCGTGGCGGCGAGCAGCGCGAACGGCCACATTTCGGTGTCGGCGTTCGAGTCGACGGCCTTCGCGACGAGCTCCGGCGCATCGGAGCTCAGCCGGTCGACGGCGACGAGCGCGCGGACCGCGTCCGCGGTCGCGGCGAGCTGGGAGGCGAACGGGTCGCTGAGCTCCGGCGGCGCTCCCGCCGAGCGCAGCGTCCGCTCCGCCTCGGTGAGGCGGCCGAGCGCCGCGAGCACGACGGCGCTCTTCAGCGCGACGTCGTACTCGGCCAAGGGCGCGCCCGCCGCGGGGTGCAGGCTGCGAACGTTGGCGAAGTCGCGCAGCGCCTGATCGAGGTCGCCGCTCAGCGCCGTGGTGATCCCGACGTGCAAGAGGTAGAACGACGCCATCTCATGGATCGGTCGATGTCCGGACCCGTCATTGCGCTCGACCCGGGCGCGCAGGCGTGCCGCGGTGGCGAGGGCCGACGCGAAGTCGGCGCGGAGCCGGTGGGCGAGCATCTCGTGCAACAGGATCGCGTCGAGCACCCGGTCCGGCAGGGCCGCCGAATCACCCGCGCTCGCCATGGCGACCGCGCGGGCGTTGACCTGGCCGCTCTCGAGAAAGACGGATGCGCCGAATCCGCGAACCAGGTCGACGGCCGGGCGCGTCTGGAAGAAAGCCTCCGGGAGGTGTTCGAGCGCCCGCACCAGCGCGGGCCAGTGCGCCTGCACGAGCACCCAGAGATTGGAATCCACGATCTCGGCCAGCCGTCGGAGGTCGTCGCGCGCGATCGCGTCGGCGAGCTCGTGGCCGAGCGCGCTGGAATCCGGGTTCATCGAGCTATCGGTGGTTTCTCGTTCGGGTTGAGGTGGGGGCCGTCATGACACGGCTCGCCGTCCGAACAGTCTGGTCGCGCGCGGTGGGGCGACGCCTGACGACGGGACGAAAAATCACCCTGCAAATCACCCTGCGGTATCGGCGAATCGCCGCGTCCATTCGTGCATCACGATCGCGGCCGCCGCCGCCGCATTGATCGAGCGCGTCGACCCGAACTGCCGCACCTCGACATGCAGCGACGCGGCGGCGAGCGCCCCCTCGCTCAGCCCGGGCCCCTCCTGGCCGAACAGCAGCACGCAGCGCCGCGGCAGCTCCGCGCGGTCGACCGGCACCGCGCCAGGGAGATTGTCGACCGCGACGATCGGGAGACCCTGCTCCCGCGCCCAGTCCAGCAGCCCCTCGATCGAGTCATGGTGCTCGACGTGCTGGTAGCGATCCGTCACCATCGCGCCGCGACGATTCCAGCGCCGCCGCCCCACAATCCGCACCGACTGCGCGAGAAACGCGTTCGCGCTGCGCACGATCGAGCCGATGTTGAGGTCGTGCTGCCAGTTCTCGATCGCGACGTGGAACGGGTGCCGCCGTTCGTCGAGATCGGCGACGATCGCCTCGAGCCGCCAGTACCGATACCGATCGACGACGTTGCGGCGGTCGCCTTCGGCAAGCAAGTCCGGGTCGAATCGCGGGTCCTCGGGCCAGGCGCCGACCCACGCGCCGACGCCGATCGCGTTTTGCTCGGACACTACTGCGGGGTGAGGCCGAGGTCGGCGAGGCCGATCGCCGAGCGGTACTCGTAGCCCGCCGCACGGATGACATCCGCCGCACCCGTCGAGCGGTCGACGACCGTCGCGACCGCCACGACCGTCGCACCCGCGCGCTCGAGCGCCTCCGCCGCCTTGAGCGGCGAGCCGCCCGTCGTCGACGTGTCCTCGAGCACGACGACCCGCTTGCCCGCGACATCCGGGCCCTCCACCTGCTTGCCGCGACCGTGGTCCTTCGGCTCCTTGCGCACCACGAAGGCGTCGAGTGCGACACCCTGCGCCGCCGCCTGATGCAGCACCGCCGACGCGATCGGGTCGGCGCCCATCGTGAGCCCGCCGACCGCGTCGACGTCGGGGATGTCGCGGATCAGGTCGAGCATGACCCTGCCGATGAGCGGCGCCACCCGGTGATCGAGCGAGACCCGGCGCAGGTCGACGTAGTAGGTCGCGCGCTTGCCGCTCGTGAGCGTGAAGTCGCCGTGGAACACGGCCTCGCGCTCGATGAAGCCGATCAGGTCGTCGCGGTCGCTCACGGCAATCAGCGTACGACCGATACTGGTCCCATGCGGATCGCCACCTGGAACGTCAACTCGGTCCGGACGCGCGTCGCGCGCGTCGTCGACTGGCTCGTGCGCGCCGACGTCGACGCGCTCGCGATGCAGGAGATCAAGTGCCGCGACGACCAGTTCCCCTACGAGGCGTTCGAGAACGCCGGGTACGAGGTCGCCGTGCACGGCCTCAACCAGTGGAACGGCGTGGCGATCGCGAGCCGCATCGGCATCGGCGAGATCGCCACCGCCTTCGACGGCATGCCTGGCTTCGCGAAAGGCATGGAGGGGCCCGATCAGCCGCTCGAGGCGCGCGCACTCGGCGCGACCGTCGGCGATGGGATCCGACTGTGGAGCCTCTACGTCCCGAACGGCCGGACGCTCGACGACCCGCACTACCGGTACAAGCTCGACTGGCTCGCGGCGCTGCGCGACTCGACGCAGGCGTGGCTGACCGCCGAGCCCGACCTCCCGCTCGCACTCATGGGCGACTTCAACATCGCGCCGACCGACGCCGACAACGGCGACCCGACGATCGTGCCCGGCAAGTCGACGCACGTGTCAGAGCCGGAGCGCATCGCGTTCTCCCGGCTGCTGGAGGCGGGACTGAGCGACGTCGTGCGCCCGATCGTCCCGAGCGGGTACACGTACTGGGACTACCAGCAGCTGCGCTTCCCCAGGAACGAGGGCCTGCGCATCGACTTCATCCTCGGCTCGCGCGCGCTCGCGAGCGCCGTCACCGACGCGTCGATCCACCGCGACGAGCGCAAGGGCGAGGCCCCCAGCGACCACGTGCCCGTCGTCGTCGACCTCGACCTCGACCTCGACCTCGACGAGGAGGGCGCCGACCGGCCGATGGTGTTCTGATCGGCGCGGAGCACGACGGGTAGCCTCGCAGGGTGACGAACCAGCGGCCCGACCACTTCGAGCCGCACATCCAGGGCCTGCGCGCCATCGCGGTGCTGCTCGTCGTCATCTTCCACATCTGGCCGGGGCGCCTGACCGGCGGCTACATCGGCGTCGATGTCTTCTTCGTCATCTCCGGCTTCCTCATCACGGGCCAGCTCGTCCGGGAGATCTCGGCGACCGGACGGGTGCGGCTCGGCACATTCTGGGCGAAGCGCGCCCGGCGCCTGCTGCCCGCCTCGATCCTCGTCATCATCGTCTCCGCGATCCTCTGCCTGACCCTCATGCCGATCTCGTCGATGCCGACGAACGTGCGGGAGCTGCTCGCGGCGACGTTCTACGTCGAGAACTGGGCGCTCGTCGCCTCCTCGACCGACTACCTCGCGGGCGGGCACGAGTCGATCGCGCAGCACTACTGGTCGCTGTCGCTCGAGGAGCAGTTCTACGTCATCTGGCCGCTCCTGCTGCTGCTCGCCGCGTGGATCGGGCTGCGCGCGGTCGGCGGCCGCCGCCGCGGGGACTTCGCCTACGTCGCCGGCCGGCCCGAGATCGCACGGCGGCGCGCGATCCTCTGGACGGTCGTCATCGTCGCGATCGCGAGCTATGCCGCGAGCATCGTCTGCACCGAGGTGCTCGGCCCGCCCGCCTACTTCACGACCTACACGCGGATGTGGGAGTTCGCGGTCGGCGCGCTCATCGCACTCCTGCCCGCGCTGCGGCCGAACGCGCGCTGGCTGTCCGCGATCCTCGGCTGGGGCGGCGTGCTGCTGGTGCTGTGGGCCGGGTGGAGCTTCGACCGGCAGACCGCGTTCCCCGGCTGGATCGCGCTCATCCCCGTCGTCGGCACCGCGCTCGCGATCGCGGCATGGCGTTCTGACAGGTGGTACCTGCCGGGACGCGTCCTCGGGATCCGGCCGCTGCGCTTCCTCGGCGACATCTCCTACTCGCTGTACCTGTGGCACTGGCCGCTCATCGTCGTCGCCCCCTTCATTCCCGGCTGGCCGCTCGAGTGGTGGAACCGCGTCATCCTGCTCGTCGTATCGATCCTGCTCGCCTGGCTCACGAAGCACTTCGTGGAGGACCCGGCGCGCCGCTGGCGCTTCCTCACCGAGTTCCGCCCGCGACGCACCGCGGTCGCGTCGGTCGCGCTCATGGCCGCCGGCGCGCTCGCGGTCGGCGGGCTGTGGGTCGTCCGCGACCCGCAGTACCGGGCGGAGGGCGCCGAGCTCGCGGCGGTGCAGGCGGCACCGCCGGAGTGCTTCGGCGCGGGGGCGTCCCTCGAGGACTGCGACAACCCGGCGCTCGAGGGCAGCATCACGCCGAGCTGGGGCTTCGCGGGCGCCGACTCGCCGAACCACCCCGAGTGCCTCTCGCAGCTCAACGACGCGACGCTGCGCCCGTGCGAGTTCGGATCCGCGGATCCGGCGGCGCCGCGCATCGCCCTCATCGGCGACAGTCACGCCTACCAGTACCTCGACACGATGATCGCAGTGGCCGAGTCGGAGGGCTGGGCGCTGACGACCTACATGAAGGGCGCGTGTCCGTGGAACGCGACGCCGCTCGCGGAGGGCGGCGTCTTCGGCGCGGGCTGCGCGGAGTTCCAGGAGCGGCTCGGGGCGGAGCTCGCGAACCGGCCGTTCGACGCGATCGTGACGGCGGGGTTCGCGCAGACGGAGTATGTCGGCGGGCTGGACGAGGCCGCGCTCGGGCTCGCGGCGGCCTGGGGCGCGTCAGGCTCGCCCGTCGTCGCGATCGTCGACAACCCGTCGTGGCCCGAGGATCCGAACAAGTGCCTGCGGCAGCGCGGTGATGCGGCCGACTGCACGGTGTCGCGCGAGGACGCGCTCGTGGACCGGGACCCCATCCTGGTGGCCGGCGCCGAGGTCGCGGCGGCGCTCATCGACCTCCGTGACGTCTACTGCGGGACGGAGCAGTGCGCGGCGGTCATCGCCGGCGCGAACGTCTACCGCGACAAGGACCACTTGACGGCGACGTGGGTGTCGACGCTCGCGCCGCTCCTCCGGCAGTCGGTGGAGCGGGTGCTCGCGGGCTGACCCCTCGCCTCCGCCCCCCGCCCCCCGGCCCCCGGCCCCCGGCCCCCGGCCCCCGGCCCCCGGCGCTCAGGGTGCACGTTCGCACCCAAAGTGCCCCCAATAGCGCGAACACTGGGTGCGAACGTGCACCTTGGGCGGGTCAGGGGATCAGCGCGTCGACGATCCGGCGGACCTCGTCGGGGGCGTTCGCCGGCGTGATGGCTCGCAGCACGAGCTCGTCGACGGCCTCCGCATACTCGGCGATCCCCGCGCGGAGGCCCACGGGGTCGCTCGCGAGGATCGAGCCGTCGAGCGGGCCCCGGCCGATGCGCGCGAAGTTGGCGGCGTACCCGGGGAATGCGGCGTAGCGTTCTGCCTCGGCGACGAGAGCGGCGTGCGCGGCGGTGTCGATCGCGGTGCGGACGTAGAGCGCGACGTGCGGGCGCGGGCGGTCGCCGGCGGTCGCCTGGGCCCGCGCTTCGTGGCGCGCCTCGGCTGCCGCGGCGGGCGGCAGCCAGTTGAGCAGAACGCCATCCGCCAGCTCCGCGCCGACGCGGCGAACGAGCGGGCCGAGTCCCCCGACGATGATCGGCGCCGTCGTGCGAGACCGCAGCCCCTCGACGCCGGCCGCGACGACGGCTCGCGCGTGGGCGGCGCCGCCGGAGCCGACGCCGAGGAGGAGGCGCTCCGGCGGGATGCCGAGGCGTTCGACCCGCGCGGCGATCGCCTCGGCTGGGAAGCGGTCGAGCGGGATGACGCCGACGCCGAGGCGTAGGCGCTGCGTGACGGCGGCGGCTTCGGCGAGGCCGGCGAGGGCGTCGACGCCGGGGGTCTCGTTGAGCCACAGCGCCTGGAGCCCCGCGTCCTCGGCGGCCTGCGCGACGGCGCGGACGGTCAGCGCGGGGGTCGCCCCCGCGAGCCCGATGGAGATGTCCACTCGCTCATCCTCCCGCCGCGACGCACCCAAGGTGCACGTTCGCACCCAATGTGCACGCTGTAACGGGCACTCTGGGTGCAAACGTGCACTTCGGCCGGGGGTCAGCCGCGGGAGACGACCAGGGACTCGCCGTCCGGCGCCACCTCGACGCGGACCGTGTCGCCGTCGCGGACCTCGCCCGTGAGCAGCGCCCTCGCGAGCGCGTCGTCGATCTGGCGCTGCATGAGCCGGCGCAGCGGCCGCGCCCCGTAGACGGGGTCGTAGCCGCGGTCGGCGAGCCACGTCCGGGCCTCTGGGGTGACGGCGAGCTGCAGGCGCCGCTGCTCGAGCCGGCGCTCGAGCCGATCGACGTAGAGCGACACGATCTGGCCGAGCTCCTCGCGCGTCAGCGGCGCGAAGATGACGATGTCGTCGAGCCGGTTGACGAACTCGGGCTTGAACGCCTTGCGCACGAGCTCGAGCACCGCGCTTTCCCGCTCCGCCCACGGCAGCTCCTGGTCGATGAGGTGCATCGAGCCCAGGTTGGAGGTGAGGATCAGGATCGTGTTGCGGAAGTCGACCGTGCGGCCCTGACCATCGGTGAGGCGGCCGTCGTCGAGCACCTGGAGCAGCACGTCGAAGACTTCGGGGTGCGCCTTCTCTACCTCGTCGAGGAGGATGACCGAGTAGGGGCGGCGACGAACGGCCTCGGTGAGCTGACCGCCCTGCTCGTAGCCGACGTAGCCGGGAGGGGCGCCGACCAGCCGCGAGACGGAGAACTTCTCGCCGTACTCGGACATGTCGATGCGCACGAGGGCCTTCTCGTCGTCGAAGAGATACTCGGCGAGCGCCTTCGCGAGCTCCGTCTTGCCGACGCCGGTGGGTCCGAGGAAGAGGAACGAGCCGGTGGGCCGGTCGGGATCGGAGATGCCGGCGCGGGTACGGCGCACCGCCTCGGAGACGGCGCGGACCGCCTCCTTCTGTCCGATGACCCGCTTGCCGAGCTCGGCCTCGAGGCCGACGAGCTTCTCGGTCTCGCCCTGGGTCAGCTTGTCGACGGGCACGCCGGTCCACTGCGCGACGACGGAGGCGACGTCGTCCTCGGTGACCTGCTCCCCGACCATGCGCGGCGCGTCGGCTGCGGGCGCGGACTGCTCGGCGGCGGCGAGCTGCTGCTCGATGCCGGGGATGATCTCGTAGTTGAGCTTCGACGCCTTCGCGTAGTCGCCTTCGCGCATCGCGCGGTCGAGCTCGATGCGCGCGTCGTTGAGGCGGGTCTTGAGGTCGCCGACGCCGTGCAACGACGCCTTCTCGGCGTTCCAACGGGTCTGGAGCTCGTCGAGTTCTGCCGAGCGCGCGGCGAGGTCCTCGCGCAGCTTCGCGAGCCGCTCCTTGGACGCGTCGTCCTTCTCCTTCTTGAGCGCGAGCTCCTCGATGCGCAGCCGGTCGACGGCGCGCTTGAGCTGGTCGATCTCCATGGGCGAGGAATCGATCTCCATCTTGAGCCGGGACGCGGCCTCGTCGATCAGGTCGATGGCCTTGTCGGGGAGCTTGCGTCCGGAGATGTAGCGGTTGGAGAGGGTGGCGGCTGCGACGAGTGCGGAGTCGGCGATCGCGACCTTGTGGTGCGCCTCGTAGCGCTCCTTGAGTCCGCGCAGGATCGCGATGGTGTCTTCGACGCTCGGCTCGCCGACGTACACCTGCTGGAACCGGCGCTCGAGCGCCGCGTCCTTCTCGATGTACTGGCGGTACTCGTCGAGCGTGGTCGCGCCGATGAGGCGGAGCTCGCCGCGCGCGAGCATGGGCTTGAGCATGTTCGACGCGGCGACGGAGCCGTCGCCGCCGCCGGCGCCCATGAGGGTGTGGAGCTCGTCGATGAACGTGATGATGCGCCCGTCGGACTCGTTGATCTCCTTCAGGACGGCCTTGAGCCGCTCCTCGAACTCCCCCCGATACTTCGCGCCCGCGACGAGCGCGGCGAGGTCGAGCGAGATGAGCTCCTTGTCCTTGAGCGAGTCGGCGACGTCGCCCGCGACGATGCGCTGCGCGAGGCCTTCGACGACGGCGGTCTTGCCGACGCCGGGCTCGCCGATGAGGACGGGGTTGTTCTTGGTCCGGCGCGTGAGCACCTGGGAGACGCGTCGGATCTCCGAGTCGCGGCCGATGACGGGGTCGAGCTTGCCGCTGCGCGCGATCTCGGTGAGGTTCACGCCGTACTGCTCGAGGGCCGTCTTGGCGTCCTCCTCAGTCGAGGGCGCGCCCTGCATGTTCGCCATATTCCTGGCCTCTCTCCAAACTTGAGTAGATGTGACTCAAGTTTACAGAAATCGTCGCCAGAACGCCATACTCCGCTCCGTCTAGATATTTGTCTACGTTTGCTACGTTTGCTCGTGTGAAGACCATCTCCGTCGGTGAGCTCCGGCAGAACCCGACGGCCGCACTCGACGCGCTCGAGCGCGGCGAGGAGTTCGAGATCACCCGGCACCGGAAGGTCATTGGGCGGCTCGTGCCCGCGCAGCCGATCCGGTTCGTGAGCGGCGAGGAGTTCATGGCGACGCTTCGAGCGACGCCGCTCTCGGACGACTCATGGTCCGAGGAACTGCGGCAGGATCGAGCCGCCTTCGACGCAGCGCTCGACCGTCGGGCCGGCGCATGAGCGGTGTGCTGCTCGACACCAGCATCCTCATCGCGATGGCTTCGGACGACGAGACGACCCCCGACCTTTCCGATTTCGAGGCGGTCGCCATCAGCGCGCTCAGCTGGACCGAGCTCCTGCGCGGGACGCATTCGGCGACCGAGCTCGGGCAATACAAGCAGCGATCCTTCCGAGACGAGTGGATCCATGATCGCTTCGGCCGGGGCATCGCGTTCGACGATGCCTGCGTGCATGCGTTCGAACGCATTGTTCGACACCTGGCGGCACAGCGACGCGAGGTGCGCTCGCATCATCTCGACCGCACGATCGCCGCGACCGCGCTCGCGCACGACCTGGCGGTCGTCACGCGCGATCGCTCCGGCTTCGCCGGGCTCGAGGGCCTCATCGACGTCGTGGAGGTCTGAGCGCTGCGCGGGGCCCGGCTGCTACTTGCCGCGCCCGCTCCACAGGACGACCGCGTTCGATCGCTTGATCCGGGTGCCCGAGCGTACCGTGACGACCTCGCCCTCGGAGCCGGCCGCGAACACGCGGCGGCCCGGACGGTTGAGGAGCTCGTCCGCGAGCGCCGCCTCGAGCTCACGGACGCGCTGCGCGAGCGTGAGCACCTGGTTCTCCAGCTCGAGGATGCGGCGGATGCCCTCGAGGTTGAGGCCCTCGCCGGACAGCTGCGCGACCTCCTTGAGCCGCGCGACATCGCGCAGCGAGTAGCGGCGCGACTGGCCCGGCGTCCGGGTCGGGGAGACGAGCCCGAGCCGGTCGTACTGGCGCAGCGTCTGGGGGTGCATGCCCGCCAGGTCGGCCGCGGCCTGAATCGGGAAGACCGGCGAGAGCTCGTCCATCACAGCCTCGCCTTGGCGTAGAGGTCCTCGCGCGGGTCGCCCTCCGGCATCGCGGCGGCGAACGCCTCGAGCGCCTCCTTCGCCGCACCGTCGAGGCGATCCGGCACGACCACCTGGACCTCGACGAGCAGATCGCCCTGGCCCTTCGGGGTCGAGACCCCCTTCCCCTTGACCCGCAGCACGCGTCCGCTCGGGGTGCCGGCCGGCACCTTGACCTTGACGGGGTCGCCGCCGAGCGTGGGCACCTGCACCGTCGCGCCGAGCGTCGCCTCGACGAACGTCACCGGCAGCACGACGCGCAGGTTCAGGCCGTCGCGCGTGAAGACGGGGTGCGGCCGGACCGTCACCTCGAGGATGAGATCGCCGGGCTCGCCACCGTTCGGACTCGCCTCGCCCTTGCCGCGCAGCTTGATCTTCTGCTTGTCGGCGACGCCCGGCGGGATGCGCACCTTGACGGAGCGACCATCACCGGTCTGCAGGGTCATGGTGTCGCCCTGGACCGCGGTCGCGAAGTCGAGCGCGACCGACGCGTGCTGGTCGCGTCCCTTCATCGGCCCGCGCGGGGCACGACGCCCCCCGCCGCCGAAGAGACCGCCGAGAATGTCCTCGTAGCCGCCGCCCTGGAAGCCGCCCTGCTGGAAGCCCCCGCGACCGCCGCCGAACATGCCGCCGAGCAGGTCCTCGAAGTCGCCGCCGGCGCCGGGCGAGAACCTGGCCCCACCCGCGCCGAGGGCGCGCACCTGGTCATACTCCTTGCGCTGCTCGGGATCCGAGAGCACCGCGTAGGCCTCGCTGATCTCCTTGAACTTCGCCTCCGCCGCGGCATCCCCCGCGTTGGAATCCGGGTGATACTTGCGCGCGAGCTTGCGGTAGACCTTCTTCAGCTCCGCGTCCGAGACATCCTTCGCGACGCCGAGCGACGCATAGAAGTCCTTCTCGAACCAGTCCTGGCTCGCCATCGCCGCCTCAGTCGCGTTCTGGTACCGAGACGGCGACCTTCGCCGCACGCACGACGCGGTCGCCGAAGCGGTAACCGCGCTCGATCACGTCGAGGATCGTCTCCGACTCGGCACCCGGGGTGGGCTGCTGGAACATCGCCTCATGGAACGCCGGGTCGAAGGCCTCGCCGACCTCGCCGAAGCGGGTCAGGCCGAAGCGCTCGAAGGCGCCGCGCAGCTTCGCCGTGACGAGCCCCATCGGGGTGCCCTCCGCGGCGTCGCCGTGCGCCTCCGCGCGGTCCAGATCGTCGAGCGCGGGCAGGAGCGCCCGCAGCACCTCTGCGATCGTCGCCTCGCGATTGACCTGACGGTCGCGCTCGACGCGATTGCGGAAGTTGACCAGCTCGGCCTGCGCGCGGAGCATGTCCTCGCGCATCTCGCCGACCAGATCGCGTTCTGCGTCGTCGAGGATTCGCAGATCCTCGGCGCTGAGGTCGGGCCCTTCGGCTCCCTCCGGTCGCTCAGGGACCGGGGAGGATTCCGGCCGGCTGCCGGCCGAGGAGTCGTCGGGGCGCTCGTCGGCCGGCGGCGCGTCGGGGCGCTCGTCGTCGGGGGTCGGGTTCGTGTCGTCGACCATGCCGGCTACTTGTCGTCCTCGACGACCTCGGCGTCGACGATGTCGTCGCCCTCGTCGCCGCCCTGGTCCGGCTGCGCCCCGGCGGACTCGCCCGCGGCACCCGCGGACTGGTTCGCCTGGTAGATCTCGTCGCCGATCTTGGTCTGGGACTGCGAGAGCTTCTCGTACGCGGCCTTGACCGCGTCCTCGTCGCTGCCCGCGAGCGCGGTCTTGACGTCCGCGACATCCTTCTCGATCTCGGCCTTGACCCCGTCGCTGAGCTTGTCCGCGTTATCCGCGAGGAGCTTCTCGACGTTGTAGACGAGCTGCTCGGCGCCGTTGCGGACCTCGGCGGCCTCGCGGCGGCGCTTGTCCTCGGCGGCGTGCTCCTCGCCCTCCTTGACCATGCGCTCGATGTCCTCCTTGGAGAGCGACGAGCCGCCAGTGATCGTCATCGACTGCTCCTTGCCGGTGCCCTTGTCCTTGGCGGACACGTGCACGATGCCGTTCGCGTCGATGTCGAAGGTGACCTCGACCTGCGGCACGCCGCGCGGCGCCGGGGCGATGCCCGTCAGCTCGAAGGTCCCGAGGTTCTTGTTGTCACGCGTGAACTCGCGCTCGCCCTGGAAGACCTGGATCGCGACGGACGGCTGGTTGTCGTCGGCCGTGGTGAAGGTCTCCGAGCGCTTCGTCGGGATCGCGGTGTTGCGCTCGATGAGCTTCGTCATGATCCCGCCCTTCGTCTCGATGCCGAGCGAGAGGGGGGTGACGTCGATGAGCAGGACGTCCTTGCGCTCGCCCTTCAGCACGCCGGCCTGGATGGCCGCGCCGACGGCGACGACCTCGTCCGGGTTGACGCCCTTGTTGGCCTCCTTGCCGCCGGTGAGCTTCTTGACGAGCTCCGCGACAGCCGGCATGCGGGTCGAGCCGCCGACGAGCACGACGTGCGCGATGTCGCCGACGGACACGCCGGCCTCGCGGATGACGTCCTCGAACGGCTTGCGGGTGCGCTCGAGGAGGTCGGAGGTCATCTGCTCGAACTGGGCGCGGGTCAGCGTCTCGTCGAGGTTGGCCGGGCCGTTCTCCGTGAGCGACAGGTACGGGAGCTGGATGCTCACCGTCGTCTGCGAGGACAGCTCCTTCTTCGCCTGCTCGGCCGCCTCCTTGAGGCGCTGGAGCGCGATCTTGTCGCCGGACACGTCGACGCCGGTCGTCTCCTTGAACTTCTTGACGAGGTGGTCGACGATGCGCTGGTCCCAGTCGTCGCCGCCGAGGCGGTTGTCACCCGCGGTCGCGCGCACCTGAATGGTGGAGAAGTCGTCGTCCTTGCCGATCTCGAGGAGCGAGACGTCGAACGTGCCGCCGCCGAGGTCGAAGACGAGGATGAGCTCGTCCTCCTTGCCCTTGTCGAGGCCGTATGCGAGCGCGGCCGCGGTCGGCTCGTTGATGATGCGGAGCACGTTGAGGCCGGCGATCTCCCCGGCTTCCTTGGTCGCCTGGCGTTCTGCGTCGTTGAAGTAGGCGGGGACCGTGATGACGGCGTCCGTGACGGGCTCGCCGAGGTACTGCTCGGCGTCGCGCTTGAGCTTCGCGAGGATGCGCGCGGAGATCTCCTGCGCGGTGTACGACTTGCCGTCGATGTCGACCTTCCAGTCGGTGCCCATGTGGCGCTTGACGGAGGCGATCGTGCGGTCGACGTTGGTCACGGCCTGGCGCTTGGCGGTCTCGCCGACGAGCACCTCGCCGTCCTTGGTGAATGCGACGACCGAGGGAGTCGTGCGGAAGCCTTCCGCGTTCGCGATGACGGCGGGCTCGCCGCCCTCGAGGACGCTGACGACCGAGTTGGTGGTGCCGAGGTCGATGCCGACTGCTCGTGCCATGTGGGGTGCTCCTGATCTGTGCTGGTGGTGTGAAAAGTCGTGTGGGCGTCACTCTCGTCGCTAAACCTGAGTCGCGCCTTGTCAATTCTACAGCGCAGGCTGAACGTGTCAAGTCAAACTTGAGTCGGCTTGACTCAAGTGCGAGAACGCCCTGTCCCGGCGCTCGAGCGCTACCGGCCGTTCACGTCGCGTGCTTAGGTTGACCCCATGACCGACCGTCCCGGCAACGACGCCGAGCTCCCGAACCTGGTCCCCGCCCGCACCGGCGCCCTCGGCCCCATCGGCCGCGGCGTCGGCTCGAAGCAGGCGCCGCCGCGCAAGGTCGTCGTCTCCTGGGCGATGTGGGACTGGGCGATGCAGCCGTTCAACACGGTCATCCTCACCTTCGTCTGGATCGCGCTGTACCTCACGTCGAACATGTTCCTCTCGCCCGAGGTCCGGGCCTCGGGGCTCCTGCCCAACGGCAAGTACATGAGCTGCAACGAGACGCAGTACATCGGCAGCGACTACTGCCAGGGTCTCACCGACCTGTCCGAGTGGTGGGGCTGGGCGAACTTCGCCGCCGGCATCCTCATCCTGCTGCTCGCCCCCGTGCTCGGCCAGCAGGCCGACGCCCGCGGCAACAAGAAGAAGTGGCTCATCGGTGCCACGATCGTCATCGCGCTCATCCAGTTCGGCCTCTTCTTCATCGAAGCCGACCCCAAGTTCTTCTGGTTCGGCGCGCTCGCCGTCGCCATCGGGGCCGTGGTGTCCGAGATCGGCAACGTGAGCTACTACGCGATGCTCAAGGAGGTGTCGACGCCGCAGACGGTCGGCCGCACCTCGGGCCTCGGCTGGGGCCTCGGCTACATCGGCGGTGTCATCGCGCTCATCGTCTGCATCCCCGTGCTGTTCGGCCTCGGGCAGGACAACCCGCTCGCGTACAAGCTCGTCGCCGTCATCTGCGCGGTGTGGACGATCGCGTTCTCCATCCCGATGTTTCGCAACGTGCCCGAGTCGCCGGCCTGGCCCGACCAGCCGAAGGTCGGCTTCTTCCAGTCATACGTGCTGCTCGGCAAGAACCTCGCGCGGCTCTTCCGGCAGAACCGACCGACCTTCTGGTTCCTGCTCGCCGCGGCGGTCTACCGGGACGGGCTCGCCGGGGTCTTCGCGTTCGGCGCGGTGCTCGCGGCGCAGGGCTTCGGGTTCTCCTTCATCGAGGTCATCATCTTCGGCCTCGCGGCGAACCTCGTCGCGGGCATCTCGACGATCATCGCCGGCCGGCTCGACGACATCATCGGCGGGCGCAACCTCATCGTCATCGCGCTGTCGGGTCTCGTGGCGATGGCGTTCGTCGTCTTCCTGCTCAAGGACCTCGGCGCGATCGTGTTCTGGGTCTGCGGGCTGCTGCTGTGCGCCTTCGTCGGACCCGCGCAGGCGGCGAGCCGCGGGCTCCTGACCCGGCTCACCCCCGCGAGCCAGCAGGGCGAGATCTTCGGACTCTATGCGACGACGGGGAGGGTCGCGTCCTTCCTCTCGCCGCTCGCGTGGTCGCTGTCGCTCGCGTGGTTCGGCGGCATCGTGTACGGCGTGCTCGGAATCGGCGTGATCCTGCTCCTCGGCCTCGTGCTGCTGCTCCTCGTCCGCCTGCCGAAGCACGTGCGCGTGTAGTCGGGGTCGGGTCGGGTGCTCATCCGGCGCATCCGCACCTTCGCGACGCCCGGAGCATGCATTCGCGCCGGACGAACGCGATGTTGCGGCCTCGTGGGGGTCGCGGGGCCTCGAGGTTCCCGTCGAGCGACACGATTGCGGCGCAACGAGCTCCTATATATGTGACACCTCGACACCCGCTGCCCCCGTCGCTCGACGGCCAGCCGTTTCGGGTCCGGATCGGCGAAGCCGCGGGACTCGGACGCGGACGGCTCTCCGGACCCGACCTCGCCCGCCCGTTCCACGGTGTGCGCGAAGCTCGACCGGACCACGATCCCGGCCCCGCGGACGTCGCCGCGCGCCTCGCCCGCAGCTACGCGCCGCTGCTGCGGCCCGAGGACCGATTCAGTCATTCGACGGCCGCGCACCTCTGGCCGCTCCCGCTGCCGCGCGGCCTCGACGAGCTCCACGTGTCGACGACGCGCCACGGCTGCCGGCCTCGGAGCCGGGGTGTGACCGGCCACGAGTCGAGTCATGGCTCGCCCGTCCTGCGCGGCGGCCTGCCCGTGTCGGATCCGGTCGGCCTCTTCGTCGAGCTCGGCACGCTGCTCACGATCGACGACCTCGTCGCGGTCGGCGATGCGCTCGTGCTCGATCCCGAAGTGCTCAACCCGCGCGACCCGCGCCCGTGGATCACCCACGACGAGCTCCGCCGCGGCGTCGGCGCGCACCCGCGCACGCCCGGCCTTGCGGCGGCCCGCCGAGCCCTCGCCCTCGTCCGGGTGGGCGCCGAGTCTCGACCCGAGTCGCTGCTGCGGCTGCTGCTCATCCGCGCCGGCCTGCCCGAGCCCGAGCTCAACCAGATCCTCTTCGACTCGCGCGATCGCCGGCTCGGGCGCTTCGATCTCGTCTACCGGGAGGCGCGGGTGATCGTCGAGTACGACGGCGACCAGCATCGCACGTCGACCGTGCAGTACGACCGCGACATCCGCCGCCTCGAGCGGGCGCGCGAGGCGTCGTGGGCCGTGGTCCAGGTGCGGGCCAGGGGGCTCTTCATCGACCCCGCGGACACGGTGTCTCGGGTACGCCGCGCCCTTGCGAGGCCGCGCGCCTGACGTTCTGCGCCCGCGCGATCGCCTGCCGCCCTCATCCGGCGCATTCGCATGTCCCTGAACCCGGGAGCATGCATTCGCGCCGGAGGAACGCGATGCGCCTACGGCTCGAGCGGGGTGCGGTGGAAGTTCAGGTGCGAGCGGCTCGCGGTCGGGCCGCGCTGGCCCTGGTAGCGGTTGCCGTAGGGTCCGGAGCCGTAGGGGCTCTCCACGGGGGAGCTGGTGCGGAAGAAGCAGAGCTGCCCGATCTTCATGCCGGGCCACAGCTTGACGGGCAGCGTCGCGACGTTCGCGAGCTCCAGGGTCACGTGGCCGGAGAAGCCGGGGTCGATGAAGCCCGCGGTCGAATGCGTCATGAGGCCGAGGCGGCCGAGCGACGACTTGCCCTCGAGCCGCGCCGCGATGTCGTCCGGCAGCGTCACGAGCTCGACCGTCGAGCCGAGCACGAACTCGCCGGGGTGCAGGATGAACGGCTCATCCGCCTCGACCTCGACGAGCCGGGTGAGCTCCGCCTGCTCCTGCGAGGGGTCGATGTGCGCGTACTTGTGGTTGTCGAAGAGGCGGAACCACCGGTCGAGCCGCACGTCGACGCTCGACGGCTGGACCATGCCGAGGTCGAGCGGCTCGAGCCCGATCCGCCCGTCGGTCAGCTCGGCGCGGATATCCCGATCGGAGAGGAGCATGCCGCAAGCGTAGGTCGACGGGGCCGCCCGGACCTACTCGACCCGGCGGGAACGAGTAGGGCCGCGACGCGGGGCGGGGATCCTGCGTCGCGGCCCATCCCAGGAGGATCGCTCGGGGGGTGTGACGATCCTCGGTCTCTGACAAATCTGCTTGAGCCACGGTCCGCGACTCGTGCTACGAGTATGCACGAGTTTCCGCAAATGTGTACCCCGAACGGGGTACATTTTCAGCCAAACGGGGGACAGGATTTCGCCCGAATGGGGGGCACCGGGGCCTCCTCGATCCGCCAGCCGCTATGGTGGTACGGCACTGCAACGTGCTCGGGGATGTAGTTCAATGGCAGAACTCCAGCTTCCCAAGCTGGTAGCGCGGGTTCGATTCCCGTCATCCCCTCCAATTTTTGTCAGGCCTGGTGTGCGGCTCCCGCCACCACCGGCTCCGCGGTCCCGGCGAGCTCCGCGCGCACGATCGCCGTCCCCGCGCTCAGCGCACTGAGCTTCCCGAGCGCGACACCCCGCGGCAGCGGCGCCATGCCGCAGTTCGTGCTCGGCATGAGCCGGTCCGCGTCGACGAACGCGAGTGCGCGCCGGAGCGTGTCGGCGACTTCGTCGGGCGTCTCGACGACGGAACTCGCGACGTCGATCGCGCCGAGCATGACGTTCTTCCCCCGAACGAGCTCGATGAGCTCGAGCGGGACTCGGGAGTGGTGTGCCTCGAGCGACACGGTATCGATCATCGAGCGCTGCAGCAGCGGGAAGGTCTGCTCGTACTGGCGCCACTGGTGCCCGAGGGTCGCCTTCCAGTCGTTGTTGGCCTTGATGCCGTAGCCGTAGCAGATGTGCACGACGGTCTGCGCGCGCAGACCCTCGGCCGCCCGCTCGAGCGCCGCGACCCCCCAGTCCCGCACCTCGTCGAAGAAGACGTTGAACGCCGGCTCGTCGAACTGGATGATGTCGACGCCGGCCGCCTCGAGCTCCCGCGCCTCCTCGTTGAGGATCGTCGCGAACTCCCACGCGAGCCGCTCGCGGCTCCGGTAGTGGCGGTCGTAGAGCGTGTCGACCATTGTCATCGGCCCGGGCAGCGCCCACTTGATGGGCCGATCGGTCTGCTCGCGCAGGAACCTCGCGTCCTCGACGAACACGGGTCGCTCGCGGCCCACCGCGCCGACGACGCTCGGCACGCTCGCCTCGTACCGATCGCGGATGCGCACCGTCTCGCGCTGCTCGAAGTCGACGCCGCTGAGGTGCTCGATGAACGTCGTCACGAAGTGCTGGCGGGTCTGCTCCCCGTCGCTGACGATGTCGATCCCGCGCCGGACCTGCTCCTGCACGGCGGCGCGCAGCGCATCCTGCTTGCCCTCGGCGAGGGCGTCATCCTGCAGCTTCCAGGGGGACCAGAGGGTCTCCGGCTGGGCGAGCCACGCCGGTTTCGGCAGGCTCCCGACGGTCGAGGTGGGCAAGAGCGGGTGCGTCATCGATGATCCCTTCGCGGTCATCCGGTTGCGGACGGTAGGCGGCGGCCCACCGCTCGAGCACCTCGCGGTGCGGGGTCACGAAGTGTTCCTCCGTGTACTTGCCCTGCTGGACGGCGAGCTGGCTGCGCTCGACGCGGTCGTAGGTCACCTGCGTGTGCGAGAAGTCCTGCTGCGTGAGGCTCGGTCGGAAAATGCTCGCGGCGGCCGAGTTCGCGTTGTAGATCTCGGGTCGGTAGATCTTCTGGAACGTCTCCATCGTGGCGATCGTGCCGATGAGCTGCAGGAACGAGTAGTCGCTGAGCAGGTCGCCGCGGAAGTAGAATGCGAGCGGCGCGGCGCCGCCGGCCGGCATGAAATAGCGGACCTGCAGCCCCATCTTCGCGAAGTAGTCGTCGGTCAGCGACGGCTCGTCCTGGCGGTACTCGACCCCGAGGACGGGGTGGCGATTCTCGGTCCGCCGGTATGTCTTGCTCGTCGAGACGCTGATGCAGATGACGGGCGGCATCGCGAAGCGCTCCCGGTACGCGGCGGACTCGAGGAAGTGGCGGAACAGCTTGCCGTGGAGCTCGCCGAAGTCGTCGGGGAGGGCCGGTCCACCGCCGGCGTCGCGCAGTGCCGGGAGTCGCACGCTGAAGTCGTAGTCGCGGACGTACGAGGAGAAGTTGTTGCCCACGATCCCCCGGTGCCGGCGGCCGGTGCGCCGGTCGAGGATCCGGGTGTCGAGGATCTCCAGCAGCGGGAACTCGCGGTCCTCGCCCTCGGCGGCGAAGCGGAGCTCGGCGGAGACGATCTCGAGTTCGACGGCGTAGCGGTCGGCGCCCTCGTTGTCCCAGTGCGCGAGGTCGTTGAATCGCCGGTCGATCATCGACAGGGCGTTGCGGAGGTTCTGCCGCCGATGCTCGCCGCGCGCGAGGTTCGCGAAGTTCGTGGTGAGGCGGGAGCGCTCCGACGGCGAGTAGTCCTCGTCGAAGCGGGTGGTGGTGATGCGAAACGTGAAGTCGTTCGACATGAGCGCTCAATCCGGTGGTCGACCGGCCGGGCTCGGCCTTGCGGAAGTCGGTGCATCCATGGTGCAGCCCAGCGCCAGTTATCGAGAAACTCGAATGAGCTATAGGTACCCATAGGCTGTCCCTATGGCGCGCACGTCGAGCGGCATCACGCTGCAACAGCTCCAGTACTTCATCGACGTCGCAGTGGAGGGATCCATCAGCGCCGCCGCCGAGCTGCGCTACGTCGCCCAGCCGACCATGTCCGCGGCGATGAAGGACCTCGAGACGCGGGTCGGCCGCGCCCTGCTCGTGCGCTCCGCCCGCGGGGTGACGCTCACCACCGACGGCGCCGAGTTCCTCGGCTACGCGAGGCAGGTCGTCGAACAGGCGGAGCTGCTCGAGCAGCGCTACCTCGGCCGACCACCATCGCGGCGCCTGCTCGGAGTCTCGACGCAGCACTACTCCTTCGCCGTCGACGCCTTCGTCCGAATGGTCAAGGCGAGCGGCGCAGCGGAATACGAGTTCTCGCTGCGCGAGACCCGCACGTGGGACATCATCGAGGACGTCCGGACGCTGCGTAGCGAGCTCGGCATCCTCTACCGCAACGACTTCAATCAGAACGTCATCGGCAAGCTGCTCCGGGACTCCGGGCTCGCGTTCCACCCGCTCTTCGTCGCCGCACCGCACGTCTTCATCGCCCGCAAGAACCCGCTCGCCGCCCGGGAGCGCGTCACGCTCGACGATCTCGCCGACCTGCCCCGCCTCACGTTCGACCAGGGCGCGAACAACTCGTTCTACTTCGCCGAGGAGATCCTCTCGACCCTCTCGAGCAAGCAGGACATCCGGGTCTCCGACCGCGCCACCATCTTCAGCCTCATGATCGGCCTCGACGGCTACACGATCTCCACCGGCATCCTCAGCGACGACCTCGACCCGGAGATCACCGCCATCCCGCTCGAGATCGACGAGCGCATCGAGATCGGCTGGATCGGTCACGCCGCGATCCCGCTCACCGAGCAGGCGCAGCGCTATCTCGCGGAACTGCGCGCCGCTGTCAGCGAGGTCGGGGTGGAGCTGCTCGACTAGCGTCGGTCAGCCGGCGAGGGGACTCGTCGACCGCTCCGTCCCGGCGATCGCGGCACCGAGCGCCCGCCCGTCGGCGATGACCGAGTCGAGCAGCGCCGGGCTCGCGGGCTCCGGCGCAAGCCAGTCGCCGACACGGTCGGGCGTCACGAGCACCGGCATCCGGTCGTGCACGGAGGCCACCACGGGCGAGGCCGGCTGCATCACGATCGAGTAGCAGAGGTGCTCGGTGTCATCCCCGCCGAGTCGCCCCGTCTGCACGACGGCGGCGAGGCCGAGGAGCTCGCCCCGGTCCGCGAACTCGAACCAGCGCCGGTCGCCCTTGCGCAGCTCGAACCAGCTCGTCGCCGGCACGATCGCGCGGCGGCGCATCCCGGCGGGCCGCTCGCGCAGCCGCTCGGAGCGCGTGTTGATCGACGGGAACTTCGACGGCGCCCCGTCGATGAGGAAGCCCCACCAGCCGTCCGCGAGCGCCGCGCCGGACTCGCCGCCGACGAGCAGCGGATTCAGATTGCGCTGCACCCGGCCGGTCGGACGAATCGTCGCCCCCGCGTTGGCGACGGCCCGCTCGCGCAGGCGCCGCAGCGAATCCTCCTCGACCGCCTCGCGGTAGCGCTCCGCATCGAAGCGGGGATCGAGGCCGTAGCTCGCGCACATGCGGTCACTCTAGGACCGAGCCCCGACAACGCGATGCGGCCGAGCCCTCAGGGCCCGGCCGCATCGCGTTCGGTCAGGAGATCAGGGGAGGAAGGACTCGCCGAGCTCCTCCAGCTGCCCCTGCACGTCCGGGCAGAGGTCCTGCATCGCGTAGAGCGAGACGTTGCCGAGCGCGATGAGGTCGACCTCGTTGTTGAAGAGTTCGAGATACTTCGTCATGCCGCCGAGGTAGTCGCCCGCGACGATCGTGCGACCGGCGTCGCAGAGCTTGTTGCCCATGTCCAGCAGCGCCGCGTCGGAGGCCGAGACCTCGCTCGAGCTCTTGACGTTGCTGAGGAACTGCTGCTGCTGCGCGCTCGACGCGGCGCCGCCGCCACCGCCCGCCCAGCCCCAGACCGTGAAGCCCAGGATGAGGACGATCGCCGCGATGAGCGCGACCGCGCCGACGACGATCCCGATGATCGCGCCCTTCGACAGGCTCTTGCCGGCCGGACGGGCCGCCGCGGGGACGCCCGGCTGGTACGCGGGGTAGGCCTGGGCGGCAGGCGCCGTCGGGGCCGCGGAGTACGCGGGGTAGGCCGGAGCCGCGGTGGGCGCGGGCTCGGCGGGAGCGGGCTCGGCTGGCGCAGCGGCCGGGGCTTCGGCGACCGGCTCCGCGGCCGCAGTCGGCTCCGCGGTCGGCTCCGGTGAGGCCGCCGGTGCCAGCGGGCGGAACTGGTCCGTCCACTGCGTCCCGTCCCAGAAGCGCTCCTGACCGGCGGTGACGCCATCCTCATACCAACCGGCGGGTGCGCCCCCGGTACCTGTGTCGCTCATGGCGTTCCCTTCGAATCGTCCGCCCGGGACAACCCTGTCGGACGAACGCGAGCAGGGCAAGCTGAGGGGGAGGTCGGGGTCCGAGGGGTCGAGGTCTCGGTACGCGCCTACGGCGCTACTCGACCGGCGTGACGCCCATGAAGCGGCGGACGTCGGCATCGGCGATGACGTCGCGGCGACGCAGCGGGCGCGAGAAGTGCAGACCCTCCAGGCTGCGCAGCCGGCTCAAGGCGACATACGTCTGGCCCGGCGCGAACGCGCCCGAGCCCAGATCGATCCGCGCCCGGTCATACGTCTGGCCCTGCGACTTGTGAATCGTCACCGCCCACGCGAGTCGCAGCGGGAACTGCGTGAACTCCGCCACGACCTCCTTCTTCAACTGCTTCGTAATGCCGTCGTACTCGTAGCGGAAGCGCTCCCAAGTGACGGGACCCACCTCGTGGTCCTCGCCATCGACCTCCACCGTCACCGCGTCGCCGATCTTGACGACCGTGCCCATCGTCCCGTTGACCCAGCGGGCGTCGCCCGACGTGTCGTTGCGGAGGAACATGACCCGCGCGCCGAGCTTCAGGTCGAGCGACTCGTCCGCCGGAAACGAACCGCGGCCGAACTCGCCCTCGATCTCCGCGACGCTCGTCTGCGCGTCGCCCGGCAGCGCCGCGAGCCCCCGCGCATTGATCGCCGCGACGGTCGCGTTCGTCGTCGCCAGGGTGATCGCCTCCTCGCCCGCCGGCACCGGCCGCGCGCCCGCCGCGTTAAGCACGTCCGCCATCTCCTGCGTCACCGCGTCGAAGCGCACCGCGTTGAGGATCCGCGTGAACTCCGGATCGCGCTGGCGATGAATCTCCTCGAGCGTGCGCACCTGGATCGGCGCACGCTCCCACACGTGCGCGTCGAAGAACCACGGCGAGCGGTAGCGGGCCCGGAAGTACGCGCGCTCGTGCGGATCCCGCGGCGGCACCGGTGCGAGCTGATACGGATCGCCGAAGAGCACGACCTGCACGCCACCGAACGGCTCCGAGCGGTGCCCGCGCGCCTCGCGCAGCGTCCGGTCGATCGCGTCCATCAGATCGGCGTTGACCATCGAGACCTCGTCGATCACGAGTGTCTCGATCCCGCGCAGCAGCCGGCGCAGCTCCTCCGGGTGCGGCAGCGGCTGATCCGCGATGACCCCGATCGGCAGCCGGAGGAACGAGTGGATCGTCTGCCCGCCGACATTGAGCGCCGCGACGCCCGTCGGCGCGACGACCGCGAGCTGCTTGCTCGTCGTCTCGGCGAGGCGCTGCAGCAGCGTCGACTTCCCCGTGCCCGCGCGACCCGTCACGAACACGTGCTCCATCGACAGCTCGATCCCGTCGAGCACCGCCTGCTGCTCCGGCGTCAGGTCGGGGGCGTCGAGCACCCGCCCAGGCTACCCGCGGCCCGACGCCCGGTACCCTGGGCGAGTGCGCGGCCTGTGGATCAAGATCGCGATCGCCGGGGGGCTCCTCGTCATCGCGTTCGTCGTCACCGTCGTCGTGCTCAACCAGACCGTCTACACGGCGAGCGGCTTCGTCCGCGGCTACCTCGACGCGCTCGCCCGCCACGACGTGCGCGCCGCCCTCTCGCTCGCCGGCCCCCTGCCGAGCTCCAGCGCCGTCGACGACCTGCTCGTCGCCGAAGTGCTCGGCGACATCGAGTCGTACACGCTCACCGAGACCGCCGGCGCGGGCGACACCCGCATCGTCGCCGTCGACTACGTCGCCGACGGGCGCGAGGGCCGCACCTCCTTCCGCGTCGAGCCAACCGGGTCGGTGCTCGCCATGTTCCCCACGTGGAGCTTCATCTCCTCCCCCCTCGCGCAGCTCGAGCTCACCGTCGAGCACGCGCGCGACTTCACCGCGAACGGCGTGCGCTTCGTCGCCCCCGTCCAGGACGTCGCGAGCACCTATTTCGCGTTCACGCCCGGCGTCATCACCTTCGCCCACAAGTCCGAGTTCCTCGGCGCCGCACCCCAGACCGTCGTCCTCGGGTCGCCGCGGACACCGCGTTCCGTCAGCATCGACGCCCAGGCGAACTCGGAGTTCCTGCGCATCGTCGACGCCCAGGTGCGGGAGTACCTCGACGCGTGCGTCGCACAGGAGCGGCTCTTCCCCATCGGCTGCCCCTTCGGACAGGTCATCAACGACCGGCTCGACTCCGCGCCCGTGTGGTCGATCGTCGCCTATCCGACGATCGCGGTCGAGCCGACGCCGGTCCCCGGCGAGTGGCACGTGCCGACGACCGCGACGACCGTGCGGCTCCAGGTCGAGGTGCGCTCGATCGCCGACGGCGAGGTCGCGCCGTTCGACACGCAGATGGACTTCTCGATGAGCTTCACCGCGACGTTCGTCGGCGCGCGCGAGATCGTCGTGACCCCCGACATCGGCCGCTGACCCGTCAGGGACCCGGGGGGAGGTCGCGGTCGCGCGCCGCGGTGCGCTCGAGCATCGCGTTGTACTCCGTGAGGTCCGCGTCCCCGTCGCGCTCCGCCTTGCGGTCGAGGCGCTGCTGCTCGCGCGTGTCGCTGCGCGCCCACTGCACCGCCACCGCGATCGCGAGCGCGAGCGTCGGGATCTCGCCGACCGACCAGGCGATGCCGCCCGCGCGCTGCTGGTCCTCAAGCGCCGTCACCCCGATGTCCCAGCCCATCGCCCCGAACCAGTCCGCGAGGAAGAGGCCGTTCGCCGTCATGATCGCGAGCCCGAAGAACGCGTGCACCGCCATCGTCGCGAGGAGGATGATGAGCCGCACCGGGTATGGCGGCCGCGCCGGCCCCGGGTCGACGCCGACGAGCGACTGGACGAACAGGTACCCCGTGATGAGGAAGTGGACGATCATCCACTCGTGACCGAGGTGCGTCGTCGTCGCCCAGCGGAAGATCGGCGTGTAGTAAAAGACCCACAGGCTCAGCACGAAGATGACGGCGGCGACGTACGGGTTCGCGATCGTGCGGCCGTACCAGGAGTGCACGCCCTCGAGCACCCACTCCCGCGCGCCCCGACTGCCGTCCTTGCGCGGCGCGACGGCGCGCAGCAGCAGCGTGATCGGCGCGCCCGGCACGAGCAGCACCGGGACGAGCATGCCGACGACCATGTGCATGAGCATGTGGCCGCTGAACAGGATGTCGACGTAGCGCCCGATCCCGCCGTTCGTCGCCCACAGCAGCACGAGGAGGCCCGCGAGCCACGACACGGTCCGCAGCACCGGCCACCGGTCGCCGCGTCGCGCGAGCCGGATGACGCCGCCGAGATAGAACGCGGCGCCCGCGATGACGAGTGCGAGCCAGATCGGGTCGAGCGCGATGCCGAACAGGTACCGCTCGAAGGTTGGGTCGGCCGGGAGCGGCGCCCCCGTGAGCAGCTCCGCGGGGCTCGTGCCGCTCGGCGTCGGGTCGACCGGCGGGGCGCTCGACGCGAGCGCCGCGGCCATGCCGCTCGCGATGCCCATGAGCGCGAGCTCGCCGACGACGATCGACCAGAACGCGCTGCGTTTCGGCAGCCGCCGGATCGCCCACACGCGGTGCAGGATGCCGACCGCGCCGAGCGCGAGCAGCGCGACCGCCTTGATGATGACGAGCACCCCATAGGACGTCGTGAGTCCCTCGAAGCCGCCGATGCGGATCCACGCGCTCACGATGCCCGAGCCCGCGACGACCATGAAGCAGATGAGCGCGACCGAGGAATAGCGTTCGACGACCGCTTTGTCGCGGGCGAACAGGATGCCGACGAGCCCACCGAGCCACGCCGCGGCGAACGCCATGTGCAGGAAGAGCCCGCCCCAGGCGACGTCGTGGTCCGCCGTACCGCCCTGATGGCCGAGCTGCGAGATGGCGACGAGCGCCGCGCCCGACAGCACGACCGCGCCCGCGAGCAGCCACGGTCCGCTGGAGAACGCGATGACGATGGTCACGAGGGCGGTGAGGCCCACGGCCCACAGTCGCGACTGACCCGCCTCCGTGTCGGTCAGGTACTGCCAGAGGCCCGCGCTGAACGTCTCGTCGAGGCGCAGCGGCCGGCCGATCGCCGCCGCGAACGCGAGCAGCATCGCGAGCACCTCGGCGAGCGTCCAGGCGGCGGCGCCGATGCCGGCGAGGCGCAGCAGCCGCTCGGCCGCGGCCGTCCCGCGGGGGACCGCGTAGAGGACGAGGATGAGGGGCCCGATCGTGAGCGCTGCTGCGACGTTGGTGACGAGCGAGGTGATCGGGACGCCGTAGCGCACGAACGCACCGGGGTCCAGGAGCAGCGGCGTCTGCGCGGCGCCCGTGATCGCGAGCCCGAGGAGCACCGCGGCGACCCCGGCGACGGCGAGGGCGAGCGCGGCGAGCGGTGCGATGACGCGCGCGGGCACATCCTCTAGCGTACGTAACGCGAGAGGCGCCGGACCTCGCGGTCCGACGCCTCCGACGTGCTGTGCTCAGGAACTACTTGACCGCAGCCTTGAGCTTGCTGCCGGCCGAGACCTTGACGCTGTTCGACGCGGCGATCTGGATCGTCTCGCCGGTCGCGGGGTTGCGGCCCGTGCGCGCGGCGCGAGCGGTCTTCTCGAACGAGACCCAGCCCGGGATCGAGACCTTGGTGCCGCTCGCGACGGACTTCGAAACGACGCCGAAGAACGCGTCGAGCACACCGGCGACCGCGGTCTGGGTGAGACCGGTCTCGCCGGCGATTGCGGCGACGAGGTCGCCCTTGTTCAGGCTGTCCGCCATGATGTCCTCCTCGGACTTCGAACTATGGAACTGCTCGATCCGGGGATGGCCCCGAATCGGACGAGACGTTACCAGCGGGTGGGCGTTATCCCCCGTATTTGCAGGGCTGTCGCCGATTTCGGTTCAAGTTCGGGTTGAGGGCGCGATCAGCGCCGAGATGCGTGAAGGGCCGGGACCGTGAGGTCCCGACCCTTCGACTCGCCTCGCTCGCTCGAGCGCGGCGACCGCGTTCTACCAGCTCGACTTGGTGATGCCGGGCAGTTCGCCGCGGTGCGCCATGTCGCGGAAGCGCACACGGCTGATGCCGAACTTGGAGAGCACACCACGGGGACGGCCGTCGATCGAGTCGCGCGAGCGGACTCGGACCGGGGACGCGTTCCGCGGCAGCTTCTGCAGGCCGACGCGGGCGGCCTCGCGGGCCTCGTCGGTCGCGGTCGGGTCGACGAGCGTCTTCTTCAGCTCGGCGCGCTGCGCGGCGTAGCGCGCGACGACGACCTTGCGCTGCTCGTTGCGCGCGATCTTGGACTTCTTCGCCATGTCAGCGCTCCTCTCGGAATTCCACGTGCTTGCGGACCACCGGGTCGTACTTCTTGAGCACGAGGCGGTCGGGGTTGTTGCGGCGGTTCTTCTTGGTCACGTAGGTGTAACCGGTGCCCGCCGTGGAGCGCATCTTGATGATCGGACGGATGTCCTGACCCTTCTTGGCCATCAGATCTTCTCCCCGCGCTTGAGGAGGTCAGCGACGACGGACTCGATGCCGCGCGCGTCGATGACCTTGATGCCCTTCGCCGAGAGCGTCAGCGTGACGTTCCGCTTGAGCGAAGGGACGTAGTACGTCTTCTTCTGGATGTTGGGGTCGAACCGGCGCTTGGTGCGGCGGTGCGAGTGCGAGATGCTGTGCCCGAAGCCGGGGGTGGCTCCGGTCACCTGGCATACGG
>Ga0182739_1000581_pt1 | contig 44856 bp, 58 predicted proteins | sample eDN5th30CBELigBY_FD_128873 | JGI IMG/M metagenome (GOLD analysis project Ga0182739, IMG submission 128873) | Enriched backyard soil microbial communities from Emeryville, California, USA - eDNA 5th pass 30_C BE-Lig BY (version 2) (version 2) | ecosystem: Environmental > Terrestrial > Soil >... | reverse complement strand
GTTTGCCGGCAGCGCGGCTTTGATTGCCTCCTTGATCGCGCCGCCGAAGTCGCCGTAGGAGCGGAACGCATCGCTCACGACCTCCTTGAACAGCTTGTCGATACCTTCGTCGATCAGCTCGCGTGGGCGATCGGACTGGGCATAGGCGGTGACGCGTTCTGCGAGAAGCTCTTGCAGGGTCTGCTGGCTCATCTTGTGACTGCTCCGTGCATTCGGTTGATTTCCCGGATGCCACTCGCTGAATGGCACCTGGTGAAATCCCGGCCTCGCTACTGGCGACAGGCCGGGGCATTGCGTCAGCGGTGTGATTGCCGGGTACGTTTCCGGCGCTGAAGCCAACAGCCGATCGAATCAGGACCGCCATCAAGGCCTACCGGCTAACGGGGCTGGCGGCACACCAGCGCACTCCGTGACCGATATTCTCTCGTCGGTCAAAGCGCCCGGCTCCGTAGCGGCCGGGTAGGCTGTCGCGCGGCGACGGTCAGTTACTTCCACATGTCGATGCCCTCCGTTGCTCGCTCACTGGGCAGGCAATGGCCACCTATCGAATCTGGGTGAATCTCCCTTCTGCCGCTGGGATTCGCGGGGCGCATTGCATGCCGGGTCGTTCGCGCGGTTCGAGCGTTTCGCTCTCGATCAGCCGTGCAGGGTGTTCCTGCCGTGGGCGGGCTATCTGACCCGTCTGATCGCCGGTCGCCGGTAGAGGCAATGCGGTCTGTTGGTATTTCTGTGTTGCGCTGGCTTGTTAAAGAGCAGTGAGGCTTGAGGGCCTCCCGAGGGGCTGTGTAGCGCCTCGATGGAATGAACGATAAGCCAATGCCTAATTATTGTAAATAGGTAATGCCTAACTTTTTTCATTTGTGCCTAATCAGCTATCCGGGCTTGCATCGTTCGATGGCTCGGGTAAGCTCTGCCTAATACTGGATGGATGTACAGTTAACGGAGGAAGGTATGGCCAAGCAGAAGAAGTCGACCCCGCAAGCGCGCCAAGAGATGACCGCACTTGAGCGCCTGGGCCTGCGGGTATCGTCGATGATCAATCATCCGATCGCTCAGTCGCAGCGCTGGGTGACTATCCATCGCCTGGACACGGATGGAGACATGGAGTGGGAGGAGGTGATGGGGCTGCTGGCCGAAACGCCGGAATTGGACCTGACGTTTAACGACGATGAGAGCGTGACGGTTCGGTGGGAGGAGCAGAACGCCGAGGATCGTGACGACCTGGTCGTGGAGCGGGATTGGGAGGAGAGGGTAGAGGAGGAGGCGCCTTTCTGACGGGCATGAAAAAGCCCGCCGAGGCGGGCTTATCGCTAATTGTTGTCGCGCCAATCTTTTCCTAATCGAGCAAGATAGCGCATCGCCGATCTGTCCTTTGCCTTGGTGTGTGCGTCTGGCCAGAACAGGGCAAGAATTAAAAAGCGATTTTCGTACAGCTCCCCAGGAACGTATATCAGTGCAGCATCATCGCCGGGGCGTCCGAACTTGCAGACCCGGTCGTGCTGTGGAACGCCTTTGGGGAAGGAGTTTGGTGGAATTCTGATATGGATGTGCATTAGGCATGCTTGGAGTGCCAGGGGAGGCTGGGTATACGGAACGTCGCGGCCAAAGATAGATGGAATGACCTGTCGATTGGAGGCCATGTAGCGCTCAAATTCGCCTCGTAACACTCCGGATAGGCCGGGATGCCGCTGATCGATGGGAGAGAAAAACTCACCAAACGTCCCTGGATGGAAAGAAACCTCTACCGTCATCGATTGCCTTAGGCCAATAGGCCGAGTCTGCGCGTCGTATGATCAGCCAAATCTCGAAGGCCGCTACGCGTCAGATCGCTCTGGAATTCTTCGGGTTTTACGAAGAATTGCTGATAAATACTGTCAATCATCGTCATTCGCGTGCGGACCTTGGCAACCGCCCTGCGTAGGCCGATATGGTCGCTCTGCAGTGCAGTCGGCACTTCAGCGTTGCGAAGATTTTCCTCAAGCTGCTTAACAGCCTGTAGCAGTTCCATATTTTTCAAATACTTAGTGTCGTCAAGGTGATTCGCATTGACGACTGCAGCTACGCTTTGAGAGTAAATCGAGTCAAGATCAGTCCATCCCTGTGTTAGCTCAGCGATCACACCACGTAGGTTCGAAAGGCTGGCTGGGTTGGCACAGGACTCGCGTACCGCGGTTGAGCCTTCTTGATGCGAGATGGTTGAGTAGTCACCTACCAAGGCGAGAGCGGCGACTATAAGGGCCGGTGCTGCCGCTTTGATTGACATGAAAACCTCCATATTGATAACTCGATGGCGAAATTCGCCAGATCGGACCGCGATTATCGGCCTCGGACAGAAATAGTCAATCTATGCCGCACCACGAAATCGTAAAACCGATAAACGTGGCGCGCAGGATCAATATAGTAGAGACGAGCGACAGGGGCTTAGGTTCAGACGCAATTCAGAGCGTCGCCAAACCCTCAAACCAGGTGCGCATTCCACACCAGCAGCACCCTGGCCTGGATGTAGGTCATGTCCCGGCGGATCAGCCGATCCTTGTGTCGCGGGTTGTCCGAAATCATCTCGTAGTGCTCCTCATCAGCCACCTGCAGGCGCTTGATGTAGAGCAGGTCATCCCAGACGAAGAGGTACACCCCATCGCCCACGAAGTCGCGGACGTTGATGTTCACGATCAGCGGGTCGCGGTGCTTGATGGTGGGCTCCATGGACTGGCCCCATCCGGTGACGACCTTCAGGTGGTAGTGCTCCTCGAACTCGACCCCCAGCTCGCGTAGATGGCTCGGACTGACGCGAATATCCTTGAGCATCTCCGGGTAATCGTGCGGAATCTGGCCTCCGCCCATGGCTGCGCGGATGTCGTAGTGAGCGATCCTAACCTCATCACCGACCAGGCCAGGCCGAGAGAAGTCTGCGGTAATCACATTTCCCTCATCAGTCGCTTCGGCGGCTGCAATCAACTGCGCGCGCGCTGTATCCGACAAGTTCTTGCCTTGCTTGGCGAGCATGGCGCGAACCATTTCGGCAGCTGAGGCCGGCGCCGGCTCGGCGACAGGCTCCGAAGTGACCTCCGGGAGGCTCTCGTAAGAGAAGCCAGGCCGAAGCCCCCAGTGCTCGGGGCCCACCACGTCAGAAAAATAAACGATCACATCCATCAGCTTGGACTTGTCAATCCGGCCGTTTTTCACCCAGCCCTGCACCGACGGAGGCTTCACCTGGAAGTCGTCTGCGAGTTGTTTCTTCGATACGCCCTTGGCGATCCGCGCGGCATCAATGGCTGCGCCTAATTCTGGTCCGGTAAGCATTGCCTAATTAGGCCTATGGCTAGAGCGATTAGGCAATGGCTTGTGCGAGATAAGGTAATGCCTTATATTCATCGGTAAATCTCCAGGAGAGAACTCATGAAATCAGCAGAAGCAGCCAAAGAAGCATCCCGCGTGCTGGGCAGCCAGGCGGAATTGGCGCGCCGGCTGAGTGTTGCGGCACCAACCGTCAACCAATGGTGTTCAGGAGAGCGCACGGTCCCAGCCAAGCGCGCATTACAGATTGAGGCGCTTACGAATGGCGCCGTGAATCGTGCCGACCTGTGTCCTTCGTTCCCATGGAACCAGATCGACAGCAATCCGACCCACGCGCTTTCCGCCGCTTAACCACTTTCAACCACAAAGGAACCCACCGTGTCGTACTTCGACCCCGACCACCTGCACAACAAGCCCACCAAGGTTCGCTTGGATGAGGCTGCCGACGACTTGCTTTCGGCGATGGCTCGCTTCAAGCGCACGCAAAAGGCTGTGCTCGCCAGGGAAATTTTGGAGCGCGGTCTCGACCAGATGATGCAAGAGCTTAACGCGAACACTGACGCGGCCTGAAGTGGCCGAGGAGGCCCTGTGCCAGAAAGCAAAGAGCTGGGAATCCAGCTCGACGGGAAGGGCAATTCAGATCTGGAGTTTCTTGCCAGGCAGAAGGGCTTAACCCCTGAGCAACTGGCGGCACGAATCATCAATGAGGCTCTCGACCGGATGACGAGAACAGAGCCTGGCCGAAGCAACGTTCGGTCGTTTCGCAAGGGCTTATAAGCCCCTGAGGGACTCATGAGGAACTGCCGTTGAAAGAACTATCACCCAAAACGCAGACGCAAAAAAACCGGGTGGCCGCCCGGTTTCTTGTACTGCATTCGTAACGCTTGTGTGAGGTCATCATATATGCATCAGACCATCCAAAGCAATACCGTGGCTCTCGCGCCACAAAATGCGCACCGCAATTTCGTGGCGCGCACGATGTCGTCGCTCGAAATCGCTGAACTGACCGGGAAGGCGCACAAAAACGTGCTGGCCGACATCCGGGCCATGCTCGACGAGCTGGAGTTGAGCTGGGCTGACTTTTCAGCCCAGTACAAAGACAGCACCGGGCGAAGCCTGCCGTGCTTCAACCTCGATCGTGAAATGACCGACACCCTGTTGACTGGCTACAGCGCCAAGATGCGGTTGGCCGTCATCAAGCGTTGGCGCGAACTCGAGTCACAGGTCGCCCCGGCCTTGCCCGACTTCACCAATCCGGCTGCCGCCGCGCGCGCATGGGCCGACCAGGTCGAGCAGAAGGAGGCTGCCGAGCAGGCCCGCGTCCTGCTGACCGTAGAAGTTCAGGCACAGGCCAAGAAAATCGACCACCTGGAGAACCTGTTCAAGGAAGGCATGAGCCCGGTCCAGTTCTGCAAGGGCCTCAATGGGGTCAACGTGATGCAGGTGAACGCCTTCCTCAAGTCCAGGAACTGGCTTTTCACCGAGGGAGGCGCTGGAACCCGGTACCGCGTCGGCGCCTACGCCCGCGACAAGTACATGACCGAACACCAGCAGGAGATCACCCCGCACGGGAAAGAGGCGTTCATCAGCTACACGCCGATCCTGCTGCGAAAGGGCGCCGTGCGCCTGTACGAGCTGTACCTGGCCGGCGAGCTGCCCATGAAGAAGAACTGGGACGGCCTGCACACCCACGACAAGGCCGTGCGGGGTGCGGCATGAGAAGCCGTGATCAAGATCGTCAGCGGTGGGGCGACCCCGACTTCAACAAATGGCTGGATGACGCCATATCGGATGCTGGCCATACCGTTTGGGATTCCATTCCAGACGTAGGATCGGCCTGGAATGGCTGGGATGCGTCGAAGGCGGCGCTCGGCTACTACTGCCCGGCATGCAACGGATCGGGTGAGGAATGGACTCTTTCCGACTCCACCCCAGACGCGCATTACGTCCAGGCCACATGCGGTGAATGCTCTGGCTCTGGAACCATGCAAGGGGCCTATCAGGCAGCAAAGCTGCAGCGCGACAGCTACGCCGAGCGCCTGACCGAAGCAGGCGGAAAGCTCTTGTTCATGCGGGCCGACCATGACCGACTCGAAGCGGAGAATGCTGGGCTCAAGCGCTACGCAGATCGCTATCGCTGGATTCGTCACCGCAACCTCGACTCGATCAGTCAGGGCGGAGTATTTGCTGGCCAAACCCCGCAGAACTTGGTTCTCAACGAGGAAACCCTCGACGAAGCCATCGACGCTGCTATGGCCAAGGAGCGCGGCCAATGACCGTCGACATCGCAAAAATCAAAGCGCTGGCATCTGCTTGCCCTGATCGTGACCAGGTTTCGGTCGGAACTCCTGAGCATCAGCACATCCTTGAATGGATGGGCTACGTGCTGCACACATTCGTTCACGATGAATTCATGGCACTTGCGCTGATCGAAGAGATTGAGCGCCTACAGGCCGAGAACGAGCGCTTCCGCAAGCTTCCAACCTGCTGGAGCGAGGTCATATCCCAATCGGAAGAGAATGACGAACTGCTGGATCTGGTTCTTGAGCTGAGCGCAGATGCTGATCGGTACAGGTATCTCTGCAGGAATGCGCAAATGCTCGGGATGATCGACGAAGGCGAGTCTATCGAAGAGCTCTCTTCGCTGATCGACCAAGGATTGGCTAAGGAGCGTGCCCAGTGAGCGTCCAATCCATGTCCTGGGCCTTGGAGCAGCGCGACATCGTGGACGCCACTGCGCGCTACGTGCTGCTGGTCCTGGCCAACTATGCCGACAAGAACGGCCGAGGTGCTTTTCCGTCCTCCGCCAGTATCAGCGATGACACCGGCCTCTCCATCCGCACGGTGAAGTACAAGCTCGACCACCTGCTGGAGATCGGGGTGATTCGCCTTGGGAATCAGGCCATTGCCGGTGCCTACATTGATCGTCACGACCGCCGCCCGACTGTATACGACCTGTGCGTAGAACGGGGTGCAACAGCTGCACCCGGTTCCGAACGGGGTGCAAATGGCGACGCAACGGGGTGCAGCTCACGACAGAACGGGGTGCAAACCACGACAGAACGGGGTGCAGGAGCTGCACCCAATCCATCAATAAACCATCAATTAACCATTAAAGAACCGAAGGCCTCTGTCGCTGACGCTCCAGCTGCCGCGAAGAAGGCTCCGAAGTTTGACCCGCTGACCTGCAAACCGGCCAACGTGAGCGACTCCATTTGGGCCGACTGGTGCCAGCACCGCAAGGAGATCGGCAAGCGACTGACCAAGACCTCCTGTGAGCGGCAGGCCGCCCAGCTTGCCAAGCATCCGGCGCCTGACGCCGTGATCAACCAGTCGATCAGCAACGGCTGGACCGGCCTGTTCCCGGAGAAGGTGCTGCCGGGTGCACAGCAGGGCCAGCGCCGCAACGGTCCCGACTTCGACGACACCACTTGGGCAAACGACCTGGGGGCCTTATGAGTGCACAACCAAAACTGCGCAGCGTGACGCAGATCATGGCCACCAGCCGCAACCTGCCTGCCGAGGCGCAGGCACCGGCCAAGCAGCTGGACCCAGGCACCACCGAAGTGGTCAACGCCCTGTTCAAAGAGCTGCAGGCCATCTTCCCGGCGTGGAAGCAGGCCTGGCCGGACGACGAGGCCCTGAAGGCTGCCAAGCGCAGCTGGATCAAGTCCTTCGTCGCCGCTGGCATCAATACGCTCGAGCAGATCCGCTTCGGCATCCAGAAATGCCGGGTGCTGGGTACCGACTTCGCCCCGAGCAGCGGCAAGTTCATCAAGCTGTGCCAGCCGACCCCGGAAGAAATGGGCATTCCGCCGCTTGCGCGGGCCCTGGCCGAGGCGCTGGAGAATTTCCACCCCAGCAGGGCAGGTGCACGCCACTGGACGCACGCAGCGGTGCGCCACGCGGCCCTGCAGTGTGAAGCCCAGAACCTTGGGTCAATGGAGGTGGAGCGGGCCGAGAAAGTATTCGCCCGGGCCTACGACATCACGATCCGCATGTTGGTCGCCGGCGAGCCCCTGGGCGACATCGCCACCGGCATAGGCCACGACAGCCAGAAGAGCGCTGCAGAGCTAGCCGATGAGTACGCCAGCCAGAAGCAGGCCCGCCTGCTGGAGATCCAGCAGATCCCAACCACCGCCGCAGCCTGCCGTGCGCAGCTGATGGCCAAGTTGAACATCAAGCGCGCCGGGCAGCCGGCCGGGGAGGGCGTATGAGCCTGACAGATCGCGATCTCATCGAGTTCGCAGCAATCGCCATCGGCGCGACCGCCCATGAGCCTTCATTCAAGGGCGACATTCGCAAGTTCACGGCCGTGGGGTTCAGTGGCTGGTTCAGCCCGCTGGATTTCAAGGAGCAGGCGCTGATCCTTGCCACGAAGCTGCGCCTCGACGTCGAGTTCTTGGACGGTTTCAAGCAGGTCGTCTGCCGCCGCAACGAGGACAAGGAGAACTTCGAGATGCACGGCATCGTTGGCTATGGCCAAGGCACGGACCTGCATCCGACGAGTGAGAACGTGGCCCGCGCAATCCTGATTGCCGCTGCGAACATCGGCATGCGCATGCAGGAGAAGCACTGATGGACACCAACAAGATGCGCGAGCAGTTCGAGGTGTGGGCCGCAAAGAACTACGTCGTTCCGCCAGGAATTGGCCATTTGTTCGTTCGAGCCGAGATTGGTGATGGATACCGATTGAGCAACATCAACCACGCCTGGCGCGGGTGGCAAGCCTCCCGCGAGGCCGTGGTGGTGGATCTACCGCCCAAGATCAGCGCACACAACACCACCGAAAGCGGTTTTGTTCGGCCCGAGGCGGAGCACTACGACGAGGCAATTGACGACTGCCGCGAGGCCATCGAGGCCCAGGGCCTGAAGGTCGAGGTGAAGCCATGACCGACTTCGAACTGATTTTCGTGATCCTGGTGTGCTGGGCCATGGGCATGCAACTGGGCTATGCCCTGGGCTTCCACCGCGCTTGCAACCGCCTGATCCCAGAACTCAACCAAGAGCGTGAGACTGTCGCCCGGCTTAGGCTGCTGGCGCGCATGCAGGGAGAGCAGCCATGACCATCGACAAAGACAAGCTGAAGGCGCTGGCTGAGGCTGCAACACCTGGTCGCCATTACGATCGCCTTGAATCTGCTGGCGGAGGCATCAAGTACGAGTGCGCTGGCGACGATGGCTCTCTGGTGCTCAAGGTCGACCACAAGAACAATGAGTTCGGCTTTGTGGGCGACCGCGGTGAGGCTGACGAGGCATTTTTCCTTGCATGCAGTCCTGCCGCTGTCCTGGCCCTGCTCGCGGAGATCGAGCGTCATGAAGCCTGGCGCACCGCATTCCTTGCCGAGCGCGATGCGCAGATGCGTCAGCGCGACCAGCTCAAGGCCGAGAACGAGGCGCTGCGCTCTGCTGCCTTGGCAGCTCGTGAGTTCATCATGCACGAAGCCGAGGTGCGTAGGCTGTTGGATGAGAACAACGAAGTCTCGCATCGACACCCGAGACGTCAAGCAGTCATCGCAAGCATCGATGCGGCCATGGCCACGGAGGCTAACCATGGCTGAGTTCGCCATTCGCAGCTCCCAGGACCTCAACCGGTTGTACGGCGCCCTGCACGCCATTGACCTGACCAAGCCCAAGGTGGTGGTCATCAAGGACGAGAAGCGCCCCGACGTCTGCAACAGGAAGATGTGGGCAATGCTCCGGGACGTCTCCCAGCAGGTGGAGTGGTACGGCCGCAAGCTCACCGACGAGGACTGGAAGCACATCTTCAGCGCAGCGGTGCAGAAGCAGGACGCGGTGCCGGGTATCGACGGCGGCTTCGTCGTCCTGGGCGTCTCGACTCGCAAGCAGTCGCAGAAGTGGTTCAGCGAGCTGTTCGAAGTGATGCATGCCTTCGGGGCCGAGCACGGCGTGCGCTGGACTGAGCCGGATCGGTGGGGAGGGCAGTATTGATGGATCTCAAGAAATGCGAATGCCATCGCTGCATTCAGGAGCACAAGATCGGCATGGAAGGCCCGTTCGGGTGGGTCCCGCTCTCCTCGACAAAGATGATTCTCTGCCCGGTGTGCGGCTGCAAGCGCTGCCCCCATGCGAGTGATCACGACCTGGCATGCACCGACAGCAACGAGCCCGGCCAGCCTGGGAGCGTGTACCAATGACCACCCTGAAAGCACCGAAGCCGAAAAAGTGCAAAGCACCAGGCTGCGGCAAGCCCTTCAAGCCGACCATGACCACGCAGAAGGTGTGCAGCATCGCCTGCGCCAAGGCCATGGCCAAAGACCCCAAGCTGCAGAAGATCGCGGCCAAGGCCATCACCAAGCAGGCCCGCGAGGACCTGCAGGAGCGCCGGGAGAAGCTGAAGACCCGCCGTGAGCATATGGCCGAGGCGCAGACCGCGTTCAACGCCTACATCCGCGAGCGCGACGCCGGCCTGCCGTGCATCAGTTGCGACTCAAACCCGAGCGACCACGACCTCATCACTGGCAGTCGCTGGGACGCCGGCCATTACCGGTCGGTGGGCGCCTGCCCTGAGTTGCGCTTCGAGCCACTGAACGTCCACCGCCAGTGCGTGAAGTGCAACCGCAACCTGTCGGGTAACGCGGTCGAGTACCGCATCCGGTTGGTGAAGCGCGTCGGCGCCGACCAGGTGGATTGGCTCGAAGGGCCTCATAAGCCCCAGCGCCTGACCATCGAAGATCTGCAGGCCATCAAGGCCCTGTACAGGCAGAAGCTCAAAGACCTGAGGAGGGCTGCAGCATGACGCCAGCGTGGGGGTTTTTGATTTTGGCCGCCCTCATGGTGGTGGCCGGCGTGGCGCTGTCCTGGGCCGGCGCAGTGCGCCGCAAGCGCAGCTACGAAGAATTCATTTTGAGAAAGGCCAAGCGGGCAGGGGGTGGACAGTGAACTATCAGAACGTGGTATCGGCAGTGGTCCGCGCCCTGGCGGCGGAAACGATCAACAGCGCTGGCGGTTGCGAGTTCGAGCCGAAGGTTCAGGCAGCCAAGCAGAAAGGCGAGATCGTCGGCAAGGAGGCTGCATTCCTCGTGGACTGCTGGGTATTCGGCCGGCTGCACAAGTCGCTCTCAGCTGAGCACTGGCGTGCGCTGGTGGCGAAGTACTCCACTCACGAGGATCGCAAGCACAACGCAATCCTGGAACTGATGAAGACGATCAAGTCGCCTGCACCTCAGCGCTTCCGTGAGTGCGCCATTTTGACCTGGGCAATCCCTCAGGTAGGAGGGAAGCATGAGCCGGCCGCGATCGAGATGGTGAGCAGGGAGGCCGAAGCTATCGCCAAGAACAAGGCCCTTGTGGATTCGTTCAACGAGAAAGGGTTGAGCGGCATGAGCGATGCGGTGGATCGAAAGCAGACGCTTAAGAGGTCCGCAGCTGTGCTGCCGGCTGCCTGGTACAACATCGACAACTGGGACAATGACGGCAAGCCAGAGTCGACTCGGTACCGTTGGCGCTCGTCCATCCGAAAGACGCTGGACAACCAGGTCAACGAGGCTCTCACTGCCGCTCAGGAGCTTCTCGATGCAGAGGGGTTGATAGAAAGTTGCGCGGCGTAGCAAATAGCCATTGCAATGAGTGAGAAAGTGAGAGAATATTTGCCCATCCTGTCGATCTTGCGCGTTACGGATTGACACACAGAACCCGGCCATTGCGCCGGGTTTTTTATTGCCCGAAATAGGGCCTCAAGAGGCCCTGAATTCCCAAGGACAACCAATGGCCGAACCAACAAGTACCGCCGCTGGCGTCCTGCTGGTGAAGTACGGCGTGATCATTGGCGGCTTCGCAGGAGCGATTCTCTCGCTGACCTTTCTGCGGGGCCTCACCAGGGGCCAGGCAGTCGCGGCCTTCTTCACCGGCTTCGCTTCAGCGATCTTTTGCACCCCGCTCGCCATCACTTACTTCAAGCTCGAGGCAGGCGGAGAAGCCCAATACGGCGTGGCCTTTCTGATAGGCCTTCTGGCAATGAACATCATCCCGGTGCTGAAGTCGCTGGTTGGGTCGTTCGGAGCCAAAGGAGCTACCTGATGAGCTCGACCCTGATTTCAATGCTGATCGGCGCCAATGCCTTCCTGAGCGTGCTGGTGGTGATTGCTGCGTGCGACTACCTGCGCCGGATACGCCCGATGGATTACCCATTGCTGGCTGTCGCGTTCTACCTGGTGGCCATCGGCGCGTTTGGATCGTTCGTCCTTGCCATGAGCGGCCATGTTCCCACCCTGTACGGCGTGATCCTCAAGCTGGGCATTGTCCTGTATGCGGTAGCCCGGCGCGGCCATGTGTTTCAGCCGGGGTAGGGCGCCACAAAATCGAGGTCCGCCGTTTCGTGGCGCATCAGTCAGTGCGCAACAACGGGAACAGTTCTTCGGGATTGCGTGACGCGGCGTTCATTTTGTCGCATTCAGACGCGGCGTCCGACTTGTTGGCAAAGCCGCGCTTAAGGCGCTCCTTCTCTTGGTTGTCGTAGATGTCGAAGCCGCCAGAAGTGGTGGTGGCGTAGAACCGGTTACCAATTTGGAAGGATTCACCTTCGATAGGCACAGCCGGAACGATAACGAATCTTGGTTGCATGTTTCGAGCCTCCCCAGGCAGATACCTAAGTATTAGTTCGATTGCAGAAAGCCAGCAATATGACTCATCGAGACGAATTGATGGCATACCGTGTCACCAGCGCCAGTGGTCATCAGGTTCGCGAGAGGCCAAATGGTTGACCCCCGCGCCACAAAATCGAGATGCGCTGTTTCGTGGCGCGAGGACAGGCAAATGGCATCGGTCACCGTGCGCATCTCTTGCCGCCATAAGTGGTGGCTCAAGTACTACCTGGCCGGCGTCCTCGTCATGGCCCGGCTGACTGGCCGAGAGCCATGCCCTGAGCGCTTCAGCTACTGGGTGGGGCGCGGCATCAAGATCGAGGTTCATCCTGAATGACCACCATCGCCTACAAGGATGGCGTTATCGCCTACGACTCCCGCCAGACCCGCAGTGGCTCCATCGTTTCCGATGACTGCCAAAAGCTCACCGTTGTGGATGGCGTCAGCTTCTTCCTGTCCGGTGCCGTATGCGACGAGAAGGCCCTGATTGCAGCCTACTTCGGCACGCCATCGCCGGTACCTGTCGAGTGCTCGGGCTACGTGGTGGATGGCGGCAGGTTGCAGATGGTGGGCCATGACGACAAGACTGGCGTATGGCGGCAGGACCTCGACCCGGCCAACCCTGACGCGATCGGCAGCGGCTCGGCCTATGCCCTGGCAGCAATGGACATGGGCGCAAGTGCCGAAGAGGCTGTGCGCGCCGCGATGAAGCGGGATATTTACACCGGCGGCAAGGTTCGGACTATGAGGATTGACCAGCATGGAAAGGCCAGTTCCTCCGGCTGATCTCCTTGAGCTGACCGAGCTATCGATGCTCGGAACCAGGCTTCAGCCAGCGCCCGAGGTGGGCGAATGGGTACAGGCAGCGATCCTCAGCGAGAGTGGCGAGCTGCACAACCCTGACCACGCGCACCTGATCGACGCGCCGCTACGCTTCCTGTGGGCGTCTGCCTGCTTCGAGAAGCAAGGTCGAACCGTGGTAGGCCAGGCCGAGGCTGTGATGTTTCGAACTGGCGGGTGGCAGAAGGCCAGGCAAGAGCAGCAGATGATCGACTGGTTCGGCGAGGTGCCGGGCTTCGTCATCACCCTCGCTGCGGATTACTGCTCCCAGTGCTCCGACACCGAGTTCTGCGCCCTCATCGAACATGAGCTGTACCACATTGCCCAGAAGCTCGATCAGTACGGCGCGCCCAAGTTCACCCAGGACGGGCTGCCAAGCCTGACGCTCCGTGGACACGATGTGGAGGAGTTCGTCGGAGTGGTTCGCCGTTACGGTGCAGGTCATGACGTACAGCAGCTGATCGACGCTGCAAGCCGGCCGCCTGAGGTGGCCAAGATCAACATTTCGAGGGCCTGCGGAACCTGTCTGCTCAAGTCTGCCTGACCCCTGACAGACCCACGACGGATGAAAACCTATGGCGGCCCTGAGCAACGAGGTGAAAGCCTTCATCGTTCAGGCCCTGGCCTGTTTCGATACCCCCTCGCAAGTCGCGGCAGCCGTCCGAGAAGAATTCGGCCTTGAGATTACCCGACAGAAGTGTGAGGCGCACGACCCGACCAAGCGTGCTGGGCGTGACCTGGCCAAGCGCTGGGTAACCCTTTTCGAAGACACCCGCAAGCGCTTCCGCGAGGAGACGGCTGAGATACCGATCGCCAACCGAGCGTTTCGGCTTCGTGTGCTGGGGCGGATGGCCGAGAAGGCCGAGAACATGAAGAACATGGCCCTGACGGCTCAGCTGCTGGAGCAGGCGGCCAAAGAGGTCGGTGATGTCTACGTGAACCGCCAGACCAAGAACGAGAATCCCCACGACAACGTGCCGCCCACTCGGGTGCAGGTCGACGTGGTGGATGCGAGGAAGCCTGATGCCGTCACTTAACGTGCCCCAGGCCAGCTTCCTTCGAATGGAGAACAAGTTCCGCGGCTTCGTGGCGGGGTTCGGCTCGGGCAAGACCTGGGTAGGCTGTGCTGCGCTGTGCAAGCACGTATGGGAATGGCCACGGATCGACTCCGGCTACTTCGCGCCGACGTACCCGCAGATCCGCGACATCTTCTTCCCGACCATCGAGGAGGTCGCCTTCGACTGGGGCCTGAAGGTCAAGACGAAGGAGAGCGACAAGGAGGTCGAGTTCTACAGCGGCGGCCAGTACCGCAGCACGACTATCTGCCGCTCGATGGAGAAGCCGCAGACCATCGTGGGTTTCAAGATCGGGCATGCCCTGGTCGATGAGCTCGATGTTCTGCCCGCGCTGAAGGCTGAGCACGCCTGGCGCAAGATCATTGCCCGGATGCGCTACAACGTGCCCGGGCTGAAGAACGGCGTGGATGTGACCACCACCCCCGAGGGGTTCAAGTTCGTCTACCAGCAGTTCGTGAAGCAGCTGCGCGAGAAGCCTGCGCTGCAAGGGATGTATGGCCTTGTTCAGGCCAGCACGTTCGACAACGAGTTGAACCTGCCGCCTGACTACATCCCTTCGCTGATGGAATCCTACCCAGCCCAGTTGATCCTGGCCTACCTGAACGGTCAGTTCGTCAACCTCAACGCCGGGTCGATCTACCACGCCTACGACCGGAAGCTGAATTCCTGCTTCGACACCGTAGAGCCTGGAGAGCCACTGTTCATCGGCATGGACTTCAACGTCGGCAAGATGGCGGCGATCACGCACGTCAAGCGCGCTGACGGAAAGCCTAGGGCGGTGGATGAGCTGATTGATGGCTTCGACACTCCGGACATGATCCGGCGCATCAAGGAGCGGTACTGGCGGCACAACGGCAGGGACTACGAGAAGACCTGCGAGATCAGGATCTATCCAGACGCCTCGGGCGGGTCGCGCAAGTCGGTGAATGCCAGCGAGACGGACATCGCCATCCTGCGCCAGGCCGGCTTCAGTGTGATTGCACCTGATGCCAACCCCCCGGTAAAGGACCGGATCAACGCCATGAACGCCATGTTCTGCAACGCGAATGGCGAGCGCCGCTACCTGATTAACCCGCTGCGCTGCCCGACCTACGCGGATGGCTTGGAGCAGCAGGTGTGGGCCGCCAACGGCGAGCCTGACAAGAAATCCGGTGTGGACCATGCGAACGACGCGGGCGGCTACTTCATCCACCACGACTACCCGATCAGCAGGCCGGTTACCCACGTACCCATCACGTTCACTTTCTGAGGCCATCCATGCCTAACTTCCTCCCCCGGGCAGAGTACTCGGAGGCCTTGCCCGGCTGGCAGCTGGTCAAGCGCTGCGTGGCCGGCGCCCGAGAGGTGCGCAAGCACGATGAATACCTGCCGATGCCGGACCCAGAGAACAAGTCTGCGGAGAACCTGGCGCGGTACAAGCAGTACAAGAAGCGGGCGATGTTCCTGAACATCACCGGGCGCACGCGCACTGGCCTGCTGGGAGCAGTTTTCCGCAAGACAGCCGAGCTGCAACTGCCGACTGGTGTGGAGTACCTGAAGGAGAACGCCAGCGGCGACGGCACTAGCCTGGAGCAGTTGTCGAAGGATGCGGTAGGCGAATGCCTGGACGCCGGTCGAGGCGGGTTCCTCGTGGACTTCCCTGCGGTTGAGGGCGTTTCCTCAATGGCCGACATGCAGGGCCGAGCCGCGCTGATTCACCACTACGGCGCCGAGTCGATCATCGATTGGGATGAGCAGGTGATAGACGGGGTGAAGCGCCTGGTCTACGTCTGCCTGCTCGAATGTGTGTCGGCGTTCAGCCCAGACAGCCTGGAGAGAACGACCAGCACGCAATACAGAGTGCTTCTTCTGTCCGAAGGCCGTTACTTCCAGCGCGTGTACAGCCAGGACAAAACCAACTACACCGAGTTCGCCCCTCTGGACAAGGCCGGTCGGCCATTCGACCACATCCTGTTCAGCTTCTACGGCGCGCAGAACAACGACGCCAGCATCGACAAGTCGCCACTTGAAGACCTGGCCGACGTGAACATCCTCCACTACGGCAACAGCGCCACGGTGGAAGAGAGCGGCTTCATCAGCAGCCAGCCGACGCTGTTCATCACGACCGACATCAGCGCCGATGAGTTCGCCAAGGTGAACCCGAACGGCATGCACATCGGATCGACCCGGGGCTACAACCTCGGCAAGTCCGGTGATGCGAAGCTTGTCCAGGCCAGCGAGAGCCAGCTGTCTCGCACGCTGATGAAGGACAAGGAAGAGCAGATGCTGATGATCGGCGCCCGCATCGTGCAGAAGGCGGGCGGAGCCGAGACAGCCGAGGCCGTGCGCATCCGCTACAGCTCGGACAACAGCGTGCTAGGCACCATCGCCGGCAACGTGTCCGAGGCGCTGAAACGAGCCATCCTCGATGCCGAGCGTTTCATGATGGGCGAGCCGGACGAGGCCGGGACTGTGTTCTGGCTCAACCAATCGTTCTTCGACGAGACGATGACCGCCCAAGACATCCTGGCCCAGGTCCAACTATGGCAGCAGGGCCTGATTGCGAAGTCGGACCTGCGCACGAACCTGCGCCAGGGTGGTGTGCTGGAGGCGGATCGCACCGACGAGCTGATCGACCTGGAGCGCGAGAGCGAGGCTCCGGTAACTGGCGGGGTCACGGTCGAGGCGGAGGAGTAAATGAGCGCTGACGGATATCTGGAGGATGAGGCCACCCGGCACGCCATCTACGTCCAGCTCTATGCGGCGCACAACGCCGAAGAGATCGCAGCATTCATCGCCCAGGCCATTGATGTTGCCAAGAGCAGGGTGACTGAAGGCCTGAGCGCATACGGCACCAGGCGCTACGAGCAGCAGATCAGGGTTCTGCAGAAGGACTTGGCCGGGATCTACACCGGGATGAAGGGCCAGATGGAGCTTGAACTTCAGTCCTTCGCCGGCGTGGAGGCCAAGTACAACATCGACCTGCTGGAGCAGGTGGTGAAGCCAAGGGTTCAGCTCAACACTCCTTCTCCGCAGATCGTCACTTCGGCGGCCAAGCTTGATCCGATGGCATTGGAGGCTCGCAAGGGCGTCCAGAAGATCAGCATCAGCGGCGCGCTGGACGAGTTCGGCACCAAGAAGGCCGCCGACATCCTCAGCGAGATCAAGATCGGTTCTGCGCTGGGCGAGACCACTCCGGCAATCGCCCGGCGCCTCAACAGCCTGCACCAGGTGCAGCGTGATCAGGCGTCAGCGCTGGTGAGAACGGCCACAAACCACATCGCCAGTACCGCCCGGGTCGAAACGCTGAAGGCGAACGACGACATTCTGCTGGGCATGCGCCGTATCGCCACGCTCGACTCAAGAACGTCGCTGTACTGCATGAGCATTGACCGGACGATTATCCCGCTTGATGGGCCACGGCCGCCATACCACTGGAACTGCCGGACTACCGTCATCCCGGTGCTCAAGCCTGAGTACGAGCGGAAGATCCCTGGCTCAACGCGGCCATCGGTTGGGCCGGACGGCACGAAGCCTGTGGCCAGTGACACCAGCTACCCCGAATGGCTGGCGCGCCAGTCAGCGGGCTTCCAGAAGGAGGTGCTTGGGCCCTCCCGGTATGCCCTGTTCAAGAAAGGCGAATTGCCTATTGAGCGATTCACGGACGCCAACGGCAAAACGCTGAATCTTCAACAGCTGCGCGAACGCGAGCCTGAGGCTTTCGAGCGGGCCGGCCTGAACTGATCCGCGCCACAAAACACAGCGCCTTGATTTTGTGGCGCGCAGTTCCAAGCCCTGGCTGAGCCGGGGCTTTTTTGTATCCGCAGGCAGGGCCTGCTCAACGTCTCTGGGAGACAGCAATGACCTTGAAATTCCAACTGGACAGCCTCGAAGGCGTCGAAGAATCGGTAGCAGCCCTGTACGTCGAGAAGGACGGCAAGTTTGTCCTGGGTATCGAGGGCCTGCCGCAGCAGGAGGACGTCACCGGGCTGAAGGCCAAGGTGGAAGAGCTCCTGGGCGAGAAGAAGGCCGCCGAGAAGGCCCGTCGCGAGGCCGAAGACAAGGCCCGTGCCGAGGCTGAAGAAGCCGCTCGCAAGTCCGGCAACGTCGAGGAGCTGGAGAGATCCTGGTCCGAGAAGTACGCCCGCCGCGAGGCGGAGCTGACCGGCCAACTCGAAAGCACCAACAGCACCCTGCAAGGACAGATCCGGGATCTGACCGTGGGCCGCACCGCGACCGAGATCGCTACCACCCTGGCTGTTCCAGGCAGCGCCAAGGCATTGCTTCCCCATATCGAACGCCGGCTGAGCGTCGAGCAGCGCGACGGTAAACCCACCGTTGTCGTGCTGGATGCCGCCGGCAAACTCTCCGCAGCAACGCTGGACGAGCTGAAAGCAGAATTTACCAACGATCCGGCCTTTGGCCCGCTGATCGCTGGCAGCAAGGCATCTGGCGGCGGGGCCGGGGGTGCAGGCAAGGGCGGCGGGGCCGCAAAAGGCAATTTCGGCGGTAACAAAGCGGAACGCACGGCGGCAATCGCCAGCCGGTTCCCAGACCTCCCTCAATCGTAAGGAAAACACCTATGTCCCTGTCGCAAATGCAGGTTTTCAACGAGTACATCATGCCGGCGACCATCGAGACGCTGGATCAGATGCTCGTTGCGTTCAACGCCGCCAGCCGCGGCGCCATCGTACTGTCCCCGGACGGCTTCACCGGCGACTTCCTGCAGGAGTCGTTCTTCCAGACCCTGGCAGCCGCCCAGCGCCGCGTTGATCGCTACGCCGCCAACGGCGCCGCGCCGATCACCGACCTGACCGAGCTGAAAAACACTTCGGTGAAGGTTGCTGGTGGCTTCGGTCCGATCCGCTACGAACCTTCGCAGATGACCTGGCTGGAGCGCCCGACCGCCCAAGGCATTGAGGTAGCGTCCCGCGCGTTCGCCGAGATCCTGCTGAAGGACCAGCTGAACACCGCCATCGCCGCCCTGGTCGCTGCGATCACTGCCCAGGCTGCCGCCGTGAACGATGTGTCGGCCACCGCCGGTATCACCTATGCCGGTCTGAACAACGCCCACGCGAAGTTCGGCGATGCTAGTCAGAACCTGATCACCCAGGTTATGCAAGGCACCACCTACCACAAGCTGATCGGTCAGAACCTGGCCAACCAGCAGCAGCTGTTCCAGGCGGGCAATGTCCGCGTGATCGACATTCTCGGCAAGGTGTCGGTGGTTACCGATGCTCCTGCCCTGATGCAGGCTGGTGTGGATCCTGCGCCGGACAAGGAAATCATCCTGTCCCTGGTCCAGGGTGCGGCTCTGGTGCACGACGGTCGCGACATCATCAGCAACGTCCAGACCACCAACGGTAAGGAGCGGATCGAAACCACGCTGCAGACCGACTACACCTTCGGCCTGGGTCTCAAGGGCTACACCTGGGATGTAACCGCCGGCGGCAAGTCCCCGACCGATGCCGAACTGGCCACCGGTACCAACTGGGACAAGACCGCCACCAGCATCAAGCACACTGCCGGTGTGGCTCTGATCGGTGACGCCTCCAAGTAACCCTTATGGTGGGCTGGGCCTGGGGCCTGGCCCGCTGAGGACGTGAGCATGAGTAAGAACAACATCTGGTACCTGGCTGGCCCGTTCCACCAGTACCAGGAAGATGTGAAGGCCCTCGCCAAAGAGCATGGCCTGGTCATCATTGACGCCAACGCAGCTACCAGTCGCAAGGGCGAGGCCGGCGATGTGCCGGAGGTAACCATTCGCCCTGAGCTGAAGGCCGTGGCGGTGGTTGTCGGGGCGGGCGGACTGAGTCAGGACGTTATCGACCGTCTGACTACCGAGCTGGCCTCGGTGGGCGTCATCGTCGAGTCGTTCGCATCGCAGAGCCTGGAGCGCCCTCATGGCGAACTTGGCGAGACCGCTGGCCGGCTGTTCCAAGTGCTGGATGCGGTCAATGCTGGCATCGCCGGCCTGCAGCGTGAGCGCGACGGCGAAGTGCAGAAGGTGGCAGGCCTGGAGCAGGAGAAGGCAGAACTGCTGAAGCAGAATGCCGAACTGCTCAAGCAAATCGAATCCCTCAAGGCGGCTAACTCTGACCCCGAGGTCGAGGCGCTGAAGGCCAAGCTGGATCAAGCGGGCGTCTCCTACCGAGCCAATGCTTCGAAAGAGGCGCTGCAGAAGCAGGTCGCCGAGCTCGACAAGCAGTAACCCTGGGGCTGCGGCCCCACTCATTCGTGCGGAGGCCTGATGGCTACCTACATCACCGTGGCCGACGTGGATACCATCCTTGGGGCCGGCTGGGCAGCAGCAGAGCTCAAGGAAGAGGCGGTTTTCGAGGCGAATGCCTACCTGACGTCGCTCAACCTGGTCGGCATCGACATGGAGGATATCCCTGACGATGTGAAGCAGGCAGGCGCCCGGCTGGCCAAGTGCGCGTCCCAAGGCAAGCTTTACCAGCAGCAGACCGAGGGATCGCTTGAGGCTAAGACCGTCAAGGCCGGCTCGGTAACGACCAGCAAGACCTTCGGCTCGATCGACAAGACCACCACGGCCGCGCAGCCCACCTGTGTGCAGCTGGCTCTGGCCCTGCTCACGCCTTGGCGCAGCAACCCGTTCGCCTTCGCTGTGAAGAGGGGTTAGAGATGGGCCTTCGCGACGATATCCAGGCCGACCTGGCCGAAGCCTTCGATGATGATCTGGCTGATGCGGTGTCCACCTTCACCGGATCTTATATGGGGCCGGGTGCGTGGGACCCTGTGAGCGAAACGTCCACGACCCAGCCCGTCACCTATACCGGGCGCGGCGTGCTCGACAGCTACGACAGCCGCCGCATAGATAGTGTGAACATCCTCGTGGGCGACGTACTGCTGATCTGCCTGGTAAACGAAGTCACGGACAGGCCGGCCGTCGGCCACCAAATCACTGTCGATGACCTTATCACTGGCCAGCCGGTGACATACCGAGTCATCAGCCCTGAAATCGACCCGGCCAAAGCCCACTACGAGATCCAGCTGAGGAGGCCGTAATGGCTGGATGGAGCATTCCACCTACCGTATTCGCTGATCAGATTGAAAGCGACCTGGTGAAGCAGGCGAGAATCATCGCCATGGCATTGCTCGGCGAGATCGTCCTGAGGTCTCCCGTAGACACCGGCCGGTTTCGTGGCAATACCGTGGTGAGCATCGGGTCTCAGATTCTCTCGAATAGCGACACCGTAGACAAAACTGGATCGGCGACTATCGCAGCGGGCCAAGCGGTGCTGACTGGGCTAAAGCCGTACACGGTGATCTACATCCAAAACAACCTCCCATACGCCGATAAGCTGGAGAATGGGCACTCTAAGCAGGCTCCCAATGGCGTATTTGGCCTTGCCTTCACCGGCGTGGCAGCGGCGTACTCGTCATGACCTATGAGCAGATTCGACAGGCAATAGTGGCTCGCATGGTGTCATTCACCGCAATTGACCAGGCGAGAATCCTTTATCCGAATGCCCAGATCCCTTCGACGAGCCAGGACAGCTCCGGCGCGTTTAAGCCTCCTGCTACAGGTCTTTGGTGCAGGCTTCATATCGGTCATGCGACGGCTTTCATGGCCGGCATGGCTGATCGCCCATACACCAGGAAGCCAGGAATAATCACGGTTCAGTGCTTTGCGCGGTTGCAAACTGGGATCAAGGGATTGAACGAGCTTGCCGACGCGCTGGAGGCACACTTCGCATACTGGAGCAGTGGAGACCTTGAGTGCATTGAGACCAGCCAGGTAGACGCAGGTGAGTTCGAGGGCTTCTACCAGATCAATGTGAACACCCGGTTCCACGCCGGCTGACCCTAAACACCAAGACCCACCCGCCGCGAGCGGGTTTTTTTATGCCCGCAGAACGGAGATAACCCATGAGCAGCGGCGCCCAAGTCACCAGCTACCTGATTCCCGAGGTCACCCCGGGCGTCACTCCACCAACCGGCGCTTGGGATACCCTGCGCCTGACCAGCAATACCCTGTCGCCGACCGTGAACACCCAGGTCAGCGATGAAATCACCGACTCCCGTATCAGCCAGGGCTCGGTCGTGTCCAGCGCCGACATTCAAGGCGATCTGGTAGGCGAGCTGTCCTACGGCACTTTCGATAAGCTGCTGGAGGCCGCCTTCTACGGCACCTGGACTGGTGACGTCCTGACCGTGGGTAGCACCCGCCGCACCTTCACCGTCGCGAAGAACTTCAACGACGTGAGCGTATACGCCCTGTTCAAGGGCATGCACGTTTCGGTCTTCGCCCTCGATGTCCCGTCAGACGGCAAGATCACCGCCACCTTCACTATGGCGGGCCTGGACTATGCCGACGGCGACACCAACACCGTTGCCACCATCACCCCACCGACCGCCACCCCGTTCATGTCGAACCTGAACGTGGGCAGTATCACAGTGGACGGCGTCAGCCTGGAAGGCTCGGCCTGCGTATCGGCCTTGACCGTCAACTTGGACAACAGCCTGCAGGCTCAGCGCTGCATCGGTAGCGGCAAGCTTGGCCCCGGCGCCCAGATCGCCACTGAAGCAGCGATCACCGGCACCGTCACCCTAGCCTGGTCGAACCGCGCCTGGCAGATCTGGAAAAACACCTTCAGCCGCAAGACCATTGCGGTGGCGTTCCCGATCACTGACAGCCTGGGCAACCGCTACGACCTGTCGTTCCCGGCCCTTGAGGTGGATGGCGACCTGCCAAACGGCGGCAAGCGCGACTTGATCGAGGTCACGCTGAACTACACCGTTGCCAAGCAGGCCCCGACCATTACCCGAGTGCCATTCGTACCGGTCTCCAGCGTGTCGGTGGCCCCGACCACTGCCTCGATTGCCGTAGCGGCGACCCGCCAGCTCACCGCATCTGCGCTGCCATCTGGTGCAGCCCAGAACGTCACCTGGTCCAGCTCGGCGCCGTCGATCGCCACGGTCAACTCCTCCGGCCTGGTCACCGCCGTTGCCGTTGGGTCTGCAGTCATCACCGCTACCAGCGTTTCGGACCCGACCAAGACCGCTACTTCGGCCATCACGGTCACCGCATAACCCGCATCACCTTTCGGTCGCTCCGGCAATAACGCCGGCCGGGGCGGCCTCTTTTATGGCGTGGCGTGAGGATGATTCATGGCTCTCAAATTGAAAAAGACTGACACCAGCAAGAGCGGTGAGGCGCGCTGGGAGAAGTTCGACGAAGACACCCAGGTACTGCTGATGCCGCTGGATAATCAGCAGTACCAGATCGCGCTGGAGCGTATGCGCCGTCGCCTGGATCGAAATGACGCCCAATTCGGAGAAGGCTCGGTTGGCGTGGTCGCTGGCGAGAAGTCCGAGCATGATAACCACTGCATGCTGCTGGCCCAGTTCATCCTTCAGGACTGGCAGGGCGCCCAAGACGAGGATGGAAACCCGCTGAAGTACAGCGAGGCCATCGCCACCGAAATGCTGCGCGGCGATACCGATTTCTTCGTGTTTGTCATCAAGCGAGCAGCAGCCATCGCGGCCGACAACAAAAAGGAGCAGGAAGAGATCAAGGGAAAGCAGTCGACCGCTTCAAGTGGGAGCGAGACTGGGGCTCTTCAAGCGTAAAGAAGAGCCTGATCTATCAGAAGCTGCGTATCGCGGTTCCGGAAGAGCCGGCGCAGGACGTGATCACCAGCAGCCTGCTGAATGCCTTCCGCAATGCATCCCGCGCTCGTCGATACCTGGTAGGGGCCACTGCAGTGCAGCCTTTGCGCCTTTCGGCCAGGGAAATCACCGACTGGCTGGAGGTGCACCCGCTGCCACTGCCGCGCCTGATCGTTGATGAGGTGATGTTCGCCTTGGATGAGATAGCGCTGGCCAAGGAAGCGGATGAATAGCCTACGGCTTGGATTTCTGCCTCTTTAGAAGGTCACGAGCCTTTTTAATCCTGGCCAGGATGGCTTCTGATCGACCTCCTTTGTGTACGAGTGCGGCGCTCCCATTCTTCACCATGGGCTGAGACTTGTAGTCGTTGATGATCGCCTTCCACTGCTCGCAGATTGAGATTTCGGCAGAGTAGTCCTTGACCTTTCGGCGCAGGATGGCAAGCCGCTCAAAGTAGTACGGCGCCGCACAAATGCGAGCGCCTTCAGGCTGCTTCCAGTAGTTGGCCGATTCCGCCTCACAGCAGGCCTGCATGACTTCGGGGTCGTTCTTCCCTGAGTCAGCAAGATTATACGTGGCAGTCTCGCCGACCTTGGCCTGGAGGCCGAGCGTGTCTAAGGAGAATTCTTGTCGCATGGCAGTCCTTTGTCGTGGCGATAGTAGCGTAGAGTCCGCCTTTCGGGGTTTTGGCGCTTCCTGCTGATAGTGGTAGATTGCTGGTATTTACAGGGGAGTATCTAGGTGCCGAACGAATCGCATAGCAAGGGAATGAAAGAGCTAAACCCGTGGCTGGAAAACGGCGCCATCTCCAGGGATAAGGTGCGCACCTACATCCAGTCAGAGCAGTCTGACATGACGAACAGGCTAGCTCTAGGTGAAGACTCTCACGCAATCGTCGAAAGCCAGCAGGACCGGCTGCATGGCTATCTCACGGACTGGGAAGATGCTGATCGCATGCAGTTCCATACCATCTATTCCCAGGAATACACAAAGATCCTCAATGAGTCTACCGTCGCTATCCAGGCGTCCACCAAAAAAATGGTCGACGAGCAAAATGCGCTGAAAGCAAAAGCCTATTCAGCCGTTATTGGCGCGGCTGTAGCCCTGTTTTTCATAATCATGATATTCAAGCGCTAACCAAAATAAACACCAAAGAGCCCGCCTAGTGCGGGTTTTTTTATGCCCGGAGTAAAGTATGGCTCTGAAATCTCGCCTCGAACTTGAAGTCGATGGCCGTACAGCCGAGCAGCAGGTGAATGCAGTTCGGGTCGCTCTAGATGCCCTAACTCAGGCCGGGTTACGCACCGGACCGGCTCTGGCAAGCGTCTTCAATAGCGTGTCTAGTTCGGTTAGCTCAATAAATGCTGCAGCCAACAGCATCAAAGCGGCCCAGGCAGCGCTGAATGGTCTAGGCACTGCGGGATCCAAGGCCGGGCAGTCGTTATCCGGTGCGTCTGGCGGGCTAGCTACCACTGGGGCAAATGCGGCAGCAGCAGAGGCAAGACTTGCTGCAGCTACGAGGGCTATGAACGAGCTTCAACAGTCATCATTGCGCACGACGGCGGCGTTGAATGGGGTTGGAGGGTCGGTAACGGTTACAACTCGAAATGCGGCAGGCGCCGTGGGCGGGCTGAACAGCAGCTTGGGATCACTTCGGGCTACCGCTCTGAGTTTGGCTGGCCCGCTGCTGGGTCTTTTTGGTGGCGCTCAACTGGCTAGCTCGGTCTACCAAGCCAGTGAAGCTTATTCCGCACTGACTAACCGAATGCGTTTGGTTACGGAAACCGCTAATGAGCTTAGCGTTGCTCAGTCATCTGTCTTCCAGATCGCCCAGAGTGCATATCAGCCGCTGACAGCAACAGCCGAACTGTATCAGCGGATCGCCACAAATCAGAAAGAGCTTAAACTCACTGGGGAAGGGGTGGCTGGGATTGTAGGGACGATTAGCAAGACCCTCGCGATATCCGGTGCCTCCGCTGCATCTTCAAGCGCTGCCTTAGTTCAGCTTGGACAAGCATTCGCCTCCGGAACGCTACGTGGCGAAGAGCTGAATAGCGTGATGGAGCAAGCTCCGGCACTGGCCCAGGCGATTGCTGCTGGTATGGGGAAAACTGTAGGCGAGCTACGAGCCCTCGGGGCTGCCGGCCTACTCACCGCTGAGGCTGTGGTGAAAGCCCTACAGACCCAGGAGGCTGCAGTAGAGGCACTATTCAATAAAACTGCGGTAACAATCGGGAATAGCCTAACCGCTTTCGGAAACTCATTTACTCAAATGGTCGGCAAGCTTGATCAGGCGAGTGGAACTAGCCAAGCTATCGCTGCCGACTTCCTGGTCGTGTCCAGGGCGATTGACTCCATCAACTCGACATCAGCCGAGACAGCCAAAGCACTGGAAACACTGAATGCGGTGATGGTTGGCGCAGGATCCGCCGCAGCTATTTTGTTGACGGCAAAGGTAGGACAGCTTGTGTTTGCCTTGGGGCAATCTGTTTACTCGTACTATGCAAATAGAGCCGCAGCCATGGCCTCTGCGTCGGCCACACTGGAGGCTGCAAAGGCCGATCAGGTAAAGGCTCAAACAGCAGTAATTCTGGCCGAGCGGGAAGCTATAGCAGCTAGAGGAACCGCAGCCCAAACAATCGCATCTGTAGCCGTGGCTGAAGCTAGGATGAAGGAGGCTGCAGCAACCACCGCTGTGGGAGTGGCGCAGCGCGGACTTGCCGTTGCAACCACCAGCGTTCTAGGTGTTCTTGGCGGCCCTCTGGGACTGGCGCTGACGGTGGGAACTATCGCAGCAACTTACCTGCTTATGGCGGGAAATTCTGACGACGCCACCGAGTCTCTCGACGCTCAAGGCTTGACGATTGACCAACTGGTCGAGAAGTTCAACGAGCTCGGCAAGGCTCAGCAACGCGTAAAGCTGATTGAGTGGGTCGATGAGCGTGCCGAGAAGATCAAGGAAGCCACTGAATCCCTCCAGAAGTACGCTGACGCCGAGAAGGTTATAGGCCTTGATGATGGTGTAGCAGCAAACTTCCGGGGCATGATCAAGGAGGTCCAGGCTGGCAAGCGCGACCTGGACAGCGTGACCGATTGGCTGAAGCAGACGGCTGATATCTCACCGGACGTGGAGAAGGCGCTATCCATCATTGCCGCCGAGTACGAGAAAAGCTCGCAGCGCGGCAGGGATCTCGAATCAGTACTCAGCCAGGTCGATGGCGCCAATGCCAAAGCCACGAAGAGCACTGCGGCGCTCTCTACCGCGCAAGCCGGTTCGCAAGGCCAAACCAAGGCTCAGCTGGCTGAGTGGCAAAAGTACATCGCCAAGTTGACCGAAACCCGCGACTTGCTGGGGGCCAACGAGAAGGCTGAGGCGAAGTACCGCGCCACCAAGATGGGCCTCACCGCCGAGCAGGCCAAACAGGCCGAGCTGGTCGCCGGGCAGATCGACACCCTGAAGAAGTACCAGGATGCGATCAAGGAGAACGACAAGGTCCAACAGGCTGCGCTGAAGGCTCAGTTGGTGGCGCTGTACACCCAGCAGCAGGCCGCCGAGGATGCAGCAGCGGCCGTGAAGAAGTCGCATGAGGATGCAGCCTTGGCTGCCAAAGCGAGCGCCGACGAGCAGATCAACCAAATGCAGCGGGTGATCGACAAAGCGGTCAACCTGACCAAGGGGCGCAACCTCCTTTTGGTGCCGGATCAGCCTCGGCAAAACCTTTCGGGATACGGCCTGCTGACTAATGGTGGCGCTCCTTCGTCACCGGTCTCTACGCCACGCAAGACGCCCCAGCAACTGGCAAATGAGGCCATCAGCCAGCTTAGCGAAACAACTGATCCGAACAAAAGCACCCTGAAGGATGCGAAGATTCTGGAGAATGCGGGCCAAAAGCTTCTAGATGACGCCCGCCAGCGTTACGCGGTACTCCAGCAGCAGAGCAAGGAAATTCAACTTCAAGGCAGCGGTAGCAAGGCTCTGGGCACCGAAGCCAAGAAGCTGATCGAGCTCGAAACCGAGATCGCCAACCTCAAGGAGAAAAAGACCCTCACCACCTCGCAGAAGCAGGTCCTGGCGATGGCTGAGCTGAACCTAGCCCAGCAGAAGCAGAACGCGGCGCTGGAGAAGGCGAACGAACTGACCAAGGAGCGCTTCGAGAACGAGGCCAAACTGAAGGCTTTCACTGAAAACCTGCAGTCCCAGCTTGAACTGTCCCGGGAGGGGCAGGCCACTGAGTTGGCCGGAGCTGGGCAGAGCGATCGGTTGCGCGCGCGCCTCCAGGAAGACCTGAAAATCCGCCAGGACTATCAGAAGCAACTGGACAAGCTGACCCGCGACTACAACAAGATCGACAATCCTACGGCGAGCGACACCGACCTGTACAAGGGCGAGACGGATGCTCTGCGAGCGGCCCTGGCCACGCGCATGGTCGATCAGCAGAACTACTACGCCGCGCAGGATGCAATGCGCGGGCAGTGGCTCACCGGCGTATCCGAGTCGTGGCAGAACTACGTCGATATCGCCACCAACTACAACGAGCAGGCCAGGTCGGCTGCCGAGTCGATTCTGGGTGACACCACCTCGTCGATCTCCAGCAGCATTCAGGGCCTGATCAAGGGCACTGAAAGCCTGGGCGATGCGTTCGGCAATCTTGCTGGAAACATGGCCAATTCGATGCTCACCGCATTCTCCGACATCACGGCGCGCTTCCTTGTGATGCAGGCCCTCAAGCTTGCAGGGATTGAGGCAGAGACCACTGCCACAGTGGCCGGCGAAGCGACGAAAACCACGGCCAAGCTGACCACGGACGCGGTTACCACGGCCAGCAGCCTGTCGTCGATCGGCGCTGTCCTGACCGCCAACTTAGCTGCGGCAGCTGAGACGCTGGCGTCCTGGGCCCCGGCTGCGCTCACTGCATCGATTGGTACCTTCGGTGCTGCGGCGGTCGTTGGTGGCAGCGCGCTGGTTGCGGCGTATGCCCTGCTTAAGGGCTTCTCCGAGGGCGGCTACACCGGTTCAGGCGGCAAGTACGAGCCTGCCGGCGTGGTGCACAAGGGGGAGGTTGTCTGGTCTCAGGCTGATATCCGGCGATTCGGCGGCGTGGCTGCGGTTGAGGGGCTGCGCACTGGCAACGTGAGCCCGATCAATGCGGCCAAATCATCTCCCGGCAGTAGCAGCGACGGAGTCACGCAGCAGCCTGCCGGCGCCAATGTCGTGGTCAACCTGGTGCAAGACACCAGCCGCGCTGGCACCGTCCAGCAGCGCACCAATGACGACGGCAGCACGCAGATCGACGCCTTCGTGGCCGATATCTGGGGCGGCGGCGAGCGCGCCCAGGCGCTTGAGGCGGCCTACGGTCTTTCGCGAAACCCAACCTAAGGACAGCCCATGGCCACTGAAGCCGAAGAGGCAGGCACGACTGTGCCCGACCCTGATCCCACGCCAACTGATGAGAAAGAGCTTCTGCTGCAAAGGCGCTTGGCCCGCATCGAGGAAGCGCTGGGCCTCAGCCCTCTCACCTAAAACGAACCTCAGCTGAGGAATGGCAATGATTCAATACCCGGCAGAATTGCCACTTCCTCTGCAGGAGGGGTATGGCCTGAGCACGGTTGATCCGATGCGGGCCACGCCGATGGTCACCGGCCGGTCGCGGTATCGACGGGTAACCAGCAATCCTCCAACCTCCGCTCAGTTCACATTTAACTTCAGCCAGGAAGAGGCTGCGCTGTTCGAGGGTTGGCATACCTGGGCTCTGAACCTTGGCGTCGAGTGGTTCGAGATGCCACTTCAGACCCCGCTGGGGATGCAGGTGCACCTGGTGCACTTCAAAGGTATGTATACCGGCGGTGAACTTGCTCAGATCAAGCGCTGGCGGTTCTCTGCTCGCTTGGAGTTCAAGAAACGGCCGGTCTACACCGAGGACCAGTACCTCGGCGCCTACCTGGGCATGCCGCTTGACCAGTTCAACGCCGGCCTGCAATCCATCCTTGAGAAATGGCATACGGATTACTTCGGATGAGCCTGATAGAAGAGTGCTACGCCTCGGGGCGCGGGGAGCTGGTGGATACGATCGAGGCGCGGAAAGAGGGCGGTACAGTCTCGCACTGCTACTGCTCTGGCTGGGAAGACCGGGTGTGCACCACCGAGGATGGCCGGACGCTGACCTTCGTCGCAATGGCCATGGACCTGGCCCTGCCCAAGAACGACAACAGCGCGTTCCAGAACCTGGTGCTGGGCCTGGACAACGTCACGGGCGAGGTGCAGGAGGTCGTTGAGGAAGCCAAGGCTGCCGATGACCGCTTCATCATCACCTTTCGGCGCTACCTGGCCGAAGACCTGACGTTCCCGCAAGAGCGGTACCGCATGACGCTGCTCAGCCGGGAATATGAAGACGACGTGGCCAAGCTCACCGCCGGCTTCTTCGACCTGCTCAACACCAACGGTCTGCGCACCGTGCTGACCACGACCTTGGCACCTGGCCTCAAGTACCTCTAACCATGATCGAGAAATTCATACGCGCCCCGTATCGCGAGGGTGCACGGGGGCCTATTGCCTTCGATTGCTGGGGCATGTGCCGGGCGATCCGTCACGACCTGTTCGGTCTGCCATGGCTCCCGTCCTTGGGGGCGGTTGGCAAAGACAAGATCCGCGAAAACACCAAGGCCTACCGCAGCCTGCGCAAGGCGATGGAGGAGTGCGCTCCGGAGCCCGGGGCAATTGCAGCAGTGCTGCGCGGAACAGCGCTTTTGCATGTCGGCACGGTGCTCCTCAGCGAGGGCCGGCTGAAGGTGCTGGACACAAACCCCGGCGGCGCCTGCCTCCGGACAACCGGCGAGTTCGAAGCCGCTCACCCCAAGGTGGTCTATTACCGTGATCGAGTTCTATCCGAACAAGCTGAGTGACACGGCGCCGCTCGGCACCTGGAAGACCGACCGCCGCATGTCGATCGAGGAGTGGCTGAAGTCCCTGGCTCCGTCGTATGAGCGCCGGGAAAGCCCGCCAATCAGCGTGGTGCTGAACGATGAGGTGATCGAGCAGCATCTGTGGCACAGGGTGAAATTCAAGCCTGCCGACCTTCTGCAGATCTACCGCGAGCCGAAGGGCACCGACCCGTTTTCCATCACCTTCGCGCTGTTCAAAGGCGCCAAGGCGGTGCTGAAGTCGATCATGCCCAAGATGCCCGGTATGCCATCCAGCGCAGGTACTCAGCAGGGTGACCCACTGACCGAAGCCAGCGCCAAGGGCAACAAGGTCAAGTTGGGTGACCCGGTTCGCCAGATCGCCGGCCATCAGCGGGTTTATCCGTCGTACCTTGCACAACCGCGGCGCTATTTCGTCAGCCCTCGAGATCAGCGGGTAGAGATGATTTTGCTCGTTGGTGAGGGTGAATACGATATGCCGGTACCGAAGAGGAAGGTTGGGGAGACGCCGCTTATATCGCTTGGCGCAGATGCGGTTGTGACCGCCTATGGTCCTGGTGCTGACCTATCAGGCGATCCGGCCCACATCAACTGGTTCAACGTGCCTGAAGTAGGGGCAAGCTCCAGCGGCTCGGCCGGCCTTGAACTGACCATGGCCACCGACCTCACCAGGTCGGCAGTGGCTTCGGCCTATCAGTTCGTTGACGATACGATCAGCGTGCCGTCCGGATCCGGCCAGTTCCCGGCCGACTGGTCGAACGGGATCATCATCCGCGTGCTTGCCCCGTACACCTACACGGTGATCGATGGGGGCGCCGGGCGCGACATCATCCGTGGTCCGCTGGAAATGCTGAACCCAACGGCGGGCATGCTCATCGAGGTGGCTGGGGCGAACGCTGGCCTGTATGTGGTGCACAGCTACACACCATACAGCCCAGCAGTGCCGGCCAACCCGGGAACCGCTTCTACGCTCACTGGCTCAGCAGCACCGAGCCGATATGACTTCGACGTCACGCCACTGAGCTTTAGCCTGGTCCTCGGCGCGTCCACGTATCCGCTCACGCTCAACACGGCAACGACCGACCTCACCAGTCTGGTGTCTGCTCTGAATACTCTGCTCAGCGGTACGCCATTCCAGGCACAGCAGAGCAGTGGTCTGTTGCGCTTCGTCGAACTTACCCCGTTTGCTGGCCAGGCCATCACGGCTACCGGTGCATCCACCATCCTGGGGTCTTCTCCCGTAGGGTCAACCGGCACAGCAACGACCAGCGCTATTCCCGAGCAGCCAGCGGAAATGACGCTGGACTACGACGGTGGATCGCCTGTGGTGGGCCTTGCACTGGGCCAAGGCCTGGCCACCATCGGGCCGCGCGGGCTGCGGTACCGGATCACGGCCTTCAGCACGAGCTTGATCGAGGTTGAGCGCCTGACCTCGTCCGGATCGACCGACGCCGGCTGGCCCGGCTTCAACGCCATGCAGACCGTGAACGGCCTCATCACGCTGGACGCTTCGAACCTGCAGGGCGGCTACCGTGGGCCATTCGCCTGTTGCCCGGACAACGAGAAGGTCATCGAGCTTGAGTGGTCGGTAACCTACGCCAACGGCCTGTGCGGCATCGGACGGGAAGGCCAGATTTACGAGATTCCTACCTACTATGTCTTCGAATACCGAGACATGGATGTGGCTGGAGCCTGGACCGTTCTCGAGCAGGTCAACTGGGGTGGCTCACTGGACGCACAGGGGTTCACTGGCCGCGTCGCACTTCCCTATGCGATGCGTGCAGAGGCCAGGGTGCGAAAGCTCTACAAGGACCGGCCCGGCCGTATCAACGATGAAGCGCGGGATGACGCCACCTGGACGGACCTGCGCGGGCGGATGCAGAACTCACCCACCAGCTACCCCGGCCTGACGGTGATGACCTGCAACATCCGAGGCGGTGACCGGCTTTCTGCGCAATCGGAGAGCCAGGTCAGCGTAGAGGCAACCCGCATACTTCCTCTGATGGAGGGTGGTACCGGGCCCAGCCGCGACATCGTGCCTTGGTGCATCTACCAGCTGAAGCAGCGCGGGTACACGGACGAAGACCTGGATCTGCCTGAGTGGCAGGCCTTCCACAACACCTGCGTGGCCCGCGGCGACACCTACGACGAGACGCTGGAGTCGACTATCACCGTCAAGGACATGATTAACAACGCACTGGCGTGCGGCTTTGGCGAGCTGGTGACCTTCCGGGGCCTGTTACGCCCGGTTCGAGACAGTGCCCGGGCCGCGTTCGACGTGACCTACGGCCCGAAAACGCAGACCTACTCGCCACAGAACATGACCAAGATGCTCAAGATCAGCGGCGCCATGCCGTCGATCAACGACTTCGACGGGGTGGATGTGGAGTTCTTCTCGCGCATCACCTGGGCGTGGGAAACGGTCGAGTGCCGCTGGCCAGGTGACCTTGGCACCAAGGTCGAGAAGATCAAGATGCCGGGCATCAGCGATAAGACCAGAGCATGGCGCATCGGCATGCGCCGGCGCGGCCACCAGAAGTTCAGGACCGACATCTACACCTGGGAAACCGAGATGGACGGCAGCAACAGCGGCTACCTGAGCTTCGCGGCCGTTGCTGATGACGCGCCCAAGCGGTGCCAGAGCGCAATCCTGCTGGCCTTCGAGGTAACCGGATCGGGAACGCTCCTGACCTCATCGGAGCCGCTGGACTTCAGCGCCGGCGGCGAGCACCGGATCGGTGTGCGCAAACTGGACGGCACCTTATCCGGGCCCTGGACTGCCACGCAGGTGGATCAGTACACGGTGCGGGTCGACGCGCTCGACTTCACGCCGGAGGTTGATGGCCCGCTGGAGCCACCGCACATCCTGTTTGGGCCGGCCTCGCGCTGGGCCTACCCGGTGCTGGTCACCAGTTCCGACCCAGCCAACGGCAACACGGCGATGAAGGGCATGCCCTACGACGCCCGTGTTTACACCTACGACGACCAGTTCCCGCCGGCATGACGCCGCAGCAGTTACCAAGCCCGCCCTGTGCGGGCTTTTTATTGAGGAAGATTTGATGAGCGGCCAAGAGACTCTTCAAGAGCTGGACCGGATTGTCGGGACGACGAACGAGCTACTGCTGTCGCCCGAAGTGAAGATGATGGACGTTGGTGGCGGCGTGATGCGACCAACGAATGCGATGGTGATGACGAACCTGGCAACCCTGCTGGGCGGCGCGATGCCATATGCATCGGTCGCGCTCGGTATTGCGGGAACAACTGACGGGACCAACTTCAGCGTAGTTTCCAGCGCGCAGGATGAGTACGTCCAGGTGTACAGAAACGTCGCAGGGGAAGCTGTTCTGGTCGACACATACCCGAACTCAGAAGCAATAAGGGCCGTCACCGCACTGATTTCCTCTGTGCCTGTTTCGGCCCCTGAAACCGTGATTGAGGTTACTTCCGACAAGGAAGGAAACGTCGGCTCAATGCTGACCACAAAGCGCCTTCGGACAGTGCCATTCGATATTTACAATGATGGTCCGGGCAGATTTTGGGTAGGCGACGGCGAAGGGAATGCGTCGATTTACATCGACGACAATATGGTGGTCTTGGGGCAGTTCGTATTTTTCAATGGGCAAGACTCGGTAGCTGACCCATTTGCACTGCCGCCGCTGTTCGCGCCACTTGTTGTCACTGCCGAGGGTTATGGGCAAAGCCTCTACCTCAAAAACATGCTCTACAAAAGAGAGTTGGAGCCTCAAGTCGTAGCATCCATCGCCAGCAAGGACACGGCTGCTATGGATACAGGCCCGGTGCTGACCATGAATCCAGGTGAATACGGGGACTCTGCCGTTCTCAATCTGAGGGATGTGTCCGCCCCTGACGCGAGGCGGCTGATGTCGGTGAGCGTGAAGAACGTTCCAGCTCAATCAGTCCCCAGCAGCCCCAAAATCCTGATCATCGGCGACAGCATCAGCAATCGTCAGGGCGGTCTGTTCATCAAGCAAATCTTGGAGGATCTCGGCTTCACCCCAGTGTTCATCGGCACCATCAACGGCTCAGCGGTGCCGGACAACTCCAACAACGCTGCCGGGGTTCCTGGTGAGGCGCGCGAGGGTTGGGAGTCCGGAGATTTCACTTACGCCGTTACCGACCGTGCGCTAGTCGTCGCTGCAGGCGATGAGTCAACCTATGAGGGGATGACAAAAACCGACAAGTGGCCTCGCAACCCATTTTTGCGAGCGGCTACTGGCGCCGACCCGGCGTCGATCATTCGCAACGGCTATGTGTTTGACCCTGCCTTCTACCAGTCTCGATTCGGACTTCAAACCCCCGACATCGTGCTCAATTTGCTTGGCACCAACGACGCCAGGGATCGAACTGACGCGACTGTCTATGACGAGGTGCTGAGTAACGACACCCTGATGCACAACCAGATCCGTGCCGCCTGGCCCAATGCCAAGATCATCCGGTCGATCCCAGGCACGGCTTACAACACCGAGCGCAACGGCGTATGGACCAATCGCTATGTTCCGATCATCCGGGCCATGCAGCAGGCGGCCGTGAACCGCGCTGACGCCAAATTCATTCTCGCGCCGATCTGGGCCCTGACCAATCCGGAGGCGGGTTATGTCTACGCGCCAGGCTCTATCGGGCTCGACGGATTCTCCGTCGCGGACTGGTCCGACTCAATCCATCCGGCCCAGGCAGCCCGCCTGGCGCTGTTCGAAGCAATCGCCCCGTATGTGGCAGCCGCAGCTACGAACATAATTTAAAAGGAATAACTCATGACCCTGGCGCTCCGCTCAAACGACATCGTCCTGCCTTGGAACAGCATCGTGGTCCCTCCGGCTCCGCGCGGGATTGAGGGGTGGTTCACATTCGATACAGACGTATCTCGCTTCAATCGAAACCATGTCGCGGGAAAGGCTGCAGCAGCAATCATCGGAACCCCAGAAGCTTTCCCTGGCTACGGACGATTCAAAGGTCTCAGCAACTACATACAGACCGATATCGAGGAAACAGACGAGCAAACCCTGATCGTAGTTGGTCGGGCAGTCTCCCCAATTCCTTCTGGCGCATCCGCAGGCGGCGATGCGAACACGCCGTTCTATGTGGGCAACTATCAAGGCCAGTCGGTTACTCCAGGGGTATCGGGAGGCTCGTTCGGCACATCCATGTACCATGTCTCGCCTGACGGGCTGACCGGCATTGCCAGTCGAAACAACGGGTCGAACGTAGCTACATCAGCTGCCGTATCGCTGACTGGCGAAGTGCCTACAGACTGGTCTATCCGCGTCCTGAGAACCAAGTCGGGCGTGCCGACTGAGCTTCGCAACGTGACTAAAGGCATCGTGAAGCTTGGTACAAGCAGCAACGCAAGGGTTCTCACAGGGACAAAATTCCGGATTGGTAGTGGCACTACTGGATTTGCCGGCCTTGTCGATATCAGCTTCGTTGGTATTTTCTCTGCCTACCATACGGATGCCGAACTGGCCAGCAACTTAGTGCCAGTCAGAAATCGGATGACCCGGCTCGGGATCATGGTCTAGGTCTAAGTAAAAATTCACATGCCGCCTTGAGCGGTTTTTTTGCGCCTGAAATTCATGTGGCCCGCCATGCGCGGGCTTTCTTTCGTCTGGAGAAACCATGGCCATACCTCGCGGCGTCCGGAACAAGAACCCCGGCAACATCGATTACAACCCGCGCAACGCCTGGCAGGGGCAGCTCGGCCTAGAGGTGGGTGTAGCAAACCCGCGCTTTGCCCGCTTCGACCACCCCGAGAACGGCATTCGTGCCCTCGGCAAGCTGCTGATCAACTACCGCGGTAAAGACGGCATGCCGGGGGTAGGCGGGAAGGGCATCGATACCGTGCTCGAAACCATCAACCGTTGGGCGCCGAGCAATGAGAACGACACCCAGGCCTACGCCGGCGCCGTGGCCAAGCGCCTGGGCGTGCGTACCACTGACCCGATCAACATCAAAGACCCGGCCACGCTGCGCGTGATGGTGGTGAGCATCATCATTCACGAGAACGGCGGCAATCTGTATCCCGACGCCATCATCGATGAAGGGGTGCGGAGGGCGCTGGCATGAACTGGATGGCCGCTGTACCGGTCTGGTGTTGGTGGCTGATCGCCCTGGTGCTGGTCGCTGGCGGCCAGCAGTATCGGGTTGTGCTTGCCAATGGAGAAGCCACAGGGGCACGCAAGGAACTGTCCGACTACCGCCTGGAGGTTTCAGAGCGCGACCGGCGCGCGACCGCCCAGGCGAGAACCGAAGAACAACGCCGCCAAGCTTTGGCTGACGAGGAGGGCGAGAATGCACGACAGAAGCTGGAACTGGCCCAAGGCCGCGCCGCTGCTGCTGAGTCTGCTGCTGGTGGGCTGCGCGGGGAGATCGCCAGACTGCGCGCGGGCCACCGAGCCACCTGCGATACCATCGCTGCCCAGCAGCGCCAGGCAGGAATCTCTGCCGTCGTGGTGCTCGGGGGATTGCTTGAAGAGTCTGACCGAATGGCGGGAGACCTCGCGACAGCGCTTGAGCGAAGCCGAATAGCCGGTCTGGCTTGTGAAGCAGTGGTCGATGGAATCCGCCGTGGCGGTGAGTAGCTATATAAAGGAAGGGAAGCGGTCGGCAGAACGCCGGGGACTGGAATAGCTGCGTTGTCATAAAGCTGGCATTATCGAGCCATACAGGCCCCAATAGGACCTAAAGGATGTCTTCCCGAAATGGTGCAGCCCCCATGGTTAAAGGGCTGCAACTTAGTCACGCAAGCTTTTGCAACTGGATCCGCTACAAGCACCTGGTGTTGATCGACACCCTGGCGCGCACGCGCAACATGCACGCCACCGCCACGCGCATGAACCTCAGCCAGCCGGCGCTCAGCAAAATGCTGCGTGACCTTGAGGAGCAGTTCGGCTTTGCCCTGTTCGAGCGCCTGCCTCGCAGCATGCCGCCCACCGAACTGGGTGAATACGTGGTGCGGTACGCCCAGGGTGCCCTGGCCGAGTCGCAACAGTTCGTCGATCAGGTCAACCGCCTGCGCAACGGCGGGCACGGTTTCATCCGCGTTGGCGGTATCTTTGCCGCGACCGCATTGGTATTGCCGCAGGCCATCGCCGCCATCAAGGCGCGAAGCCCGTTACTGTCGATTGAAGTGGTGGAGCATTCCAGCGATCACCTGCTGACCATGCTCGAGCAGAACAAGCTGGACATCATGATTGGCCGCTTCACCGAGGAACGCTTCGGTCAGCTGTTCGACTTCCAGCCGCTGGAGCCTGAACCCTTCAGCCTGGTGGTGAACAGCGAGCACCCGCTCAACCAGCTCGACAACACACCGCTTGAAGCGCTAGGCGATTGGCCGTGGGTGCTTTATCCGGTAGGTACGCCCATCCGCAACCGCCTGGAGCAGGCGTTCCGGGTGGCCGGAATCGCCACGCCTGCCGACTGCGTGGAGACCATCTCCATGCCGATGTTCCTGCAGTTGCTGCAATCGGCACCGATGATTGCCATGCTGCCGCGCTCAATGGTGGCCGCGCAGTTGGCCAGCGGGCAGTTCAAGGAGCTGCGCAGCTCTTTGCAGGTGCCCGCGCTGGAGTATGGTGTGGTCACCCGCAAGGATGAACCGCTGAGCGCCTCCGCCAGGGCGTTTGTCGAGATTCTGCTGGAGGGCGCGCAACGCCGGCGGCAATCTCCGGAAGATACTGCGTTCTGCCCCTAGCCGATTGAAGATAACGCACCGGAATACCCTTGCGATAACTTCAGGTTATCGCTCGATCGGATCATCTCATTGGGAATGCGGCACCAGGCTTCTTACAGTGGCTACAGCCATAACAAGAAGTCAGCCGCTCCGCCCTGAGAGGTCCCATGCAACTGATTGCCAAATCCGGTGACCCCGCCGTCATCCGCCTCAACCCTTTGGACAACGTCGTCATCGCCCGCCAGGCCCTGCTGCCAGGCGTGCGCCTGGATGCCGAGGCGATTACCGTGCGCCAGCCCATCCCTTCAGGCCACAAGCTCGCCACCGAGCCTGTGGCGCAGGGCCAGCCGTTGCGCCGTTACGGGCAGATCATCGGGTTTGCGTCCCAGGCGATCGACGCTGGCGACCATGTGCATGTGCACAACGTGCAGATGGGCGATTTTGCCCGCGACTATGCGTTTGGTGTCGATACCCGCAGCCTGCCAGGCAGCGCCGCGCAGTTCCAGGGCATCGTGCGCGCCGATGGCCGTGTCGCCACCCGCAACTACATCGGCATTCTCACCTCGGTGAACTGTTCGGCGACCGTGGCCCGGGCCGTGGCCGACCATTTCCGCCGTGACATTCACCCCGAGGTGCTGGCCGACTACCCGAATGTCGACGGAGTGGTCGCCCTGACCCACGGTGCCGGCTGCGCAGTGGACCCGAGCGGTGAAGCCCTGGGCCTGTTGCGCCGCACCCTGGCCGGTTACGCCGTCCACCCCAACTTCGCTGCCGTGCTGATCATCGGCCTGGGCTGCGAAACCAACCAGATCGAAACCCTGCTGGAAACCCAGGGCCTGCAGGCGAGTGCGCAACTGCGCGCCTTTACCATCCAAGGGATCGGGGGCACTTCGAAAACCATCGCTGCCGGTATCGCCCAGGTCAAGGCGCTGTTGGCCGAGGCCAATCAGGTACGGCGCCAGCCGGTCAGTGCCCGCCACCTGGTGGTCGGCCTGCAGTGCGGCGGCTCAGATGGCTATTCGGGGATCACCGCCAACCCGGCACTGGGCAATGCCGTTGACCGCCTGGTGGCCGCCGGTGGTACCGCCATTCTCTCCGAAACCCCGGAAATCTATGGTGCCGAGCACTTGCTCACGCGGCGCGCGGTAAGCCGTGAGGTGGGGGAGAAGCTGGTGGCGCGCATTCGCTGGTGGGAAGACTACTGCCAGCGTATGAACGCCGAATTGAACAACAACCCCTCGGCCGGCAACAAGGCAGGGGGGCTGACCACTATCCTCGAGAAATCCCTGGGCGCAGTGGCCAAGGCAGGCTCCAGCAACCTGGTCGATGTGTATCAGTACGCGCAAGCCGTGCGAGCCCAGGGCCTGGTGTTCATGGACACCCCCGGCTACGACCCGGTCTCGGCCACCGGTCAGGTGGCCGGCGGGGCCAACCTGATCGCCTTCACCACCGGCCGCGGCTCGGCCTACGGCTGTGCCCCGGCGCCATCGATCAAGCTGGCAACCAACAACCGGGTGTTCGAGCACCAGCAAGAGGACATGGACGTCAATTGCGGCGGCATCGCCGATGGCTCCACCAGCATCGAGGAGCGCGGCGCATTCATCTTCGAGCAGATGCTGCGCATTGCCTCCGGGGAACGCAGCAAGAGCGAACAGCACGGCTACGGGCAAAACGAGTTCGTCCCGTGGCAGATCGGCGCCGTGACCTGATCGACCGCTCCCGTCCCATTTGCGAGGCAACTGCAATGATTCAAACCACGCTGTACAACGTGCAAGCGCTTACCACGTTTGTCGAGCAACTGTTCATGAAAGCCGGAGCCGACGTGGACGTCGCCCAGGTGGTGACCCGGGTGCTGCTCGAAGGCGAACTGCTCGGCCACCGTACCCATGGCCTCAACCTGGTCAGCCGCTACATCGACGGCATGCTCAGCGGGCAGGTAAAGGCCCGCGCGCAAGCGCTGGAACAGGTCGCCGACAGTGGTGTTTCCAGCCTGTTCGACGGCCACTACGTGTTGGGGCCCTATTGCGTCAGCCGGGCACTGGATTGCGCGGCCGCGGGCGCGACCAAGCAGGGCATCGGTATTGCGGTAGTACGCCGCGCTGCCCATATCGGCTGCCTGGCCGCCTACCTCAAGCCATACACCGACCAAGGGTTGCTGGCCATGGTCTACTCGTCGGATCCGTCGGTGGGGTTGGTCTGTGCTCATGGTGGCATCGACCCGGTGTACACCCCCAACCCGATTGCTGCCGGTATACCGACCCAGGGTGAGCCGATCCTGCTGGATGTCAGCATGTCCACCGTCACCCTCGGCCTGGTCGGCCAATGCCGCGATGCCGGCCGGCGTCTGCCGCACCCGGTGCTGGTGAGCAATGACGGGCAGCTCAGCGATGACCCGGGCGATTTCTTTACCCGCCCGCAAGGCAGCATCCTGCCGCTCGGCGGCCAGGCCTTTGGCCACAAAGGTTTTGCCCTTGCGCTGTTGGTCGAAGCCCTCACCTCGGGGCTGGCCGGCCATGGGCGCAAGGATGCACCGGATCAGTGGGGCGCCTCGGCCACTGCGCTGGTGATTGACCCGCGCATGTTCGGCGGCCTGGAGGCGTTCCTCGACGAAACCAGCTTCCTGGGGGGATTGGTTCTGGCAAGCCGCCCGCTCGACCCCGAACGCCCGGTACGCCTGCCGGGGCAAGCAGGCCTTGCCCTGCGTCGACAGGCCTTGGAGCAGGGCGTGAACCTTTCGCCGCAGCTGATAGCCGACCTTGAGCGCGTGGCTGGGCAGTTGCAACTGCCGGGACTTTTCCAATGATGCACAGCAAGGGAACACAGATGACTGATCGAATGAACGCCAATCAACCGCTGCCAGTGAACCATGATGCCAGCGTTTTCGACAGCGGCAGCTGGGTAGGGCGCGTCTGGTTGCCGGAGCAGGGGCCGGCGGTGGTGCTGGTGAAAGCCGGCGCCGTCTACGACATCAGCACCCACGTGGCGACCGTCTCGGCGCTGCTGGAAGTGGACGATCCGGTGGCCTACCTGCGTGCCTTGCCGCTGGCCGAACCCTTGATTGCGCTGCCGGCATTGCTGGACAACAGCGATCCTGTACGGCGCACCCCGCACCAGCCGTGGCTGCTGGCGCCGATCGACCTGCAAGCGGTGAAGGCCGCAGGTGTGACCTTCGCCACCAGCCTGCTGGAGCGTGTGGTAGAAGAACAAGCCAAGGGCGACCCGGCCAAGGCCGACGCCATCCGTGACACCCTGGCCAGCCGCATTGGCGCCGACCTGTCGCAGATTGTGCCCGGCTCGGCTCAGGCCGAAGCGCTGCGCAAGGTGCTGGTAGAGCAGGGCCTGTGGTCGCAGTACCTGGAGGTGGGTATTGGCCCGGATGCCGAAGTGTTCACCAAGGCCCAACCGCTGTCTGCGGTTGGCCACGGCGCCGACATCGGCATCCACCCCAAGTCCAGCTGGAACAACCCAGAGCCGGAAGTGGTGCTGGCCGTGTCGAGCAATGGCAGCATCAAGGGCGCCATGCTCGGCAACGACGTCAACCTGCGCGACTTCGAAGGGCGTAGTGCGTTGCTGCTGTCCAAGGCCAAGGACAACAACGCTTCCACTGCACTGGGCCCGCTGCTGCGGTTGTTCGACGAAAGCTTCGGCCTGGACGATGTGCGTGCTGCCGAGGTGGACCTGCGGGTGGAAGGCGAGGACGGCTTTATCCTCTCCGGGCGCAGTTCCATGCGCCAGATCAGCCGTGACCCGCAAGACCTGGTGCAGCAAACCCTCAACGAAAACCACCAGTACCCTGACGGCCTGGTGCTGTTCCTCGGTACCCTGTTCGCCCCCAAGCAGGACCGCGATCAGCCGGGTAACGGCTTTACCCACAAACCGGGTGACGTGGTGAGCATCAGCAATCCGCAACTGGGTACTCTGTGCAACCGCGTGACCACCAGCGATCTGGCACCGCAGTGGGACTTCGGCCTGCGCGCGTTGATCGACAACCTCGGCCAGCGTGGCCTGCTGGAGGTCGCGGCCACCGCCCGCCCGCTTTGAACGGCCCGCTGCGTCAGGGAGGGGCGCAGCATCATCGAGGGATCGTCAAGGCGCTGACAGCGCGGCAACAATAATAATAAAGGTCATCACATGAACCCAATGAAGAAGTACCAGCGCATTACCGTCGTGTTCCTGCTGCTGATCGGCATCGTCAACTACCTGGACCGTAGTGCGCTGTCGATCGCCAACACCTCCATCCAGAAAGACATGATGATCAGCCCGTCGCAGATGGGCATCCTGTTGTCGGCGTTTTCCATTGCCTATGCCTTTGCCCAGTTGCCAATGGGCATGATCATTGACCGCCTGGGCAGCAAGATCGCCCTCGGCGCCTCGTTGCTGGGCTGGTCGGTTGCCCAGGCGGCGTTTGGCATGGTCAACAGTTTTGCCGGTTTCATGGGCCTGCGGGTGTTGCTGGGGATTGGCGAGGCGCCGATGTTCCCATCGGCGGCCAAGGCATTGTCGGAGTGGTTCGACGCCAACGAGCGCGGCACCCCGACCGGCGTGGTCTGGTCGTCGACCTGTCTTGGCCCCTGCCTTGCGCCGCCTTTGCTGACGCTGTTCATGGTCAACTTTGGCTGGCGCGGCATGTTCATCATTACCGGCGTGATCGGCGTGGTGCTGGCGCTGTGCTGGCTGACCTTCTACAAGAGCAAGGCCCGTTTTCTGGCAGAGCTTGCCGCCGAGGGCAAACCGCTGCCGAGTGAGCACCAGGCTGCGGCCGCCACGGCAACCGCGCCGAAGACTTCGTACTTTGCCGGCTGGCTTGATCTGTTCAAGCACCGCAGTACCTGGGGCGCGGTGTTGGGTTTCATGGGGGTGATCTACATGCTCTGGCTGCACCTGACCTGGCTGCCGGGCTACTTCGAGCGCGAGCATGGCCTGGACCTGTACAAGACCGCTTGGGTGGTGTCGCTGGCGTATGGCTTCGGTGCGGCGGGGACCATCGTTGCCGGGCGCTTCTGTGACTGGCTGGTAAGGCGTGGCATGAGCGTGCTGGGCAGCCGCAAGTTCAGTGTCATCACTGGCCTGGTGCTGGCAGCGCTGTTCACCTTGCCACTGTCGTTCGTCACCGGCCTGACGGGGTGCATCATGCTGCTTTGCCTGGCGCTGTTCAGCATCAATATGGCCAGTGCCACCGCCTGGATGATCGTCAACACCATTGTCGACAGCCAGCGCGTGGCCTCGTTTGGTTCGATCCAGAACTTCGGCGGCTACATCGCAGGCTCGGTGGCACCGATCGCGACGGGCTTCAGCATCCAGTACTCGGGCTCGTTCACCACAGCGTTCATGATCAGCGCGGTGGTGGCGCTGTGCTCGGCGGTGGCGTACTTCCTGCTGCTACAGGCACCCATTGGCAGTGCCAAGGTCGAGGCGGGCGGGATGGCTGGCGCAACTGAACAGGCGTGAACGCTACGGGGGCTGCAATGCAGCCCCTGAAGTATTGGTTGATCGTCAGGCGACCCGCGGCGCTTGTCAGGGAGGGCTATCTGTATGTATAAACAGTGCCTGTTGCCGCAACCTGACCTCCGCCCGTGATCGCCCATTCCGTCGACGACCCGTTCTACTACCTGCATAACTTCCGGCAGGTCGTGCTGTGGGTCGAACAGCGCTACCAGGACCTGCTCGATGATCAGGAACTGGCCTTCATCCGTGCCTTCAGTCAACTGCAAGCGCCAGCCCAGGCCTTGATGGTGCGCATGGTGATGCGCAAAGGCGAGTTGTTTCGCAGCGATCGGCTCGACTACGCCGAAATCGGCGATACTGCGCTGGCGCTGCAGCCGTTGCTGGCCCTCGGCTGGGTACGGGAGCCCGAGCAACTGGACCTTGAGCAACTGTTCGCGTTGCTGCGCAAGGAAGAACTGGCCCGCTGCTTCGCCCGGCAACTGAACCGCGCGCGCGCGGCCAAGCATGAGTTGTTGGCACAGCTGCAACCCCTGGCGCTGGCAGCCCGGTCACTGGTCGAATGGTTTCCTGACAGCGATGTGCGCATCCTGCAGTGGTGCCTGCAACCTCTGTGCGACCGCATACGCCTGCTGTTTTTCGGCAACCTGTACCAGGACTGGTCAGACTTCGTCCTAGCCGACCTGGGCGTGCTGCGTTACGAGCAGGTGCCGTTCAGCCCTGATTCGCGTGCCTTGCAGCAACGTGTCGATGTCGACCTGGCCATGGCGCTGCACCAGTGCGCCGAGCGCCTGGAGCAGGGCGGCGACCCGCTGCCGATCCTTGCCACCCTGCAGGGCCTGCACAGCGACAACCCCTGGCTGGCCCGGCGCCATGCGCGGCTGCAATTCGCTGTGGGCCAACAATGCGAACGCCTGGGTGAATGGGACCTGGCCACGGCGGTGTATGCGCAATGCAACCACCCCCAGGCGCGCATTCGCCAGGTGAGGGTGCTGGAGCGTAGCGAACAGTGGCACCAGGCCCATGCACGGGCGTTGCAACTGGCAGCGGCACCTGCCAATGCGCTGGAGGAGCAGGCGCTGCAACGCATGCTGCCACGCCTGGCGCGCAAGCTCGGCGGCCCGCCACAGCGGCGCCAGCGCACCACGCCGCTGGAACTGATCGAGCTCGAACTGCCCCGTGGGCACGCTGCGCTGGGTGTTGAAGAAGCCGTGCGTCAGCACCTGATGCAAGAGGGGGGGCAGGCGCATTACGTGGAGAACACGCTGTTCAACAGCCTGTTTGGCCTGTTGTGCTGGGAGGCCATCTTCGCCCCGGTGCCCGGCGCATTCTTCAACCCGTTCCAGGCCGCGCCACAGGACCTGCACGACAGCGACTTCCAG
>Ga0182739_1000578_pt1 | contig 45018 bp, 42 predicted proteins | sample eDN5th30CBELigBY_FD_128873 | JGI IMG/M metagenome (GOLD analysis project Ga0182739, IMG submission 128873) | Enriched backyard soil microbial communities from Emeryville, California, USA - eDNA 5th pass 30_C BE-Lig BY (version 2) (version 2) | ecosystem: Environmental > Terrestrial > Soil >... | reverse complement strand
GGGCACATTTACGGGCCCGGTGCTGGGGGCGTTCATCGTGGTGATGCTGGAGAACAAGGTGGGCGAATTCGGGCGCTTCCTCAGCCAGTCCACGGGAGTGCAATGGTTCCAGGTGCTGGGCGAATCGGTGACGATCGTGATCGGGCTGATCTTCATCATCTGCGTGATGGCGTTCCGGCGCGGGATTATCGGGGAACTGGTCCATCGGTACAAGAAGGCCTGAACTGCGTTTCCATTAGCCATGATCAAGGGCGCCTGTTTTTGGATGGGCGCCCTTTTGTTATTTGTGGAATAGTCTCTGGATTGGATTTTTATTTTTTGGCCTCTTGTTATTCTCAAGCTGACGTTCCAGTTTTCCTTAAGCGGCGCGGCTCGTAGGTCGGTTGTCTCTGGTTCTTGCGCTGGGCTTCCTGGTTTCTTAAACGGCGTAGCGGGCAAGCCGGGACCGTGCTCCCATCGCTGCGGCCCTGCGGGGCTACCCTTGCCATTGCTTCAAAGCGGAGGCCGGGCGTGAACTCGTGAGTTTTCAGCCGCCTGTGGGCTGAAAACTCACTCAGACAGCACGCCCTCTTACGCCTCCGCCTTGAAGCAATGGCCGCGGCTTGCTCAAAGGTCGCCCGCCCCCGGCTTGCCCACCACGCCTTCAAGACCCATGAATCGCAAGCATCCATGGCGAACGCCGGGATCCTATCTACATCAGCCTAATGCACAGGGATGGGAGCGCGACGACTTGAATCATGCGCTCCCACCAACTCCGATTGATGTGGGATCCGCATGCTTGCGGCACCGCAGCGTTTGGGGGCTTTCTGATTCCTCGCGCTGGCACGACTGGCAGGCCTGGGGACGGGCGACCTTTGAGCAAGCCGCAGACCTTGCTTCGCGGTGGGAGCGTAAGAGGGCGTGCTGTCTGAGCCGGATATCAGCCCACAGGCGGCTGATATCCGGCGAGTTCACGCCCGACTCCCGCCGCGAAGCGAGGGCAAGGGTAGCCCCGCAGGGGCCGCAGCGATGGGAGCACGGCCCCAGGCCTGCCAGCCGTGCCTTAAGGGATATGCAGGAACAACCCCGTCAAGCCTCGGCCGCTTCTTTCTTGGCGTTCCCCAAACCCAGATAGCTTTCAATAACGCGCGGATTGCCGCTGAGTTCCTTGGCCTTCCCTTCAAGGACGACTTCGCCCGTTTCCAGCACATAGCCGTAATCGGCCACCTGCAAGGCGGCGCGGGCGTTCTGTTCGACCAATAGTATGGCCACGCCGGTGCTGCGCAGGCGGGCGATGATCTGGAAGATCTCGCGAACGATGCGAGGAGCCAGGCCCAGGCTGGGTTCGTCGAGCATCAGCAGCTGGGGTTGTGCCATGAGTGCGCGGCCGACGGCCAGCATCTGGCGTTCGCCGCCCGACAGGGTGCCGGCCTGCTGGGCCTTGCGTTCGCGCAATCGCGGGAACAGGTCGTAGACCTCGTTGATGGTTTCCTTCCACCCGTGCTTGCCGGCACGGTACAGGCGGAAGCCGCCCAGCAGCAGGTTGTCTTCGACGGACATGCTGCCGAACAGTTCGCGCCTTTCGGGCACCAGCGAGATGCCGTCGGACACGCGGCGTTCGACCTGCCACGAACCGATTTCAGAGCCCAGGTACTGCACGGACCCGGAGCAGTTGCCGGTGGCGGGCAGGGATCCCATGATGGAATTGAGCAAGGTGGACTTGCCCGCCCCGTTGCCGCCGATGACGGTGACAATGCTGCCGCGGGTGACGGAGATGTTGGCGCCGACGACCGCGTTGACCTTGCCGTAGCGGGCGGACAGGTCGGTGACCTGCAGGATGGGATGCTTGGGTTTGTTGCCGCTGCTCATGCCATGCCTCCCGCTCCGGATGCCGCAGGAGCGCCGTGGGCGGCGCCCGGCGGGTCGTCGAAATTGAAGTCGTCGTCGATGCCGCCCAGGTAGGCTTCCAGCACGGCGGGGTTGCGCTGGATGTCGGCGGGCAGGCCTTCGGCCAGCTTGGTGCCGAAGTCCATCACGACCAGGTGATCGGTAAGATTCATCACAAAATCCATATCGTGCTCGACCAGCAGGATGCTCATGCCTTCCTGGCGAAGCTGATCCAGGACGCCGGCCAGTTCCTGCTTTTCTTTGTAGCGCAAGCCCGCCGCAGGCTCGTCCAGCAGCAGCAGGACGGGGTCGGCGGCCAGGGCGCGCGCGATTTCAAGTATGCGCTGCTGGCCCAGGGCCAGGTTGCCGGCCTGTTCGTACAGGTAGTCGCCCAGTCCGACGCGCTGCAATTGCTTGGCGGCCTCGTGCAGCAGTTCGGCCTCGTCGCGCCGCTCGGTGCGAAGGGCGGCGGACAGGACGCCGACCTTGTTGCGCAGATGCGCGCCCAGGGCCACGTTTTCAAGCACGGTCATGGTGGGCAGCAGTTGCACATGCTGGAAGGTGCGCCCCACGCCCAGGCGGGCGATTTCGCGCGACGGCAGGACATCCAGCCTTTCACCCAGGAAGCGGACCTTGCCCCTTGTGGCGGGCAGCACGCCGGTGATGAGGTTGAAGGTGGTGCTTTTGCCGGCGCCGTTGGGGCCGATCAGGCCCATGATTTCGCCGGCCTTGAGCGAGAAGCTGATGTCGTTCACGGCAACCAGGCCGCCGAACTCCTTGCGTATCGAGTCGACCTCAAGCACCAGCGAGCCTTTGGCGGGCCTGGGCCGCTGCAGCAGGTCGGGCGCCTGGGGCGGAGGCGCAATGCGCCGGCGTTCAGACTTGCCGGTCAGGGCCAGCCACGACGAGGACAGGATGGGCCAGACGCCGTCGCGCGCGTATTGCAGCACCAGTATCATCAGGACGCCGAATACGATGAGCTCGAAGTTGGAGCTGGTGTCGAGGATTTTGGGCAGGACGTTCTGCAGCTGATCCTTCAGGGTCAGGATCAGCCCCGAACCCAGCACGGCGCCCCACACGCTGCCCGCACCGCCCACCACCGCCATGAACAGATATTCGATGCCATAGTTCAGGCCGAAGGGGCTGGGACTGACGGCGCGCTGCATGTGCGCGTAAAGCCATCCCGAAACGCAGGCCAGCAAGGCCGCGTACACAAAGATGATGACTTTGTAGCGGGCCATGTCGATGCCGAAGGATTCGGCCATGCCGCCGCCGCTTTTCAGGGCGCGTATGGCGCGGCCGGGGCGGGAATCCAGCAGGTTGCGCGTTGCCAGCATGGACAACAGGACGAAGACCCAGATCAGGTAATAGATATGGCGGCCCTTGCCCAGCGAGAAACCGAAGAATTCGATGGGCGCGATGCCGGCGATGCCGTCATACTGGCCCAGGAATTCAAGATTGCCGAACAGGTAATACAGCGACAGGCACCAGGCTATGGTGCCCAGCGGCAGGTAATGGCCGGACAGCCGCAGCGTGATGGCGCCCAGCACATAGGCGACCAGGAAGGTCAGCATGAGACCGATCAGCAGCGCCACCCAGGGCGACCAGCCCACGGCCGTGGTCAGCCAGGCGGTGGTGTAGGCCCCTATGCCGACGAACGCGGCCTGCCCGAAGGACGTCAGGCCGCCTATGCCGGTCAGCAGGACCAGCCCCAGCACGACCAGGCTTGCCAGCCCGATGTAATTGAGATGCGTGATCCAGAATTCGGGCGTGGCCGGAATCAGGGGAAGCGCGGCCAGCGCCAGCACGACAACGGCGAGCAATAAACGATTCATCTGCTTACTCCTCATCGTCGGCATGATGCGCGCCGAAGGAACGCCAAAGCAGCACGGGGATGATCAGCGTGAACACAATGACCTCTTTGTAGGCGCTGGCCCAGAACGACGAAAATGCTTCAAGTACGCCCACGAAGATGGCTCCGCCGGCCGCCACGGGGTAGCTGATGAGCCCGCCGAAGATGGCGGCCACAAAGCCCTTCAGGCCGATCAGAAAGCCGGTGTCGTAATAAATGGTGGTCACGGGCGCGATCAGCATGCCCGACAAGGCGCCGATGGCGGCCGCCAGGGTGAAGGTCAGGCTGCCCGACATATTGGTGCTGATGCCGACCAGCCGCGCGCCGCGGCGGTTGACGGCCGTGGCGCGCAAGGCGCGGCCATACAGCGTTTTGCCGAAGAATATCCAAAGGCCCAATATGAGCAAGGCGCAGGTGCCCAGCACGAAAAAGGTTTGCGCCGACCAGCTGACCACGCCCATCTGCACTTCGCCTTCCATGAAGGGCGGCGTGCGCCAGCCTTCGGCGCCGAAGAAGACCAGGGCCAGCCCGGTAAGCGCGAAATGCACCGCCACCGAAATGATGAGCAGCACCAGCACGCTGGCCTCGGCCACCGGCTGGTACACCAGGCGGTAAAGCATGGGTCCCAGCGGCACGACCAGGGCCATGGAAAACAGGACATTGATCCACAGCGAGGTGTCCTTGCTGACGATATAGGGGGCAAGCAGATAAAGCACCAACGGCAGCAGCAAAGACCACGAGAAGGTCTTGGCCATGCCGTTCCAGTTGCTGCTGCGCAGAGCCGCCAGGAGCTCGACCGCGAAGACCAAGGCGCCGACGATGAGCAGCAGGTTGACGGTTCCCGGGATGCGCCCATTTACCATGAAGGCCAGCGTCAGTGCGCCAAAGGCGACGAATTCACCTTGCGGTATGAAGATGACGCGGGTCACCACGAACACCAGCACAAGCGCCAGGCCCAACAGCGCATAAATGGCGCCGTTCATGACGCCATCCTGCAGCAGTATGAGTACTATTGTCGTATCCATTTCCGGAAAACCAAGAAGTCGGGGCGCAAGAAACGCCTTGCGCCCCTACAACGAATCGATGTGAAGCACATGCCCGGGCCGCGCCGTGAAAGCGTGGCGCCGGCATGCGGCTCCGGTGTTACAGGTCAGGCTGGTACGTCCATTTGCCGTCGACCACCTTGACGATGACGCGTGCGCGCTTGTCGAAGCCTGCGTGATCCGTGGCGGACATGGAAAACACCCCTTGCGAAGCCGGCAGGTCCTTGATCTGCTCGATGGCGTCGCGCATGGCCTTGCGGAACTCGGCCGTGCCCGGCTTGGCGCCCGTTTTCAGGGCATGGGGAATGGCCGTGGAAATCAGCAGGCCGGCATCCCACATATGGCCGCCGAAGGTATTGATGGTGCCTTCGCCGTACTTGGCTTCGTACTTGGTTTTGTACTCGAGCGCGCTTTTCTTGACCGGGTTGCTGTCGGGCAACTGGTCGGCCACCAGCAGCGGACCGGCAGGCAGGATCATGTCGTTGCAGTCTTTGCCGCAGACGCGCAATACGTCGTTGTTGGCGGCGCCGTGGGTCTGGTACATGATGCCCTTGTAGCCGCGGCTTTTGAGTTCGCGCTGAGGCAGGGCCACCGGCGTGCCGGAACCGGCCACCAGGATGCCGTCGGGCTTGGCGGCCACCAGCTTCAGGGTCTGGCCCGTTACGCTGGTATCGGTGCGGCCATAGCGCTCGACAGCGACCATCTTGATGCCTTTGGCTTTGGCGGCCTCGGTCATCACATTGAGCCAGCCTTCGCCGTAAGCATCGGTGTAGCCGATGAAGCCCAGGGTCTTGACGCCCTGCTTCTCCATGGCGTCGGCCAGCGCGCCGGCCATCAACTGGTCGTTCTGGGGCGTCTTGAAGACCCATTGGCGGGCGCCTTCGACGGGCTCGACGATCTTGGCATTGGCGGCCACGCTGATCATGGGCGTCTTGGTTTCGCCCGCCACGTCGACCATGGCCAGCGAACCGGGAGTCACCGAGGTTCCGACCACAACGTCGACATTGTCGTCGGTAATCAGCTTGCGCATGTTCTTGACGGCAACCGTGGTGTCGGTGCCGTCGTCCAGAACGATGTATTCGATTTTCTGGCCGGCAACCTCGGTGGGCAGCAAGGCAACGGTATTGCGCTCGGGAATGCCCAGCGAAGCGGCAGGCCCGGTGCTGGCGACCGTGATGCCGACCTTGATCTGGGCCGAAGCCATCAAGGGCATGGACAGGGCGATCGCGCCGGCCAGCACCGAAAGTCGAATTGACTGATTAATATTCATTGCTTGTCTCCATGGTAGACATGACATTCGCCGTCCCGGGAAGTGGCGAACCTAACGTTATACAAAAACCAGCCCGTTATCCAAATAAACGTATCACTTTTGACCGGCAAAAAACAGTCGTTTTTGGCTGCGATAGTTTAAGGTTCTAGCGATTATGACGGGTGATTGGAAATTATCGACAAAAACGGATACAAAGTCTTTTAGGGGATTCCCTGCATAGACAGGTCAAAAAATAGATTTCAAAAGACCAGGGGAACCACTTGCCCCGCGCAAAGTCGATTAACATGGCAGGTAAAGCCCGCCTGTTTTTCTATAGGTACAGATATGGACAAAATTGAAAAGACCGACGCCCAATGGCGTGCGGAACTGACGCCCGAGGAGTACGCCGTTGCGCGCCGGAAAGGCACCGAACGTCCGTTCACCGGCCGCTACTGGGACACCCGGGAGCACGGCATTTATCGCTGCGTCGGCTGCGGCACGCCGCTGTTCGCCTCCGACACCAAGTTCGACGCCGGCTGCGGCTGGCCCAGCTATTTCGAGCCGCTCGACCCTGCCAATGTCCGCGAGGAGACCGACACCTCGCTGGGCATGGTGCGCACCGAGGTGCTGTGCAATATCTGCGACTCGCATCTGGGCCATGTATTCCCCGACGGCCCTCCTCCCACCGGCCTGCGCTATTGCATCAACTCCGTTTCGCTGAAGTTCGAGCCCGCCTAAATGAAGAAATTCCTGTTCGACCTGTTTCCCCTGATTCTGTTTTTCCTGGCCTTCAGGTTTTCCGACATTTTCACCGCAACGGCCGTGGCCATCGCCGCGGGCGTGGGCCAGTTCATCTGGCTCAAGGCCACGGGCAAGGCCATCGAGGCCACGCACTGGATCAACCTGACCGTGATCGTCGTCTTCGGCGGCGCCACCCTGTTTTTCCATAACGACGCTTTCATCAAATGGAAGCCCACAGTGCTGTACTGGCTGTTCGCCGCGATACTGGTGGGCGGCAAGCTGTTTTTCGGCCGCAACCTGATGCAAAAGCTCATGGGCGCCAAGGTGGACATGCCCGCCGCCATCTGGGACAAGCTCAACTACAGCTGGGCGGCCTTTTTCGCGCTGTCGGGCGCGCTGAACCTGTATGTGGCGTTCTCGGGCGCGTTCACCGAGTCGCAATGGGTCAATTTCAAGGTATTCGGCCTCATGGCCCTGCTGCTGCTGTTCGTGATCGGACAGTCGATATGGCTGGGCAGGCACATGAAGGAAGAACAGCCCCAGGCCGCCACAGGAGCCGGGGAACCAAAGGATCGATCCTGATGTCTACAGATCGAATGAAACTGCTGGAAGAGCGCCTGGCACCGCTGGCCCCAACCTACCTTGAAATCATCGACGAATCGCATCTGCATGCTGGGCACGCCGGCAGCAAGGGCGGCGCCAGCCACTTCCGCCTGCATATCTGGACTGAACAATTCGAAGGGCTGTCCACCCTGGCGCGCCATAGGCTTGTGTATGATCGCGTCCACGACCTGATGCCTTACCCCATTCATGCCTTGGCCATCGTTGCCAAAATCAACTCTTAAAGGAATTACATGAAACGAATCGCTGTATTCGCCGCCGCCTGCGCAATTGCCCTGCCGGTCTACGCGCAGACTGTCGCCACCGTGAACGGCCAGGCCATTTCCCAGGAAAAACTGGATCAGTTCGTGGCCCTGCTGATCAAGCAAGGCGCACAGGACACGCCCGAGCTGCGCACCCAGGTCAAGCAGGAAATGGTCAACCGGCTGGTTGCGGTGCAAGCCGCGGAAAAAGCGGGCATCGACAAGCAGGCCGACGTCAAGCAGGAAATCGAACTCGCACGCCAGGGCATCCTGGTGCGCGCGCTGATGGCCGACCACCTGAAGAAGAATCCCGTCACCGACGCGAAGATACAGGCCGAGTACGACGAGATCAAGAAGGAGCAGGCCGGCAAGCAGGAATACAAGCTGCGCCATATCCTGGTGAAGGACCAGAAGGCGGCTGAAGACCTGACGGCATCGATCAAGGCCAAGAAGGTCACGTTCGAAGCGGCCGCCAAGAAGGATTCCCTGGATCCGGGCAGCGGCAAGAACGGCGGCGAACTGGGCTGGGGTCCGGCCACCAATTATGTGCCGGAGTTCGCGGAAGCGGTGCAGAAGCTGAAGAAAGGCGAAATGACGGACAAGCCGGTGCAGACGCAATTCGGCTGGCACATCATCCAGGTTGAAGATACGCGCGATGTGAAGTTCCCGGAACTGGCCGAAGTGAAGCCGCAGATCGAAGAGATGATGCGGCAGCAGCAGCTGGCCGAGTTCCAGCAGAAGCTGATCAAGGACGCCAAAATCAAGTAAAGGGATGAGTGGGTGGAGCTGCGCTCCACCTGCCTGTCTCGCGGCGGCGCGCAGAGGCGTTTTGCTTCTGTCGCGCTGTTTTTTCGTGCTGTCGGAATAGGTTGCGCTTTCGGCGGCCGGGCTCTGCGCTTGTCTGGATACTGCGTTCCGAGGGATATTGTGCTGTCGAGACGCGGGATTTTGGACCGTTGGAATCTGTGCTGTCGAGACGCCGCAGGTGGGCGGGTGTGGCGCGGTCCGGCCCGTCCAGCGGTCGTGCCGCTGCGCGACACGACTTCCCGCATCTGCCTCGTCCAGCCGGGCGGCGGCCGAACTCCCTCCGCTACGCTCCGGTCAGACAGCGGCCGCCGACCACCCCCGGCTTCCCTTCGTCACCATGCGGCGCTTGCCGAAGGCCTTGCCCGCGCCACACCCGCCCACCTGCGGCTGCATCGTAGTCAATCGGGATATCGGGCTTCCGAATTGTGCGGCAGGGACCATCCACTTGCGTACATTGAACCGTTGACTACCAAGGGTGCTTGGCTACTTGACTGTTGGCCTATGCATCATGACTCCAGCCCCAGCACATGCTCGCGGGACTTCACATATCGTGCGCCCACATGGAAGAAGGCACAGTTATCGCCAACCATCACCACTAAAAGCCAGATCTCGAGATCTGCGGTTGACTAATACTCATCATCAGGTCCGTGTGCCTGGGCGACGGACAGGCGGTTCGCATGCGCCGCTCGATTGTGCGGAATCGAGGATGCAAGGACGCGTTGTTCGAGCGGGACGTTTTCGGACAGCCGGTGGCTGTCCGACCCGCGAGTTCGCGGACGCCTCGATTCCGTGCAATCGAGCGGGGAGTCATGGCTTGCCATGACCGCATGCGCTAGCCTGGCTGGCGCCCAGGCACACGGGCCGGCTTAAGAACCAGACAACCCCGAGACAACCCGCACACCAAGACAAAGCAGCCACCGAGCAGGAAGCAAGAAGCAAAATCTTCTCGAAACCAAACAAGGAAAACCAGCTAGGCCAGATACCCCTGTATCCGCTCCTTCAGCCCCGGCACCGACAGCGAACGGATCAGCAAAGCCATATCCCTATCGTAGTCGTGCTCCGACAGCGCCTCGTACAACAGGCCGCGCGCCACGGGGCTCAGGTTTTCCGATACTTCCGATGCCGCCTTCAGCACATCCGGCCAATCGGATTTTTCTGAAATCCGCGTGGCGAACCCCATCTCGTAAGCCTGGGCCGCATCGAACGTTTCCGAGCCGTCCAGAACCTGGGCGGCGTTTTGCGCCCCCACCAGATCGGCAAGCCGCGTGCTGCCCAGCACCAGGCCGAACTTCAGGCCCGGCATGCGGAATGTCGCGTCCGGCGCGCATACCCGCCAGTTGCATGCGGCGAACAGATCCGCGCCGGCGCCGAAGTTTCGGCCATGGGCCAGGGCGACAGTCAGCACGCGCGACGTTCCCAGCCGTTGCAATAACTGCTGGATGCGGACGAAGCGCCAGCAAATCTGAGCCAATGGCTCATCGTCGATGCCCGTGAAGTCGAAGCCGGCTGAAAAATTCTTGCCATTGCCCTCCAGAACAATGAGCCTCACCGCGCTTTCCTGCGCCACATCGAGCGCGCCGTGCAATTCCTCGACCAGCTCCGATGAAAGTGCATTTCTTTTTTCGGGCCGGTCCAGCCTTATATGCAACACCGTTGCGTCGTGTTGGACGATTTCAATATCACTCACCCTGCAGCTCCCGGGCGGCCAAAGCGGCTTTCAGCTCCGCATTGTGCTCTCCCAGCGCCGGCGGCCTCAGCCGGGCTCCCTGGGTCTGGCCATTCAGGCGTATCGGCGACATGAAGCTGCGCGTCATTTGTCCGTTCGGCAGCTCGAGCTCCTGGACCCAGTCCATGTGCTCCACCTGAGGGTCGGCGAGGATTTCGGAATAATTGTTGATCGGCGCGCAAGGCACGCCCGCCGTCCTGAAGACCTCCAGCCAATGCTCACTGCCATCGCTCGCGAAAATATCTTCGAGTATCGTCAGAAGGTCGCCCTGATTTCTGGCGCGGTCGCTAGGCGACCCAAACCGGCTGTCGCCCAGTAGATCGGTTCGCCCGATGGCGTGGCAAACGTTGCTCCATAAAGCGTTGTTGCCCGCCGCCATCCCGAAATAGCCGTCGCGGCAGCGGAAGACTTGGTACGGGGCATTTCTGGGATGGGCCGAGCCCAGCTTCAGGGGATTCTTGCCGCTGCCGAAGTATTCCGACGTTTGCAGCGCGGCGATGGCAAGAGACGAGCCCAGCATGGAGACATCGATGTGCATCCCCGCGCCGTCGGCTTCAGCCTGGCGCAAGGCGCTCACCACGGAGAAGGCGGCATAGAGTCCGGTGGCGAAGTCGGAAACCGGCACCCCGCATTTGACGGGGGGCCCGTCGGGCGTGCCCGTCACACTCATGATCCCGCTCATCGCCTGCATGGTGAGATCGAAGCCCCCTTCCTGGGATCGCGGACCCGATTGGCCATACGCGGAGAGCGAGCAGTAGACCAGCCGGGGGTTGATTTTCTTGAGGGCCTCATAGCCCAAGCCCAACCTGTCCATGACGCCGGGCCGATTGTTCTCGATCAACACATCGGCCGTGCCGACCAGCTGTAGCACAAACGCGGTGTCATCCGGATCTTTCAGATTGGCGGTGACCGACTTTTTATTCCGGTTCAGGGAGGCGAAATTCTCGCTATAGCCCTCGGTCAGGGGGGGCCAGCTGCGCAGGGTGTCGCCGCCCTGCGGGTTTTCAATCTTGATTACTTCGGCTCCCATGTCGGCCAGCAGCATTCCGCAAAACGGGCCTGCCGCGACATTACATACTTCCAGGACCGTTATTCCTGCCAGGGGTTTGCTAGACATGCTGTTTGTACCTTTATGCAGCTATATGGCCGGATTTTCCTTTTCCGGCCGGTAGTGTTAATTGATCTTGATGTTCGCCTGCTTGGCAAGCGCCTTCCACATGGGCACCTCGGTCTTCACGACCTGGTCCAACTCAGCGGGAGTGCCGCCGACCACAACCGCTCCCTGCGCCAGGAACGCCTCTTGTATTTTTTTGTCTTTGGCCGCATCCGCAATGGCCGCCTGTATTTTATTGACAATCGGCGCAGGCGTGTTGGCCGGCGCAAACATCGCGTACCAGGAATCGACGTTGAAACCGCTGATGGTTTCCGCGACGGACGGCACATCGGGAAGAACAGGCGTGCGGTCTTTGGTCGAGACGGCCAGCGCCTTCAAACGGCCGCTTTTGATGTGCTGCGTAACCGAGGGCAGAGACACCCACAGCAAGGGTATGGTGCCGCCCAATACGTCGATCGTGGCCGGCCCGCCGCCCCGGTAAGGAATATGCGTAAGGTTCAGGCCCGTCTTCATCTTGAAGAGCTCGCCCGCGATATGGCTGGGCGAACCGGTGCCCGCCGAGCCATAGGGAACCTCGTCGGGATGCTTCTTGCTGTACTCGATCAGTTCCGCCAGGGACGACGGAGGGAATTTCGGGTTGGCCACCAGGATCTGCGGTGCCGAGGCCACCATCGAGACCGGGCTGAAATCGTTCTCGGTATCAAACGGCAAAGAGGTGTAGATGGCGGGATTGATGGTGTGGGAGGACAAGGTGATCAGCAGGGTATAGCCGTCGGGCTTCGCCTTGGCAACGATCGCCGTGCCTATGGTGCCGCCCGCGCCGCCCTTGTTCTCCACCACCACCGGCTGTCCCAGTGCCTTGGACAAGGGATCCTGCAGGATCCGCGCCGACACGTCGACGCTGCCGCCGGCGGGATACGAGACGATGAGGTTTATCGGCTTGTCGGGGTATGTTTCCGCGCTGGCCGTCGACATCGCCGACATGGCGAAGCATCCGATGGCCGCGGCGAAAACGGCGCCCCGTGTGACGCGCCCCAATGGGGAGCGGCCTGCCCGGCGGGACCTGTGCGTAGTGATGATCATGGTGTCTCCTCTTTATAATGAACGGACAGGGAAATGCCCGCTTTTCTGTGATCCGGATAGAAATTGAACTGGAGACATCATTCTATGGATTCCGTAACTTATAACAATAATTCTAAAATACAGAATCGAAATAAGAAAATAGCATCATGAACAACACACTGCGGGACGGCCTGAGAGTCATGGATTACCTGGCTTACGCCGATCGCCCCATGTCGCTCACCGAGATTGCCGCCGCCCTGGAACTGGGCAAAAGCAAGACACATCGATTGCTTCAGACCCTGATTCAGGCCAACTATGCATTTCAAAGCGAATCCTCGAAATACATTGCATCCATCAAGCTCTGGAAACTGGGGTCGGCCATGCTGCGCCACGCCACCTTGCGGTCCATGGCGGAAGCGGAGATGCAAAGCCTGATGGAGCAGACCGGGGAAAGCGTCCATTTATCCGTCCTGGAAGAAATGGAAATCGTGTACCTGCACAAGATAGACAGCGACAACCCCGTTCGCGCCTACAGCCAGATCGGAGGCAGGATGCCCGCTTTCCAGGTGGCCACGGGAAAAGCCATGCTGGCCTTCAAAAGCGACTCGGAGCTGAGGGAGCTCTATAAAGCGTCGATGGCCAAGAATTTTGCGCCTCAAAAAAGCGAAGAACAATTCCTGGATGAAATGAGAGAAATACGCCAATCCCGGGTCGCCATCAACCGGGGCGAATTTCGAGCCGACGTGCATGGCGTAGCCGCCCCCATTTTTGACCGGATGGGCAATGTGGTGGCGGCCATCGGCGTCTCCGGATCCGCCCAGCACTTCGGCGCCGACCGGCTGGATTTCTTTGCGCAAGAGGTCAAGCGTAGCGCCGGCTTCATTGCCGAAAAACTATTCGGCCAGCCCCGGAACAGCCCCTGGCCTTGAACCGCGTTTGCGGCCGCAGGCAGGCCGTGCCATTCTCCTCCGCCCCCCAATGATATGGCTCCTTGCCCACCGCAGTCGCAGCTACGTCCTCAGCCTAAGCCCTGGTCCTAGTCACGAGCCCGTTTAGCCACAACCCCGATCACGGACGAACGACACCTACATCAGGCCCGCCTGCCTGGGCTCCGGCCAGGCGGTTCGCATGCGCCGTCCGATTGCGCGGCATCGAGGATGCAAGGACGCGCTGTTCGAGCGGGACGTTTTCGGACAGCCGGTAGCTGTCCGACCCGCGAGTTCGCGGACGCCTCGATGCCGTGCAATCGGGCGGAGAGTCATGGCTTGCCATGACCACATGCGCTTAGCCTGGATGGAGCCCAGGCAGGCGGGCCGGGGCAAGAACTCAAACATCCACGCATTTAACGAATACCCACTAAAGAGCCGAGCACCATCATCACAGACAGCAAGCCAAAAAGAAAAACGGAAGCACCAGACTCAAAACACGCCAAGCACTGCTGAATATGAGCGATCGTAAGGCTCCTTTGCCACTAAAAAAAAATAGCAAAACTACATAAAATACACATTCCAGTCGACAAACTATAGACGCCGCCTCTTCATAATCTTCCTCGCCCATACAACCCTTGATAGTGCCTCTTATCACCTTATAACAATAAACAAAGCCAAATAATCAAGCCAAACAACCAAGTCATAAACACAGGAAAAGCATTTTCCACAAAACAGGAAAGCTCATTAAAACGACACATCCCAATAGCAATATTGCCCAGGATATGTAGTTAAACTACAATACAAAAAGTCAGCCACTTATCCGGAGGGCCCACCGCCATGGCATTGAACAGCGTCGTCCACACCGTTACTGAACGGATCATCGCCCGCAGCCGCAAAACCAGGACCGCCTACCTGGCCCGCTCCCGCGCCGCCTACGGCAAGAAAATCGAGCGCAGCCACCTGGGCTGCACCAACCTGGCCCACGCCTTCGCCGCCATGCCCGATGCCGAAAAGCAGCGGCTCAAAGAAGCCGCCCGCCCCAACCTGGCCATCGTCTCTTCCTACAACGACATGCTCTCGGCCCATCAGCCGCTGGCCTCCTACCCCGCCCTCATCAAGCAGGCCGCCTTCGCCGCCGGCGCCACCGCCCAGTTCGCCGGCGGCGTGCCCGCCATGTGCGACGGCGTCACCCAGGGCCAAACCGGCATGGAGCTCAGCCTGTTCTCGCGCGACGTCATCGCCATGGCCACCGCCGTCGCCCTCAGCCACCAGATGTTCGACGCCGGCCTGTTCCTGGGCGTGTGCGACAAGATCGTTCCCGGCCTGCTGATCGGCGCCCTCTCCTTCGGCCACCTGCCGGCCATCTTCGTACCCGCCGGCCCCATGGCCACCGGCATATCCAACAGCGACAAGGCCCATACCCGCCAACTGTACGCACAGGGCAAGATAGGCCGCCAAGAACTGCTGGAATCCGAATCCCAGTCCTATCACGGCCCCGGCACCTGCACCTTCTACGGCACGGCCAACTCCAACCAGATGCTCATGGAAATCATGGGCCTGCACCTGCCCGGCAGCGCCTTCGTCCCGCCCAATACCGCCCTGCGCGAAGCCCTCACCCGCGCCGCCGCGCAGCGTGCCTTGCGGATCAGCTCACAGGGCGAAGAATTCACGCCGGTGGCCGAAGTCATCAGCGAGAAAGCCATCGTCAACGGCATCGTCGGACTGCTGGCCACAGGCGGATCCACCAACCACACCCTGCACCTGGTCGCCATTGCGCGGGCCGCGGGCATCGCCGTCAACTGGGACGACTTCTCGGAACTGTCGGCGGCCGTGCCCTTGCTGGCGCGCGTCTATCCCAACGGCGGCGCGGACGTGAACCACTTCCATGCCGCCGGCGGCATCGGCCTGGTCATCGCGGAGCTGCTCAAGGCGGGCCTGCTGCACGAAGACGTGAAAACCGCGGCCGGCGACGGCCTGGCGCATTACACGCAGGAGCCCTATCTGGACGAAGGCAGGCTGGCCTGGCGGCCGGTCACCCCCGTTCCGCTGGACACCCAGGTCATACGGCCGGTCAGCGACCCCTTCAGCCCCGACGGCGGCTTGAAGCTGCTGCAAGGCAATCTGGGCCGCGCCGTCATCAAGGTATCGGCCGTCAAGCCCGAGCACCGGGTGGTCCAGGCACCCGCCGCGGTGTTCGACAGCCAGGACGAGCTTCTGGCGGCATACAATAGAGGCGAACTGGAACGCGACTTCATCGCCGTCGTGCGCTACCAGGGTCCCAAGGCCAACGGCATGCCCGAGCTGCACAAGCTGACCCCGGCGCTTTCCGTCTTGCAGGACCGCGGATTCAAGGTTGCCCTGGTCACCGATGGACGCATGTCGGGCGCTTCCGGCAAGGTTCCGGCCGCCATCCATGTTTCTCCTGAAGCGCTGGCCGGCGGCGCCCTTGCCCATGTGCGGGACGGCGATGTGCTGCGGCTGGACGCCGGCGCGGGCGAGCTCTGTGTGCTGGCCCCCGCGGACTGGGCACGGCGCGCAACGGCCCCTGTCGACATCAGCGGCCACCAGGCGGGATTCGGACGCGAGCTGTTCGCCTCCTTCCGCCTGCATGCCGACGCCGCCGAAGCCGGCGCGGGCACCTTCGGGCATCCGGACTGGTCCGGCCCGGATGAGGCCGCCGGACAATACGCCATGCCTGAACCACAATCCTTACCGTCTTACAGCGAGCAATGAACAATGAATGCACTTGAACTACTCGAACAGAGCCCCGTCATGCCGGTCATCGTCATCAAGGACATCGACACGGCCGTGGAACTGGCGCAGGCGCTGGTGGCGGGCGGCGTGCGCAGCCTGGAGATCACCTTGCGTTCCGACACCGCGCTGCAGGCCATCACGCTGATCAGCCAGTCGGTGCCCGATGCCCTGGTCGGCGTCGGCACGGTGCGCAGCGCCAAACAGCTCGAGGCCGCCATTGCCGCGGGCGCCCGCTTCGGGGTCAGCCCCGGCCTGACCGCCGAGATTGCGCAGGCGGCGCGGACGTCGGGCATCCCCTTCCTGCCGGGCATCGCCACGGCTTCCGAATCCATGTATGCGGCTGACCAGGGTTTCAAGGTGCAGAAGTTGTTCCCCGCCGAAGCGGTCGGCGGTGTCGCCCTGCTCAAGGCCCTGCAAGGCCCCCTGCCGGACATCGTGTTCTGCCCGACCGGCGGAATCAATGCCGCCAATGCCGGACAATACCTGGCTTTGTCCAATGTGAAGTGCGTGGGGGGATCGTGGCTGACGCCCGAAGCGGCCGTGGCCGGCCGGCAATGGGATGAGATCACGCGCCTGGCGCAACAGGCCTGCGCGATCCGGTAAATACAAAAGACGCGGCGGCCTGGCCGGCCGAGGCGCGGCTTACGCGGCGCCCGCCGTATCGTAGGCCGCCAGCGGCTTCTCGCCTCGCAAGGCCAGCAGCAGGTTGTCGACGGCCATGACCGCCATCGCCAGCCGGGTTTCATGCGTTGCCGAGCCGATATGCGGCAATGGCAGGACCTTGGGATGATCCCGCAGCGGAGAATCCTGCGGCAGGGGTTCGATGTCGAACACGTCCAGGCCCGCGGCGCGCAGGCGGCCCTGGTCCAGGGCATCCAGCAGCGCCGTCTCCTGCACGATGGGGCCGCGCGCGCCGTTGATCAGTATGGCGCCCGGCTTCATCGAGGCGAACTCCTTTTCGCCTATCATGCCCTCGGTCTGCGCGGTCAGGGGCAAGACCACGACGATGAAGTCGGACTGCCGCAGCACCTCGTCCAGCGTCGCGGAACGCGCCTTGCCTTCGGGCAATCCGCTGGCGACGGGTCTGCGCGTGTGGTAGAGCACCGGCATATTGAAGCCCAGCGCCGCGCGCTGCGCCAGGGCCTGGCCGATGCGGCCATAACCCAGGATGCCCAGCGTTTTGCCATGCACGTCCCAGCCGTACATGTCCTGGCCTATGCTGCGCTTCCAGCGGCCTTGCTGCACATAACGGCCCAGTTCCAGAATGCGGCGGCTGGTGGCCAGCATAATGGCGAAAAGCAGGTCGGCCACCGTCTCGGTCAGCACGCCCGGCGTATGGCACAGGACGATGCCGCGCCGATGCAAGGCGTCCAGCTGGTATTTATCGACTCCGACGGAAATGCTGGAGACGACTTCCAGCCGCGGCGCGCGCGCCAGCAAAGCCTCATCGACGGGGTAGCTGGAGCCGATCAGGCCCTGCGCATTCGGCAGGGCATCCAGGAAGGCCTGCTCCTGCCCCGCGATGCGTGGGTCGGCGACCACCACGTCGTGTTCCCGCCGTACCCGCTCCAGTTGCTCATCCGGCAAGGCTCTGTAAACCAATACCTGCTTTCGATTCATCGTGGACTCCCAGTAAACGGAAATACCGCCGCGGACAGAGGTTCAGCGGCCGGCCTGCTCCAGTTCCTCGCGTCTCGGCAGGCCCTCGGTATCGCCCAGCACCTGCACCGCGCGCGCGCCTATCCAGCTGCCCCGCTCGACCGCCCGCCGCAGCGGCAGGCCGGCCAGCAAGGCGCTGATGACGCCCACCGCGAAGCCGTCGCCGGCGCCCACGGTGTCGATCACTTTCTCGACCGGGCAGCCCGGCACATAAGCCTGTTCGTCGCCCTTGTCGAAGTACGCGCCGTCGGCGCCCAGCTTGACGACGACCAGGCTGGCGCCGTGTTGGAGATAGTGGCGCGCGATGTCCTCGGGCGATTGCAGGCCCGTCAGCAAGCGGCCTTCCTCGAGTCCCGGAAACACCCAGTCGGCGCCGTAGGCAAGCGCATTGATCCCCTCGCGCATGGCGTCGGCCGACGACCACAAGGTGGGCCGCAGGTTGGGGTCGAACGACACGGTCTTGCCCGCCGCGCGCATCAGGCTCATGGTCTTGCGCGAGACCTGATAGCAGTTGTCGGATATGGCGGCGAACACGCCGGTGCTGTGCAGATGCCGCGCGCCCACCAGCCAGGGCTCGTCGATGTCGGCCACCTGCATCTGGCTGGCGGCGGAGCCCTTGCGATGGTATTCCACCGGAGGATCGCTGCCATCGGTGACGCGCCCCTTGAACTGCATGGCCGTGCGCTGCGTCGGATCGCAGAACACGTGCGAACAATCGATGCCTTCGCGCCGCATCTCGGCCAGCAGATAGCGCCCGGGGGAATCGGCGCCCAGGCGGCTGGCCCAGCCCACATTCAGTCCCAGGCGCGCCAGGCCGATGGCCACATTGGTTTCGGCGCCGGCCGTACGCTTGTAGAAAGCCTGCGCCTCTTCGAGAGGCCCCGGCCGATCCGCCACCAGCATCATCATGGCCTCGCCGAAGGTAACCACATCCAATGCATTGCTCACAAGCTGTCCTCCAGACTTCTCAATTTCTGTACGGCCTTGCGCGTAACGGCCAAGAGATCGTCGCCGATCAGCGGGTATTCGATGGCGCGGGGCAGGCCGCGCGGCATGGCGCGGAAAACGGCGCGCCAGGGCGCGGCCGAATCCTCCAGGGGCACGGCGACCCAGCGCGCCGAGGTGCGCTGCACGCCTTTGCAATGCACGTACCGGACACGGGGCGAAAGCGCCTGCGCGGCCTGCAGCGGGCATTCGCCCACCCAGTGCCAGTTGCCCATGTCGAACGTCATGTCCAGGGAAAGCCCGGCGGCGTCCAGGCCGCCGAAGAAGCGCTGCAAGGCCGGCAGGGTTCCCGCGCTTTCGGTCTGGTCGTTCTCGATAAGAAGGCGCAGGCCCTGGGGGCGCAAGCGTGCATCCACGTCTGCCAGGCCGGCCGCGGAGGCGGCATTGAATCCGCCTATGGACATTTTCAAGACAGGCGCGCCCAGCACGCGGGCGCGCGCGATGCCCAGCTCGAGCGCCGTGGCGGAAAACCGTCCATCGGCGTCCCACAGCATGTCGGGACTGGAATAGAAGCAGGCCAGGCCGGTCTCGCGCACGATGGCCGCGAGTTCCGGCAACTCATTGTCGGGGTCGCGCAGCAGTTCGCCGCGCACTTCCACGCCGTCGGCGCCGGCCGCATGGCAAAGCCGCGCAAACCAGGCTTGCCCATGGCGCCCCACTTCGGATGCGCCAAAGGATGATAAAGACACGATAATCTGCTGCGTCGAATTCATGGTTCCGCTTCGGCCGCCCGTGCGCGGCCCGCCCCGGGAGGGGAAGATAAAAGACATGCCCGCGATGGCAAAGGCCGTCGCTGGAGCGGCGCACTAGTGATTCAGGATCTGGCCCAGGAAGTTGCGGGTTTTCTCTTCCCGCGGATTGCTGAAGAACAGCTCCGGCGTGGCCTGCTCCACAATCTTTCCGTCGGCCATGAAGATCACGCGGTTGGCCACGCTGCGGGCGAAGCCCATTTCGTGGGTCACGCACAGCATGGTCATGCCGTCGTCGGCCAGCCCTATCATGGTGTCCAGCACTTCCTTGACCATTTCCGGGTCCAGCGCCGAGGTGGGCTCGTCGAACAGCATGACCTTGGGCGTCATGCACAACGCCCGCGCAATCGCCACGCGCTGCTGCTGCCCGCCCGATAACTGGCTGGGGTACTTGAGCGCCTGATCGCCGATGCGCACCCGCGTCAGGTATTTCATGGCCAGCGCCTCGGCCTCGGCCTTGCCGATGCCGCGCGAGCGCATGGGCGCCAGCATGCAGTTCTGCAGCACCGTCATGTGCGGGAACAAATTGAATTGCTGGAACACCATGCCCACTTCCTGGCGCACGGCATCGATGTTGCCCGCCTTGGCGGTCAGGTCGATGCCGTCCACCACGATGCGGCCTTTCTGGGCCTTTTCCAGGCCGTTGATGCAGCGGATCAGCGTGGACTTGCCCGAGCCCGACGGGCCGCAGATGACGATGCGTTCGCCCGCGGCCACGGTCAGGTCGATGTCGGTCAGGACGTGGAAGGCGTCATACCATTTATTCAGCGCTTCGATCTGGATAATCGTCCCGCCCTGGGCGGGACGCTCCGGATCGACAGCCGGCGTGCTTGGTCTGTCGGTCATGGTCAATCGCTATGCAATCAGGATTTCTTCAGCTCGGGCAAGGGGCTGCCCAGCCATTTCTGGAACAGCTTGCTGAACTCGCCGTTCTGGATGTTCTTGTCGACCAGCTCGTTGATGGTCTTGAGCGTGTTGGCTTCGCCCGGACGCATGGCCACCGCCATTTCCTGCTGCAGCAGGACGAACTTGTTTTCGAAACGGTCCGGCGAACGCTTGGCGATCTGCGCGGCCACCGTGGTCGAGCAGCCGATGGCATCCACCTGGCCCGACAGCAGGGCCTGCATGGCCGAGGCATCGTCATCGAAGCGGCGGATGTTCGCGTCCTTGGGCGCGACCTTGGTCACGGCGATATCCTGGGTGCTGGCGCGCGCGACGCCGATACGCTTGCCGGCCAGGTCTTCCGCCGTGGCGATCTTGGCATCCTTGCCGCCGAACACCACGATCTGGGCCGCCGAATAAGGATGGGAGAACTGGACCTGCTTGGCGCGCTCGGGCGTGATCGCCAGGGAAGCCACCAGCATGTCGACCTTGTTGGTCAGCAGATAGGGAATGCGGTTGGGGCCGGTCACGGGAACGATGTTCACCTTCACGCCCAGGTCCTTGGCCAATTGCTTGGCCACGTCGGCATCGTAGCCGTCGGGCTTGTTTTCGGTGTTCAGGATGCCGTAGGGCGGGAAATCGACGAGCATGCCGATGGTGAGCTCGCCCTTTTCCTTGATCTGGTCGATGGTTTCCGCGGCGGCGGATTGTGCGCCAAGCGCCAGCGCGGCGCAGCCGGCCAGCAGGGTGGCGCCCATGAGCGTGCGCATTTTCTTCATAACAAACATATCATGTCTCCAAAGTCGGATAAAAACAGTGATAAAAAAAGGGAATGAAGGATTCCCGAACCCTAATCAACGCGACAGCGACATGGCCAGCCGGCGTTCCATGTAGGCGGCTAGCAGCGACAGGGGCCAGCACAGCAGGAAGTAGACGACGGCAACCACCGAGAACACCACCATGGGCTGGAAGGTGGCGTTGTTGATGATCTGCCCGGCGCGGGTCAGCTCGGTAAAGCCGATGATGGCCGCCAGCGACGTGCCCTTCACGATCTGCACCAGGTAGCCCACCGTGGGAGGAACCGCGATCTTCAGCGCCTGGGGCAGCACCACGTCGCGCATCTTGTGCCGGTACGACAGTCCCAGCGCCTCGGCCGCCTCCCATTGGCCGCGCGGAATCGCCTCGATGCAACCGCGCCAGATCTCGCCCAGGAAGGCCCCGCTATTGAGCGTCAGCGCCACCGCCGCCGCCGCCCACGGATTGACCTCAAGGCCAATTACCGGCGCCCCGAAGAACACCAGGAACAGCTGCAGCAGCAGCGGCGTGCCGCGAAACAATTGGATGAAGCCCATGGACAAGGTCCGTGCCAGGCCGCTTTCGGACGTGCGCGAAAGCGCCACGATCAGCCCCACGATGCCCCCGCCCACGAACGCCATCAGCGAAAGCAGCACCGTCCACTGCGCCGCCTCGAGAATGAACCAGAAATCGCTATAGCCAAACGTACGCATTATCGACGGTCCGGATAGTTAAGGCCCCACTGGAACACCAGCCGGAACAGGTAGGAGAAGGCCAGCGTCAGCAGCAGGTAGATCACCGTGATCACGATGTAGATCTCGAAGCTTCGGAAGGTCTCGGACTGAAGGTTCGCCGCCACCGAGGTCAGATCGTCGGCCGAGATCACCGAGACCACGCTGGAGGCCAGCATCAGCAAAATGAACTGGCTGGTCAGCGCTGGATAGATGGCTTTGAGCGCGGGCTTGAGGATCACGTAGCGGAAGATCTCGAGGCGCGACAGGTTCAGCGCCAGCCCGGCCTCGATCTGCCCCTTCGGGATGGATTCGATGCCGGCGCGCACGATCTCGGTCGCGTAGGCGCCCAGGTTGAACACCATGGCCACCAGCGCGGCCGTGTACGGCGACCAGCGCACTCCCACCGCCGGCAGGGCAAAGAAGAAGAAGAACAGCTGCACCAGGAAGGGTGTGTTGCGGATAATCTCGATGTAGGCGTTGATCAGCCAGCGCAAGGGCGCGGGGCCGGCCGTCTTGCCCCAGGCGCACACAATGGCCACCAGCAGCCCGAACAGCATGGCCAGGAAGGACAGCTGGATCGTCATCCACGTGCCATGCAGCAGCAGGGGCCAGGCCTCGAACACCGGACCGAATTGAAAGGAATAATTCACGTTGTGCTTCAACCTTGGGCATTACCGGCGATAAAAGCATACCGCGCGATCAAGAAAATACCTACTTAAACCGGGGCATCTCTGCCGCCATTCAGCCGCTTTCCGGATATGCATCCGGAATGTGAAAACCAAAAACTACGGCCTGAAACCGGTTTCAAAGTTTAACCAATGAAGGCAGGAATTATATCAGGACTTACCCGGGGGAAATTTTACCGCCGGATCGCACCCCGGCCTCCCCGCCTTTCAAGGCCGCTAACTGGGCTGCGTGGACCCCCGGCTCATAAGCGTGCCGGGCAGGAGTATCTTGCGCGCCGCGATCGTCGACCCGGCCAGCCGCTGCATGAGGCACTGCGCCGCCAGCCGTCCCAGTTCGCCGGTGGGTTGCGATACCGTGGTGATTCCGGGACCGACATACGGCGCCCAGGGTGTATCGTCGATGCCCACCAGACCCACGTCCCTGCCCAATCGCCAGCCCAGCCTGGCAACGGCCTCGACCACGCGCAGCGTCACGACCGCGTTGCTGGTGATGACCGCCGGCCGGGCTTGCGCCCCCTTGCGCAGCGATTGCAATGCCTGGTCCAGCAGCTCCGGCGCCTCCGCCCTGCTTTCCACGCTGTGCCCGGACACCGTGGAACCCTGTTCCGCGACAAAGGCCTTGAATGCCCGGGCGCGCTCGATACGCGAACTGACCGTGCCCAGAGGTTCGGTCACCAGCAACAGGTCGCGATAGCCGGCATCCAGCAGATGTCCGCCGCTGAGGCTGATGGCCTGCCGGTTGTCCAGGGAAACGAAATCGACGTCCAGGCCGTCATGCAGGCGGTCGACCAGCACGACGGGCTTGCCTTGCCGGGCGGTTTCAAGGACGGCGCCGGCATCGCGGCCCATGGTGTTCAGGATGAAGCCCTCGACCTTGTACGAAGTAAGCGCGCGTATCCCGGCGCTCTCCCTTTCGCTTTCATTGCCCAGATTGAACAGCATGACCAGGTAGCCCGCTTCGCGGCAGGCCTGCTCCGCCCCGCGCAGCACCGCCACCGAATAGGGGTTGGTGATATCGGCCACCACCAGGCCGATCAGGCGCGAACGGCCGCGCTTCAAGGCTTGCGCCATGGGGCTGGGCACATAGCCCAGCTGCTTGACGGCCGCCTCGACCTTGCCGGCGATCTCGGGCGAAAGCAGGGTGTCGCGGTGATTGAGAAAACGCGAGACGGTGGCCTTGGACACGCCGGCCTGGCGCGCCACATCGGCGATCGTGCTGCGCCCCTGGGTTTTGCTCATGGTTTCCTGTCGTAAGAACGGCGGCTGGCCAGCCGCGGCGGGCCAGCTATTGTAGCCAAGCCGTTCAGTCCGGGTCGCGCGCCTCGTCCAGCCTGACCCAGGCGCTGCCGCGGCGATGGCTCTGGAGCACGGAGGCGATGAAACGATGGCCAGCCACGCCGTCGGCGATGCCGGGCAAGGCGGCGGAATCCGGCAGATCGGTCCGCCCGGACTCGAGCGCCAGAATGCGGTCGGCCGCGTCCCGATACAGCTGCGCGAACGCCTCGATATAGCCTTCGGGGTGACCGGGGGGAATGCGCGTGGCCTGGTCGGCCGCGACGCTGGACGCGCGGCCGCGGGTAATCCGCTGCGCGCTCCCGCCTTGGGGGGTCAGCCACAGGACGTTGGGGTCTTCCTGCTCGAAACGCAATTGGGCACGGCTGCCGTACAAGCGCAAAGTCAGCGCATTCTCGCAGCCGGTCGCGACTTGGCTGGCCCACAGGCTGCCGCGCGCTCCGTTGGCATAGCGCATCATGACCTGCACATGGTCGTCCAGCCGGCGCCCCGGCGCGAAGGTATGCAGTTCGGCGGCGATTTCATCCGGCTCGCAGCCGCTGACATAGCTGGCCAGCTGGTAGGCGTGGATGCCAACGTCGCCCAGCGTGCCCGCGGGGCCGGCGATGGCCGGATCGCCCCTCCAGCCTCCTTCCCCGGTCATGGCCGAGGCCTCGGCCCACCAGTCCTGCGCATATTCCACCTGCAGCAGGCGCAGCTCGCCGATGGCGCCTTGCTCCACCAGCCAGCGCGCATGGCGCACCATGGGGTAGCCGGTATAGGTGTGAGTCAACACGAAAAGCGCGGAATGATCGCGGGCCAGATCCCGCAGCTCCAGCGCCTCGGCCAGCGACACCGTCAGCGGCTTGTCGCAGATGATGTGTATGCCCTCGGCCAGGAATGCCCGCGCGATGGGTGCATGCAGATGATTGGGCGTCACGATGGATACGGCGTCGATGCCCTTCCGCCCTTCGCGCCGCAAGCGGCCCTCGGCCTGCGCCATTTCCCGCCAGTCGGCGTAGCTGCGCGCCGGATCGATGCCGACATCGGCCGCGCTGGCCGCCGCCCGCTCCGGATCGCTGGACAGGGCGCCCGCCACCAGCTCGTAGCGATCGTCCAGCCGCGCCGCCATGCGGTGCACCGCGCCGATGAAGGCGCCGCGGCCGCCGCCCACCATGCCCAGCCTCAATCGCCTATGCACGCCTGCGCTCATTGAACGATACCCAATAACTGTCGAAGCTGATCCCGGGATGCGCCGCTCTTCGCGAAATCGTCGAAAGCATGCTCGGCCACGCGGATGATATGGCTGGCGATGAAGGGCGCGCCTTCGGCGGCGCCCTGCTCGGGATGCTTCAGGCAGCATTCCCATTCCAGCACGGCCCAGCCGGGATAATCGTATTTCGCCATCTTGGAAAAGATGGCCTTGAAGTCGACCTGGCCGTCGCCCAGCGAGCGGAAGCGCCCTGCCCGGTCCGCCCAGTCCGCATACGCGCCGTAAACGCCCTGCCTGCCACTGGGGCGGAATTCGGCGTCCTTCACATGGAAGCATTTTATGCGCTCATGATAGATGTCGATGAACGCCAGGTAGTCCAGCTGCTGCAGCACGAAATGACTGGGGTCGTAAAGGATGCCGGCGCGCGGATGGCCGCCCACCGCGTCCAGGAAGCGCTCGAAGCTCAGGCCGTCGTGCAGGTCCTCTCCGGGATGCAGCTCGTAGCCGACATCGACGCCGGCCTCGTCGAAGGCATCCAGTATCGGCCTCCAGCGCCGCGCCAGCTCGGCGAACGCTTCCTCGACCAGTCCGGCCGGACGCTGCGGCCAGGGATACAGATAGGGCCAGGCCAGCGCGCCGGAAAACGTCGCATGCGCCGTCAGCTCCATGCGTTTCGACGCCTTGGCGGCAAGCAGCAATTGCTCTCTCGCCCATTGTGTGCGGGCGGCCGGATTGCCGCGCACGGCGGGCGCCGCGAAGCCGTCGAACAAGGTGTCGTAGGCGGGATGCACCGCCAGCAACTGCCCTTGCAAGTGCGTGGACAGCTCGGTGGCCTCCAGCCCGTGGCCGGCCAGCATGCCGCGCACGTCGTCGCAATAGGCCTGGCTTTCGGCCGCCTGTTGCAGGTCGAACAAGCCTGGATCGCTGGTGGGGATCTGCACGCCTTTATACCCCAGGCTTGCAGCCCAGCGGGCCAGCCCTTCCAGGCTGTCGAAGGGCGGCTGCCCGCCGGCGAATTGCGCCAGGAAAATACCCGGTCCTTTTATGGTTTTCATGGTCATGCTCGATTGGCGTTGAAGGCGGCGCGCCCGGGCCTGCGCCGGGAAGCGGCAGCGGCCCGGGGCATATCGCCCGCTTAGAACGGAGAGTCGGGGAAATAGAAGTCCTTGGCGTTTTCCTTGGTGATCAGGACCGATGGAATGATCGTGGTCTCGGGCAGTTTCTCACCCTTCAGGCGCGCTTCGGCTGTCAGCTTGATGGCGTCGTAGATGAACTTGGGCGAGTAGGAAACGTCGGCCTGTATCAGCGGATTGCTGCCGTCGATGATGGTCTTGACCATGCCCTTGGCGCCCGCGCCGCCGAAGACTTCCTTGATATCAGTGCGCTTGGCCTGCTCGATGGCCTTGAGCACGCCGAAAGCCATGTCGTCGTCGGCGGCCCACACCGCGTCGATGTGCTTGAAGCGGGTCAGGTAGTCCTGCATGACCTTGAAGGCGTCATCGCGGTTCCAGTTGCCGTAGCGGGCATCCAGCAGCTTGATGTCCGGGTGCTTCTTGATGACGGCGTTGAAGGCATCCATGCGCTCGTTGTCCAGCGTCGTGGCAATGCCGCGCAGGGCCACGATGTCGCCTTTGCCGTTCAGCTTCTTCACCAGGTACTCGGCGGCCAGCCGGCCGAATGCGGTATTGTCCCCGGACACATAGGCGTCCTGCGCGCTGGTGTCGGTCAGGCCGCGATCAACCACGGTGACGTAGACGCCTTTTTTCTTCAGCTGGGCCACCGGCTGGGTCAGCGAGGCCGACTCGAAGGGCATGATGACCAGCGCGTTGATGCGATTGACGGTAAGCAGGTCCTGCAACTGATTGGCCTGCTCGGGCGCGCCGCTGGATGTCTTGACCGTGACCTTAAGGTTTGGGTGCGCCTTTTCCAGCTCGGCCTTGGCCTGATTGGACCACCACACGACGCCTGCCGTGAAGCTGTGCGTGGCGGCGGGTATGGACACGCCCAGGTTGACCTTCTCTTGCGCCATGGCGCCCGACGACAGGCCCATGGCGGCCATGGCGGCAACGCCGATGGCCAGTTTGCGTAGCGAACGATTCATTTTCTTGTCTCCGGGTTGAATGCAAAAAACACGACGAAACGGCGATCAGGAGCGCCGGCGCTGCAGGAAAGCCACGATGATGATGACGAAACCCTGCACCGCCGCGTTCAGGTAAACGCTGATGATGCTGGTCAGGTTGAGGATGTTGCCGATGACGGACAGCAGGATGGCCCCGACCACGGTGCCGGTCATGGTTCCCGCGCCGCCCTTCAAAGCCGTCCCGCCCACGATCACGGCGGCGATGGCCTCCAGCTCCCACAACAAGCCGGTGGTGGGGCTGGCCGAGCCCAGGCGGGGCACATACAGGACGGTCGCGATGCCCACGCACATGCCCAGCAGCACGTAGGTCAGCGTCTTGGTCTTGTCGACATTGACGGCGGCATAGCGCGCCACCTGCTCGTTCGAGCCTATGGCCTGCACGTAGCGCCCGAACGCCGTCCGATTCAGCACCAGCCCGCCCAGCAGCGCAATGGCGATGAACACCCACACAGGCACGGGTATGCCCAGCAGGATGCCGTAGTACACCGGGCTGTAGGCGTCGGACACGTCCATGTTCAGCGTGATGGCCCCGCCGTCGGACAGGTAGGTCAGGTAGGCGCGGAAGATGCCCAGCGTGCCCAGCGTCACGATGAAGGGCTCGATCCGGCCGCGCGTAATGAGCAGGCCATGGGCCAGTCCCAGCAGCGCGCCCAGCGCCAAAGCGAAAAGCATGCCCAGCACAATGACCAGCATGGGAGCCAGCGCGAAAGCGGTCATCGCGTTCATGACCAATATCATGCTTCCGGCGATCAGCGCCGCCATCGAGCCCACCGACAAGTCGATGCCGCCCGAGATGATGACGAAGCACATGCCGACCGAGATGATGCCGATGAAGGCCGTCCGGGTCAGTACATTCATGATGTTGTCGATGTCGGCGAAGCTGCTGTTGAGCAGTGTGCCGGCGATGCACAACAGCACCAGGCCCGCCACGGGCCCAAGTCCGTGCAATCGCCCACGCCATGAAGGCGCGGCATGCCGCCCGGCGCGTCCGCCGGCATGCGCGGCGGGGGCTTCAGGCAGGCTGCTCTGTTCCGGTTGCATGGGCAATCAGCTCCTTCTCATTCAATTGTTCAGACTGCAGCACGGCTTGCAGATGTCCGGCCCGCATCACCGCCACGCGATGGCACAAGCCGATCAGTTCCATGAGTTCCGACGAAATGACGATGACCGCCAGTCCTTGCCGGGCCAGGCCCTGGATCAGGAAATAGATGTCGCGCTTGGCGCCGACGTCCACGCCGCGCGTGGGCTCGTCCAGGACCACGACGGAGGGATCGGGATGCAGCACCTTGGCCAAGGCCAGCTTTTGCTGGTTGCCGCCCGAAAGCGCCGACGCCAGGTTGTCGGCATTGCCGGTGCGTATGCCGAAATCGCGCACGGCGGCATCCAGCGCCCGCCGTTCCAGGTCGGTGTCCAGCAACGGTTTTGCATAGCGCTCCAGCGCCATCAGGGTCACGTTCTGCCGCATGCCGAAGGCAAGCAGTATGCCCCGGCCCTTGCGGTCTTCGCTGAGATAGGTCAGGCCGTGCCTGGCCGCCTGCCTGGGGTTGCGCAGCTTGCGCTCCACGCCCTGCAGATAGATATGGCCCGCGCTGCGTTCCCGCAAGCCCAGTATGCCTTCGAACAATTCCGTCCGGCCCGCGCCCACCAGGCCGGCAAAGCCCAGGATCTCGCCCGGACGCACGTCGAAGCTGACGTCTTCGGCCCAGCCGGGCACAGACAGGCCCTCGACCCGCAAGGCGGGTGCGGCGTCGCGGTCGGCCATGACCTTGGGCGGGAACAGATCCGCCAGCTCGCGTCCCACCATCAGATTGGCCATTTCCCGGCGCGACACGCTGGAGGTCGGCGCCTGCGTCACGTAGCGCCCATCGCGCATGACGACGATGTGATCGGTGATGCGCTCGATCTCGTCCAGCTTGTGCGAGATATAGATGATGGTGACCCCGTCATTCCTGAACTGCTCGATGAGCGCGAACAGGCGCTCGGTCTCGCCGGGCGTCAAGGTGGCGGTCGGCTCGTCCATGACCAGCAGCCGTGCATTCTTGGCCAGGGCCTTGGCGATCTCCACCAACTGCTTCTCGGCGACGATCAGGCTGCCGACCCGCGTGTCCGGATCCGCCGGCAAGCCCACCTGCGCAAGCAAGGCGGCCGCCTGGCCATGCATGACCTTGTTGTCCAGGAAAGGGCCGCGTTTTTTCTCGTGGCCCAGGAAGATGTTCTGGGCGATGGTCAAGTCGTCGGCCAGGTTGATCTCCTGATGGATCAGTACGATGCCCCGCTGCTCGGCCTGCCTTGAGGACTCGAACTGAACCTCGCGCCCATCGATCAGCAAGGCTCCTTCCGTGGGCTGCTCGTAGCCGCACAGTATCTTCATGAGGGTGGACTTGCCGGCGCCGTTTTCGCCCAGCAAGCCGTAGACTCGACCCCTAGGCAAGGCCAGGTCGACATCGTGCAGGACCCGGACGGGGCCGAAGTCCTTGCTGATGGAGCGGAATTCCACGGACAGGCTCATCAGGCGCTCTCCCTTAGCACCACCCGGTGCGGCAGCAACACACCGCTGATGCGGGAGCGCGGATCGTCCAGCTGCTTGAGCAGCAGATAGGCGGCCTGTTCGCCCAGGGTGCGCATGGGCTGGGCGACGGTGCTGAGCGCCGGGCAGGTTTGCTGCGCCAGCGAAATATCGTCGAAGCCCATGACGGCCATGTCCCGCGGCACGGCCAGGCCCGCCTCGTGCAAACCCCGAATGACGCCGATGGCCAGCGTGTCGGAAACCGCGAAGACGGCGGTGGGCCGCTGCTCCAGGGCCAGCAAGGTCTGAGCGGCGCGCTTGCCGGCCGCGAAATCCAGTCCCTCCACCCCCACGCAGTAGCCTTCCCGGAAGGCGATGTCGGCTTGCGCCAGGGCATCGGCATACCCCAGGCTGCGTTCGCGCGCATACATGAATCGGGTATCGGAATTGACGAAGGCAATGCGGCGGTGCCCTTTGCCTACCAGGCAGGCCACCGCGTCGCGGGCCGCCGCCCGATTGTCGATGCCCACGTAGGGCACGGCCACCTGGCTGTCGAACTCGCAGCAGGCCACCCATGGAAAGCGCAAGGCCTGGCCGCTGAGCGCCTGCTGCACCGTATCCGGATCCAGGCAAATGGCGCCATCGGCCCGGCGCGACTCCAGCAGGTCGAAATAGCGCCGCTCGCGGTTGGCGTCGCCGCCCGTTTCGCAAAGCAGGACGGAATAGCCCTTGTCCTGCACGACGCCGTCGATGCCTTGCACGATCTGCGCATAGAAGGGATTGCCGATGTCGGGCACCATGACCAGCAGCAGCCGGCTTTCATCGGTGCGCAGGCTGCGCGCCATCTGGTTGACGCGATAGCCCATGGCCTGAATGGCTTCCGCCACGCGCAGGCGAGTGGCGTCCTTGACGGTCTGCTTGCCGTTCAGCACGCGCGACACCGTGGCAACCGAGACGCCGGCCCGCTCGGCGACCTGCGCGATCGACACGCTGCGTTCGGCGCCCGAAGCACCGGAGGAATCGGCGAAAGACCTGGCCATGAAAGCGAGCACCGGAAAATGTAATCGATTACATTATTTCACCGGCATGCCCCCGCTTCAATTGAGGGCTTACCCTAAAGGGAGCCGGCTTTACAAGAAACAGAACATGTAGCTTAATTACATACATATGCAATGTCCGCTGCGGATGCGACCGTCGCGGCATCATTCAAAAGGATGCGTTCATGGCCACTACCCCCCCCTTTGACATCGTGTTCTTCGGAGGCACCGGCGACCTGGCATTGCGCAAGCTCATTCCTTCTCTCTATCAGGCCCACAAGGCGGGCGCGCTGAACCGGGACGGCCGCATTTTCGCGCTGGGCCGCAAAGCCATAGGCCTGGAGGGATACATGGAACTCCTGGAACAGCGCGTCAAGCCGCGGCTGGGGCTGGACTTCGACGACGCCTCGTGGGCGAGCTTCAGGGATCGCCTGCGCTTCCATACCCTGGACGCCGGACGCGAGGCCGACTATGCGGGCTTGGCGGATGCCCTGGGCATCGCGCCGGAGCGGGTAACTGTTTGTTATTTGGCTACAGCGCCGCATCTGTTCATCACCATCTGCCAGAATCTGGCGCAGGCCGGGCTGAACCATTCGAATGTCCGCGTGGTGCTGGAGAAACCCCTGGGCCACGACCTGGAATCGTCCAACGCGATCAATGCCGCCGTGGGCCGGCACTTCGCCGAGAACCAGATCTACCGCATCGACCATTACCTGGGCAAGGAATCGGTGCAGAACCTGATGGCCATACGTTTCGGCAATATGCTGTTCGAACCGCTATGGCGCCGCGAATGGATAGACAACATACAGATCACCATCGCCGAAGAGCTGGGCGTGGAAGAGCGCGGCGAGTTCTACGACCGCACCGGCGCGCTGCGCGACATGCTGCAAAGCCACCTGCTGCAACTGTTGTGCATCGTCGCCATGGAGCCGCCCGCCAGCCTGTCGGAAGACGCCGTGCGCGACGAAAAGCTGAAAGTCCTGAAAGCGCTCAAGCCCTTCAGCAACGAAGACGTTCTGGCCAAGACCGTGCGCGGCCAGTACCGCAGCGGCGCCATCAACGGCATGCCGGTCGTCGGCTACCGCGAAGAACACAAAGTCGATCCGGACAGCAATACCGAAACCTTCGTCGCACTGCAGGCCGAGGTGGCCAATTGGCGCTGGGCCGGCGTGCCCTTCTTCCTGCGCACGGGCAAGCGCATGCAGGAACGCGTGGCCGAGATCGTGGTCAACTTCCGCAAGGTGCCCCATGCCGTGTTCCCCATGCCCATAGGCCTGCATTCGGCCAACCGCCTGGTGATACGCCTGCAACCCAAGGAAAGCGTGCGCCTGTATTTCATGGCCAAGGAGCCGGGCGACGCGATGAATCTGCAATCGACCTACCTGAACCTGGATTTCCACACCATGTTCAAGGCCCGCTGGGCCGACGCCTATGAACGCTTGCTGCTGGACGTCATCCGCGGCCGGCTGGCGCTGTTCATGCGCTGCGACGAACAAGCGCAGGCATGGAGCTGGGTGGAGCCCATACTGGAGTGCTGGAGCAGGCACGCCATCGCACCCAAGACGTATACCGCCGGAAGCTGGGGTCCGGCCGCATCCAGCGGGCTGCTGTCCCGCGCCGGCGTGGTCTGGCAGGAGGAAACATGAAATGGCATGAATTCAGTTCCAGCGAAGAGACCGTCCGGGCCATGGTGCGCGACATATCGGCCGTGCTCCGCCAGGAGATCGCCACCACCGGCCGCGCGGGACTGGCCGTTTCGGGCGGCCGCTCGCCCCTGCCTCTGTTCGAGGCGCTGAGCGCCGCGCCGCTGCCCTGGAAGGATGTGCGCATCACGCTGGTCGACGAGCGCCATGTCGCGCCGGATCATCCGGACAGCAACGAGTCGCTGGTCAGGACGCATCTGCTCAAGAACCAGGCAAGCGCCGCCCGCTTCACGGGACTGGCCGGGCCGGCACTGGACATGCGGGATGACGTCGCCCGAGCCAACCGGCAGGCGGACGAGATCACGCTGGCCCTGCTGGGCATGGGCGAGGACGGCCATACGGCCTCCTGGTTTCCGGGTGCGCCGCAACTGGGCCGCGCCCTGGATCCCGCCCTCGCGGATCGCTACATCCACGTCACGCCGCCCAGCGCGCCCCACGAACGCATCAGCATGACGCTCGCCGCCCTTCTGACCGCGCGGCGCATCATGCTTGCCGTGGCGGGGCCGACGAAGCGCGCCGTCTTCGAGCAGGCCAGCCGGCACGCCACGCCCGACATGCCTGTAAGCTATGTCATCGCCCAAACAGGAGTCCCCTTCGATGTCTACTGGCACGCCTGAACACCAGCGCCACCTGATCGCCGACATCGGCGGCACCCACGCCCGCTTCGCGCTTTGCACCTCGGCGGCCGACATACAAAAAGTCGACATGCTGAACAGCGCCGACTTTCCCACCCTGCCGGACGCCATCCACCACTATCTGGACAGCCATGGCAAGCCCACGGTCAGGCATGCCGTCATCGGCATCGCCAACCCGGTACTCGGCGACCACATCCGCATGACCAACTTCCCGTGGGAATTCTCCATAGAAGAGACGCGCCGCAGCCTGGGACTGGATACCTTGCATGTGATCAATGACTTCACGGCGCTGGCGCTGGCCCTGCCCCACCTGCCGAAAGAGGAACTGACCCGCGTGGGCGGCGACGACGGCGTACCGGGATGCCCCATGGGGGTGCTGGGCCCCGGAACCGGCCTGGGCGTGTCCGCGCTGGTTCCCGCCCCCACCGGCAAATGGATCCCCCTTGCCGCCGAGGGCGGGCATGTCAGCTTCGCGCCCGCCGACGACAGGGAACGGATGCTGTGGCAGGCCGCAAGGCGCGAGTTCGGCCATGTTTCCAACGAAAGACTGCTTTCCGGCTCCGGCCTGCAATTCATTCACCGCACGCTGTGCGCAAGCCGCGGCCTGGCCGCTCCCGAGCATACGCCCGCCGACATCAGCCGGCGGGCGCTGAAGGAGGGCGACGCAAGCTGCCTGGAAGCGCTGGACATCTTTTGCGCCATCCTGGGCACGGCCGCCGGCGACCTGGCCCTTACGCTGGGCGCGCGCAGCGGCATCTACATAGGCGGAGGCATCGTTCCCAAGCTGGGCGATTACTTTCCCGGTTCTCCATTTCGCGCGCGCTTTGAAGACAAGGGCCGTTTTTCGGCCTATCTTGCCGCCATTCCCGTTTTCGTGATCAACAGCGCCTACCCCGCCCTGCTGGGCGCCGCGGCGCATCTGGACACCTATCCGAATGAATGAATCCATGCTGGCGCTCATCGAAAAGCGGCTTACCGGACTGAGCGCCGCGGAACGCAAGGTAGGCCAGCTTATCCTTGCCCAGCCTCAGGACGTGGCGAAGTCGGCCCTGGGCGACGTGGCCCGCCAGGCGCAGGTCAGCGAGCCCACCGTCATCCGTTTTTGCCGATCCATGGGCTACAAGGGCTGGCCCGACTTCAAGATCAAGCTGGCCGCCAGCCTGATGGTCGGCGTACCCTATGTACACTCGTCCCTGAACGCCCGGGACGGCACCGCCGTCCTGGCGGCCAAGGTGCTGGACAACGCGGTCTCGGCCTTGCTGCGCATACGCAACGACGTCAGCGCCGACCATATCGACCGGGCCATCGATTTGCTGATAGGGGCGCGCCGCATCGAATTCTACGGCGTGGGAAACTCGGGCATCGTGGCCGCGGACGCGCAGCACAAGTTCTTCCGCTTCGACCTGGCAACCGTTGCGTACTCGGACAGCCACGTGCAGCTGATGGCCGCATCGCTGCTGGGCTCCAAGGACGTGCTGGTGGCCATCTCGCACTCCGGACGGTCGCGCGAATTGCTCGATGCCGTAAAGCTGGCGCGCAAGAACGGCTGCCCCATCGTGGCCATCACGGCCAGCCACACGCCTCTTGCCGACCTGGCCACCGTCCTGCTGCGCGCCGACACCCAGGAGGACACCGAAATCTACAGCCCCATGATTTCAAGGCTTGCGCATCTGGCGCTGATCGACGTGCTGGCGCTGGGCGTGGCGCTGCGGCGCGGACAAGAAGTCAGCCGCGTGCTGGAAAAAACCAAGCGCAGCCTGGCCGACCGGCGCGAAACCTAGGCCGCGCCCGGCGGCCTACATGCAGGCCGTCATGCCCCCGTCAACGACCAGGGTCTGCCCGGTTACGAAGCCGGACTCGCGCGATGCCAGGAAGACCAGGGCCGCCGCGATGTCTTCGGGCTCGCCCCATTTTTTCTGAGGCACCCTGTCGTGCAGCCAGGCGGTGAAGTCGGCGTCATTCCACAGATTGCGGGTAAGCTCGGTCTTGATATAGCCCGGAGCAATCGCATTGACGGTAATGCCGTCGCCGGCCAGTTCGGCCGCCCACTGCCTGACCAGGCCATGCAGGGCCGATTTGGCGGCGGTATAGGCCGTGATGCCCTTCCTGCCGGCCAGTGCCGTAATCGATCCCGTGAAGATAATGCGCCCATAGCCCTGCCTGGCCATGCCCGCCGCAATATGCCGGCCCAGCGCCCATTGCGAGGTCAAGTTGGCAAACAGCACCCGCTCGAAATCGGCCAGCGGAAAGCTCAGCAACGGTTCGCGATGCTGAATGCCGGCATTGGAGAAGAAGATGTCGATCCGGCCCAGCCGGTCCAGGACTTCGTCCACGGCCCGGCTCGCTTGGCCGACGTCGGCGATATCGAAGGGCAGCGCATGCGCCTCCACGCCTTGGCCGCATAGGGTTTTCGCCGCCTGCTCGAGCGTGGCGGCGTCCCGGCCGTTAAGGATGACCGTGGCGCCCTTTCGCCCCAGTGCCTGCGCCGCCGCATAGCCTATTCCGCGCGAGGAACCGGTAATCAGCGCCACCCGGCCCGAAAAATCGAACATGTCCGCCTCCGTTGGATCAGAACGCCACCTTGTCGGCCCCCTTCAGGTGCAGGATGGCCCGCGCCTCGTCGGGCGTGGCCACCTCCAGATTGAGCGCCTCCAGGATAACGCGCATGCGGCTCACCTGCTCGGCATTGGACGAAGCCAGCTGGCCCGGCCCGATCCACAATGAATCTTCCAGGCCGACGCGCACATTGGAACCCATGGCCGCGCCCATGGTGGCCAATGGTATCTGGTTGCGGCCCGCGCCCAGTATGGACCATTGGTAATCCTGGCCGAACAGCCGGTCGGCGGTGCGCCGCATGTGCATCAGGTCTTCGGGATCGGGGCCGATGCCGCCCAGGATGCCGAACACCGACTGGATGAAGGGCGGGCTTTGCACCAGGCCGCGATCCATGAAATGCGCCAGGTTGTACAAATGGCTGATGTCGTAGCATTCGAATTCGAAACGCGTGCCGTTCTCCGCCCCCTGGCGCAGTATGGTCTCGATATCCTTGTAGGTGTTCTTGAAGATCAGGTCTCGGCTGTTCTCCAGATGCTCCCTTTCCCAATCGTGCTCGAAGGTCTTGAAGCGCTGCAACATGGGGAACAAGCCGAAATTCATCGAACCCATGTTCAGCGACGCCACTTCGGGCTTGAAGGTCATGGCCGGACGCATGCGTTCCTGGACCGTCATGTGCGGGCTGCCGCCCGTGGTGATGTTGACCACGGCTGGGGTGGCGGCCTTTATCCTTTCAAGAAAGGGCCTGAAGAAATCGGGGTCCTGGGTGGGCCTGCCGTCTTTGGGATCGCGCGCATGCAGATGCAATATGGCGGCGCCCGCCTGGGCCGCCGCAATCGCCGCATCGGCGATTTCGTCCGCCGTCACCGGCAAATGGGGCGACATGCTGGGCGTGTGTATGGCGCCGGTCACCGCGCAGGTGATAATGACTTTCTTCTTGCTGGCCATGGCTTTCCTTCAGTTGGCAGTGGGTTGATCCGGGTCGGCGGCATCCGCCTGATGCTTGTGCCGGAGCAGGGCCATCAGCCGCTCGTCGCGCCACAGGCGGCGCTCCAGCAGTCGCGCTTTGGGCAGCAGGCCGCGCCGCTCCCGCTCTATCGCTTCGACCAGGTTTTCGGACCAGGGTCCGGTGCCGGTCTGCTCCATGGCAATGGACTGGAACATGCCGCCGTAGCGTGCGCAGTAATCCTGCACCCCATCGGGGGCATTCAAATCGATGGTCTCGAAGGGCCCCATGAAGGACCATCGCAAACCCAGGCCGTCCTTGACGGTCACGTCCAGATCCTCGGCGCTGACGGCGCCGCTTTCCACCAGGCGGAAGGCCTCGCGCAGCAGCGCGCCCTGCAGGCGGTTGAGCACGAATCCTTCCAATTCCTTGTGGACGATCACGGGCTTCTGCCGCACATCCAGCATGATCTTTCTGGCCCGCTCGATGACGTCCCGGTCCGTCCAGGGCGCACCGCACAATTCCACCACCGGGATCAGGTAGGGTGGATTGACCGGATGCGAAACCAGGCAACGCTGCCGGCCGGGCAGCGCTTCGGTGAAAGCGGAGGCCGGGATGCTGGATGTGGAGCTTGCCAATATGGCATCGGGCGCCGCCAATCCGTCCATCCTGGCGAATATTTCCTTCTTGATATCGAGGCGCTCGGGAAGGTTCTCCTGAACATACACCGCGCCGTCCAGGGCCTGCTCCAGTTGGTCCGATACCTGGATGCGCGACAGCGCAGCTTCCGCGTCGTTCAATAGTTTCTGATTTTCCAGTTCGCGCACCTGGCGGGCGATCAGTTCATGCGCGCGCGCCAAAGCCTGCGAGTCGCCATCCCATACCGCGACCTGGCAGCCCCCCCGCGCAAAGACGATGGCCCATGCCTGGCCTATCAGGCCCGCGCCTACGATTGCAATTTTCATCTTCCTTCCTGTTGTTTCGCTAAATCAGAGACTGTGTGTGGCCGTCCACGACCAGGGCCTGGCCGCTGACGCTGCCGGCTGCCGGACTGGCTGTAAACAAGGCCATGTTGGCGATATCGCGGGCGGTCACCATGCGTCCCAGCGATGCCTGTTGCTCGTAGGCACGCGCAAGGTCGTCGACCGGCTTGCCCATGGCCTGTGCCTTGGCGGCAATGACGGCCCGTATGCGCGGACCTTCCACCGCCCCCGGCAGAATCGCATTGACCCGCACCCCGAAGGGGCCCAGCTCGATGGCCAGCGTCTTGGTAAAGCCCACCACCGCCCATTTGGATGCCGCGTACGCCGAGCGGCCGGCAAAACCCAGATGGCCCGCCGCCGACGACATGTTGATCATGACTCCGGCGTCCGACTCCTTGAGCAGCGGAACAGCCTGTCTGGCGCACAGGAACTGGCCGGTGATATTGACGGCCAGGGTCTTGTCCCAGTCGGCGCGGCTAAGGGTTTCGACATAGCCGGTGGGACCGGCGATGCCCGCATTGTTGATCAGCACGTCCAGCCCGCCCAGGGCCGACCGAACCTGGCCGAACAGTTCCGCCACGCCGGCCTCGTCGGATACGTCGGCCAGCGCCGCATGGGCCTGGGGAAGTTCGGCCCTGGCCGCGGCCAGCGCCTGCGCATCGACATCGCAAATGAATACATCGCAACCCGCCGTGGTGAACACCCTGGCCATCTCCAGCCCCAGGCCGCTGGCGCCCGCGGTGATCAGCACCTTCCTATCCGTCATGCTTACGTCTTCGAACATAGCCGTCCCTTTTTCATATCCACAATTTTTCTTTACGGAAATCCAGGTCCACCAACAACTCGCGAGCGCTCCCCCTATGGGCCACCTTGCCCCTGTCCAGCACCAGGGCGGTATCGGAAAGCGCCAGCGCCAGATCCAGATTGTGGTCGACGATCAGTATAGTCAGCCGCGTCTTCAGGGCCAGGATGGCATTGAAGACCTCCTCGGTCATGGCCGGCGACAGGCCTTCGAAGGGTTCGTCCAGCAACAGGACCTCCACATGCCCGACCAGGGCTCTGGCGATGGCCACCATCTGCTGCTCTCCGCCCGACAGCAGCGATGCATCCACGTTGTACCGCTCCTTCAGGCGCGGGAATACCTTGAAGATTTCCTCGTCCGTCCAGCCATTGGAGTCCTGGCCCGAACGCTTCAGGCGGCCCAGCATGAGATTGTCCTTGACCGAGAGGCCTGTAAACAGCCGGCGGCCCTGTGGAACGAAGGCAATGCCCAGGCGCGCCATGGCCTCGGGCACGGGGGAGGCAATCTCCCGTCCCGCTATCCGGATGGATCCCGAACCTATTCTGGCCAGGCCCAGCATGCTCTTCAGCAGGGTCGACTTGCCCGCGCCATTCCTGCCGAGGACAGCCACGACTTCCCCCTTGCGGGCTTCAAAGGAGATATCCGACAAGATATGGCTCTTTCCATAGAAGGCGTCCAGCCCGTCCACGCGCAAAGCCAGCTCGGGGGCAAGCTCGGCGTCCTGCACCCGGGCGGCCAGCGCCTCGCTCCCCGAGCCGATATAGATCTCGCGCACTTGCGGATCGTCGCGCACCATGGCGGCATCGCCTTCGAGGAGCACGCCACCCTGATTCATGACCGTGATCTTGTCGGCCATGGAAAAAACGCGGTCGACGTCATGCTCGACCAGCAAGATGCCGATGCGGTCGCCCAGCTTGCGGATCAGCGTGCCGATGCGATCGCGCTCGGCGGCCGCGAGGCCGGCCAGGGGCTCGTCCAGCAACAGAATGCCTGGAGCGGACCCCAAGGCCAGACCCATATCGACCACGCGCTGTCCGCCATAGGACAGGTCTTCGGCCAGGGCATCTTCCATGCCCTGCACGCCCAGGTACTTCACCAGTTCATCGGTCTGGGATTGAGTGTCGCCCAGCGCAGCCAGCCTCCTGAGCAAGGAAAAACGCCGAGGGTCGCGGCTGAGCACCGACAAGCAGAGGTTCTCGCGCACGGTCAGGCCCTTGAACAGATTGGTGATCTGGAAGGACCGGGCCAGGCCGCTGGCGCATATCTGCTCGGGGGCCAACCTATCCAGGCTGGCCTGCCCAAGCCGCAGGCTGCCCCGGTCGGCGGAGAACAGCCCCGATATGAGATTGAACAGCGAGGTTTTTCCGGCGCCGTTCGGACCGATCAGCGCATGGACGCCTTTACCCGCCACCTCCAGGTCGACTCCGTCGACCGCCTGGATGCCGCCGAAACTCTTGCTGATCCCCTGGCAGCGCAGGGTCCGTTCGCCCGCCGCCGCAAGAAACGATGGGAAGAAGCCGGGATCGGCCGGGGCCACGCGATTGCCCATGGCGGCCGATGTGGCCTTTTCGGGCACGGCCAGCCGCCACAGGCGGTTTCCCAGGCCCGCCAGGCCGGAGGGCGTCACCAGGATGAAGAAAATGAAGACCAGGCCGAAGTAAAGCAGCCAGTCGGCGGTGTACATCGACAGGTATTCGCGGAACAGTATGTAGAACACCGCTCCGAATATAGGCCCGGAGAAGCTGCGCATGCCGCCGATCAGGACGATGGCCAGCAACTCGCCCGAGAATGCCAGCGACATGCTTTCCGCGGATGCGATGCGGTGGCTCAACACCGCAAGCGCCCCCGCAAGGCCGGTAATGGCGGCCGACAGGACGAAGGCCAGCAGCTTGTACGAATCCACGTCGAAGCCGATGAAGCGCGTGCGCAACTCGTTCTCGCGGATGGCGATCAGCACCTGGCCAAAAGGCGATTGCGTCAGGCGGAGCAGGAAGGCGGTGACCAGGAAAGCGATCACGGCCACAAAAATGTAGAAGTTCAGGGAATCGTCCAGGTTCAGGCCCAGCACCGCATAGCGCTCTATCCCTCCCAGGCCGTTTTCGCCGCCGGTCAGCGCCGTCCAGCGATAGGCCACCGCAAAGCACAGCGCGGCGAAAGCCAGGGTCAGCAACGAGAAATAGACGCCTCTGCGCCGCAGTATCAGCAGGCCGACGAGCAGCGCCACCACGGCCACCAGCGCCAGCGCGGCCAGCAGCGGGATCAGCGACGAGTCCGCAAAGTAGCGCTGCTGCAGGATGCCCACGGCATAGCCGCCTATGCCGAACCAGGCGCCGTGGCCGAATGAAACCAGCCCGGTATAGCCCAGCAGAATATTCAGCGCCAGCCCCGCCATCGCCAGCACAATGCATTCCACCGCCGTGCTGTAGGTCAGCCCGCCCAGCTCGAGGGCGGCCGGCAGCAGGATCAAGCCCAGTGCGATCCAGCCGAGTTTCTTCAGTTCGTCCATTGCCATACGCCCTTACTCCAGCCTTTCGAACTTTTCACCCAGCAAGCCGCGTGGGCGCAGCACCAGGATGAGCAGCATAAGTAGATAGAGCGAAGCCTCGGATGCCGGCGGGTAGAAATAGGAAGTCAGGCCGCGTATGACGCCCACCAGCATGGCGGCCACGACCACGCCCCAGAAGCTTCCCAGCCCGCCTATGACCACCACCACGAAGGCCGCCGTCAGTATTTCCTGCCCCATGGCCGGCTGCACGCCGGTGATCGGCGCGAGCAGTACGCCGGACAGGCCAGCCAGCCCTATGCCCAGTCCGCATACCGCTGTCATCACCGGATTGAGCGAGATGCCCATGGCCCTGACCATGTCGGGGTCGTTGATGCCGGCTTTCACGATCTTGCCGAAGGCCGTCCGGTTGAGCAGCAGCCAGGTGCCCGCCACGGCCGCGATCGCCACGAACAGCATGCCTATGCGATAGACGGGATAGAAGAAGTCGCCCACGATCACCTGGCCGTGGGCGAACTCGGGAATCGAGAACGACAAGGGAGAAGCGCCGAATATCATGCGCAACGCCTGTTCGATGACCATCGAGAGGGCGAACGTGAACAACAGGCTAAGCGTGGGATCCGCCCTGTAGAAACGGCGAAAGAAAAAACGCTCCACGAGCATGCCCAGCACGCCGACCGCGACGGGCGAGACCACGAAGGCCAGTCCATAGCCCAGGCTGTCGCTCAGGAAAACGATGAGGTAGGCGCCTATGGCGTAGAAGGCGCCGTGCGCCAGATTGACAATGCCGCCCAGGCTGAAAATGATGGACAGGCCAAGGGCGATCAAGAGATAGTAAAACCCAAGCAGCAGGCCGTTGGCCACCTGCTGAACGATGAAAATCAGTTCCGTCGGCAAAACACAGTCCCCGGCATAGGCCAGACGCGGGATGGCTCCCGCGCCTGGAAATCAATCGACTCAGGCGAATTTGCACATATTCTCTTCCTGGGTGGGCGCAAGCACCTCCAGGCTTTGGTCCGCCGCGGGAACCGGCTTGCTGGTCACCATGAAGTCGTCCTTTCCGGCATTCTTGTCCTCGCTGGGCTGGACGGTATACATTTCATAGACCATTTGATGATCCCAGGGGCGGAAATAGCCCGGCCGGCCACGAAGCACATCGAAGCTGTTGTCGCCCTCCAGGAAGGCGATGATTTTGTCGACCTCGACCGACTTGGTCCTGGCCATGGCTTCGGCCAGTATCTTGATGGCCAGGTAGTCGTTCACCGCCTGATTTTCCGGCAACTTCTTCCAGCGCTTCTGGAAGCGGGCCACGAATTCCTTGGCCGACGGGGCCTGCACCTGGTGCGTCCAGATTATGGGCCACACCCCGCTGAATCCATTCTTGCCCGCGCCCCAGATGCTGGTCATGTTCATGTCGGCGCCGGCGAACGGAATATCGATGTTGAACTCGTTGTACTGCTTGGTGAAGTTGGTGGTCTGATTGCCGGCCAGATTGCTCATGACCAGATCCGGCTTCTGCTGCCTGATCTTCAGCAGGGACGCGCTGAACTCGGTCGCATCGGTGGGCAGCATGTCGTTGGACACAAAGACCGCGCCGTTCTCGTCCATGAATTTCTTGGTTTGCTTGAACAAGTCGTGTCCGAATGCATAGTCGGCGGTAAAGGCCATCCAGCGTTTGCCCTTGACCATGCCATCCCGCAGCAGGGCCTGGCCGATGGTGCGCACATACATGGTGTTGCATGCTTCAAGGTGGAACATGTACCGGCTGCAGTTCTTGCCGCGCAGTTCATCGGAATTGCAGCCCGTCTGCAGGAAAAGCGTCTTGGCGCGCGCGGCCACCTGCGCAATGGCCAGGCCCGAGGCGGAACTGATTTCGCCCACCAGCGCATCGACCTTATCGCGCTCGACCATGCGCTGCGCCTTGGTCGAAGCGGTTTGCGGGTTCACACTGTCTTCCGTGAGCAGCTCGAACTTGCGTCCGAGCACCCCGCCCGCCGCATTGACTTCCTCGACCGCCATCGTTGCGCCCAGTACGGCATATTCCCCCATCGGCCCCAGAAAACCGGTGCGCGGCGTCAAATGGCCGATGCGGATGGGGCCGCCGTCCTGGGCGCGCGCGAACCCCGGCACGGCCAGCCCGGCCGCAAAAGCGGCGGATCCTTGCAGCAGCAGCCGGCGCCTGGGGGATGATGCTGAGCTCTTTTCGTCAGTCATGCTTGTCTCCTGTCGTTCTACACTGTGGGATCATTAATCGTTATACTAGCCAACTGTGATCACAGATCACACCTAGCAATTACCCTAGTCGCCGATACATGTCTAGCCTTCTTAGTCCCGCGCCCCGTCGCGAAACACTGGGCGCAAACGTTTTGTTTCAAATCAAGGAGCTTTTGCTTACCGGGCAATTGCTGCCCGGCGAACAATTGTCCCTGCGTTCCACAGCGGAAGCGCTGGGGGTCAGCGTCATGCCCGTACGCGAAGCGGTCTATCAACTGGTTGCCGACCAAGCGCTGGAGGTCGCCCCCAACCGATCGGTGCGCGTACCGCTGATGAGCGCCGGGCAATTCCAGGAAATCACCCAGATCAGGCTGCAGATAGAAGGCTACGCCGTGGAGCAGGCGGCGCAGCACTCGCCGCCCGAACTGATCGCCGCGCTGCGGCGCCTGAACGACCAGCTTTCCCTCGCCATGGAGGCCGCGGGCGAGAACAAGGCGGCCGTCGTGCTGCTCAACAAGGAATTGCATTTTCTTGTTTACGCCGCCGCCGGCATGCCGATGCTGGTCAAGATGATTGAAAGCCTGTGGCTTAAAATAGGGCCGGTGCTGAATTACGACCTGAGGGCGGGATCCGAGCGGACCCGGAAGAAGATCGCGGTGGAACACCACGCCCGCATGATCGCCGCGCTGGAACGGGGGGATGCGCGGCTTGCGCGGGAAGCCTTGCATAGCGATATAGAAAGCGCGTTCAAGCACATTCTGGCCAAACAATTTTCTTCATGAGAGACGCAATGGACGCCCCAGCCTCCACAGCCGCATCATCCCTGAGCGGCTTCATCCGCCGCCTTCCCAAGGCGGAATTGCATCTGCATATCGAGGGCACGCTGGAGCCTGAACTTATTTTCAGCCTGGCCCGGCGCAACGGCATCGCCCTGCCCTACGCCTCCGTCGACGACTTGCGCCGCGCCTACCAGTTCACGGATCTGCAATCCTTCCTTGACCTGTACTATGCGGGCGCCGGCGTGCTCATCCAGGAAAGCGACTTCTACGACATGACCATGGCCTATCTGCGCCGCGCGCACCATGACGGCGTGGCGCATGCCGAGCTGATGTTCGATCCCCAGACGCACACCGAACGCGGCATCGCCATGGAAACCGTGTTCGCCGGCATTGCGCGCGCCTTGCGCGATGCACGCCGCCAGCTGGGAATGAGCGGCTTCATGCTGCTGAGCTTCCTGCGCCACCTGAGTGAGGGCGACGCGCAGGCCACGCTGGACGCCGCCCTGCCGCTGCGCGACCAATACCGGGACGTGTGGGTAGGCATAGGCCTGGACTCAGCCGAACGCGGCAATCCGCCCGCAAAGTTCGCCCGCGTCTATGCGCGCTGCAAGCAACTGGGCTTTCGGCTGACGGCGCATGCGGGCGAGGAAGGCCCGGCCGCCTATGTGCGCGACGCCCTGGACATATTGGGTGTTGAACGCATAGACCACGGGGTGCGCAGCGAAGAAGACCCCGTGCTGATGCAACGCCTGAACGCCGACCGCATTCCGTTGACGGTGTGCCCGCTGTCCAACCTGAAGCTGTGCGTGGTGCCGGACCTGCGCCAACACAATCTGGGCCGGCTGCTGCGGCAGGGCCTGATGGTGACCGTCAATTCCGACGATCCCGCCTACTTCGGCGGCTATATCGCCGACAACTACATTGCCTGCGCACAGGCCCTGGACCTGGACCGCGAAGAAATCGCCACCCTGGCCCGCAACAGCATCCAGGCGTCTTTCCTGCCGCAGGAACAGAAAACCGCATTGGCTGCACGGCTGGACGATGTGTTGGCACAAGCCTGAGCGACCCGGCCAGCCCGGCGCCTGGAAGCCGGGCAATAATCTATGGTCAGCCCGATTTTTGCAAGATAGATCGGTGTGGCGTAAAGTTGGCTTGCTTAAATCTATCCGGAGTCATGGTGGGAATCGATATTCCCGCTCCTTGATGAGAGCCGCGC
>Ga0182739_1000577_pt1 | contig 45060 bp, 36 predicted proteins | sample eDN5th30CBELigBY_FD_128873 | JGI IMG/M metagenome (GOLD analysis project Ga0182739, IMG submission 128873) | Enriched backyard soil microbial communities from Emeryville, California, USA - eDNA 5th pass 30_C BE-Lig BY (version 2) (version 2) | ecosystem: Environmental > Terrestrial > Soil >... | reverse complement strand
TGATTATCTGAATTTTTTATTAATAGTTTGGAGGAAAGAAACATGACTCAATATGTAAAGGTTGGCAGTTTACAAGTAGCAAATGAATTGTATAATTTTGTGAATCAGGAAGCTTTACCAGAAAGTGGTTTAACAACGGAACAATTTTGGGCAGGTTTCGAAAAAATTATTACAGATTTAACACCTGAAAACAAAGAGCTATTAGCTATCCGCGACGAGCTTCAAAATAAAATTAATGCTTGGCATTTAGAACATAAAGAGTTTAATAGTGAAGAATACAAAGCATTTTTACAAAGCATTGGTTATTTAGAAGAGGAAGTAGCCGATTTTCAAATCGGTTCAGAAAATGTAGACGACGAGATCGCGATTCAAGGCGGACCTCAATTAGTTGTACCTGTTAATAATGGTCGCTATGCGATTAATGCAGCAAATGCTCGCTGGGGAAGCTTATATGACGCACTTTATGGAACAGATGCTATTAGTGAAGAGGATGGGGCCGAGGTTACACCTCGTTATAACCCAGTTCGTGGTCAAAAGGTTATTGACTTTGCACGCAATTTCCTAGATCAAGCTGCTCCGTTACAAAATGGCTCTCATAAAGAGGCAGCACAATACAAAATTGAGGCAGGACAACTAATTGTTACATTAAACAATGGTCAAACAACTACTTTGGCCGAAAGTGAAAAATTAATCGGTTACCAAGGAAATGAAACAGAGCCGTCAGCTGTGTTACTAAAAAATAATAGAATGCATTTTGAAATCCAAATCGACCGCAATCATCCAATCGGTAAAGATGATGCAGCTGGTGTAAAAGATATTTTACTAGAAGCTGCAACAACAACAATTATGGACTGTGAAGACTCCGTTGCTGCTGTTGATGCGGAAGATAAAACGCTAGTATACCGCAATTGGTTAGGATTAATGAAAGGTGATTTGTCAGCGACTTTCGCTAAGGGAAATAAAGAAATGACAAGAACGATGAATCCTGATCGTACGTACACATCGGTAAATGGAGGAGAAATTTCGTTAAATGGTCGCTCTCTATTATTTGTTCGTAATGTAGGGCATTTAATGACGAATTCAGCCATTTTAGATGCGGATGGAAATGAAGTGTATGAAGGGATTATGGATGGCGTAATTACAAGTTTAATTGCGAAGCATACGCTTTTAGGAAATGGAAAATATAGCAATACAGCGAAGGGCTCTATTTATATCGTTAAGCCGAAAATGCATGGCTCTCGAGAAGCAGCATTTGCAAATACGTTATTTAACCGAATTGAAGATATGCTTGGGTTAGAACGCCACACATTAAAAATTGGGGTTATGGATGAAGAGCGCCGTACATCATTGAACTTGAAAAACAGTATTTATGCGGTAAAAGATCGCATTGCCTTCATTAATACAGGATTCCTAGATCGTACAGGTGATGAAATGCACACATCTATGGAAGCGGGCGTCATGATTCGCAAAAATGATATGAAAGCAACAACATGGCTGCAAAGCTATGAAAAATCAAATGTAAACATCGGTTTAAATGCTGGTTTACAAGGTCGTGCTCAAATTGGAAAAGGAATGTGGGCAATGCCAGATTTAATGGCTGAAATGATTAAGCAAAAAATTGGCCATTTAAAAGCTGGGGCCAATACGGCTTGGGTTCCATCGCCAACAGGAGCGACATTACATGCGCTTCATTATCATCAAGTAGATGTAACAGAAGTTCAAAATGAATTAAAGAATCAAACAAGTGATTTAAAAGATGATATTTTAACGCTTCCATTAGCAGAAAATCCACAATGGAGCCCTGAAGAAATTCAAGCGGAATTAGATAACAATGCACAAGGTATTCTTGGCTATGTAGTACGTTGGGTAGAACAAGGTGTAGGTTGTTCAAAAGTGCCGGATATCAACAATATTGGTTTAATGGAAGATCGTGCTACACTTCGAATTTCTAGTCAACACGTGGCAAACTGGCTTCACCATGGCATTGTAACAAAAGAACAAGTAGAAGAAACTTTACAACGTATGGCAAAGCTTGTTGACGAACAAAATGCGGGAGATTCGGCATATCGTCCAATGAGTCCTGATTATGAAAATTCAGTAGCTTTCCAAGCAGCAAGTGATTTAATTTTCTTAGGCTATGATCAACCAAATGGATATACAGAGCCAATTTTACATCGTCGTCGTTTAGAAGCAAAAGCTAAATTTGCAGTAAAACAATCCTAATACACTAGGAACGGCTGAGTTGAAAGCTTGTTACATACAAACTTTTGACTCAGCTATTTTCAGTAGATTTACAGTTTTAGAGGAATCCTTTATCATAATAAAATACAGCAGTGGAGGTGAACAAAATATATGAATAGAGACAATATGGTCAAATCTGTAAGCAGAGCCCTGGACATTATTGCTATACTAGGTACAAAGCAGCAAGGTCTAGGCGTGACTGAAATTGCTAATCAAATGGACATTAATAAAAGTTCCGTTTATCGAATTTTATCTACCCTTGTTCAATACGGGTATGTTGAACAAAATCAAGAAACAGATCGCTATAAATTAGGCTATAAATTTTTAGAAATAAGCTCTAAATTATTAGAGTCTATTGATTTACGTACAGAAGCTAGACCTTTTTTAAAAGAGCTTGAAGAAGAAACAACGGAGGTCATTCACTTAGTTGTGTATGATCAAGGTGAAGTTGTATATATTGAGAAGTTAGAAGGTAACCAGTTATTACGAATGCATTCTAAAGTAGGAAAACGAGCACCGATGCATTGTACATCGGTTGGTAAAGCAATATTAGCTCATCTGCCAATACAAGTTGTTTTAAATATTTTGGATCAAAAAGGTATGCCGGTACATACGGATAAAACGATTACGAATCAAGAAGAGTTTTTACAAGAATTAAGCAAGGTGAGAGAGGTAGGATTTGCTCTTGATTTAGAAGAAAATGAATCAGGGATTACTTGTATCGCTGTGCCTATTTTTGACCATTTAGGGAATATTATTGCTGCTATAAGTATTTCAGGACCAACAATTAGAATGACGGATGAACGATTAGAGCAATTGAGCCAGCGAATGATTCAAATAGGCAAGCAAATATCAGCGCGTCTTGGTTATGAAAATAAAATAAATTGACTTTAAGAGACGAACTCGCTTCGTTTCTTTTTTTGAGCTCCCAAAAACCCTTTTATTTAAAATTATGTTAAAATATAGATAATCAACCGAATGGGGGGCTTTTTTTGGTAGAGCAGAGATATAGATGGAAAAATAAGCAGTTACGCAAACAGATTGAAATAGTAGATGGAAAACGGGCTCCTAGTATTCTTTTAAAAAATGCAACTTATTTAAATCATCCACTGAAAAGATGGGTGGAGGCAAACATTTGGATTTACGGTGATCGAATCATTTATGTAGGAGATAAGCTTCCAGATGTGACAGAGGGCTGTGAAATTATAGATTGCACAGATTATTTTTTAGTTCCCGGTTATATTGAGCCCCATTCGCATCCATTTCAATTATATAATCCCCAAACGTATGCAAGATATTCAGCGTATGGTGGAACGACAACATTGGTTAATGATAATCTTCAATTCTTTTTACATCTTGAGCAGAAGAAAGCGTTTACTTTATTAGAAGAACTGAAAAATATCCCAGCTAGTATGTATTGGTGGTGCCGTTTTGATGCTCAAACGGAACTTAGAAATGAAGAAACAATCTTTACGCATGATCAAGTAACAGCTTGGCTTGAACACGATGCTGTAGTCCAAGGCGGTGAACTGACAGCATGGCCTAGACTGTTAGCCGGTCATGAAGACATGCTAAATTGGGTCCAAGAAGCAAAACGAATGAGAAAGAAAATTGAAGGCCACTTTCCAGGTGCATCAGAAAAAACGTTAGCTAAACTTATGTTACTAGGAGCGGATTGTGATCATGAAGCTATGACAGGTCAGGAAGTTCTTTCTCGTTTGATGCAAGGATATACCGTTTCCTTGAGAAATTCTTCTATTCGCCCTGATTTAGAAAATCTGCTGAAGGATATTCATGAACTAGGTATTCATCAATATGATAACTTTATTTTCACAACCGATGGATCGCACTCGTCCTTTTATGATGAAGGCTGTATTGATAAGATGATTAAAATAGCACTTGAGCAAAATGTTCCAATTATTGATGCCTACAATATGGCTACCATCAATGTGGCTCGATATTACAATTTAGATCATTTACATGGGAAAATTGCAACAGGCAGAATCGCTCATATTAATTTTCTTCAAAGTAAGACAAACCCTACACCTGTTTCTGTTTTGGCCAAAGGTCAATGGATTAAACGTGATGGAGTCGAGATAAAAGATTCTACTGTCATCCATTGGGCTGAGAATGGACTGGGCGCATTAGAGCTTAATTGGAACCTAACTAAATCTGATTTACAATTCACTACAACACTTGGCTTACAATTAGTTAATGATGTCATCACCAAACCATTTTCTGTTACATCAGAAGAGTTTGATGAAACTATTCCTTTTGAACGTGATGAATGCTTTTTCATGATGATTGATCGGAATGGGGAATGGAAAATCAATACGTTTGTGAAGGGTTTCGCAAATCAATTATGCGGATTTGCCAGTACGTATTCTGGAACAGGGGACATCATCCTAATTGGAAAGCGAAAAGAAGATATGTTGCTCGCCTTTCAGCGGATGAAAGAAATAGGCGGTGGAATTGTCATTGCTGAACACGGAAAAATCATTTTTGAAATCCCACTAGAGTTAAAGGGATATATGTCTACTAAGGAATTATCCGATTTAATAGAAGAAGAGAAGCAATTGAAGAAGTTGCTTCAAGAGCGTGGCTATCAATTTGGCGATCCAGCCTTCACATTATTATTTTTTTCGGCGACGCATCTTCCTTATATAAGAATTACACCGATAGGAATCTATGATGTGATGAAAAAGGAAGTATTACTTTCTCCAGTTACGCGGTAAATTTGTTCATGAAGGGCTGCTTAGGTAGCTCTTTTTTCGCACGAAGTGAGCTAACAATCTGTAAGATAACAGGATTGTCAGCTCACGTATTCATTGTAAGAGCCCCATTTCAGATTCAAATTTATTAAGTTTTTTGTAAAATTGTGACCGACTAATGCCTAATAGCTTAGCCGCGGCTGTTCGGTTTCCGCCTGTTTGCTTTAATGCCATTTCAATAGTCTCTTTTTCTGTCTTATTTATGTTAAATCTGAAAAACTCAGGGGTTAATTTTTCTGGTGGATGCATCTGTATAGTAGGTTTGAGTATATTTAGTGAGGATTGACTTTCACTCCATTTTTTACTTTTTATATATTCAGAGAAATGCTCTGCATCAAGTGTATTACTATTTACACAATTGATTGCCCGCTCAATGGCATTTTCAAGCTCTCTTACATTTCCTGGCCAGTTATGCGAGGAAAGTAGATGGAGTGCAGCCTTACTTATCGTAACTTCTCCTAGGCCCATCAGACGACTGATTTTTTTTGTAATGGAAGTAGCAAGTAAAGGGATGTCTTCTTTTCGTTCTCGAAGGGGAGGTATATTGATAACGATAACGTTTAGTCGATAATATAAATCCTCTCTAAATTCATGATTAGCTACCATTTGTTCTAAATTTTTATTGGTTGCAGCAATGATTCTAATATTCACTTTAATTGTTTCATTTCCTCCAACACGTTCGAATTCTCTTTCCTGAAGAACTCGAAGCAATTTTCCTTGCATAGCTAAGGGCATATCACCAATCTCATCTAAAAATAATGTACCATTATTAGCTATCTCGAATTTACCAGGTTTCCCGCCGCGCTTTGCACCTGTAAATGCACCATCTGTATAGCCGAAAAATTCAGATTCCCATAGCTCATTAGGTACGGCAGCACAGTTTACCTTCACGAACCTTCCAGAACGATTAGATGTAACATGAATACCGCGTGCAAATAGCTCTTTTCCTGTCCCGCTTTCTCCTAATAACAGCACATTTGAAAAGCTAGAGGCTGATTGCCGGGCCAATCGTTTCATACTTTCCATTTGTTTATTTTTTGTTAGGATGTTTTCTAAATTGCAAGGAGTACTACTACTGAGTGATCGTTCTTCGTGATAATAGGAAACTTCCTTCTCTAGATCATCTAGTTTGCTAACAGCGTGTTTCCATTTGTTTAAGTTTTGGTAGATAATTTTAGCCATTGCCCCAACGAGTTGTTCATTTTCATATATTTTACTTTTTATAACAAGGCATCGATGTTGTCCAATCACCATTGCTTCTAGTTTTTCCCCTTGAAAATCTATAGAAAGGACATCTTCTAGTTTTAATTCTGGAATAATATAAGATGAAGGTTGACCGAGTAGTTTGTTCTTTGGCTTTCGTAAAAATTTGCATGCTGTCTCGTTGATATTCTCAATTTTCCCTTTATGATCAATGACAATATATCCGTCATAAGTAGTATCTAAAACAGTTTGTAAAGTGCGCTTTAATTTTTTTGTCATTTCAAGTTTACTAGTTAATAATTCAGACTTAGAACGATAAGCTTTAATAATATTTGTCGTATCAAGAATACCGCTTACACAATTATCTTTGTTAATCACGATTGCATGGCCTATTTTATTATTCGTCAATAATTGGCGAACATCGTATAAAAAATCATTTTCTTTTACCGTAACAACTTGATGTTTTATAAAAGGGACTATGCTTTCATTCATAGATACATCTTGTAAAAGTGCTTTAAAAAGAGCGGAGTGAGTCATGATACCAATCAATTGATCGTGTGAATTCACGACAGGAATAAGTTTTACTTTATTATGCTGAAATAGTACTGCGGCGTCGCGTAATGTGCTCGTTAAAAACAATTTTGAAACATCTTGATTCATAAATTCCTTCACTGTCGGGTAAAAATAATGTTTTACAAACATGGAATCCTCCTTTGTTTATTGAATTTTAATCAGTAACTCTATTCGCTAAAATATAATATATCCCTTTTATTTTTTGTCAAATTTTTGAATAATTTCGTTTTTATATATGTAAAATCTTTTTGTATATGGAAAAATATTGACATATATAAAAAGCACATGCTAAAGTATTCTTACAGATGGGAAAAAAAGTAACTTAGATTAGTGAAGTAATAAGTACATTATTTAAATAGCAAGAGGTAAGAACTCACTTAATTAATTAGTTGGAAGCATTGCTTCTTTATCCCGTTTTGAAATTATAACAATTAGTCCAAATTGTAAGCGCTTAATAACGTAGAAATACTTTTATATGTACATACCTCAAAGTACAATATGCATGTCTTTAGGCATTCATTTTTTTTAACAGCGATGTTGATAAAAATAAGAGAGCTATGTAACACAGCTTAAAAGAAGATGAATGAAGCTTTATGAAATTGTTCCTAAAACGACCACACAATGATGTTCCCCAGAAAAATAGATCTATTTATAACATGCATATAATTATCCGACTATCTCAAACTTTTCAATTAAATAAATACGTAACTAACAGTGCACTGACAGTGAGAAAAAATCAGTTGAAAAATGTCTGTATTATTTTCTGCTGTCTTTCATTTTGCATGTTTTTTTTCATCGTAAAGCTTTATTAAGTACTGATAAAGGAGGTGAACTCGTTTATTTTAGAACGGATTACAGCTATGTATGATTTAAAAATAATCTACGAGAGAAAGGGAAGGTCATAACTGAAAGTATCAATACTTTATAAGTTTCAAACTAAGCAAAGAGGTGGTGGGTAATAATGGAGAAGTTGAAAAAGCTTTTTGAAAGTGTGGATAAAGTCACTTCTGGAATTTCAGCTTTTACTTTGTTTCTTATGATGGTATGGATTTTTGTAGATGTAATGTTAAGAACGTTTTTCCATAGACCTATTCAAGGCACTATTGAATTAACTGGAGAGTATTTAATGGTGCTGCTAGTCTATTTATCGTTAAGCTATACTCATAAACAGGATGGTCATGTAAAAGTAACTTTTTTAGAGGAAAAATTCTCCAAACGAATCAAAAACATCACGAAATGTATGACAAATCTTTTTGCTGCTTGCTTATTCTCTTTCATTAGCATATTGAATTTTCAAGAAGGTCTAGAATACATCGAACAGAATATTCGATCTTCCGGCGTGTTAAGTTATCCGCTTGCACCGGCTCTATTCATCATATCGTTAGGGATGATGATGATAACATTAAGACTTTTAATAGAATGTATCTCGATTATTTTTCCGAATAAAGTAGTATCTAGTAATTCTTTGGCTGATTCTGAAAAAAAGATTACTGGTTAAGGAAAGATTCATATATTAGTTTTATTTATTTAAAGGGGGGATATAATCTATGTTAACACTAGGAATTGTTCTCTTATTGCTGTTGCTATTATTTATAGGCATGCCTATTGGGTTTACTTTAATAGTTGTTGGTTCGTTAGGAATCTTTTTGGTTAGTGGATTTGATACATTTACTGGGATTCTTTCATCAACAGCCTATCGAAGTGTCAATAGTTTTACTTTAACGACAATCCCTTTGTTTATATTAATGGCGAACTTCATTTCCAAAAGTAATATTGCAAAAGATCTATATAACTGTATCCTAAAATGGATTGGTCATGTACCAGGTGGAGTAGGAGTATCTACCGTGTTTGCCAGTGCAGGATTTGGGACGTTATCTGGTTCAAGTATTGCTGCCACTTCGATTATGTCAAAGATTTGTATCCCAGAGATGACTAGAGCTAGATATAAGGATACTTTTGCTGCTGGTTTAGTTGCTTCATCTACGGGAACCTTAGCCGTCTTAATTCCACCTAGTGTTCCGCTCATTCTCTATGCCGTGCAAACAGAAACCTCAATAGGACACCTATTAATGGCTGGCGTTTTACCAGGAATACTGCTTGCAGGACTTCTTTGTACCTTCATCTTTATTACTTCTATTAAATTGAATACTAAAATTGAAAAATCTTCATGGAGTGAAAGATTTGCTTCTTTAAAAACAATTTGGCCGATGCTGCTACTTGTAGTATTTGTTTTAGCCGTTATCTATTTAGGAATTGCAACTTCTACAGAGGCTGCTGCATTTGGAGCATTAGGAGCACTTTTGATTGGTTTACTTATAAAGCGATTAAATGTTAAATCTGTTATTGAATCACTCAAAGACGCTGTTCAGCAAACAGCTATGATTTTTACCATTGTGATTGGCGGATACATATTCGCATATTTCTTTACATTAACGGGTACTGGGCAAAGTATCATCTCAGCGATTTCTGATAGTGGTTTATCCAAATGGACCATTTTATTTTTAATTATTGTTTTCTACCTCATCCTTGGATTGTTTATGGATTTGATCGGCTCCATGATCTTGACATTACCTCTCGTATTTCCAATCATTCAAGCCTTAGGTTTTGATGAAATATGGTTTGGTGTAATTGTTGTATTGTTACTAGAAATTGGTCTTGTTACACCGCCTGTTGGAATTAATCTATTTATTACAAGTAAATATTCCAAAATCCCTGTTGACCGTGTATTTTATGGGTCCGTACCGTTTATCGGCATATTGCTATTAACGATATTACTCTTAGTCATTTTTCCGCAAATTGTTCTTTACTTACCAACTAATATGTAGAGCTAATTTGATAGGTTTTATAAAACAACTATAACTTTTGGGTGGAGGAAAATATTATGAAAGCCAAGCGTTTGTTTAGTCTTACAATTATAATTTCGATTCTTTCTCTAGTAATCGCTGGATGTAGTACAAGTTCTTCTAATAATTCGAAAGAAAATGAAACGATTACATTAAAGTTAGCTACGTATGTTCCAGTTACATCCCAAGTATATAAATATGTAACAGAACCTTGGATGAAGCGAGTAACAGAACTCACTGATGGTAAGGTGCAATTCGATGCATATCCTGGAGAACAGCTAGGAAAAGCTCAAGATATGCTGAAATTAACAAGAGATGGAGTAACGGATATTGGTGTTTTTCCAGCCAACTACTTTCCAGATAATATGCCTTTAACAAATGCCTTGGCAGGTTTGCCAAACCTTAGTATGACTTCACATCAAGGAACAGTAGCTTATAACGAATTATTACAGCAAAATAAGGAACTATTAGAAACAGATTTTTCAAAAAATGGGCTCGTTCCTATTTTAGGACATGTATCACCGACTTATGAAATTTGGACCACGAAAAAAGAAGTAAGAGTACCAGCAGATTTAAAAGGGGTAAAAACTAGAACATTAGGTGGCGTCGCTAATGAAGTGTACGAATATATGGGTGCTGTCCCTGTAACGGTTTCTCATACAGAGACATATGAGGCTCTTGAAAAAGGTGTCATAGATGGAGCAGGTTATTCTAGTGTTGGTGTGGAAGCTTCTGGAACGGCAGATCTTCTTAAATATGCGACTTTTCCACACATAGGGACGGCTATTCATGGGTTAGTCGTTAATGAAAAGGTTTGGAATGGACTTCCTGAAGATGTACAAAAGGCAATGAAAGAAGCAGGGCAAGAGTTGGTAGAACAGTCTGGAGAAAAGTATGATCAAGATACAGAGAATTTTAATGGAGAATTCAGTAAAGCTGGCGGGGTCATTGTAGACTTAACGGATGCCGAAAAAGGGCAGTGGGAAAAAATCACTAAAGAGTTTACAGAAAAATGGTTAAAAGAACAAGGATCTAAAGATTTTCCGTATGAGGAAGTGTTAAACCAGTATAAAGAGGGCTTGGAAAAATATAAATAAAGAATAGGAATGTCAGACACCAATCTAATAGTTAAGTTAAATTAATTTGAAGTTAATTTTGGGTCTTGTTTAAAAGCAAGGCCTTTTTAAAATTCCGGTTTTCAAAAAATATAAGAATTAAGGTGAGAGACAATGTCGTCCATTTCTACCCCTACTTCGGACTTTGCAAGTGCCAAACCTATTCAAGAGAATAAAATCCTTATCATTTGGAGTTTCACTAGTTGGTTAGTAGTCATGAATACAACGATGTTTAATGTAGCGTTGCCGACCGTACTTAGTGAGCTTTCTATCAATTCTTCGATGGCATCATGGATTGTATCTGGTTATTCTATCGCATTTGCCATTTCTACTTTGACTTTTAGTAGACTGTCTGATTTTATTCCCATCTCTAAATTATTATTAATTGGCATAGCGATATTGGGAGTATCATCCATACTAGGGTTCTTTGCTTCGCATTTCTATCTATTACTAGCAGCCCGTATTTTACAGGCTGCAGGAGCAGGGGCAGTTCCAGGGCTGGTCGTAGTGCTTATCAGGCGCTATGTACCGATAACGAGACGAGGAAAAGCAATGTCATTTATTACCTCTGCTGTTTCCTTAGCATTCGGCTTAGGTCCTGTGGTAGGAGGAGCCATTACTCAATACTTAGGATGGAAATATCTTTTTGGGATTACCGGCTTAGTTGTTTTATTTATTCCTTTTTTTCGAAAGTTGCTACCTAAAGAAAAGGTCAAGAGGGGACATTTTGATCTACTTGGTGCAATACTTACGGCATTAAGTGTAACAGGGCTTTTATTATTCTTCTCTACCTTTTCATATGTCATTTTAATAAGTACGTTAGTTCTTAGTTTCATATTGTGGAAGTATCTTCATAAAATGGAGACACCCTTTATTCAACCAAATCTCCTTAAAAATCGACAATTTTTAAAATTACTTTTTATTGGATTTACTACGTTTCTAACCAACTTTTCGACTTTGTTTTTATTGCCTATTATTTTAACCGTTGTCTTTAAAAAAGAACCAGCAGAAGTAGGGTTGATTATTTTTCCTGGAGCGATTTTAGGGGCAATAGCTTCTCAGTTTATAGGGAGATTAATTGACCGCATTGGAAGTGTATCATTAATTATCACAGGTCAGTTATTGCTTTTTAGTGGAACTATTATGATGGGGTTATTTTCCACTACATCTCCATTATCACTACTTACAATATATATAGTATTTAGTATTGGATTTTCTACAATTAATTCAAGTATTTCTAATGAAGTAACAAGAATTTTATCAATCGTGGAAATTGGGGCAGGTGCGGGAATGACTCAATTAGTACAGTTTTTTGGAGGTGCCTTTGGCGTAACTCTTGCTGGTCTAATGTTAACATTTCAAAAAGGGTTATTATTGGAACTAGTTTATAGAAATATTTTCTTAAGTATTTCTTTTCTTATTTTTTGCGCTATGATCATGTTTTATTTCTATTATCGAAAAGTTAAGTTCGAGAGAATTATTTAACATATATTTACAAAATATTAAAAATAATGGTATTATTATAGAATGGTGGTTAATAATCCTTATACTTTCAGATTTACTATTCTCATATTTTAAAGAGAGGGGAATAATAATGACAAATACTAAATTAAATATACTCTTGGAAAAAACAAGGTTACCAGTTATTTCAGCACCAATGTTTCTTGTATCTGGTACAGAATTAGTGATTGAAGCTTGTAAATCAGGCATAATTGGTTCATTCCCATTATTAAACGCAAGAACAGGGGAAATTTTAGAAGAATGGATGAATCGAATTACTGAAGAATTAGAAGAAGCAAAAGTGTTGAATCCTGATCAGAAAATAGCTCCATGGGCTGTCAACCTCATTGTCCATAAAACCAATAAACGGTATGAAACAGATTTAGAACTAATCAAGAAATATCAACCTCCTATTGTCATTACTTCATTAGGTAAGCCTACATCTGTTGTTGACATTGTTCATGAATATGGTGGACTTGTATTTTCTGATGTAGCGACCCTTACTCATGCAAAAAAAGCGGCAGAGACTGGTGTTGATGGATTAGTGTTAGTTTGTAATGGGGCAGGAGGTCATGGTGGTACAATCAATCCAATAGCATTTATGGGAGCCGTTAAAAAGTTTTGGAGTGGAATCACACTGCTTTCTGGTTGTATTACGAATGGACAAGATATATTGGCCGCCCAAGCATTAGGAGCAGACTTTGCTTATATGGGAACGAGATTTATTGCTACAACTGAAAGTAATGCGAGTAAAGAATATCAAGAGATGTTAACGGATTCAACAGTTGACGATATCCTTTATACGCCTGCTTTTAGCGGGGTGCATGCTAATTACCTGATTCCGAGTATTAAAAATGCTGGGCTTGATCCTACACAGCTTGAGAGAAAAGAAACGATAGATTTTTCACATATGGAGAATAAGGAAGTAAAAGCAAAAGCTTGGAAGGACATCTGGTCGGCTGGTCAAGGCGTAGGAGCAATTGATAAAGTTCTGCCAATTTCTCAAGTAGTTAATGATCTTGAGGAAGAGTATGAAAAAGCCTTATCTACTTTAATATCTACAAGAAAGATACAATGTTAATGATTTAATGAGTTGGCGCTGTTAACTAATAGTGTTGATAAAACGATTTATAGCTCATTTTAGCTTTGATTTTTAAACTAAACCGAACATTAACTAACACATAGCCAATTGGCCACAAAAAAGATGACTTCAAAATGGAAGCCATCTTTTTTGTGGTATCAATATTTATAAATAGCCAGCATAGAAGTTTATTAAACGTAGTTGACCGTTTTAAATTTTTGATAAATTTTCATACGGGGTTTTTAATCTGTTAATTGCATCGATATAAGCGTTAGCACTTGCAACGATAATATCAACATTAATAGCTCTGCCTTGGAATAACGATTCTTTCTTTCTAACTTTAACAAATACTTCTCCAATTGAGTCTTTTCCTTGTGAAATGGAGTTGATTTTATAATCAACTAATTCGGTATCTTCTAACTGAAGAGCACCATCTATTCCTTTATAGAGAGCATCAATTGGGCCATTTCCTTTACCGGTTCCTTCAATTAAAGAGCCATCGCTATGCACGATATTAACGAATGCTCGATATTGATTGTCTGTAAGTATTTGTAAACTGAAGTCTTTAAATGAATATAAAGAATGCTTTTCTTTTGTCGTCTGTGTTTCTAACAAAGCGATAATATCCTCATCAAAAATTTCCTTTTTACGATCGGCAAGATCTTTATACTTTTTGAAAACTTCTCTAAGCTGCTCATCATTAACAAAATAACCGAGCTCTTCATATCTCTTTTTAAGCGCATTTCTGCCAGAGAGTTTGCCTAATACTAACTTAGTCTCATGAAAACCAATACTTTCAGGCTTCATAATTTCGTAGGTAGATTTATCTTTAATAACTCCATCCTGATGAATGCCAGAAGAATGAGCAAACGCATTTCCACCTATAACAGCTTTGTTAGGAGGAATAGCAATGCCTGTAAGTCTACTTACTAATTTACTTGTTCTAGCCACTTCTTTCAAATCAATTCCTGTTTCTTTATGATAATAATCCTTTCGAGTTTCTAATAAAGCAGCTACTTCTTCAAGAGCTACATTTCCTGCTCGTTCACCAATCCCATTTATACAGCCTTCAACTTGTGTAACCCCCGCTTTAATGGCCGCAATACTATTACTTAATGCTAAACCAAGATCATCATGACAATGACAGCTTAAGCGTACGTTCTCAATTCCTGGTGTATTTTCCTTAATATATTGAAATTGCTTGATATATTCTTCAGGAGTTGTATAACCGACTGTGTCAGGGAAATTCAACACAGTTGCGCCTGCTTCAATCACTTTTTCGGCTACTTCACAAAGAAAATCTAATTCGGTACGTGTAGAGTCTTCACAGGAGAATTCAATATGTTTAAAATGTTTGGCTGCATAAGAGACACTTTCGACCGCTTTGGCTACTACTTGTTCTTTTGTCAATCCTAGCTTACGTTCTCGATGAATCGGGGAAGTAGCTATAAAAATATGAATACCTGTATTATCAATATCTCCAATAGCATTTATTACTGCATCAATATCTTCTTTATTTGTTCGAGCAAGGCTGACTACCATTGGTTTAGAAACAGCTTGTGCGACTGCTCTAATAGCTTGTGCGTCCCCAGGCGATGCAGCAGCAAATCCCGCCTCAATAATATCGATTCCTAGCTTTTCTAGTCGTAGTGCAATTTCCACCTTTTCTTCTTGATTAAGATTCACCCCAGGTGTTTGTTCACCATCTCTTAATGTAGTATCAAAAAAATAAACTCTTTTATTCTCCATCATGAAACCCCCTTTTCAATTAATCACCTATTACGGATATTTTTATCCATTTTTTGTATAAAATGTATACTACTACAATTTTTTTGGGGATTCAAGTATTTTATCAATCTCCAAAACATATATTCAAGCTATTTTTTGAATGGGTACGGTCGTGATTTCTTATATAGATATGTATTTAAATGATCCCTATAGCCGTATGAGCAATAATTATTTCATTCTTATGAATGTTTCGGATTGGAAATATATTCAAAAGTCTGATAATGTTAAATAATGTTAATTAAATTGTAGAAAAAGGAGAGGAGGACAAATCATAGTTAGGGAATAAAAGATAGAGCCCCTTGTTGGTTGTTTTAAAAGTAGACTAGGCATACATGTCGACAAGGTCTTGCCTATAGAGAAATAGGGAAGTAATGTTTGAAAGCGCCTTCTTAAATAGTTAAAGTCTATCTATTAACACAGAATAAAATTATACAGTCTGAGGTGAACTAGATTGCAAGCTTTAGAGGGAATCAAAGTATTAGATTTATCAAGAACATTAGCAGGTCCATTTAGTACGATGATGTTAGGTGATATGGGAGCAGATATTATTAAAGTGGAACAGCCATCTGTAGGTGATGAAACAAGAAGATTTACCCCGCCTACATGGAACGGTGAAAGTTGCTACTATCTCTCATCGAATCGAAATAAACGTAGTATTACAATTGATTTAAAATCTCCAGAAGGTAGAGACATTATATATAAATTAGTAAAAGAAGCAGATGTGCTGGTCGAGAACTTTAGAACAGGAACTATGGAGAAATTAGGATACGGCTATGAACAATTAAAAGAAATAAATCCGCGATTAATTTACTGTTCAATTTCTGGATTTGGGCGTTCCGGACCTGAAAAGAACAGACCAGGTTATGATCTATTATTACAAGGATTCAGCGGCTTAATGAGTGTAACTGGAGATCCCGAACGGCCACCGGTGAAGACGGGAACTTCCACTGTGGATATTAATACAGGTATGTTTGCAGCATTTGGAATTGTAACTGCGCTATTTGCTAGAGAGAAAAGCGGGAGAGGACAATTCATTGATACTAGTTTACTAGATAGTCAGGTCGCTATTTTAAATTATTTAGCTACTAATTTTTTTGCTACTGGACAAGTAGCGCAACGATATGGATCAGGGCATCCGACAATTGTTCCTTATCAAGCTTTTCAAGCAAAGGACATGGATATTATATTAGCGGTAGCGAATGATAGATTGTGGGAAAAGTGCTGTAAAGGCTTTGAATGGCATGACTTATTAGAGGATTCCAGATTTAAGATAAACGATGATCGAGTAGCTAATCGTGAATTACTTGTTGAAATGATTAATGAACGTCTATCCAAAATGGAAAGCAAGGAGATTTTTGAAAGAATGGAACACGCCGGAGTACCATGTGGACCTATTCATACTATCGATCAAATCATGACCCACCCACATGTAATCGCAAGGGAGATGGTCCTCGAAATTGAACATCCTGTTGTCAAAAATTTAAAAGTTCCCGGATTTCCAATTAAATTTTCTGAAACCCCTGCACAATTAAAAAAACACCCTCCTTTACTAGGAGAGCATACGCACGAAGTATTACTAGAATTAGGCTATTCAAAAAAGGAAATTGCGAATTTGGAACAAGGGAAGATTATTTAACTATTCATTAAAAAGGAGTATAACTACAATGGACTTTAACTTGAAAAATAAGGTCGCTATAGTAACAGGCGGCAGTAAGGGAATTGGCTTTGCAACAGCCTTATTATTAGCAAAAGAAGGGGCGGACGTTGCTATTTGCGGAAGAGATATAACGAAATTGGAAGAGGCCTCAGCAATCATTAAAGAGGCAACTGGAAGAGATGTATATTATGCTTCAAAAGATGTGTCTATAAAGAGTGATTGTGAGGAGTTTGTTAGAGAGACGGCGGAGCATTTTGGCGGGGTTGATATATTAATTAACAATGCTGGTCAAAGCTCTGCACATTCATTTGAACTGGTTAATGAAGAAATGTGGAGAGCAGATCTAGATTTAAAGCTATTTGCCGCAATCTTTTGTTCGAATGCTGCGATCCCTTATATGAAAGAAAGAGGGGGTGGAGCAATTTTAAATGTCACGGCAACAATCGCTAAAACAGCTCCTGCTTCATCACTGCCAACGAGTGTGAGCAGAGCAGCAGGAATGACTTTAACAAATGCAATGAGCAAAGATTTAGCTAAATATAATATACGAGTTAACACAGTTTGTATTGGATTGATTAGAAGTGAGCAAATAGAAAGAAAGTGGAAAAGAGATTATGGTCATTTGTCGTGGGAGGAATTTTCGAAATTATCTTCCCATAAAATCCCGTTAGGAAGAATTGGTGAAACGGATGAGGCAGCTAATGTGATTAGTTTCTTAGTATCTGATGCTGCATCATACGTCACAGGTACCTCCGTCAATATTGATGGGGGGAAAGGAGAGGCTTTATAAAGTTTGGATTCTTAACTTTCCGTTGAGTGTGGAATATATTCAATAAGTCCTTGCTGTCCTGTTATTTTGTAGAAATGCTTTGCTTTTATAATGGCGAGCAAAAGAGGTTGACCTAAAAGGTCGTTGCATAACGATGGGCTAGGTTAACCTCTTTCTGCTATTTGACTAGCCTGTTTTTGAAGAAAGGACATACGCTTCTGTGATGAAAAAGAAATGGTGACGCACTTCAAAACTGTCTCGAAAAAGAGACAGTGTCCGATTTTCAAGACAATTAAACACAATAGTGTTTCCTTTCTATAGCATTGAAATAGGAGAATCCTTGAAAAACATAGGTTGGTTTTGTTGGCATAGAAATTGCATGATTATATAGCAGCAATACTATAAAAAGGAGAGCGAGGGAAAAAGATGAGTAATCAAACTATTCATAAGGAGCAAGTAAGTCGTATCTATCCTTCTAATGAACATTTAATGTTTCGGGAATCATTAAGAAAATTCGTGGAAAAAGAGGTGGAGCCTCATTTTACACAATGGGAAGAAGAACGTTTAATACCTCGTGAATTATGGCTGAAACTAGGCAATCAGGGATTTCTTTGTCCTTTCGTTGATGAGAAATACGGAGGCATGGGAGTAGATTTTGGCTTTGCTGCTATTTTATCAGAGGAATTAGCTAGAGTAGGTACGGGACTTAGTGGAATAAGCCTACATAGTAATGTAGTTACTCCCTATATCTCTTCTTTTGGGACAGAGGAGCAAAAGAAGAGGTTTTTACCAAAATTCGTTAGCGGCGAATTAATTTCCGCAATCGCTATGACTGAACCTGGAGCAGGATCAGATTTGCAAAATATTTCTACGACAGCTATTAAAGACGGTTCTGATTATATTGTCAATGGTCAAAAAACATTTATTACGAACGGGATTCTTTCTGATGTCGTGTTAGTAGCCTGTAAAACAGATCCAAAAGCAACTCCTGCGCATCGTGGGGTAAGTCTTTTATTGATAGAAAGAGGAATGGCAGGTTTCTCAAGAGGTAGAAAGCTAGATAAGGTTGGCATGCACAGTCAAGATACAGCTGAATTAATCTTTGAAGATGTACGTGTTCCTGCTGCTAATCTTTTAGGCGAAGAAGGAAAAGGATTTCTTTATTTAATGGACAAATTGCAACAAGAACGCCTTCTCACTGCAATTGGCGGAATCGTTGCTGCAGAAGACATGTTAGACATTACGTTACAATATGTAAAAGAACGCCAAGCTTTTGGTAAACCAATTAGTAAATTTCAAAATACACAATTTAAGTTAGCGGAAATTGCTACATTAGTTCAAATAGGTCGTACTTTTGTTGACGATTTAATTGTCAAACATATGGAAGGTCAAGATATTGTTACGGAGGTATCTATGGCAAAATGGTGGATTACCGACATGGCTAGACGAATTTCTGCAGAATGTATGCAGCTGCATGGCGGGTATGGCTATATGGAGGAATATAAGATTGCTAGAAGATACCGTGACGCAGCGGTCGCCCCTATTTATGCTGGATCGAATGAAATTATGAAGATTATTATCGCTAAGAACTTAGGAATGTAACCGTATTCAAATCTGTCTTAGTATTTACGGTTAATGGCTTAAAATAAACGCTTTAATTGGGGGTAATTTAATGAAGAAAAAGAAGCTTTTAATCTTCACAACGATTATGACTACTCTTTCTCTGCTAATAGCAGGCTGTAGTTCAAGTACTACAAACAGCTCAGAAAAAGAGGAAGACAAAAAAGTTACTTTGAAATTAGCGTCTTATTTTGCTGATACATCTCCTATTTATACAGCGGTAACAGAACCTTGGATGGAAAGAGTGACAGAGTTAACTGAAGGAAAAGTGGAATTTCAATATTTCCCTAGTGAGCAATTAGGGAAAGCTCAAGATCTCCTGAAGTTAACGAAGGATGGTGTGGCTGATATTAGTATCTATCCAGCTAACTATTTCCCAGATAACATGCCTTATAGTCATATGATAGCAGGTCTTCCGAATCTTAGTCAGACATCAAATCAAGGAACTCTCGCTTATCGTGACTTGTTGCAAGAAAGTTCGATATTACTAGAAAAAGATTACTTAAATAATGGAGTTAGACCTGTTTTGACTCATGTATCTCCTCCGAACGAAATTTGGACAACAGGGGAGGAAATTCGTGTACCAGAGGATTTAAAAGGCTTGAAGGTGAAAACAGCAGGAGGCATTACAAGTGAGATGTATGAATCTATGGGAGCAGTCCCTGTTACAATCTCTCATGGAGAAACGTATGAAGCTCTTGATAAAGGAGTTATCCAAGCAGCTAATTACTACTCTATGGCTGTAAAAAGTTCTGGTGCAGAAGAAATTCTTAATTATGGAGTTTTTCCACATGTTGGATCTGTTATACATGGCTTAGTAGTTAATGAAAAGGTTTGGCAAGGACTTTCTGAGGACACACAGAACGCGATGATTCAAGCGGGAGAAGAAATTATGGAAGCAGCAGGAGAAATTTATAATGAAGAAACGAATAAGTTTAATGAAGAATTCGTGAAAAATGGCGGAAAGATAGCAGAATTAACAAAAGAAGAACAAGAAAAATGGAAAGAAGTAACGCAAGAATTCAATCAATCTTGGTTGAAAAAACATAAATCTGAAGGTTATTCATATGAGAAAGTATTAAATCTGTATAAAGAAAAACTAGAAAAATATAAGTAAAAACTTAATCTTTAGTTAAAGAAGAGGTGACGTTCCATGCTAGTGGAATCAATGGAAGATATGAGACAAATTTATGAAAACAGCCCATTTAACAATTTTTTAGGCATTAAATTAGAAGAATTCGAGGAAGGCTCTGTCGTTTATTCTCTTAAAGTTACTCCGGCCCATTTAAATGTGAATCAGGGCTTACATGGAGGAGTGTATTTTAGTATTCTCGATTCAGTGATGGGAGCAACTATTCGTACAGTCATTAAACAACCTATTGTAACAGTGAATGTGACGATCAATTATTTTGCTCCAGTGAAAAATGGGGAAACAATGATTGCAAGAGCTAATGTTATTCAGCATGGAAAAAGCATTATGACTGCTGAAGGAATAATTGAAGATTCTAATGGTCAATTATTAGCGAAGGCAACTGGCACCTTTAAAAGAATAAGAAACCGTTGAAAGATTTTAATAAGTAATAATTAATGAAACTTCTTGTATGTTACGTAATAGAGGGATTCAAATAGAAATAAAGAGGGTTCTATTGTTTTAGAATCCTTTTTATTTCTTTAAAATGTCTTGGATAGAATCAATGAAATTCTTATATATGAAAATTCAACTATATTAATGAATAGTGTTGATTCATATGATTTTTTGCTTAAGGCGTATGAAGTCCGCTTTTCAGAAAAATTGAATAGTTTCTTCTCCTCCAAGAAACGAAGGAGGAACTTATAACTGTGCTATTTTCACAAGATTTGAAACTGAATAATCATTTCCTTCATTTATAAGTGTCGAAAGGGGAATTAGATGGATCAATTAAAAGTTTCTTTATCTCAACAGCTACTTATTGGAGAAGCATTAAAATGTGCTGCACATAATGTACCCGAGAGAGTCGCTTTTGTATACGAGCATCAACGATTAACTTATCAAGAACTACTTAAACGTGCTTCTCATTTATCAGGATGGCTCCGAGAACAAGGAATCGGCAGGAATGACAAAGTGGGTTGTCTATTTAAAAACGGAATTCCCTTTGTAGAATTATATTTTGGGACGAGTTTAAATGGAAGTGTCTTCGTTCCAGTTAATTTCCGTTTAGTTGCTAGCGAAATTGAATATATTGTAAATAACTCAGATGTGAAAATATTATTTATTGAAGAAGAATTTATTGAGGCCATCTGCTCAATAATAGATAAGCTTCCGCAACTCCAAATGATTGTAATAGTAGATACTGTAGAGAAAGAACTTGATTTCGATGCTATCTCATATGAAACTATTTTTAAAAATCCTCTAAGTTATCAAAATATAGAGATATTAAATGACGAAGATGCCCATGTCATTATTTATACATCTGGAACGACTGGCAGGCCGAAAGGAGCAGTGCTGACACATAAAAATCTTTATATTAATGGTATGAACAAGCTATATCATAATTCTTCACCAAAAGGAACAAAACATTTAGTAATTCCTCCTCTTTTCCATATCGCAGCGTTATCTCTTTTAGTACAAAATTGTCTAACGGAAGGTACGATTGTTCTTCATCGAGAATTCGAACCCGTAAACATCCTTAAAACCATTCAAAATGAAAAAATCAATGCGATGTTCTTAGTCCCAGCAATGTGGAACTTTTTGTTCCAAGTTCCTAATCTATTAGATTATGACTTAAGTTCAATGAAAAATTGCTCGTTGGGAGGGGCTATTTGTCCTGTTGAAATAAAGAAACGCATCATGACAGTATTTAAAAACGCTAACGTATATGAAGCTTTTGGGCAAACGGAAATGAGCCCATCTACAACCTATTTGTATGGTGAAGATTCTCTTCGCAATAATAAAACAGCGTCTGTTGGAAAACCATCTATTAATGTTCGAATTCGGATTGTAGATGATGAGATGAATGATGTACCTGTAGGAGAAGTCGGAGAAATTGTGTATCAAGGGCCAACTATGATGAAAGAATACTATAAAAATATTGAAGCAACGAAAGAAGCTTTTAAAGGGGGATGGTTCCATAGCGGTGATTTAGTCCGGATGGATGAAGATGGCTATATTTATGTAGTCGATCGTAAAAAGGACATGATTATTAGCGGTGGCGAAAATATTTATCCTAAAGAACTTGAAGAAGTTCTCTATCGTCATCCCGATATTTTAGAAGCGGCTGTAATCGGCATTCCAGATTCAAGATGGGGAGAAACGGTTAAAGCATATATTGTATTAAAACCAGGAAAGCAATTAACGAAAGAACAAGTTATTGAGTTTTGTAAGCAGCATATCGCCTCCTACAAGAAACCACGAATAATCGAATTTATAGATTCCCTTCCAAGAAATGCAGCCGGCAAAGTATTAAAAACGGTTTTACGCTCAAATGCTCAAGAAAATAAGGTTCATTAAGAAACTAGTTGAATGAACCAACGAAAGCCAATTTTATCTAAGGCTATTTTTCACCTATCCTTGTCCATCATAATTGGTCCTTTTTAGTGGGGGAAATAGGGAATCACCTGTCATCCCATTATAAAGGGCTTTTTTATGACTTGTTCATTGATCCCAAAAAATAAATGATTTATAAAACGGAGGGAAACAAATGCCAAATACTGCTGTATATGATATTCAAAAAACAAATCGTCCTTATTTTACGGAAGAACATATTATGTTTCAAGACTCTTTAAGGAGGTTTTTAGAAAAAGAAGCTGTTCCTTTTTTTGAACAATGGGAAAAAGAAAGAATAGTCCCTCGAACGTTATGGAGAAAACTAGGTGAAAATGGATTTTTGTGCCCGGAAGTAAGTGAAGATTACGGCGGTGTCGGTGGTGATTTTGGTTTATCTATTATTCTATCTGAAGAGTTAGGTCGAGTCGGGGCGGGGCTTTCTGGAATGGGAACACATAGTAATATCGTTGTTCCTTATTTAAATTCTTTTGGAACAGATGAACAAAAACAAAAGTATCTCCCTGGTTGTGTAAGCGGGGACATCATAACCGCTATTGCTATGACAGAACCGGGAGCGGGTTCAGATTTAGCTAATATTCGTACAACCGCTCTTAAAGATGGTGATGATTATATTATTAATGGTCAAAAAACGTTTATTACAAATGGGATTCTCTCTGATTTAATCATTGTAGCCTGTAAAACGGATCCGCAAGCAAGTCCTCCACATAAAGGGGTTAGTTTATTTTTAGTAGAAAAAGACACTCCAGGATTTTCAAGAGGAAGAAAATTAGATAAAGTCGGCATGCATTCTCAGGATACGGCTGAACTTATTTTCGAAGATGTTAAAGTCCCTGCTGCTAATTTGCTTGGTGAGGAAGGGCAAGGTTTTAAATATTTAATGGCTAAATTGCAGCAGGAACGTATTTTAGCAGCAATTGGAGGTCAAGTAGCTGCTGAAGATATGTTAGAGTTAACCCTCCAATATGTGAAAGAAAGAGAGGCCTTCGGCAAGCCAATCAGTAAGTTTCAGAATACCCAATTTACTCTAGCTGAAATAACAACAGAAGTTCAGGTAGGGCGTACATTTATTGATCAGTTGGTTGTCAGACACCAGAACGGTGAAGATATTGTAACAGAAGTTTCCATGGCGAAATGGTGGATTACAGATATGGCAAGAAGAATTTCTTCTCAATGTATGCAGCTGCACGGGGGATACGGGTATATGGAAGAATATAAAGTGGCTCGTCGTTATAGAGATATTGCCGTTTTTCCGATTTTTGCAGGAACAAATGAAATTATGAAAGTGATTATTGCAAAAAGAATGGGACTATAACAAGTTTATCTACTTCTTAAAACACCGCTGAATATTAGTGGTGTTTTTTGTTGACAAAAAAAGTTTTTATATATAAAATAATAACCAAGAGGTGTAAATAAATGGAAAATGCTAAAGCTAAGGAAAAAAAGAAATATTCAGTACCAGCATTGGAAAATGCCTTTGGAATACTAAAGTTGCTCAGTCGTAAACGTTTTAGTGAAAGCACTGTAACGGAGATTGCTAATGCCTTATCATTGAGTCCAGCCACTTGTTACAGGATTTTACAAAGTTTGGAGAATCTTTCGATTGTTCGATATTTAGAGGATAAAAAAAGATATACGCTAGGTCCATATCTTGTTGTTTTAGGGGAAAGAGCAAAGGAACATTTAGATTATATCTCTGTCATTATGCCTTATCTAGAAGACTTAACGAGACAAACCGGCATGACTTCGATTCTAGTTAATAAAATTGGTGAAGAAAAATTAGCAATTATAGCAAAATCAGAGGCTAGTGATTTTGGGGTAAGTGTATCAGTAGGAAGACATTTTTCAATTACTGACGGTTCATTTGGAATGTGCTTTCTAGCATATATGGATAAGGAATTACGAGAATATTATTTAAAGCAAGCTCAAGGCTTAAAGTCATTTTCAGAAGAGGACTTACAACTAATCGAAAGAGATATTGAGAATTTAAAGAAAACTGGGTATGCGATTACTTATGGAGAGTATATAAAAGGGTTGTGTGGCATAGCCGCTCCAATCTTTGATACTAGAAATAAAGTTGAAATGTCCATAGAGTTAATTGGTTTTACTTCTCAATTTGAGAAAGAAGATCTTCATGTAAAAGGCAAGCTAATGAAAGAAGTAGCTGATGAAATCAGTAGAAGAATTAGGAGCTTTTAATCACTGTTGTAAGCGTATCCAATACTATTATAAGGAAATTTAATAAAAAACAGCAACTTTTAAATTCCCTTTTACAAGATTAAAAGACTAAAAATACTTTTTAAAAAAGGAGTAATAATGTGGAAGCACTTAGCGGAATTAAAGTATTAGATTTATCAAGGTTACTTCCAGGACCTTATTGTTCATTGATTATGGGGGACTACGGGGCAGAAGTTATTAAAATTGAAGAGCCAGGGCAAGGAGATTATATACGCTGGAGAAAGCCGGCTATTGAAGAAATTGGAGCCAGACATTTAACGGTAAATCGAAATAAAAAAAGTATTGAATTAAACCTTAAGACTGAGGAAGGCAAAGAGATTTTCAAGAAAATGGCTGAAAGCGCGGATGTTATTTTAGAAAGCTTTCGTCCAGGGGTCATGGATCGATTAGGTATCGGTTATGATGAAATTTCCAAGATTAATGAAGGAATTGTGTATTGTTCGTTAACAGGTTATGGACAAACTGGTCCTTATCGCCGCTTACCTGGACATGATATCAATTATATCGGTTACAGCGGCATATTAGGTTTGATTGGTGAGAAGAATGGAAAACCAGTCGTTCCAGGGGTTCAAATTGCTGATTTAGGCGGAGGAGCATTGATGGCGCTATCAGGCATTATGATGGCACTTTTTCATAAAGAAAAAACCGGAAAGGGTCAATATGTTGATGTATCGATGCTAGATGGTGCTGTTACGTGGTTATACGCTGCACTCTCAGATTATTTTGCTTCAGGTTCTATTCCAGAAAGAGGGAAGACTCGTTTGGATGGCCACTTTGCTTTTTACAATGTCTACGAAACGAAAGATCAGAAATATCTTTCAGTTGGAGCATCCGAAAAGAAATTTTGGAAAGAAATTTGTGAATTAGTTGGAAAGCCAGAGTGGATTGAACTTCATGAAGGACCTGAAGACGTTCAGGAACAATTAAAGAAAGATATGAGTGAATTGTTTAAACAAAGAAATCAGCAAGAATGGCTGGATTTATTACAAACAAAAGATACATGTGTGGGACCTGTTTATAATATCGATGAAATCTTTTCAGATTCTCAAATTATTGAGAGAGAGTTATTTACTGAAATGAATCACCCTGTAGCAGGAATGATTAAGCAAATTGGATTCCCTATTAAATTTTCACATACGCCAGGAAAAATTCATTCTCATGCACCGATTCTTGGAGAGCATACCGAGGAAATTTTATCGGCATTAAATTACTCTAGAGCTAACATTGATGATTTTCGAAGCAAAGGAGTAATTGGTACTCATACGCCAGTTGGAAATTAAAATATCTGAAAATTAAAAAATACTTTGAGTTTTAATGTGAATGAGGGGGAAAGACAGTTATGGCATTTGTTGAATGGAACAGAGTTGGAGAAACAGGCACTATTGCGGAAATTGTTTTAAATCGTCCAGAAGCGAGAAACGCATTTAACTCAGAAATGGCTGAACAAATTCTCGAAATCTTTCAAACGATAGCAAAAAGCGATGTTAGGGTCGTTTTGCTTACCTCTTCTAATCCAAAATCTTTTTGCTCTGGAGCTGATTTAAAAGAACGAAATAATATGACAGAAACAGAATGGCGTACGCAACATCAACTATTTCAAAATATGTTTAATAGTATACAAGATTTAAAACAACCTGTAATAGCTGTAGTCGATGGATATGCACTAGCCGGAGGATTTGAAATGATTTTAAACTGCGACATGATCGTAGCTGCAGAAACCGCAACCTTTGGTTTACCTGAAGTAACACGAGGCATTATGCCTGGCGGTGGCGGTACAAGGCTACTATCTAAACGTATCGGAGTTCATCGAGCGAAAGAGTGGGTATGTACAGGGAAAATGGTTTCTGGTATAGAGGCTGATCGAGCGGGACTTGTGAATATTTTAGCAAAATCAAGTGATATACGAGAAAAGGCGCTAGCGTTGGCAGATAAAATCTCTAGTAATGCTCCACTGGCTGTTCAAAATTGTAAAGCGGCTGTAGATGAAATATTCGGAATGCCGAATGAAGAGGCAAGAAAAATAGAAATAGATTATTACAACCGTTGTATTAATACGGAAGATCGATTGGAAGGAGTCCGTGCTTTTGTAGAAAAGCGTTCACCACAGTTTGTCGGTAAATGATTTAGATTTAGTAGATTATAAATCAAAGGTAGGAAGTGAGAATATGATTTATGAAAATATTGACGTGACAATTGAAAATGGAATTTGTACGGTTAAGCTAAATCGCCCGGAAGTTAGAAATGCACTAGTGTTAGAGATGCGGCAAGAGCTCAAAGATATTTTCACTGCTGTTAAACAGAATGATGAGGTAAAAGTCATCGTTTTAACGGGTGAAGGGAAAGCGTTTTCAGCTGGAGGAGATTTAAGTGCATTAAAAGAAGTAGATGCTGTTTCAGGTAGAAAGAGACTGCAAGCTGGACATGAAATGATCCATTCGATAGTAAATTTAGAAAAGCCTGTTATTGCAGCAATTAATGGTGTAGCCGCAGGAGCAGGCGTCAGTCTAGCGGTAGCTTGTGACATGATTATGGCCAGCCGTTCCGCTGCTTTTATCCAAAGTTTCGCGAAGGTAGGATTAATCCCTGACCTTGGAGCCATTCATTTTTTACCGAAACTAATAGGACGTCACCGTGCACTAGAGCTTATGTTTTTAGGGGGAAAAGTATCTGCTGAACAGGCACAAAATATTGGTATGATCAATCGTGTTGTTGAGGATGAACAACTAATGGATGAAGTGTATCGTTTAGCCTTACAGCTTGCGGAAGGACCAGATATGGCATTAGGGTTTATGAAGAAGTTGGTCAATCGGAGTGTTTTAGCGGATCTTGATGAAACGCTAGAATTGGAAGGGTTTGCACAAGCCATGTGTTTTGAATCAAAGGATTTCAAAGAGGGTGTTCAGGCTTTTTTTGAAAAACGTAAACCGGTGTTTAATCAATAAAAATACATGATTATTGAGGAGGTACTACATATGACTAGTACAAGTGTAAAAGAAAATGTTCAATTTCATGAAGAACTAAGACAAAGTGTTCGCAATGTTTGCAGCCAATTCCCAGATTCCTATTGGAGAGAGTTAGACGCCAAATTAGCTTATCCTGAAGAATTCGTTAACGAGATTACAAGAAACGGATTTTTAGCGGCTCTTATTCCGGAAGAGTATGGCGGTTCTGGTCTTGGAATTACAGAAGCTTCTATTATATTAGAAGAAATTAATCGTTCGGGAGGCAATGCAGGAGCTTGTCATGCTCAAATGTATACAATGGGTACATTGCTTCGTCACGGAAGCGCAGAACAAAAAGCGAAATATTTGCCTAAAATTGCAGATGGCTCTCTTAGATTACAAGCATTTGGTGTAACAGAACCAAATACGGGGACAGATACAACAAAATTAAAAACATTTGCAGAACGTAAAGGTGATAAATATATCGTGAATGGACAAAAAGTCTTTATCTCACGTGCGGAACATTCTGACTTGATGATTTTATTAGTTCGTACAACCCCAATTGAACAAGTAAAAAAGAAGACAGAAGGTTTATCGGTTTTATTAGTGGATCTTAAAGAAGCTATTGGAAACGGCCTTACCATTCGTCCGCTTCGTACGATGATGAACCATGCTACTACTGAGTTATTTATAGAAGATTTAGAAGTTCCAGTTGAAAACCTTATCGGAGAAGAAGGAAAAGGCTTTAAGTATATTTTAGATGGTATGAATGCAGAACGGATATTAATTGCCGCAGAGTGTATTGGGGATGGTCGCTGGTTCATTGAGCGCGCCACTAATTATGCTAATGAGCGAATCGTTTTCAGTCGACAAATCGGGCAAAACCAAGGGGTACAATTTCCAATTGCTCGAGCACATGTAAATATTGAAGCGGCAGATCTTATGCGTTTTAAAGCAGCAGAGCTATTTGATTCAGGTGAAAAATGTGCAGCGGAGGCTAATATGTCAAAACTTCTTGCCGCAGACGCTTCATGGGAGGCGGCAAACGTTGCCCTGCAAACACACGGTGGTTTTGGATTTGCGGAAGAGTATGATGTAGAACGCAAATTTAAAGAAACTAGATTATATCAGGTAGCTCCTATCTCAACGAATTTAATACTTTCTTATGTTGCAGAGCACGTGCTAGGGTTGCCAAGGTCGTATTAATTTAGGGAGATGATCCTTTGTTTATTCCTAAGGAAGTTGAAATTATTGAAGTTGGACCACGTGATGGTTTGCAAAACGAACCGCTAGCTATATCGACAGAACAGAAAAAGGAACTAATTGCTCAGCTCGCTAAAGCAGGATTTTCACGAATGGAAACAACATCCTTTGTACATCCAAAGTGGGTTCCACAAATGGCTGATTGTGAAGAAATTGCTCGTTATTGTAATGAGCTTGGGATTACCTATATCGCTCTAACTCCAAATATGAAAGCCTTGGAGAGAGCGATTGCTGCAACAGTCCCGCAAATGGCCGTTTTTATCGGAGCAAGTTCCGAATTTAATAAAAGGAATATTAATAAAACGACTTCAGAATCTTTGGCTGAATGCGAGCCGATGTTTGCTAGAGCAAAGCAAGAAGGGATGTTCATTCGTGCTTATATATCGATGGCCTTTACTTGTCCGTTCCAAGGTGAAGTGACATTTGATGAAGTGAAAGAAGTTTGTAATCGCTTTATACAGCTTGGAGCAGATGAAATTGATGTAGGAGATACGAACGGGCAAGCAGATCCAAAGATGGTGTATGAGCGTTTTTCTAGATTGCGAGATTTATATCCCGATACTACGTTTGTTGGACATTTTCATGATACAGAAAAAATGGCGCTAGCGAATGTAATTGCTGCCATACAAGCAGGGATTACAAAATTTGATAGTTCCATTGGAGGTCTTGGCGGTTGTCCCTATTCCCCAGGAGCAACGGGTAATGTTGCGACAGAGGAATTAGTAAATATGCTTATACGAATGGGATGCGAGACAAATCTTAATTTCGATGAACTAGTAAACGTGGGTCCTTTTGCTAAAAGTCTTTCAAGCCGAATATAAACTATACTATAAAGATAAGAATAGGAGAACTTAATATGAGAAATGCCGTCATTATTGATTCTGTCCGTACTGCAGTAGGGCGTATGGGAGGAACGTTAAAAGATATCGAGGTGGATTATTTAGCGGCCAAAGTGTTAGATGAAATTTTGGTGCGTACTGGAGTCGATAAAAGTCATGTAGATGAAGTGATTCTTGGTCAAGCAAAACAAAGTACAGATGCTCCTAATTTAGCTCGTTTGGCCCTTTTGCGTGCTGGGCTTCCTATTGAAATAACTGGGTACACGGTTCATCGTCAATGCGGCTCTGGAATTCAAGCAATGAATAATGGTGCACAACAAATTATGTGCGGATTATCAGATATCATCATTGCTGGCGGTGCTGAAAGTATGAGTACAGCACCATACTATCTTCGAAATGCTCGATATGGATTTGGAGTAGGAAATGCTGAAATTCTTGATTCAAATACGGAAAGTCAGCCCCGGGCACAGCCGATTGAAACTTACGGCCATTTAACGATGGGGATGACAGCAGAGAATTTAGCTGAACAATACTCTATATCCCGAACAGAGCAAGATGAATTTGCACTTAGAAGTCAAGAAAATGCTCAAAGAGCGATTTCTACAGGTTTATTTACCGATCAAATTGTTCCTTTTGAAGTCAAGACAAAAAAAGGAACGATAGAGTTTAAGGTTGATGAACATCCAAGAGCAACGAGCATGGAAAAGCTATCTCAGTTAAAGCCTGTTTTTAAAGAAAATGGGACGGTCACTGCAGGAAATACAAGTGGTCGTAACGATGGGGCAGGAGTTGTACTACTCATGTCGGAGGAAGCAGCTGCACGCTATGAAAAGAAACCAAAAGCTAAAATTATTGCTCAGGCTGTCGCCGGTGTATCGCCAGAAATTATGGGAATCGGACCTGCACCTGCCACACGCAAAGCATTGAAACAAGCGGGTTTAACATTAGATGATATTGGTTTAATCGAATTAAATGAGGCCTTTGCAGCTCAATCGCTGGCTGTTATTAAAGAACTAGAATTGGATATGAATCGAGTAAACGTCAACGGAGGTGCCATTGCTTTAGGGCATCCACTAGGAGGTACTGGTGGGGTACTTATGACAAAGCTGCTTCATGAAATGGAACGACGTGGAGAAAAGTACGGATTAGTTACATTTTGTATTGGTGGTGGTTTAGGCATAACAACGATAGTTGAAAATTTACAAGTTTAATAAAACAACAAGTATCCCCTTATTTACTATTGAAAATGACGGAGATGAATAAGCATGAAAATGAAAGAGTGGCAGACTATATACAATGCTAGACTAACGAACGCTGAGCAAGCAATCAATCGGATACAGTCAGGTCATAAAGTATTTCTCGCCCCTTTTTGCAATGAGCCACAAACGTTAGTAGAAGAATTGGTGCAGCAAAAAAGGCGTTTACAAGATGTATTTCTATATAATCTCGTGATTGGCAGTCCATGTTTATATGCAGATCCAGATTGTCACTCACATTTTAAAATTCGTACCTTTTTAAGCTCTTCTCTTTTAAAAAGCGCATTTTTAAATCAAGTATGCGACTATGTTCCTGTAAATCTTTCAGAAATTCCGCACTGGATTCATCAAGAGAACATAGATATAGCTCTTATACAAGTTTCACCTCCAAATGATGAAGGATATTGCAACCTAGGTATATCCGTAGATGCTGTACAAACATTGATTGAGCAAGCAACGGTCGTCATTGCACAAGTGAATAACCAACTTCCGCTTACTTACGGAGATACTCTTGTACATGTATCAGAAATTGATCATTTTGTTGTTTCTAATCGACCATTACTTAGCGTTCCTGATGGAAAACCATCTGACGAGGAGCTGACGATTGGAAAATACGTTGCAGAACTTATACCGGACTACGCAACGATTCAAGTAGGAATTGGCAAGATTGCAAAGAGCGTTTTATTATCTCTTACATCGAAAAAAGGATTAGGTGTTCATTCAGGGTCAATTACCGATCCCGTTACAGAGTTGATTGATCTTGGTGTGATTACAAATGAGCGAAAAGAGATTAACCCTTACAAAACAGTATGTGCAACGCTAACTGGTACAGAAACATTATATAAATATGCCCATCAGAATCCAAACATACAATTATTCCCCACAGATTATACTCACAATGCTGCAATTATTTCAAAAATCAGTAACTTCCATTCTATCAATTCGGCACTTGAAGTCGATATATTCGGTCAAATTAATGCCGAGCAAGTTAGCAGTTATCCAGTAGCCGGTGTTGGCGGCCAAATGGACTTCATTCATGGGGCGAGGCTCTCACAAGGTGGAAAGGCTATCATAGCCCTTCCTTCTACAGCAAAAAAAGGAACGGAATCACGTATTAAAATCAAGCTTCCATACGTTACGTCCATAAAATCTGAAATCGATTATGTTGTGACCGAATATGGAATTGCTAAATTGTTTGGAAAATCGCTCACTGAAAGAGCAAAAGCTTTAATTCATATAGCACATCCCGATTTTCGTGAAGAACTTTCTCATGAATTTGAGCAAAGCCTATCTGTGAAAGCTTAACTGATATAACAGGAACTTGACCGACTATTAATAGTATAAAAGGGAGGAAATCATGAAAGAATCTGCTGTTTTAAACAATCAAAAAGTTCAGACCTCTATTTTTACAGATGAGCATGTTATGTTTCGTGATTCGCTTAGAAAGTTTCTCGAAAAAGAAGCGGTGCCTTTTTTTGACCAGTGGGAAGCGGATCGTATTATCCCGAGATCCTTTTGGGAGAAGATGGGTGAAAAAGGATTCATTTGTCCATGGGTAAGTGAAGAATATGGCGGTTTAGGTACGGATTTTGCCTTTTCCGCTATCTTAGGAGAAGAGTTGGCAAGAGTAGGTGCAGGGTTAACAGGAATTGGTACACATAGCAACATTATTGTTCCTTACATTGCATCATTCGGTACAGAAGAGCAAAAAAGAAAATACCTTCCTGGCTGTGTAAGCGGGGACATCATAACTGCTATTGCCATGACTGAACCGGGGGCTGGATCAGATTTAGCCAGCATTCGTACAACAGCCATTAAAGATGGTGACCACTATGTCATTAATGGACAAAAAACATTTATTACAAATGGCATTCATTCAGACTTAATTATCGTTGCTTGTAAAACAGATCCAAAAGCATCACCGGCGCATAAAGGAATTAGTTTATTGCTCGTAGAGAGAGATACGTTAGGTTTCTCTAGAGGGCGTAAATTAAATAAAGTAGGTATGCATAGTCAAGACACAGCTGAACTTATCTTTGAGAATGCTAGAGTTCCGGTTTCCAATCTTCTGGGAGAAGAAGGAAAGGGTTTTTCCTACTTAATGACTAAGCTGCAACAGGAAAGGTTAATTGCCTCTCTTAATGCTCTTGTAGCAGCTGAAGATATGCTTCAACTAACTATTCAATATGTAAAAGAGCGCGAAGCTTTTGGAAGGTCAATCAGTAAGTTTCAAAATACACAGTTTAAAATTGCTGAAATGGCTACTGAAGTTCAAATTGGCCGTACTTTCGTTAATGATTTAATGGCTAAACATATCAATTCAGAAAATATCGTGACTCAGGTATCGATGGCCAAATGGTGGATTACCGATATGGCAAAACGTGTGGCGACAGAATGTATGCAGCTGCACGGAGGATATGGCTATATGGAAGAGTACAAGATTGCCCGTCGCTATCGAGATATTCCAGTTACTTCAATCTTTGCAGGCTCCAATGAAATTATGAAGGTCATTATTTCAAAACAATTAGGCTTATAAAAAATAACAATTTGAAGGGATGGATTATAATGAAAAAATTAGAAAATAAGGTTGCGGTTGTTACAGGTTCAGGTCGTGGAATTGGTCGGGATATCGCATTATTAATGGCTAAAGAAGGAGCAAAGGTCGTTGTCAATGACTTGGGCGGTGGGTCTGATGGGAATGGGAACGATACAAAAGTGGCGGATGAAGTAGTTCAAGAAATTAGAGAACTAGGTGGAGAAGCTGTAGCCAATTATGATTCGGTTTCTGAATATGAAAGCGCTACAAAAATTGTAGAAACAGCATTAACGGAGTTTGGCCGTATCGATATTGTTGTCAATAATGCTGGTATTTTACGAGATCGCATGCTGTTCAAAATGAGTGAAGAGGAATGGGATGCTGTTATTGCCGTACATCTAAAAGGCTCATTTAATATGACAAGGGCAGCCGCTCCATATTTTAAGGAACAAAAAAGCGGCCGCTTCATTAACTTTACATCTACATCAGGCCTAATTGGTAATGTTGGTCAAGCAAACTACGCTGCAGCAAAATTAGGGATTGCGGGTCTTAATAGAATAACAGCGTTAGATATGGCCCGCTATAATGTAACAGCTAATGCGGTCGCACCGTTTGCGTGGAGTCGATTAATTGGTTCCATTCCGACTGAGACAGACGACCAAAAGGCTAGAGTCGATAAACTTAAGCAACTATCACCAGCCCATATTGCACCATTAGTCGCTTTCTTAAGTTCGGATGAAGCGGCTGATGTTTCCGGCCAAATTTTCGGTGTTAGAGGCAAGGAAATTATGGTCTTTTCACAGCCGCGCCCAGTTCGTTCTGTTTATAATGCAGAAGGCTGGTCCATCGATAGCCTAAGTTCGATTAAAGGATCCTTACAATCTAGTTTTACTCCGCTTGAAGTAAGTGCTGACGTATTCCCATATGAGCCATTAGTATAATGCTAAATAAATAATTTTAATAGTTATGAGCTTGAGCGCGTACATTGTTTCAAGCTCATAACCATTATTAAAAGATAAGGGGGATTACATGTTAGAAGGAATACGTGTTATTGATTTTTCTCAGTATCTTCCAGGTCCTCATGCAACTTTACGTTTAGTAGATATGGGGGCCGAAGTCATTAAAGTCGAATCGCCCCAAGGAGATCCTTCTCGAGCTTCCGTTGGAATAAATGGAAATGGTTTTGTTTTTTTAACACAAAATCGAAATAAAAAAAGCGTCGTATTAAATTTAAAGGATCCTATAGATCGAAAGAACGCCTTGAATCTCATTAGTGAAGCGGATGTTGTCCTTGAAAGCTTTCGCCCAGGAGTGACGGATCGGCTTGGGATTGGTTATGAACAGGCAATTCAAGTGAAAAAAGATATTATTTACTGTTCCCTTTCAGGCTATGGACAAACAGGATCAATGAGTCATTTAGGCGGACATGACATTAACTATATGTCGATAAGCGGGCTGCTTGCGCAGTTAAAGGATGAAAAAGGACGTCCGGTGCAGCCGAGCACAACAATAGCAGATTTTGTAGGGGGGATATCCGCTAGTGAAGCCATTCTAGGCGCATTAGTGAAAAAATTAAGAACAGGAGAAGGTTCTTATATTGATCTATCGATTACAGACTCTCTATTCTCCCTTATGTCCAATCATATTCTGATTGAACATGCCACAGGAGAGCAACATGGTATTTCAAAGCTTAATAATAAATATGTCTGCTATTTCTTATATGAAACAAAAGATAGCAGATTTGTGAGTTTAGGGGCTTTGGAAGCGAAATTTTGGAGGAATTTCTGTACAGCCTTGAATAAAGAACATTGGATTTCAGAACATTTTTCACTAGCTCAGCCAAGTAATCCTGTATTTAACGAAATGAAGGAAGTATTCGCTAATAGAACATTGGCCGAATGGACACAATTTTCTCACCAAGTAGATTGCTGCTTAGCTCCTGTTCTAGAAACTGGTGAATTATATAATCATCCATTTAGCCAAGAAAGAGGACTTATTGTTGAAAAAGAAGGGATACGATATACAGCAACGAAATATCCAGCTATTGAAGATTATTACACAGCTTCACCAAAGTTTGGACAACATTCAGATCAGGTAAAAGAACAATATGAAAGAAAAGTTTAAGTGAAAGGGGTAAAATGCTTTGATTAATCTTGATAACTTTTCTCTCCTGTCTCTTTATGAAATGTTAGAACAAACTGCGGTCAAATATCCTAATCAAGTGGCGGTAATAGACGGTGAAATTAAATTAAGTTATAGCAAGTTAAAGGAAACGATTGATGCTTTTGCTTCTGTTCTATATGAAAAAGGAATTCAAAAAGGCGATCGAATCGGGTTAATGTTACCGAATGGGATTCACTATATGATTTCTTATTATGCTATTCAGCGTTTAGGCGGAATTGTTGTACAAGTTAACCCTTTATATCAAACATCTGAACTCCAATATATGCTAGATGACGCAAAGCCGAAATTGTTTATTTGTGGTAGAAATCAAGCTGAAAAACTAGAGAAAATTGAGGATTTTAAAAACGTACACGTCATTTTCACCAAGGATGAAAGTAATAAGGATCAAATCCTATTAAAAGGAAAGAAGTGTACACTTCCTCCACTAAATATTAATCCAAAGGCGGATGTAGCTGTTTTACAGTATACGGGTGGAACAACTGGTAGATCTAAAGGGGTTATGTTAACTCACTTTAATATTATTAGTAATATTCATCAATCGGGCAGTGTTGTTTCATCGGTTATGAAGGAAGGAGAAGAACGCATATTAGGAGTAGCACCGCTTACACATGCTATGGCTATGACAAATATGAATTATACTGTCCGATTTGCTGCTACATACATTATTGTAGAAAAATTTGAAGTGACGAAAGTTTTACAAACGATTAGTCAATATAAACCTACAATGATGTTAGGCTCTCCAACGATGTATATTGCTTTACTGAATCATCCTAACCTAGGGAAAAATGATTTATCCTGCTTTAAAATTTGTATTTCCGGATCTGCGCCCCTTCCTGTAGAAGTTTTAAAAGAATTAGAGCGAAAATCCGGAGCACATATTTTCGAAGGATACGGCTTATCAGAAGCAACAACATCCACTCACCGAACTCCAGTAGATGGAGAAAGAAAGATTGGCAGCGTTGGCATTCCAGTCCCTTTAACAGAATCAAAAATAGTAGATACCGAAACAGGGACGAGAGAGTTAGCGACTGGAGAACGTGGTGAACTTATCGTGAAAGGTCCACAAGTGATGAAAGGGTATTGGAATAAATCTGTAGAAACAGCTCTTACGATTCGTGATGGTTGGCTATACACAGGAGACATAGCTGTTCGTGATAAAGACGGGTACTATTTTATAGTCGGCAGGAAAAAAGATATGGTGATTGCGGGCGGCTTGAATATTTACCCAACTGAAGTGGAAGAAATGCTCTATCAGCATCCAGCAATAGCTGAAGCGTGTGTGTTTGGCGTACCTGATGCGTATCTTGGTGAAAAACTGTTAGCCATTGTGATATTGAAACAGGGTGAAAACATTAGTGAACAAGAATTGCTAAGTTGGTGTGAAGGTCGAATTGCAAGATATAAAATTCCAAGAGCTATCGAATTTCGGAAGGCTTTACCTAAAACAATAGTTGGGAAAATATTGAGGCGCCGACTTGTTGAAGAATATAAAGAAAAATTGAATCAATTGTAAAAGTATTAGCAGTATGATTAATCATTTTAAAGGAGTGGTAGAGAATGGATTTTAACTTATCATCTGATTTAGTAGAAATGAAAAAATCAATTAGAGATTTTGTCGATAATACAGTGGATCCTCTTGCTGATCAAATTGAAAGAGAAGATAGAATCCCAGAACATATTATGAAAATGAGTAAGGAAATCGGCCTGTTTGGTCTAAGTATTCCAGAGGAATATGGTGGACTGGGAATTGATATGGTTGGCAAATGCGGCATTTATGAAGAGATTGGTCGTACATCTAATGGATTTACAACGGTAATCGGTGCTCATACAGGTATTGGTTCAGTTGGAATCGTTGAGATGGGGAATGAGGAGCAAAAAAGAAAATATTTGCCGGGTATGGCTTCAGGAGATTTGATTGGAGCGTTTGCTTTAACAGAACCAAGTGCAGGTTCTAATGCCGTTGCCTTAAAGACGAGAGCCGTGAGAAAAGGAGATAAATATATTCTTAATGGATCCAAGCATTATATTACAAACGGGCCAATTGCCGATATATTTACTGTTATGGCCGTTACTGATCCAAGTAAAGGAGCGAAAGGGATTACTTCCTTCATTGTAGAAAAAGGCAGTAAAGGACTTATCATTGGCAAAACTGAAGAAAAAATGGGATTACGCGGCTCCCACTCCTCTGAAATTTTCTTTGAGGATTGCGAAGTTCCAGTTGAAAATGTTCTTGGTGTAGAAGGGCTGGGTTATGTAAATGCCCTGAAGATTCTTGCGAATGGTCGAGCTGGACTCGCGGCACGTAATCTCGGATCATGCCAAAAATTGTATGAATTATCTGTCAAATATGCACATGAGCGTGAGCAGTTTGGCAAACCGATTTTTGAGCAGCAAGTCATTCAGCATTATTTAGCTGAAATCGCATTGGACGTCGAAACATTGCGTTCAGTTACCTATCGAGTGGCATGGATGGTTGACCAAGGCATGAATGTTATTAAGGAAGCAGCAATGGCGAAGCTTCTTGGGTCAGAAATCTATAATCGCATCGCGGACAAAGCGGTTCAAATTCATGGTGGGATTGGCTACATTAAAGAGTATCCAATTGAAAGATATTATCGCGATGCTCGTATTACAAAAATTTACGAAGGAACATCTGAAATTCAAAAGAACATTATTGCTGCCCAAATACACAAAGAGTACGTAAAAACTGCACCAACTGTTCATGTTTAATTAATAGATTGGTAGCTTTCCAGCCTTTATACAATAATCCGAAAATTGCACACTAATGATAGTGAAGATTGAGAGGAGCAGGCATATGAAAGGAATTATTTCCTACGGAGCATACATTCCGTATAATCGTCTCCAACGAAAAAAAATTGGGGAGTTCTTTGGTAAATCTACGTATAGCGGGGAAAAAGCTGTTGCTGGCTATGATGAAGACAGTGTATCGATGGGCGTTGAGGCAGCACTTGATTGCTTGCGTGGAACAGATTCAAAAGAGATTGATGCTGTTTATTTTGCGACAACAAGTGCTCCTTATAAGGAAAAAGGGTCGATTTCCACGATTGCTGCGGCATTACATTTAAAAGAAAATGTCCGAGGAATCGAAGCAGCTTCGTCTTTAAGAAGCGGCACTTCTGCTATTTTAGCAGCTAATGAACTTGAGCAAACGCTTGTTATTGCTTCGGATTGTCGGACAGGGGCTCCTACTGGACAAAACGAACAGTGGTTTGGTGATGGAGCGGCTTCTTTCTTAATTGGTCAGGGGCCGGAAGTAATCGTCAACGTTATTGATGCAGTGAGTGTGCAAGGTGAACTGGTCAGTGAATGGCGCAGTCAAACCGATTCATTTACTCAAAATTGGGAGGAACGTTTAGGGTCAACGGTATTTTTAAAGCAAGTGAAAGAAGTCGTTACCCCTTTTTTAGAAAAAAACAATTGTACTGCTGATGCTATCAACAAGGTTATTATATCTGGTCCAGGAACACGTGCTCATACACAAGCGGCTAGTGCCATTGGATTTCAAAAAAATCAAATACAGGACCCTTTATTTGATTTAGTAGGTGCTACAGGAAATGCCCATGCTCCGATGATGCTCGTTTCCGCATTAGAAGAAGCAAAGCCAGGGGATCAGCTTCTTGTCGTAGCATTTGCAGAAGGACTGGATGTCATGTTGCTAGAGGTGACAGAGGCCATTTCTCGTCTTGCTAAAAGAAAAGGCGTTCAAGGTTATTTAACGGTTAAAAACGATCAAACGTCTTATAGCGATTATTTAAAATGGAGAAATCTTCTCGAAACGGAGCCGCCAAGAAGACCGGAAACAGAGCGTCCGTCCGCTCCTGCTCTATATAGGGGATATCATCAAAACCTTTCATTTACTGGATCGAAATGTAGAAATTGTGGTACACCACAATTTCCAAAGCAACGTATTTGTACCCAATGCCAAGTAAAGGATGAAATGGACGATTATCGCTTTGTTGGGCAATCTGCTAAAGTAATGACTTATACACTCGATCATTTAGCTGCTTCACCTGCTCCTCCAATGATTGTAGCAGTTGTGGACTTTGATAAAGGAGGGCGCATTATTTGCGAAGTGACCGATTGTCATCCAAAAGAAATAGAAATTGGGATGAATGTTGAGATGACATTCAGACGTTTATATGAAGCTGGGGGAATCAGTAATTATTTCTGGAAAGCCCGACCAATCAGGCAAAAGGAGAGTGTCTAGTATGAGCAGAAAGGGAATTAGCGATAAGGTAGCCGTTATTGGAATGGGCTGTACAAGGTTTGCCGAGCATTGGGATAAAAGTGTTGATGATTTATTAGTGGATGCTGCGTATGAAGCATTCGCTGATGCGGGTATTGAACCAGCGGATATAGAAGCGGCGTGGTTAGGAACGATGATTTCTGGATATGCAGGGATTACTCTTTCAGGGCCGTTAAAAACACAATTTATTCCAGTTACGAGAGTAGAAAATATGTGCGCAACAGGCTCTGAAGCATTTCGAAATGCTTGTTATGCAGTAGCTTCAGGTGCATATGATATCGTTCTGGCAATCGGGGTCGAAAAACTAAAGGATTCAGGATTTAGCGGATTGAATTCACCTAAGCCGCCAAATGATGGGACAGCCCCTAATTTCTCTGCCCCTGCTTCTTTTTCCTTCCTTGCCCCAGCCTATTTTGAAAAATATGGATTATCGACAGAGCAAGGAAGAGAAGTGCTATCGCGGATTGCTTGGAAAAATCACTATAATGGTTCCCTGAATCCTAAAGCTCAATACCGTAATGAAGTTCCAATGGAGAAAATTTCGAAATCTCCGATGGTAGCAGCCCCGCTTGGAATTATGGATTGTTCAGGGGTGGCAGATGGAGCTGCTGCTGCCATTATCGTTCGAACAGAAGATGCCCATAAATATAGAAAAGATCCAATGTATGTAAAAGCGCTATCGATTGCAGCTGGACCTGGAGATGGTCGATTACGTCAGGACTTTGATTTTACAAGCATTAAGGAAAATGTCGTATCCTCACAAGCTGCGTATCGTGAAGCAGGAATTAAAGATCCGCGCAAAGAAATTAGCATGGCGGAAGTGCATGACTGCTTTACTCCTACAGAATTGGTCATTTATGAAGATTTAGGATTTAGTGAACGCGGGCAAGGTTGGAAAGACGTTTTAAATGGTGTTTTCGAACTGGGTGGAGAACTGCCGGTTAATCCAGATGGAGGGCTAAAGTCATTTGGACATCCGATTGGAGCTAGCGGCTTGCGAATGTTATACGAAATGTATTTACAATTCCAAGGCCGTGCAGGTAAACGCCAATTAGATAATCCAAAGATTGGACTCACCCACAATTTAGGCGGAACACCTATGCAATGTGTCTCTTTCGTATCTATCGTAGGGAAAGAGTTATCTTAATAATATACAAAAGGAGTGGAGATTTTGAGCACAGGACTAAAAGAGAAAATCGGTATGAAATTAGAGACGTATACCTTTAAAGTGGAAAAAGGGAAAATTAAGGAACTGGCACTTGCAATTGGAGATTTGCGGGAGGAATACTTAAATGGAGAAGCGATTTTGCCGACTTTTCCAACTGTGATCGATTTCTGGGGCGGAGGAGCTTCTACATCTGACCTATTGGGGTTAAATGTTAAAAAAGTTCTTCATGGGGAACAAGAGTATGAATATTTAGGAGAAATGAAACCAGGTGATGAAATTACAGTAACTGGTGTAGTTGAAAAAGTATATACAAAAGCAGCTATGAATTTTGTCATTCTCAAAAAAGAGTTTGTAAATCAAAATGGTGAAACGATATTAATTAGCCGTTCAACTGTTATCGAAAGACACTAGGAGGGGATTATATGGAGATTGGTTATCAATTTGAACCATTACACAAAGAGGAAATTACTCATTCACAGCTTGTTCGATATGCAGGAGCCTCAGGAGATTTCAATCCTATTCACACGGTTGTACCATTTGCTGAATCTGCCGGATTAGGTGGTGTAATCGCTCATGGCATGCTAATTATGGGATTTGTTGGCCAAGCAATTGGTCAATGGTTTTCGACAAAAGATCTTGTAAAATTCTCTACCCGTTTTAGAGCAATGACAAGACCAGGAGAAAAAATTACTGTTCAGGGCCATGTAGTAGATGAAACAGCAGAACGCTGGATTTGCCAGGCTGAGGCAGTAAATGATGTAGGAGAAGTGAAAGTAAAAGCTTTCTTTGAAATTAAGAAAAGATAGCGTGAAAAGGGACAGCTTCCCTCCTTAATATGTTGTCATATTAAGGAGGGAAGCTCTGTCCCTTTACTTTTTCGTAGATGTACTTGTGAATAATGCTGCTGGAAATTTCCTTTGCCCCGTCGAAGGCTCAGATATAGCATTAGGGTTTATGAAGAAACGGGTCAATTGAAGTGCTTTGGCAACTTTTAATGAAACGCTAGAATTGCAAGGGTTTGCACAAGCTATGTGTTTTGAATCAAGTCATTTCAAAGAAGGGATGCAAGTTTTTTTGAAAAACGCAAACTAGTATTTAATTAATAAACGACTTAGCCTGACCTGGAAAAATTGTTATTTTATACATAAATTTATAAAAATTTATAAAATTATGCAAAATACAGTTTACTTATATCTAGATTAATATTATTCTAGGAATATTCAATATATTCATTTTATTGAATATATTGTAAATTCTTAATATATTAAAAAATACAAAAGGAGTGGAGAGTTTGAGCACAGGACTACAAGAGAAAGTCGGTATGAAATTGGATACATATAATTTCAAAATCGAAAAAGGGAAGCTTAAAGAGCTTGCCCTTGCGATTGGTGATTTGCGAGAGGAATCCTTAAAAGGAGAGTTGGTTTTACCTACATTTCCAACTGTGGTTGATTTTATGGGTGAAGAAACCTCTACGTTGGAGGATCTATTAGGGTTAAATCTACAAAAGGTTCTTCACGGGGAACAAGAGTATGAATATTTAGGAGAAATGAAACCAGGTGATGATCTTACAGTAACGGGTGTAATTGAAAATGTGTATACAAAGGCATCTATGGATTTTTACATTATCAAAAAAGAGTTTGTAAATCAAAATGGTGAAACGGTATTAATTAGCCGTTCGACTATTATCGAAAGACACTAGGAGGGGATTATATGGAAGTCGGTTATCAGTTTGAACCATTACATAAAGAAGAAATTACTCATTCACAGCTTGTTCGATATGCAGGAGCATCAGGAGATTTCAATCCTATTCACACAGTTGTACCATTTGCGGAATCTGCTGGATTAGGTGGTGTAATCGCTCATGGCATGCTGGTTAAGGGGTTTGTTGGCCAAGCAATTAGTCAATGGTTTTCAACAAAAGATCTTGTAAAATTCTCTACTCGTTTTAGGGCAATGACAAGACCGGGAGAAAAAATTACTGTTCAGGGCAGCGTAGTAGAGGAAACAGAAGAACGCTGGATTTGTCAAGCCGAGGCAGTAAACGAGGCAGGAGAAGTTAAGGTGAAATCTTCCTTTGAGATTAAGAAAAGATAGTGTGAAATGGGACAGCCTCCCTGTTCAATAGTTGTATATAGGAAAACTGATATACAACATATTGAGGGGGTAAGGTTTGTCTCTTTACTTTTCCTTATTTATTACTAAATCATTTTTTTGGAGGAGATATTGTGAACGGGAAAACGGTCATTATAACTGGAGGCGGTAGCGGTATTGGTAAAGCGATGGCGATGAAGTTTGCTGCAGAAGGCGCAAATGTAGTCATTACTGGCCGGAATCCTGAGCGGTTAAAGCAGGCAAAGACAGAAATGAAATCACTGAATGGTCAAGTACTGGATTTTCAAATGGATGTTCGTGATCCTGAACATGTACAGGCAATGATTCTTGCAACAAAAAATCAATTTGGCAAGATAGATGCACTTGTGAATAACGCTGCTGGAAATTTCGTTTGTCCTGCCGAAGAACTTTCGATAAATGGCTGGAAATCTGTTATTGATATCGTATTAAATGGGACATGGTATTGTTCTCAAGCAGTTGGAAAAGAGTGGATTGCTAATAACCAAACCGGTAGTATTCTAAATATTGTAGCGACCTATGCATGGGGGGCTGGACCTGGCACTATCCATTCAGCTAGTGCAAAAGCAGGGGTGCTATCGATGACGCGTACACTTGCTGTAGAATGGGGCAGCAAATATGGGATTAGAGTAAATTGCATTGCTCCGGGACCGATTGAAAATACAGAAGGGGTAGCGAGATTAATTGAAACGAGAAATGTATATCAAGAGGCTATTAATTCTGTACCTCTAAAACGATTTGGAAAAGCTGAAGAAATTGCCAACCTAGCAAACTTCTTATTATCACCAGAAGCCGAATATATGAATGGCGAATGTATTACTATGGATGGGGGAAGATGGTTAAATAATCAGATTATTAAGAATTAGTATAGATACATTTAGAAATATTGTGTTATTTTTAATCATAACGATACCTTTCTTGGATGTAGTGGGTAAACTTCATTCTAGAAGGTGTCTTTTTTTGTAGTGAGTTCATGAATGATTCGTTCAAGAAAAAAGCTGTTCAAAAAGAATAATAAAGGAATGAGAATAATGAGTACATCGCTAATAGAAAAAGGAATCAATTTCGCTCTTTCCGCTCACCACGGACAAATGCGTAAGCAAACAACAATTCCTTACGTCATTCATCCCCTATCTGTCGGCTTCCTTTTACAAAAATATGGATATAACGAGGAAACAATAACAGCTGGTATTTTACATGATGTGCTTGAAGATACCCAAGCTACGTATGAGCAACTCGCCAATGAATTCGGCTTTAGGGTAGCCAATTTAGTAGAAGAAGCATCGGAAAAAGATAAAACCTTACCATGGAAAGTACGAAAATTACATACAGTGGAGACAATTCACTTTTTATCTAAAAATGGAGCGGCGATCGTCTGTGCGGATAAGTTGAATAATCTTTCATCTATCAAAGAAGAAGGTAGTAGGATAGGGGAAGAAGTATGGAATCGCTTTAATAGTGGAAAAGAAGAACAGAATTGGTATTATCAATCGATTGCCACTCAGTTGTACAGAACGGAAGTAGAAAAGAAT
>Ga0182739_1000575_pt1 | contig 45107 bp, 29 predicted proteins | sample eDN5th30CBELigBY_FD_128873 | JGI IMG/M metagenome (GOLD analysis project Ga0182739, IMG submission 128873) | Enriched backyard soil microbial communities from Emeryville, California, USA - eDNA 5th pass 30_C BE-Lig BY (version 2) (version 2) | ecosystem: Environmental > Terrestrial > Soil >... | reverse complement strand
GATTTTTCGTATTCTCCAAGGCGCGAGTAAGGGCGGTATCCTAAGATACCGACCGCAGCGAGCAACGCCGGAGAATCGGAAAAGCGCCCGAAATTTGAAAAGGAAATAAGCTAACATGACACTAGCTAGTGTATGAAAAAAGTCTGGGAATTATGGGTCGTCCACCATTCGCACACCGATTGGGGCTACACCACGCACCAAAGCCGCATTGAGGAGGTCCATCTCCGCTTCATCGACGAGGCGATCCGCCTCTGCGTTGGAAATGAGGATCGGGAGGCGTCGCTGCGTTATCGCTGGACGTGCGAATCCGCCTGGGTCGTTCGCGAATTTCTCAGACAACGCCCTCCCGGGATGCGCCGGAAGTTTCTCGACTGCGTTTCCAGGGGCGACATCGAAGTCGCCGCCCTTCCCTTGCAGCCGACGCCCCTCGCGGATGCGCGGACCATCCGCGCGGCGCTGACGATCCTGGACGAACTGCGCGCCGAAGGGATTCCCGTCGTGGCGGCGCTCGGGTGCGACATCAACGGGCTCAACTGGCCGTGGGCCGATGCTCTTCTGGACGCCGGGGTGGCTCATCTCTGCATGGCGATGAACTTTGTCTGCGGCGGGGGCCTGCCGCGCTGGAGTCACTTTCACTGGAAGGCTCCTTCCGGACGGCTGTTATCGTGCTGGCAGGGGACCCATTACAATCATGGTGCCTACTGGGGCTTGAATCACCAGGCGTACGCGATCTCCGAAGTCGCCCAGGCGCGGGTGAAGGAACTGGAGAAAGCGCCCTTTGAAAAACTGCTCCTCCAGGTGACCAACATCCCGCCCGACAACATGGGCCCCCACCCCCGTTACCTTCAAGGCCTGCAGGAGTACAACCGCCTGGCAACGGAACACGGCTGGCCGCTGATGCGCACCTCCACCCTCGCGGAATGGACCTCGTGGCTGGCGGCTCACGCAAAGGAGAGCCCCGTGTATCAGGGCGACTGGACCGACTGGTGGGCCGCCGGGGTCGCCAGCACGCCGAGGGAAACCGCCGCGCTCATGGATGCGCAACGGAGAGCGGCCCTCGCGGAGTCGAACGGCCTCGATCCGCTCCGGGCCATTGAAGTCCGGAAGAAAATCTTCCTTGCCGCGGAACATACCTGGGGCGCGAGCACCAGCGTCAGCGCTCCCTACGCCATGGCGGCGCAGGCAGGGCTTACGGCCAAGCAAAACCTGATCTACGAAGCCGCCTACGCGGCCCACGAAGCCGTGCGGGCCGCCGTGGCAGACAAGGCGGTCGTCTTTGATCCCCGTTTTGAAAGCTTTGACCCGACGTGGCGCGCCGTGGCCGGAGCCCAGCAACAGAAAGCGTACCGCAGCCTTGCCCCGGTCGTTGACGAAACTACGGAGCCCCCGCCCTGGGGCGAACTCCTCGGAAAAAACTTCGCCCATCTCCTGCTGGAAGAGCCGGTCTGCGACGGCCGGAGCGCCTGGTTCGAGCGCGGCACCTTCCGGCAGCCCGACAGCGCCGGACAATGGGCGGACGGCTCCAAGCTGAAGCGAACCCCGCTGCCCGATCCCAAAGTGGCGACGCAGCAGGAGGGGAGCGAACTGAAGGTGGAGGTCTCCTTCGCGCTCGACCTTTCGGCGGAGCCCCGTTCCGTCTACGTCGTCTTTCCCTTCGCCCGGAAGGCGGAGGAAATCCGGGTCGATGTCGGCGGAACCTGGGCCGATCCCCGCCGTGAACAGATCCCCGGTTCGTGCGAGAACTGGTGGACCCTGCACCATGGGGTTTTCCTGCGTTTTGGGCAGGCGGGCCTTCTCTGGACCCCGTGGGATGCTCCCTTGACCATGTTTGACGCGCCATGCCCCGTTCCGCCGAAGCCTCCCGCCGACGCCTCTGCCTCCACCCTGGTTTCATGGGCCCTGAATACCTACTGGTTCACCAACTTCAGCGCACTGAGCGGCGGCGATTACCGCTTCCGGTACCGGCTCAAATACTGGCCCTCCGCCCCGAGCCTGGAAGCAGTCGACGCCTACGCCCGGGCCAACCCGCTGCCCGAATACCCGTTGGTCGCTTCTCACGGAATGCCCTGAAACCGATTCCCAAAGAACGGCGTTCGCGCTATCGTTGGCGGATGCACTTTCTGACCGACGATTTTCTCCTCCACAACGACGTAGCCCGCGAGCTTTACCACGATTACGCTGCCAAAGAGCCGATCCTCGACTACCATTGCCACCTTCCCCCGGAGCAGTTGGCCTCCAACCACTCCTTTGCCAACCTGTTTGAAGTCTGGCTTGCGGGCGATCATTACAAATGGCGCGCCATGCGGGCCAACGGCGTCCCCGAAGAACTGGTGACCGGCGGCGCGAGCGAATGGGAGAAATTCCTCGCCTACGCCAAAACCGTCCCGCGCACCATCCGCAACCCGCTTTACCACTGGACGCACCTCGAGCTGAAGCGCTTCTTTGGGATCGACACCCTCCTTAGCGAAGAGACCGCCGAGGCGATCTGGAACGAAGCGAACGAGAAACTCGCCTCGCCGGAGTACACCACGCAGGGGCTCCTGCGGATGAGCAACGTCGTCGCCGTCTGCACGACCGACGACCCGGCCGGAGAACTCCCGCACCACGAAAAGCTCGCCGCCGACCCGGACTGCCCCGCGCGGGTCTACCCGACCTTCCGGCCCGACGGCGCGCTGCTGGCCGACCAGCCCGAAGCGTTCAACCGATGGGTCGCCCGCCTGGAAGCGAGCAGCGGGATCGCGTGCGGGAGCTATCACGACTTCCGCGACGCCATCGCCGCGCGCCACGCCGCCTTCCACGAAGCCGGAGGCCGCCTCTCCGACCACGGCATCGAAGTCGCCTTGAGCGAACCGTGCAGCGACGACGAAGCCGCCCGCATCTACGCCAGGGCGCGCTCCGGCGAGGCCGCCACCCCGGAGGAAACCGCCCGGTTTGCCTCGCACCTGATGCTCTTTTTCGGCCACCTCGACGCCGAACGCGGCTGGGTCAAGCAACTCCACCTGGGGGCCCTGCGCAACGTCAACACCCGCATGGCCCGCAAGATCGGCAAGGACTCCGGGTTCGACACCATCAGCACCTGCCTCCAGGCCGCGCCGCTCGCCCGTTACCTCGACAACCTCGACGCGACCGACCAGCTTCCGCGCACCATCCTCTACAACCTCAATCCAGCGGACAACTACGCCTTCGCCAGCATGATCGGCAATTTCCAGGACGGTTCCGTCGCCGGAAAGATCCAGTTCGGCAGCGGCTGGTGGTTCCTCGACCAGAAGGAGGCGATGGAGTGGCAGCTTAACGCCCTCTCCAACCTCGGGCTGTTGAGCCGTTTCGTCGGCATGCTGACCGACTCGCGCAGTTTCCTAAGCTACCCGCGCCACGAATACTTCCGGCGCATCCTCTGCAACCTGCTCGGCCGGGACGTGGAAAACGGCGAACTCCCGCGCGACATCCCGCTCCTGAGCGGCGTCGTCCGCGACATCTGCTTCCACAACGCGAAGGCGTACTTCCGCCTGCCGGGGGTGTAGGCCCCCGGGGGGGGAGGAGCGCTGCTCACTGCCCTGTCCCGGGATTCCAGAAAGAAAGCTCCACGGTTCGACGCGGCCACGGCGGGCGGAGCGACCTGACGTGCCCGTCGAGGAAGATGAAGTTCGCTTTTCCCTGATGCCGGGGAGCAATATAGCGGTCCGGGTCCGTCTGGAAAATCATCGTCGATATTCCGTCGGCCAACATGAAGGTTTGCGACGGGGTGCGCCAATTGGCGATCCGGGCGTTATCTTCGAGCGCCAGCACGCTGTTGGCCCCATAGCTATGTCCGAAATAGCCACGCCCGACGCCGCGGGGCGGATTGCGGATGCCGTCAGCCGGACAGAGGTAGGGATCGGCATACCCGGTCGTATATCCGGCGGGCGCGCCCGGCACATAATCCTTGAATTGCCGGCCGTGATCCGGATAGCTGCGATAGGTGACAATTTTCCCGTCTTCACCATAAGTCACTCCAAACGGCACCCGGCCACCGTAGTCGTTGGCAAACAACATGATCCCCTGATAAAGCTGGCGAAGGTGATGAATACAGCGGACTTCCCGCGAATGTTGAGTCATCCGGTCCGAGATGACCATCCCCAAAACCGACAACACCGCAAGCAGCCCGATCACCAACAACAATTCCACCACGGTGTAACCGGTGCGCCCCACCGGTAACCGACCGGAAGCAGATCGCGAGGCCTTCACCATCAACGGTCACCCCTCCTTTCGACCTGAAACCAGAGCGTCTCCCCGGGTTTGAGATGAAAGTTCACCTCACGCACCTTCTCTGCGGCGATTTCTCCTTTCAGAAGCTCCCTGACGTCGGCGACAAACGGGAGGGACAACCTCTTTGCGCCCCCTTCCACCCCATGGACCACGATCAGATCATCACGCTTGTAGACAAACAGATCGCCCGGAGAGGTAAACCGGTGTACTCCCGAAGCTTCGGCAAGGTTGGCCAGCAATTTCGGCGTCAACGCTGAGGGATGTCCCAGATAAACGGCCAGATGCCCGCTCTCCGGGTCCCGACGCCAGACGGCGGCAGGTTCATTCCCGGCATCAAACCGGGTCAGGACGCCGTCATATCCACCTACCGGTGTGAAACGGTCGCTCATCAGATCGACCCCCGCTCCCGCGGGGCCGTGAAGGCCCGCCAGCAAAACCGCCGCATCCCCTGATCTCTCATCGTCGCTTCCATGTTCGACAAAGGAGGCACTTAACCCTTCGGAACGAATGCCGTCGTGACGGAAACGAAAGCCGGTCAAGGCCTCCATCGCGTCCAGCGAAAACCCGTTCTCCGTCATCCAACCCGGTGCATATTGCCAGACAATCGCTTTTCCGGCGGCCTGAAGCCGGTGCGCCAATTGCACCATTTCCTTTGACGGAAAATAGGGATTGATAAAATAGTAAACCTTGTAGTCTCCGGCGTTTTCCCTGAGGAGATCGGAGAGATAATAAAAATCAAGCTTCAGGCCCGACTCATGAAACGCCCGCTGCTGAACGTTCAGGGAATGGTATTGGGGGCCGTTCCAGACATTCGCCTGTTCGGTGGTCCAAAGATAGGTGGCCTCATCGGCGACGAGCACGATTTCCGCAGGAGTAAAAGAGGGCGTTTCCTGATAAAGCGCCTCCCCCAGCCGGTGTGTTTCGGATAACGCATTCATCAGCGACGGCTCGTGAAACCAGCCCCCTGTCATCTCCATCCACCAGATGCCCCCACCGACGGAAAGCAGCCTTCCCGCATCCCTTTGGACGGCTGCGGAGAATGCTTCGATGTTCCAGAACCGGGCCACGTTGTGATCATGCTGCATGCTGCGAAAGCCGCCGCGCCATGTCCTGAAATCCAACTCCTGCATGGCCAGCAGATTGGCCCGGCGCATGGAATCATAGACCCAGTTCAGGTGCCCGGAACTCCCGGCCTCCCTGCGTCCATGGTAGCCACCCTGCGCCCCCATGAAATCAAGCTTCCGCTCCCTGAAGGTGACCGTCGTATCGGCAAAATGAGGATAGACACCGAAACTGGCTCCCCGCCCGCAATAGGAACCGACCACCACCGGCTTGGGCGTCAGTTCCTTGATCAGGGAAGCGGCATCCCCCAGGTACCGGGCCAATCCCTCGTTGAGGAAAGTCACGGAATCGTAGAGCGAACGGTCCGCCACCGGATCAAGAAAGACCTTCCCCTGAACCGTTTCGGCCAGCGCCGGGCGCGCCGTTGAAAACCGGGCATCCGGGTCGTTCCAGGCCTGACGCAACGCGGCCTGGTCTCCCCCATATCGCTGATGCAGCCATTTCCTGAACAGCGGAAGATCTCCCGGGCTCTGCCCGTCGTGAAGCGCGTCACCCTTCGCCGCCTGGTAGTAAAACTGTCCATCCTCGCCTCCCGGAAGAAAATAGCCGATCACCGCCCGGCGATACGGCTGCCGGTTGATATGGGTCACACAGGCCCGGATCATCTCCAGCGCCTCCCGCTGGTAATCCTGCGACCAATAGCTGGCCGGGGCAACCTCCTTGTGACGGCTGACGCTATACACCCCGTCACGTGTCTGCGCTGCGGCATCGGGAAAGTCGTGGTGCCATTCCTTATAGGCAGAGAGGTTCAGATAGATGATGAAATACCCTTCAGGGTCGCGGGCAACGCCGCTCCAGATCATTTCATCCAACTTGTCGAGATCGTAACGCCCCTGGCCGGTCCAGACCTTTCCGACGGCCAGCAGGTGAATCGGGATGCCGCTCCCTGCAAAGTCGCGGATGTAGCCCCGCCGCGAATCAATGACATCGGCCATATGCACAAAAGGGACTTCCGGCTTTCCATCGACCACCAGCGTCGGCCCGCCATGGATCGGCTCAACCGAGGCGCGGGAATCCGGGCGCGCCGCCAACCTTTGCATCGTCGTCTCCATTGAAGGCGGCTGTTCCCTAGCCTGGGGCGCCGTGGGGCGGGTCTCCTCCCCGGGAGGATAAATTCCCAATGCGCTCACCTCGATCTCAAAAGGCGGCCCGTCGAGCATCCATACCAGTCGACCTGCCGTATGAGTGGCGGGAACCTGAAGTGTCCGTGTCTTGCGTCGCCAGTCGCCCCGGAAAAGCGCCTGGTAGCCCCGGCTGGCATACCGGCCGGGTAGCGACGGCCTGGCAGGGAGCTGGCCAAGCGCCTCCTTTGAAACGGCGCTCTGCATCACCAGTTCCCCCTGCGCGGCATAAGGCGCGGAGTGCGTGCGATAAAGGCTGCTTGCCACGTAGGAAACGCCACCCTCCAGCGCAAACGGTGCCGAAACCATCCAGGCCGCGCCCGGTTTGCCTCCTTTGCTCAGATGGACCACCCCGTCCTTCACCCGCTTCTCAAGCGTGACGCCGGGTTCGCTCCGAAAACTCCACCCGTCCAGCCCGTTGTCCAAACCGGCGTGAGGCAACAGATTGTGATGCGCCGTTGCGGGAAGGATCTCGCCCCTGATGGCCGGGGGAACTCTTTTTTCCTTGGGAAGAAGCGCCGCCGCCCGGGCCTCCCCGCCCCAGGCCGGGAGCACCAGCAACACAGGCAAGGCCCGTAGAAAAAGAGAATGCAAGCTCATGGGAGGTTGTGAAAAAAACGAGGGGACACCTAAGACCTCTTCAAGCGTCCCGAACGAAGAAGGTGTGTTCCGACAAGAAGTGTACCAAGGAGCCATCCCGCCGCAACCGAAGGCTCCGGAATCGCCGTAACCCTGAAATCATCCACACCGGCAATCCCGCGTGTCTGTACATTCGAGCCGGTGATAAAATAGGCATGGACATCGCCCGCCACCAATGCGGGGTTGATGAAACCATCCACAGGTGAGCTATAGCTCGCCATCGTCTCTCCAATGCTACCCATGGCATTGCTTTTCGAGAGAGCCAGGTTGAGTTGATAGCCATTGCCGTTGGCATTGCGCGTCACGACGCCGGAAAGATGATACCACTGCTGATCGACGAGCCCCTCCTCGGTCGTCGCGCCGGTGAAAACCGTCCCGACCCCGTTGACGACAGAATAACCGTAGAGCCTGACGGTCTGGTTCGTCGGAGAGGCGGCGACTGAATTGATGCCAAACTGCAAGGTCTCGGTGCCGGCGCTTCCTCCGCCCGTCTGCGGTGTGAAGAGGCTCCCTTCGTTGGTGTTCGTTCCAAAGCCGAGATAGAGAGAGGTCCCCGGCGTGGTCTGGGTCAGCGTCTTCCATTGAAAATAGATCGACAGGGTAAAGGAGTCCACATCCCCCGCAAACGTCTGATCCAACACTTCCGCCGCGTGGGCTGCATTGCCGCTGCCCGTGATGGCCCACCCGCTGTTATTGAGACCGCCCGCAGCGGCCTGGGACCATGCCGTCCCGCCGGTGGAGTAGAAATCATGCTCCAGTTGACCAGCGGTATTGAAATCAAAAATCTGTGCCTGCGCGGATGGCGAGGTCGCCAGCATGGTAAAAAGGAGAGCGGAACTCCAAGCGGTTTTGAAGAGGAAGCGTGAAGGATGCATACGATTTTCGGGGGGTTGGTGTGAATGAATAAAGCAGGCTAGTCAGTGGAGAGCCTGCGCACCGAACGCCGTTCCACCAGATGAGCCTTGAACGTGCGGCAGGCATCTTCGGGTCGGGCGTCGGGTTGGCCGAGCGTCGCTGCGACCGCTTCGCCAATTTCGGCATAGGGCGGATCATAACTGGTCAGGCGCAACTCATCCCATGGCCGCTGCCCCTGGCCTTCCAGGTTGTCAAAGCTGATCACTGAAAAATCGCGACCCAAAACCTTTCCATTTGCTTCCATGAAACGGACGATCTCAATCGCCAGATAATCCGAAGGAATGTAGAATGCCGTGACGGCGGCAGGGGCGCGGCTTGCCATCAACGCCCCGACCAGGCGCCGGGCGAGAATCTCCGAGGTCCTGCCTTGATCCAGCGGCTCAAGAAAAATCCGCTCGTCCGGCACGCGGAGGCCCAGTTCCTGCGCCCGCTGGCGAAACCCGAAAATCCTCTCATGTTGGAGAGTGCCTGCGGCGAGGATCGCGATCTCACGATGGCCGTGAGCGTGCAGATACTCCGCCGCGTGGCGCGCCATGGCATCGAAGTCGATGGTAAAAGAACGCATTCCCTTGATCTTGTGGTAGAGAGAGATCGTCGGCATCCCCGATGCGCGGATCTTCGCAATCTCCGCAGCGGAAAGCGTGAAGCCGAGCGTCATGATCCCATCCACAAAACGGCGGGGCGTCAGAAACTCCGAAAAGCCTTCTTCGCGCTCCGATTCAAAATAGTAAATCCCGAGGCGATACCCCCGCTTCCAGAGTTGGGCCTGGGTCGTCGAGATGATGCGCCGCCGCGGAATGGTCGAGAGATTCAGCGCCTCGGGAGAATTGAGATAAAAGCCGATATGATGGGAGCGGGCCAGCGCGAGATTTTTGGCCGACGGGTTGGGCCGGTAGTTCATCTTTTTTGCCAACGCGCAAATACGCTCCCTGGTCTCGGGGGAGATGCGACTGCGCCCGTGTTGCGGTCGGAGTGCGATCGAAACGGTCATCGGCGAAACACCGGCCTCCTCGGCGATCTGAGCGATGGTGATGGCGGACATGGGGAAAGGAATTGGGCGACCAACGTTGAAGTTCTTCCGTTCAGCCTTAGGTTTAGCGGTAAACCTATCGGAAAAAAAAGAAACGTCAACCCTTTTTCATCTTCATTGAAAAAGGGGACGTCCTTTTCTTCGCCCTGTCAGCCGACCGCCCGGCCCCTCCCGCCGGGCACCCGCCTCACGCCATCGGGTTACGCCACCACCTTGGCCGCCTTTTCCGAACGGCGGCGGAGGTTGGCGTCGAGGATCTTCTTGCGCAGGCGCAGGCTCTTGGGCGTCGCCTCCACGTATTCGTCGGGCGCGATGTATTCGAGCGAGCGCTCCAGCGTCATCTCCACCGGCGGCGCGAGGGAAATCCCCTTCCCGTCGCCCGAGGAACGCATGTTGGTCAGCTTCTTGGCGCGGCACGGGTTGACCGGCATATCGTCGGGACGGGCGTTTTCGCCGATGATCATCCCTTCGTAAACCTCCTCCTGCGCGCCGATGAAAAGGCGGCCCCGTTCCTGGATCATCTCCAGCGCGTAGGCGGTCGAGACACCGCCTTCCATCGAGACCAGCACCCCGTTGATCCGGGTCGGGATGTCGCCCTTGTGCGGCGCATATTCCTTGAAGAGGTGCGACATGATCCCGTGTCCCCGGGTGGCGTTGACGAGATCGGTTTCAAACCCGATCAACCCGCGCGTCGGCGCGACCGCTTCCACCAGCACCGTGTGCGTCTGGTGTTCCATGTTGACGATGTCGGCCTTGCGCGCGGCAAGACTCTGGAGGATGTCGCCGAGGTTATCGTGCGGGACATCGACGTAGACGGTCTCCATCGGTTCGAGAACCTTGCCGTCGTCGGACTGGGTGAAAATGACTTCCGGCCGGGAAACGAGGAGTTCGAACCCTTCGCGGCGCATCTGTTCGACGATGACGGCGATCTGCATCTCGCCCCGTGCGCTGACGGTGAAATGCCCAGCGGTATCGGTGTCGGCGAAGCTGATCGAGACGTTGGTCCGCGTTTCGCGCACCAGCCGCTCGCGGATCTGCCGCGCGGTCAGGAGCTTGCCTTCGCGCCCGGCGAGCGGCCCGTCGTTGATGCAGATCTTCATCGTGATCGTCGGCGGGTCGATGTCGATGAACGGGAGCGGCAGGCGCTCTTCGGTATCGGTCAAGGTTTCGCCGATGAAAATATCCTCGAAACCGCAAAGCCCGATGATGTCCCCGGCGCTGGCAAACTTCAGTTCGACCTTGTTAAGCCCCTGGTGCCCGAAAATCGCGGTGACGTTGCTCCGCTCGCGCGAGCCGTCCTTGTGGATGCAGACGATCGTGTCGCCGACGGCCACCCGTCCGCTGACGACCCGCCCGTAGGCGATCCGCCCGAGGTAATCGGAGTAGTCAAGGTTGGAGACGAGCATCTGAAAATGGGTCACGTCGCTCCTGGCGGGCGCGGGGATGTGCTCGACGATCGCTTCATAAAGCGGCTCCATGTTTTCGGAGGGCTGGCCGACCTCGCGCATGGCGTAGCCGTCGCGGGCGCTGCCGTAAATGACCGGAAAGTCGAGCTGTTCGTCGTTGGCGTTGAGTTCGAGGAAAAGGTCAAACACCATGTCGAGCACCTTGTGGGGCCGGGCGTTCTCGCGGTCGATCTTGTTGATCACCACGATCGGCTTGACCCCGTTGGCGAGCGCTTTTTTCAAGACAAACTTCGTCTGCGCCTGCGGCCCTTCGTAGGCGTCGACGACCAGCAGCACGCCGTCGACCATCCGCATGATCCGTTCCACCTCTCCGCCGAAGTCGGCGTGGCCCGGGGTGTCCACGATGTTGACGTGGAAATCGCGCCACCGGTAGGCGGCGTTCTTGGCCCGGATGGTGATGCCCTTCTCCCGTTCCAGGTCCATCGAGTCCATGATGCGGTCTTCGCTGGCGATGGCCTGGTTGGCGCGAAAGGTGCCAGCCTGTTTGAGCAGTTGGTCAACCAGGGTGGTCTTGCCATGATCGACGTGGGCGATGATGGCGATATTGCGGATATGTTCCATAAAGAGCGTGTTCGGCAAGCCGTGTTGAATCAAAAAAAGGGGTCGGAATATGGCGGGAGGATTTTGATCCGTCAACGCGTTTATCGTCACCGGGGGTCTGTTTTTTAGCTGCGAATCGGCCGGCCCGGCGTTTTTTTACTCCCGCCAGGGCGAAAAGGGGGGTTGACAAAGCCGACCCGCGCCGCCAATCTCCCCCTCCTTCAAATTTTTGTATTTCTGACATGGCCAATACCAAATCCGCAGCCAAACGCGCCCGCCAAACCACCGTTCGCACCGCGCAGAACCGCGCGACCCTGAGCGCGATCAAGACCCACACCAAGACCCTGAACGCCACGCTCACCGAAGGCAAAAAGGAAGCGGCCACCGCCGACTACAATAAGCTGATTTCCGCGATCGACAAGGCGGTCAAGACCGGCCGGGTTCACAAGAACCTCGCCAGCCGCAAAAAGAGCCGCCTTCAGAAGAAGCTTGCGGCCCTCGCCGCCTAAGGGCGTGCCTGCCGAAAGGCGGCGTCACTTTCGCCGCCTGAGCGGTTTGACCATTTTCTACTGAAAACAGACCCACCCGGGAGCCTTTGCGCACCCAGGTGGTTCTTTTCGTGCCCCGGTGTCGCCGCGCCTCCCCCGGGTCGCTCTCCCCCCCTCGCTCCTCCGCCGGGCCGCAGGCTCCCCTTTTTTTTCCCGGAACCGCCCCTTCCGCCCCCCGGGCGTCCGGACGCCGTCCCCGCCCGGGATACCCGTTGTCCCGACCGCGGCAATATTTTATTTTACTCCGGGCTTTATCGGGGCTAAGATCAGCGGCATCCTCGTTGAGAACGCCCTGTTGCCTCTTCCCATTCACCCATCGTCTCTTGTGGCCCGGTCCTTTCTTATCAACTGCGGCAAAACCTTTTTAGCGCCGCCTCTGTTTTTTATAAATGCAGGGCCAAACGTTTAAAATACCGAGCAGGACCTCCGCCTCCTCCGGCGCTTCGGTCTCCTCCCGCCCGCCACCGGCGTCGCCCCGGCGACCGGATGGCCGTTCGGGGACGGGCGGCCGCTTCGTCATCCCGTTCATCAGCTTCGGGGTGCTCGCCTACCTCGCTTCGGGGGAGGAGTCGCTCCTCGCGCAGTTGACCGTCGCCGCCACCCTGCTGCTCGCCCTTGCGGGCCTGCGGATGCTCGGCAAAACCGGCTTCGCCCGGGTCGGCTTTCTGGCGCTTTCGACCTTCGTCATCCTCCGCTACTTTTTCTGGCGCACTTTTTACACCGTCGAGTTTACCGACTGGGTCAGCTTCACCTGCGCGATCATCCTCTACCTCGCAGAGGCGTACGGCATCACGATCGCGATCATCGGCAACTTCGTCAATCTCTTCCCCTACGAACGCCCGGCCGTCGAACTCCCTGCGGAAGGCCCCTACCCGAGTGTCGACATCTTCATCCCGAGCTACGACGAATCGCTTTCCCTGCTGGAGCCGACCGTCATCGGCGCGGTCCAGACGACCTACCCGGGCCCCAAAAGAGTCTACCTGCTCGACGACGGCGGGACCGACCAGAAATGCCAGAAGGGGACCGCCGCTTCCATGGCCGCCGCCCGCACCCGTCGCGCCGACCTCCAGGCGCTCTGCCAGGAACTGGGCGTCACCTACCTCACCCGCGCCCGCAACGTCGCCGCCAAGGCGGGCAACATCAACGAGGCGATGAAAAAAAGTTCGGGCGATCTCGTCGTCATCCTCGACGCCGACCATATCCCGACCACTGATTTTCTGGAGAAAACCGTCGGCTACTTCCTCGAAGACCCGAAGCTCTTCCTCGTCCAGACGCCGCACTTCATGGTCAACCCCGACCCGATCGAGAAAAATCTCGATACCTTCGGGAAGATGCCGAGCGAAAACGACATGTTTTACCGGGTCATCCAGAAGGGGCTCGATTTCTGGAACTCCTCCTTTTTCTGCGGCTCGGGGGCGGTCTTGAGGCGGGCGCACCTCAACCTCGTCGGCGGCATCTCCTCCAAGAGCATCACCGAAGATGCCGAAACCGCCCTCTCCCTTCATGCCAAGGGGCTCAACAGCGCCTACGTGGCGACGCCGCTCCTCTCGGGGCTCGCGGCGGAGAGCCTGAGCGGTTTCATCGGCCAGCGCCAACGCTGGGCACAGGGGATGATCCAGATCTTCCTGCTCAACTGCCCGCTCTTCAACCGGGGCCTCACGCTCCCGCAGCGCATCTGTTACTTCAACAGCTGCCTCTTCTGGTTTTTCCCCTTTTCACGGCTGGTCTACATCCTCGCCCCGGCCGCCTTCCTGTTCTTCGGGCTGAAAATCTACGCCGCCACGGTGGAGACCTTTCTCTCCCACGCCGTGCCGTACCTGATCGTCATGCTTGCCTCGACCAGCTACATCTACGGCAGGGCGCGCTGGGCCTTTGTCTCGGAACTCTACGAACTGCTTCAGTCGATCCACACCATTCCCGCGATCATCGCCACCGTGATCCGGCCCCGGTCGCCGATCTTCAAGGTCACCCCCAAACAGGAACAGCTTTCGGAGGATTTCGTCTCGCCGATCGCCACTCCGTTCTATTTTCTGGCGTTGATCAACTTCGCCTGCCTCTTCGTGGGCATCTACAGCTTCTTTGCGGGAACCTACGAACAGCTCTACCCGCTCCTGATCACCCTCTTCTGGGGCGGGTTCAACACCGTCATCCTGCTCGCCGTCCTCGGGGCGCTCTTTGAACGCCGCCAGCGCCGCTCCACCCCGCGCACCGACACCGGCATCCCGATTGCCGCCGACCTCCATGTCAATGGCGCGACCATCCCGTGCGAGATCCTCGACCTTTCGCTCGGCGGCTGCAAACTCGCCTTCCTCTGGGGCGCGGAAGAGACCCTTGCCGACACCTCCTCGGGCGACCTCCTGGTGACCCTCCCCGGCGACGCCGCCCCGACCACCTTTCATCTGGAGTTCCGCAACTACCGGGAAGGCGCGCAGAGCAATTTCACCATCGGCGCACAGTTTGCCCACCGCAGCCTCGCCGAAAAGATGGCCAAAGTCCGCCTCGTCTGCGGCAACAGCGAACGGTGGTCGCAGATCCAGGCCAACCGCGAGTCGAGCAAGGGGGTCATCACCGCTTTCGCCCACCTGACCGGGATCGGCATCACCGGGTTCATCCCCCATTTCCTAAAGATGTGCTCCTCGTTCTTCGGGGTCGCCGATGCCCCCGCCGCCGAGCCCAAACCGGAAAAATCGTAACGCCGTGCACCGACCGCCGCTCCTTTTTTCCATCGCTTCCATCGCCGCCCGGGTGCGCTCCCTTGCAGCGCTGGCCGTGCTCGCGGTCGCCCTCCCCTCCGCCGCCCGGGCCCGGCCCGACGAACCCGCCCGGCTGGTCACGCCCGCCCAACACGGCATTCTCCTCCAGCCCGAGGTCGGCAGAAACCGGGAAACCACCCCCGGCTCCGCCGCCGGTCGCCCGGCCACCCCGCCCCCGGCCAGCCTCGTCCCGACGCCTGACACCTCGCGCTCCGCCACGACGCCCGAGCGCTCCACCCCCTCGGCGACCACCCTCGCCTCCCTCTTCACGCGGCTCGCCCGGCTTCAGGGCGACCTTCAACTCAACATCTGGTTCCCGGCCCAGGCGTCGCTGGGCAACACCGAAATCGCTCAAGGGGCGGCCATCGCCCAGGGGATCGCCCTGCGCAGCGGCAACACCCCGGTCGTCGTCTCCCACCGTCCCCGGATTCTCCCCGGCCACTTCAATGTCATCGTCGGCACCGTCGACCAGCTTCACGGCTTTCTCTCCCCTGCCGAGACGGCTTCCGTCAAGAACAGCTACCTCCTCCTGCGCAACATCCCCCACCAGCCGGGCACGGAACTGCTCATCATCACGGGACGCGACCCCGCCAACATCAACAACGCCATCCTGACGCTTGGCATCGCCCGGGAAACCCTTCCCGCCGTCCCGAGCGCGGCGATCCGCAACGTCATTCTCCCGACTGCGCCCCCCTTTCTCCGCCGTGAACCGCTCAAGGCGGAAAGAACCTACACCTTCAGCGAATTGCAGGAGGCGGGGGTCGGCCTCGCCATGACGCCGCGCGCCACCCTGCGCATCGAGTTCTCGCTCCCCGGCGATACCGCGCCGGACCGCCCGGGCGATCTCGTGCTCGACCTCCACCTTGGCCACCACGGCACGCAACAGATCCTGCTGGAACGGGTGGTGGCGACCGTCAACGAACAAAAAGGAGAGGCGCTGGTCACCGCCCAGGCGTCCGCCATGCCCGGCGGCCAGCACCACGCCGCGCTGCGCCTCCCGCTCAAGCTTTTCACCCAGGGGCGCAACCTCGTCGAACTCTCCTTCCTGGGCGGCATCGGCAGCCAGCCGGTCACCGACAGGCTGGAGGTTTACTCGGACTCGACCCTGACCCTTCCCGACTATGCGGAGCCGCCGACCCTGCCCGACCTGCGGATCACCGCCCGCACCGGCTATCCCCTGATCGGCCAGCCCGACGGATCGGAGATCGCCGTCCTCCTGCTCGAACCGGCCGTCGAGATCGTCGAAAGCGCCTGGACCCTGATGGCGCGGCTCGCCCAGGTCTCCAACACCCTCCTCTACGCCGCCCAGTACAGCACCACGCCGCTTGAAACCAGCGACCGCCACCTGATCGTCGTCGGCACGCTCCCCAACCTGCCCGAACCGTGGCAGGCCGCCATTCCGCCGACCATCTTTGAAGACCCGCTGGAGCCGGTGGTACGGCAGGAAGGGACCAACCTCAAACAATTCATCGACACCCTGCGCGCCTCCGCGAAAGCCGCCGTCAACCCGCGGGCCCCTCAGGTCGCCGAACCCGCGCCGCTCACCAGAACCTGGAAAAAGCAGGAGCGCGGCTACCTCGCCTGCGAGCCGCCCGTCCCGGGCGAACATGGCTGGCTGCTGCTCCTGAGCGCCCCCGATGCCCCCCTGCTCAAACAACGCACGCAGGAATTGATCCACCCCGCCTTCTGGGACCGTGTCGAAGGCAAACAGGTCTACTGGAACGAAGAGGCCGAATCCCTTCTGGCGTACGCCCCGCCGCGCTACGAAACGCTCTCCACCATCGTCAGCGGGCAGAGCGATACCGTGGTTTCCATGCCGCTGGGTGAACAATACCACTTCCGCCACTGGGTCACCGCTGTCGCCATCACCCTCCTGGTCTTCACCGGCAGCACCTACCTTACCCTGAGCCGCCTCCGCCCCGGAAGGTGACCCCTTCCGACCCCGCAGCCGGGTTCCTCAAACGCCCCTACCGCCTTTCGCGTTCATTTTTCGCTGTCATTTTTCGCTGGCACCCGGGGCCGGAACCGGTCAGGATCGCGACGGGATCTTTTTGCCCGAATACCTTCGATACGTAAAAACTCCCCCTTCTCCTGATATTTTTTTCCGAGTGAAGACCAGTTCGACCCCTACGATCGGTGCGCCTTCCAAGTCTGCACGCCACCGGCCCCATGGCCGGTTGAAACCGCCCTGCCGGGCGGGGTCCAAAGGCGTTACCCTCGCCGGATGCCTCCTGTTCACCCTCCTTTCCACGGGGTGGACCCAGCAAAACACCGGCCGCCCTTCGTTCCTCCCGGCCGCCCCGCCCCCCACGCCGCAGGTCAACGATTCGCCACAGACGATCGTCACCCAGATCGAACTCCCCACCCCGCCGCCGACGGCCGAGCCGCTGGAGATCGAGGGGGCCTACCGCAACGCCGCCAGCGATGCCGATTTCGTCCGCCAACCCTCTCCCGCGCCGATCTCCTTCGGCACGCCGGAGACCACGCTCCCCTCCCACGCGCCGACCGCCGCCGCCTCCACCCCGAGCCCCTCCCCCGTCACCACCACCACGCAGAGCGAACCCCCGGCGTACGACCCGCTCACCCCGACGATCATCTACGACGAAGGGCAGGCGGCCGTCCCGCGCAAGCCGGTGGTGGAAATCCCGGTCGGGCCCGACCCCGGGGTGCTGCTGCGCCAGGGGCGCTACTCCGAAGTCGAGCCGTTTGCCGAAGAAAACCGCGACAGCCACCTCGCCGCCTCGCTCGGCTGGGCCTACTACCGGAGCAAAAAAAACCAGAGCGCCTATACCTGGTTTGAAAAGGCCGTCCAATGGGACGACACCAACTACGAGGCGGCCTACGGCCTCGCGCTCACCCTCTTCCGGCTCGGTCGCGAAAGCCAGGCGGAGGAGGTCGCCCGCTGGCGGCTGGCGCAATACCCGAAGATGCGCTCCATCCTCGCGGACATTGAAACCCGGCGCGCCGTCTCGAGTTTCCAGTCCAAAAACTACCGCACCAGCCTCCAGCGCCTGCTGGCGATCCAGAAACAGCGCCGCCTGAGCCGGGAAGAGCAGATCATGCTCGCCTGGAACCGCTTTCACCTGGGCGAGGTCGAGGCGGCCCGCTCCGACTTTGTCCGCCTCTACCGCGCCCGGCCCGACCGCTTCGCCGCCGACGGCGTCTACACCACCTACGCCACCCTGGGCAACTGGCGCGATCTCAAAGGCTTTGCCGATACGTACAAGGGACCGATCGCCACCCTCTACCAGCGCCACGTCAGCGAGCGCTACCAGGCGTACGGCCTCTACCGCAAGGCGCAGGCCGAGGCACCCGGACGCGTTCCGGAACTGGAGGGGATCTCCAGCCCGAGCGCGGGGGTGGAAATCCTCGGGCGAAGCCGCTCCGGCACCGCCGGGACCTCGGAGTTGACCGAGTACGGCGCGCGCTTCAGCGGCACCCTCTACTCCAGCGCGCTCGACCGGTTTGACCTGAGCGTCGGGATCATCGATCTCGACAGCGGCGCGCTCTACGGCGACACCCCGATCGGCAAAGCGCCCGAGGAAGGGGAAAAGAGCTACCGCTACAGCCCGCGCACCCACTACAGCGGCCTTTTTGACGCCCGCATCCGCTGGGAACGCGAGGGGCTCCTGACCCCTTCCATCGCTCTCGGCATCAGCCCGGTCGGCGGCGCGCTCGACCCGACCATCGTCGGGGCCATCGGCCTGCGCAAGGTCGACGACTGGGGCAACTGGCAGGCCGCCCTTTACCGCGAATCGGTCCGCGATTCGCTCCTGAGCTACACCGGCCTGCGTGACCCGTACACCGGCGAAACGTGGGGCCGCGTCACCGAAAACGGGGGCCGCTTTTCGCTCTACACGCAACTGGAAAACAACTGGAGCTTCTACGGAGCCGCCAGCGCCGGAATCCGCACCGGGCACAAGGTCCCGAGCAACGCCCACGTCGCGCTGACCGCCGCGGTCAACAAGGCGCTGACGATCGACATGTTCGAGTTTTTCACCATCGGCCCCTCGCTCTCGCTGGAGTTTTTCGATAAAAACCTTTCCGGCTTCACCTTTGGCCATGGCGGCTACTTCAGCCCCTCGCACCTGATCCAGGGGATGATCTCCGCCCGCTTCATGACCCACCAGGGCCGCAACTACCTCGCCCGGGGGAGCGCCGGGTTCGGGATTCAGAACAACCGGCAGGAGAGCGCCCCGTGGTTCCCGAACCAGCCCGGCACCCGCTGGATCACCGGGCAGAGCACCACCGGCGCGGCCCTGCTCGTCGACCTCGAAGGGCTCTACCAGCTTTCCGACCAGTGGGTCGTCGGCGCGAACCTCGGCCTGAACATCGCGCCCGACTACAACGACTTTTCGCTCCGCGTCTCGCTGCGCTACTTCTTTGACCCGCGCCACGGCCTTTTCGCGCCCGATTTTGCCACCTTCTGATCCCCTACCCCTTTCTCCGCCTGCCGTGCCATCGCCTTCCGACCCTCCCCTCTCCGTATCGCTCGAAACGAAAGGGCCGCCGGGGTCCATCCTCGTCGTCGACGATGAAAATGAATTGCGCCGCCTGCTGGTCCGCATCCTCGAAACCGAAGGGTTTGCGGTCACCCAGACCGGCAATGCCCTCGAGGCGCTCGGCATCCTGAAGAAAAGTCTCGCCGCCTCGCCCGACCAGGCCTCGACGGGGTTTGACCTCGCCCTGCTCGACGTTGCCCTGCCCGACATGAACGGGATGACCCTCTTTGCCAAGATGCAGCAGGACGAACGGCTGCGGCAGATCCCCGTCATCTTCCTGACCGGCGACAGCGAGTACCAGCAGAAGGCGCGGGCGTTCGAAGCCGGGGCGGTCGATTACATCACCAAACCGTTTCAGCGCAAAGACCTCATCCTGAGGATTCGCGCCCACATCCGCGACAAACGGCTGCGCGACGATGAAAAACAGGCCGCCGCAGGGCTTGCCACCCAGGCGCGGATGTCGCTCAGCGAAGCCGAACAACGTTTCTCCGCGCTGGTCCGCAACTCCTTTCACCTCGTCTGCGAACTGGATGAAAACCTCAAGGTCATCTACGCCAGTTCCAACCATCTGGAGATCCTCTCGCTCTCGGAAAACGACCTGATCGGCCATAGCTGGCCCGCCTTCATCCACCCCAATGAACGGCTCGAAGTTATCTCCGGGTTGACGGAAATCTTCGCCTCCTGTTCCGAAAGGCGGCTTCTGACGCAGTTCCGCGACGGCTCCAGCCATTGGCGCTGGCTCGATGTCTGCGGCAGCATCCTCACGACGGCCGCCGGCAAGACCCACCTCCTGCTCGTCTCGCGCGATATCACCCACAGCAAGGAGACCGAGCGTTACCTCCAGCACCTCGCCCTGCACGACTCGCTCACCGGGCTGGCCAACCGCGAAAAGCTCACCAACCGGCTTGAAGAACTTTTCAGCCCCGACGGCGCGCCGTATGCCGTCATGTACCTCGACCTCGACAACTTCAAGCTCATCAACGACCGCTACGGCCACCTGATCGGCGACCAGGTGCTGCGGGCGATGGGCCAGAGCTTCAAACAGGCGTTTACGGAGGCGGAGATCATCGCCCGGCTCGGCGGCGACGAGTTTTGCGTGCTCTTCAAGGCGGAGAACGAGGACGATGCCGCCGATGCCGCCGAAAAGATCGCGCACCACGTTTCCCGCACCCCGATCTACGCCGCGGGCAAGCGCCACCGGACGACGCTTTCGATCGGCGTCGCCCTGCTCGAACCCAACGTCAGCATCACCGAAGTCCTCGCCCGGGCCAATTCCGCGCTGCACGTCGCCAAATCGCGCGGGAAAAACCGCTACTGCATCTACCAGAGCGACAGCGACGAGTTGCTCCACCTCCAGCAATCCGCCGAATGGTTCCAGCGCATCCAGGAAGGGCTCGAGGAAGCGCGCTTTGAAGCGTGGTACCAGCCGCTCATCGACCTCAAGACCGGGGCGATCGCCCATTACGAGGCGCTCTGCCGCTACCGCGACAAGCTCGGCCAGCTCCATCCTCCCTCCGCCTTCCTTGGTTCGGCGGAGCGCTACAACCTGATGCCGCAACTCGACCGGTACATGATCCGCCGCATCATCACCGAACTGGCCGATCTTTCCGACATCAGCGTCGCCATCAACCTTTCAGGCGCTTCGGTCACCGACCCGAGCATCGCCACCTACATCATTCAATGCTTTGATGAAAGCAACTTCGATCCGAAACGCGCCGTCTTCGAGATCACCGAAACGGTCTTCATGACCAACCTCCCCCAGGCGCGTTCCATCGTGGAAGCGCTCCAGGCGCTCGGCTGCCAGTTCGCGCTCGACGACTTCGGCTCCGGCTTCTCCTCGCTCAACTACCTGCGCCACCTGCCGGTCACCATCGTCAAGGTCGACGGCAGCTTCATCAAGGAGCTTCACTCCGACCCGGTCAACCTCACCCTCCTGAAGTCGATCAACGAAATCGCCCACCTCCTTGGCAAGGCGACCGTTGCCGAGTGGATCGAAACCCGGGAAGCCTTCGCCACCCTTCAGGAGATCGGCTTCGACTACGGCCAGGGGTATTACACCGGGCGGCCCGTCTCCCTGGAAGTGCTCGCTTGGACCGGCAACCAGGCCGCCCCGGAATTCCACAAGGAAAAAATCGTCGGCTGGGATGCCCGGCCCCGCTCCAGCCGGGGGTCAGTCAACAAATCTTGACAAAATCTGTCAAGATTTGTTGACTGACCCCCTCATCACCAGCTTTTTTGCCGTTTACGGGTTGACCTTTTGCCATCCGCTCCGGTATTCTGCGAAGTTGTACGAAAAGGAGCGTACCTCGAAAATTGGTTTTCCCGATCCATTGCGGAAAGCTTTTTTCGATGGTTCCCGTTCCCGTAAACGTCCCTTCGAAATCCGCGCAACCGTTCCGGGCACCCACGCACCGGTCCGTTTCCGGAAACGAAAACGTCACCGTCAGCCATGATCCATCCTACTGCCCTGCGCTTGTGCGTGACCGCGCCGACGCCACCGGGCCACTATGGCGATCACCGCACCGCCTCCATTGCCCGGCCCGCAAGGCGCCCTGGCGCACAACCTGCTTCACAACTTTCTCTTAACCGTGCTCGTGGTGGCATTCGCCATCGCGCTCTCCGTCCCTGAAAACCAAGCCCGGGCTTTCCTGCCACCGGTCGTGCCAACGGCTTCGGAGCAGGGGCTCGCCCGTGCCGTTGTTTCCGAAAAAGGGAAAGAGCCTTTTTTGGCCAACGCTCCCGGCCGGTTTCGTTTTTTTATTCTTCCGTCCGTTTCCAACCGTGAATCCCCGGCATCATCATGAAAACCTTGCGTGACGACCGCAGCCGCACCACCCACGATACCGCACCTTCGCAACCGCCCGCGGGCGAGTCCGACGACCCCGACCCTCACCAGCCGGCGCCGACTCCGAATCTCGCGCGCCGGTTCTGGTACTTCCTCGGTCGGCACCGCCCGCTCATCGTCACCGCCGCCTTTGGCAGCCTGCTGACCGTCACGCTGGCGATGCTCGCCCCGCTGATCACCAAGCTGATCATCGACGAAGCGCTCCCCAGCCAGAACCTGCCGCTCCTGATCGGTCTCGCCGTCGGCTTTCTCCTCCTCCAGGGGCTCCGCCTCGCCATCGGCTACGGCAACGACTTCCTGATGATCTACGTCGGCCAGCGGACCGTCTTCGACATCCGCCGCGCCCTCTTTCACCATCTCCAGCTCCTTCACCTCTCGTTTTATGAAAAGGAGCGGACCGCCAGCCTGGTCAACCGCGTCATCCACGACGCGGCCACCATCCAGCAGTTCGTCAACACCGCCTTTTCCACCCTCGCCAACAACCTGGTCAGCCTCGCGATCGGCCTTTCGATCATGTTCTTCCTGAACTGGAAGCTGACCCTCTTCTGCGTGCTGGTCCTCCCGCTCTATTTCCTGATCATCCACGCCTTCCGCCGGCAGATCCATTCCAAGAACCACGAGGTGAAGGAACGCCAGTCGCGCCTGGCCGGAAATCTCGGCGAAGTGTTCGCGGGCATCCGCGTCGTCAAGTCGTTCGCCCAGGAGGACCACGAACGGCGGCGTTTCGTCCTCAACATCAAGGAAAACTTCCACAGCGAACTGGAACTGCCGCTGCTCGGCAGCCGGATGCGGATCAGCCTCAACCTGCTCTCCATCACCGTCTGCGCCATCGTCTGGGTCTGGGGCGGCCTTTCCGTCTTCAACGGCACGATGACCATCGGCGGCTACGTCGCCTACTTGAGCTACCTGACCATGCTCTTCGCGCCGGTCGAAAGCCTCTCCACCCTGCTGCTCGCCTGGACCAATGCGCGCACCGGGTTTGAGCGGATTCTGACCCTGCTCGACATCAAGCCAAAAATCAGCGAACCGCCCCGGCCGGTGGAGCTGCCGGAGATCGAAGGGCGGGTCGTCTTTGACCATGTCCACTTCTCCTTTGACGGCAAACCGGCCATCACCGATTTCAACCTCGATGTCGCACCGGGCGAGGTGATCGCGCTCGTCGGCCACAGCGGATGCGGGAAATCGACCCTCATGAGCCTGCTCACCCGTTTTTACGATGTCGAGAGCGGGAGCATCTCCGTCGACGGGATCGACCTGCGCCAGCTCAACTACACCGCCTACCGCCAGCAGGTCGGCATCGTCCTCCAGGAAAACTACCTTTTCTCGGGCACCGTGGAGGAAAACATCCGCTACGGCCGCCCCGACGCCACCGACGAGGAGGTGCGCGAAGCGGCCCACCTCGCCAACGCGCTCGAGTTCATCGAAAAGATCCCCGGCGGCTTTCAGGGGCAGATCGGGCAGGCCGGGGTCACCCTCTCCGGCGGCCAGCGGCAGCGGCTGGCGATCGCGCGGACCATCCTCAAAAACCCGCGCATCCTCATCTTCGACGAAGCGACCAGCGCGCTCGACAACCATAGCGAAAAGCTGATCCAGGCGTCGCTCGACACGCTGATGAAAGGCAAGACCGTCTTTATCGTCGCCCACCGTTTGAGCACCATCGTCAAGGCAAGCCGGATCGTCATGATGTCCGCCGGCCAGATCCTCGAAATCGGCACGCACCAGGAACTGCTCGCCAAAAAGGGAGCCTACAGCCGCCTCTACCAGCCGACTTCGGTCCCCGCACTTTCTGCAAGATAGAACCATGTCGTCGCCATCCATCCATCTCAACGCCCGGATCGCGCGGATGCGCCGCCGGATCGTCCTTCTCGGCATCTCGACCCTGCTCGCCTTCGGCTCGCTGCTCATCTTCATCCCGATTGACGAAAAGGTGCATGCCACCGGCCGGATTCACGCTGAACGGGAAACCTACGTCCGCGCCGCCATCGACGGCATTCTCCAGGATCGCAAAGTCGAGATTGGCGACGAAGTCGAAGCCGGGGCCGTCCTGGCGGAGTTTGACGCCTCTGCGCCCAAGGGCCAGCTCCAGACGCTCGAAGCCCGCATCAGCCAGGCCCGGGCGGAGTTGCGCCTGAAAAAGAGCAAGCTCGAAAAAATGCTCAAACTGCCGCTCCCGCAGGAGTTCCGGCATACCGACGAGGATTACGAAATCGCCAAACGCAAGCGGGAACAGAGCCGGATCGACCTGGAACGGCTCAACTCGCTCGGCGATGTCGGCGCGGTCAGCAAACACTACCAGGAAACCGCGCAACTCGCGCTGGCGCTCGCCGAAGCCGAGTTCCAGAAGGCGGAGAACAACCGGCGGATCATCCAGCGCGGGCTGGAGGAGACGATCCTCAACGAAGCGCGGGCCGAAATCGCCGCCACGGAGGAAAACCTGCGCATCCTCGAAGTCGAGCGCACGGAATTGCAGGCCGAGATCGAACGCCACAGCGTCCGCGCGCCGGAAGCGGGAACCGTCACCCTCATCCTGAAACGTTCCCCGGGCGAGATGGCCCGCAAGGGGGACGACCTCTTTCACATCGCCCACGGCCGGCGCCGGTTCGTGCGGCTCTTCGCCACCGAACGGCAATATCACCGGATTGCGCGCGGCCAGTCGGTCCTGATGACCTCCCCGGCCTTTGACCGCCTCCGCCACGGCCATATCCGCGGGACCATCGTCCACACCGCGATCGAAGCCGAAACCAGCCCGACCGGAGAGAGCGAAAAGGTCTACCGCGTCATCGCCAGCATCGACCACACCCCGCAGCCGCTGATGCTCGGCACCTCCATCGACGCCGAAATCATCCTCCGCCGCGCCCCGCTCTGGCGGCTGCTGCTCCCGAACCCGGAAGTCAGCCCCGAAAATCACCAGCCCGAGCCGCTCACCGCCGGGCGTCGGGATTGACCGCCTCGCTTTCTTGCCCGCCTATTCCGGGACCAGGAAGCGCCCCTCTTCGGAAGAGACCGTCGGCACCGATCGGCGCGGGACGCTTTCGTACGGGAGCAGCGGGGGCGGCAAGGCTCCGCGGAAGTTGTCGGCGGCAAGCGGGTCGCCGGTCCGGAGCATCCATGCTTCGAGCGCTTCGTTGAGCCGGGCCCGCACCGTGCGGTAGTCCGGATCGTCGGCGAGGTTGTGCGCTTCATTGGCATCAAGCCAGAGATCGTGCAACCGCCACGCCTCTCCGGGCGGATGGCGGAAGCCCAGGTTCTCGTAAAGCGAGAGCGACGCCCCCTTGTCGCATTGGAAGGGGGGTCTCCCTTCCAGCGGGCCGCCGCTCCGTTCAAAGCGCCGGATCAGCTTGAAGCGCCCGTCAAAAACACTCCGCTGCACGTGGCTGATCGCCGCATGATCGTTGTGCTCGGCGAACCGGTAACGGGTCAGTGCGTGGACCGAGTCGGCCACTTCGCCACGCACCAGCGGCAGGAGGCAATGGCCGGTCAGGTCGGCGGCGGGCGGCAGCCCGAGCAACGCTTCCAGGGTCGGAATCACGTCGAGGTGGCTCACCATCGCCTCGAACGTCCGCCCTCCCTCGAAACCGCTCCCGGCGGGCCCGCGCATCATCAAGAGCACCCGCAGGCCGGCTTCGGTCAGGTTCCCCTTCATCGTCGGCATGGGCGGCCCGTGGTCGGTCGTGATCACCACCAGGGTCGATTCGCGCAACCCCGCTTCGTCGATCCCCTGCAACACCTTGCCGATCCGCTCGTCGAGGATGCGCGCCCCGTTGCGGAAGCGCGCCCATTCGCGGCGCATGGCCGGGCTGTCATAAAACGGCGCGGGCGCACGCAGGTAGCGGCTGTCGACATCGCTTCCGCACGGTTCATCCGATGCCGGGGGAAGCCCGCGCTTCTCCAACTGTCGCCGCGGGGCGAAGTTGTTCACGTCGCCGGTCCGGTGGGTTTCGGAAAAGCCGACGGAGAGAAAGAACGGCTGCCCGGCGCTGGCCTGTCGCCTGAGAAAGGCGCAGGCCGCCGAATCGGTCACCTCTTCGACCCGCGAGCCATTGGGACCGTCGTGGTTGAGCAGTTCGCGGTAGCCGAGGCCGTGGATCGCTTCATGCGACGCCCCGGTTTCGTGCTGCACCCCCGCGAGCGCCGTCACGTAGCCGTGCCGTTGCAAACGGGCGGCCAGGTGGCGGGAGGGGTCCTCCAGCCGCCAATCCCCGAAATGGGCGAGGCCGAGCATCCCGTTGCCGGGCTGGTGCGGGCAGAGCCCGGTCAGGAGAGCGGCCCGGCTGGGGGAGCAGGTCGGCGCGGCACAGGTGGCGTTGCGGAAAAGAACCCCCTCCCGGGCAAAGGCGGCCAGTGCCGGGGTCTCCACCGGGTGGCCGTACGGTTCGATCCATTGGCCGGTATCGTGGGAGTGAAGGTAAACAACGTTCAGAGGTCGGTTCATGAGATCGGTTCAGAGGGGACGAGGACCCGATGGGGACGCCCGGCAACCAGCTTCCCGTTTTGGACAAAGCCTTCGGGCCGGTCGGCCAGCCGGGCGATCATCCGCTCGCGCCAGAGGGCGATGCGCCCCTGCTCCTGCGGGCAGTGGATCAAATCGCGCTCCTCGCCCGGATCGTTGGCGAGATCAAAAAACTGCTCGCGTCCATCCCCTGAAAACCGGATGAACTTTTCCCGGCCATCGGTCAGCGCGTGAAAGGCCTGTTTCCCGCCTCCGATCTCGATCAAAAGATCCTCCCTCCATTCGCCCACCTTTTCGCCGCGCAGGACCGACAGGAGGCTGCGCCCGTCGACCCATTCCGGGATCGGCACCCCGGCGGCGTCGAGCAGGGTCGGCATGAGGTCTTCCAGGCAGACGGGAAGATCGCAAACCTCGCCGCGCGGCACCTCCTTTTCCTGCATCGGCAGGCGGATCAGGAACGGAATGCGCGCCGCCGCTTCGTAAGGGAGCGATTTGCGGAAGAGATGATGGTCGCCGAGCATCTCGCCATGGTCGCTGGTAAAAACCACCAGCGTCTTCCGGTGGTCGACGCCTCCCGCGGCACTCACCCGGGTCAAAAGACGGTGGATCTGGTCGTCGATATGGTTGATCAACGCGTAATAGGCCGCGCGACACGAGAGAAGCGCCTCCCCGCGAAGGTTCACGCGGGGGCTGTCGACCCGTGGTGCGTTTCCCCTGAAATCGGGCTCCTCCGCCCAGTCGCCGATCACCGGCTCCGGCAACGGCGTGCGCAGGTAGCGCTGGAAGTAAAAATCCGGCGGGATGAGCGGCGGGTGCGGTGCGAGAAACGAGACCGTCAGGAACCAGGGGCGGGAGGGATCGCGCCGGTCAAGAAAACGCTTCGCTTCGTTGAGCGTCCAGTGGGTCGGGTGCAAGTCGTCGCCCACGGGCCAGCTCCGCGCCGTCCAGTCATTGTGCATGACGCCGGTGGCATACCTGCCGCCGAGCGACGGCGCTTGCTGCTGGAGAAACGCTTCATAGTCGGTCAACGGCTCCTGCCCGCTCTGGATGACCATCTCCTCAAACCCGTAGCGCTTGCGCTTGGGGTGGAGGTGCATCGTCCGCCCGACCAGCCCGGTATGATAGCCGGCATCGCGAAGCAGTTGCGGCAAGGTCGCCGGCGGGTTCCACTCCTGGTGATCGCAGTAGCCGACCATCCCGTGCGTGGCGGGGTGCATCCCGCTCATGAGCGAACGCCGCGCCGGGATGCAGACCGGCGAAGTGCTGTAGGCGCAGCGGAACCGCATCCCGTCGCCAGCGAGTTCATCGAGATTCGGCGTCAGGAGAAACTCAGCCCCCTCCGCGCCGAGGCAGTCGCCCCGCTGCTGGTCGGTCATGATGAAAAGAATATTGGGGGGCTCCTCGTCAGGAGTAGCGGCTCGGCTTGCTTCCATGAAGAGCGACTTTCGTTCAAAAACCGCCCGGTGAACATTCAACTCCTTGCCCTTGACTCTCGAAATCTTGCTCTCTCCCTGAAAAGCGATCCCGGCAAGCCCTTCACACAAGATGGCCAACGGCCTTGCCTCCATTGCCCGAACCCGTCTAATCTTGCCTTTCCCCGATGCCGTCCGCTTCCATCGACTTTTCCACGTCACGCCTTCCCGGCACCTTTGACCCGGCGCTGCTCCCCGCCGTTCGCGACTGGAAGTGGATCGCTTCGTTCGGGCGCGACCTGGAATCGCCGGTCCGCCACGCCCTGCACCGGCAATGGATTCGCAATCCCGAAAACGTCCATGCCCCGCCGCATCGTTCCGTTTTCCTGACGCTGACGGGCGAAAGCGTCCGGGGCTTTGGCGACCAGGTTTACCGCGAGGTGCCAGGGAGCGTCTTTCTGTTCGATCGCCATGAACCGCGCGAAAACAAGCGGCCCGACTACAAACGCAATTTCAGCCGCCTCTGGCTCAACCTGATCAATCACGAATTTTTCACCTTCAACACCGTCCGCGTCGATGCGGCGGGCCAGGCGTTCCGCGATCTGTCGAAGATGCGAATCCAGTCCGGCGAACCCGCCCGGCGCCTGATGGAGGCATGGACCCATAGCCGCGAGCATCCCGAAAACGCCTTGAGCTGGGAGTATCTCAAGTCGGTCGTCGCCGCCACCTGCCTGGAAATCCTCGGCACGGCGCAGCCGGTCCCTCCGCCCGACAACAGCCACCAGCAGATCATCGCCGCCGTTCAAAGCCGCATCCGCAGCCATCCCGGCGAAGCGTGGAACCTGCAACACCTCGCCGACCTCGCCGGTTACAGCCCGTTTTTCTTCCACCGGCTCTTCCTCCGGGAGACCGGCCAGACCCCCAAGGCGTTTGTGGACGGGGTCCGGCTCGAAAAAATCCGCGAAATGCTCCGCGAAAACTACACGCTCGACGCCATCGCCGAAGCGGTCGGGATGAGTTCCGCCTCGTACGTCGGCATCTTCTTCAAGAAATTCATGCGCCGCTCGCCGCGAAAATGGATGGAGTTGGACAGGGGGTCAGGCAGCAAATCTTGACAACGTTTGTCAAGATTTGCTGCCTGACCCCCAAGCTATTCACGCCGGGATCGTTGTCTTGAGCAGCGTGGTGTCGGGCTTGAGCGGGATGAGGAGCCGCTCGACCAGCTTTGCCGGAATCAGGAAACAATCGCCCGGGAAAAACTCGCGTCCGCCGCAGCGGATCGCGCCGGTCAGGACGGTGATGACCGAAAAATCGCCGAACAACCCGGCGTCGCGCGGGGCTTCGAGTTCCCAATGCTCGACTTCGAAAAAGGGCGAGGCGACGAGCGGCTCCTCCGGCGCGTTTTCCCCGGACTGATAGGTCGGCTCCCAGTCATCGAAGTCGATCGACCGGAGCGATGCCGGGATGTGAAGCTCCCTCGGCTTGCCGTCGAGTCCCTTGCGGTTCCAGTCAAAGACGCGGTAGGTCGTGTCGCTGTTCTGCTGGACTTCCAGGATGACGTTGCCGCCGCCGATGGCATGGACCCGGCCGCTCGGGATGAAGAGACAGTCGCCGACATGGCTCGGCAGGCGGTGGAGCAGCCGTTCCACCTCGCCCCGTTCCAGCGCCGACTCAAACGCCGCCCGGTCGGTCCCCTTCACCAGCCCGGCGAAAAGCTCGGCATCGTCGTCGGCTGCGGCCACGTACCACATCTCCGTCTTCGGTTCGCCCCCGAGTTCGGCGGCGACCTCTTCAGGCGGGTGGACCTGCACGGAGAGCCGTTCGCGCGCGTCGAGCCACTTGATCAGGAGGGGGAAACGCTCCCCGCCCGCCTGGTGACGCTCGCCGAAGATGCCGGTCCGGTGCTCGCTCCAGAGCTGGTGGAGCGTCTGCCCGTCGAACACCCCGCCGTCGACCACGCTCTGCGCGTCAACGCGATCGACCAGTTCCCACGATTCGCCGATCCGCACCCCCGGCGGAAGCAGCTTTCCGAAAACGGTTTCGAGGTGACGCCCTCCCCAGACGCGTTCCATGAAGAGAGGCTTGAATTGAATCGGTTGGGTCAAGTTCATAAAGGTTCCAAAAAAGTATCGGCGCAAGGGGTTATTTCCAGAGGTGCTTCGGGTAGCGCCGCTTCAACTCTTCCCTGAGCTTCGGGTAGGCCTCCCGCCAGAAGGTCGCAAGATGCTGCGTCACCTGAACCGGGCGATGGTTGGGTGCGAGCACCTGAATGGTCACCGGCACGCGCCCGGCGGCGATCACCAGTTGCTCCTCCACGCCGTAAAGGTCTTGTATACGAACGGAGATCACGGGCGATCCGCTCGCATCATAAATCAGCTTGAAGCTGCGGCCGTTGGGCATTGCCAGCCGTTCGGGCGCGTAGCGATCGAGCCACCCGGCCTGTTCCGGACTGAGCCACGACTTCACCACCGGCCAGACGGCCCGCTCCTTGAGTTCGCGAAACGTCGCCGCGCCGTAGCAGATCTGCTCAAAGAGGGCGAGCCGGTCCTCCTCCTCCAGCGCGGGAAGGCCGAGTTCCGGCATCCATTCGCGCAACCGGTTGAGCCGGAGAATCCATTGCTCCACCGCGTGGTCCCATTTGTTGAGCGGGATGCGCCCCGCCGCCACCTCCCTTGCCAGCACGCTGGCGGCCACCTCCGGCGGCACCTTGTCGCTCACGCCGGAAGCGAGGACGAGATCGTGAAAACGCGTTTCGCGCCGCAACATCACCCGGCGCAGGGTCGGGTCGTAAAAAAAGCTCTCCTCCGCATGGAACGCCTCGGGGAAGCCGTCGCGCAGCCATGCTTCCTCGATCGCGGTCACCTGCGAAAAGAGGGTCTGCACCCCGCCCTTCCCGCTCACTTCGCGCACTTCGCCGACGACCAGCAGCGGCTCCTTCTGCACCACGCTTTCGCGCGCGAGCACTCCCTTGCGCCCGTGGACCATGGCGCACCGCAACGTCCCGGCGTCGAGCCGATGGGCCACCTGGTCCGGAAACCCGGCCAGCAGGCAGCGGGCGACCGCCTCCGGCCCGGCGGCCCGGTCATTGAGCGGCAATCCTTCGCGTTCGGCGATCTGCGCAAACTGCCCGAAAAGCTGCGCCGCCTCCCGCGCGGCCCCGGGGTTGAGCCCAAGCGCCTCCGCCGCGCCCGATTGCCCATGGGAAAGCTCCATCGCGCGGATCAGCCGGAGCAGATCGCTCCCGCCGGGCGGCCCCAGCAGCCGCTCGCGCGCCTCCTCCAGGTCCGGCCCGCCGCGGCGAAAAATGGGACGCCCCTGCGTGAGCGCCGCCACCCATGCCGCCTCGCGCACGCAGCCAAACGCCTCCGCCGCCAGCAACATCCGCGCATGCCGGGGGTGGACCGGAAAGGCGAGCATCCGTTCGCCGACCGGCGTCACCCGGCCTTCGCGCCCCGGGGCGGAAAGCGCGCCGAGATCGCACAACAACGCTTCGGAACGCTCCAGCGCCTTCGGGTCGGGCGGCTCCAGCCAGCGAAAGGCGCGGATCTCCTCCACCCCGCCCGCCTTGAGCGTCAGGACCACTTCGGCGAGATCGAGCCGCCGCACTTCAGGCAACTCCTGCGCCGGGCGTTGCGACTGCTCGCGTTCGCTCCAGAGGCGCAGACAGATGCCGGGAGCCGTCCGCCCCGCACGGCCCGCCCGCTGGTCCGCCGACGCCTGCGAGATTTTTTCCACCAGCAGCGTATTGATCCCCCGGTAGGGGTCGAACCGGGCGATCCGGGCAAGGCCGGAGTCGATCACCACCCGCACCCCTTCGATGGTCAGCGAAGTCTCTGCGACGTTGGTCGCCACGATGATCTTGCGGCGCTCCGAACGGGCCAGCGCTACGTCCTGCCGCGCCGGGGGAAGTTCCCCGTGCAGCGCAAAAAGCGCGAACTGCCGGTCGAGGCGGCGATCTTCCAGCGCGCGCAAGGTCCGCCCGATCTCGTACGCTCCCGGCATGAAAATGAGCAGGTCGCCCTCCGTCTCCGGAGCCGCCGCTTGCGCCGCAGCCGCCGCCGCATCCCAGACCGGCGTCTCGTTCACTCCGGAACCGCGCGGGGCGTAGCGGATCTCCACCGGAAAAGTCCGCCCCTCGGAGGCGAGCACCCGGCACGGGGCGAGGTAGCGCTCCAGCGCGGCGGTGTCGAGCGTGGCCGACATGACCACCAGCTTCAGGTCGGGCCGCCGGGTCTCCTGCAGGTCGAGCGCGCGGGCGAGGGTCAAATCGCCATAAAGGTGGCGTTCGTGAAATTCGTCAAAAAGGATCGCCGCCACCCCGCGCAACCCCGGGTCGTGCAACATCCGGCGCAGGAGCACCCCTTCGGTGACAAAACGGATGCGCGTCCGGGCCGAGGCCACTTTTTCGAGCCGGATCTGGTAGCCGACCTCTTCGCCGGGCCGCCCGCCCCGTTCGTGCGCCACCCGGCGCGCCAGCAGCCGGGTCGCCAGCCGCCGCGGTTGAAGGACGATGATCTCGCCCTCGCCCGCCAGCCCGTGGTCGAGCACGATCTGCGGCACCTGGGTCGATTTTCCCGACCCGGTCGGCGCCTGAAGCACGACGCGGCACCGCTCCTCCGCCGCCAGCGCCCCGACCAGCGCCGGTTCGAGGGCATAGATCGGCAGGCTCCGGCGTTCGTCCGGGGTGGTGCAGGGAACGGTTTCCAAAGGCAAAAAGAGATCCGGTTGGCCGGAAAGGCGTCAGCCGTTGCGCACCCGCTCCTTTTTTTCCTCCGCGTCGGCTTCGATCCGCCGCAGTTCCGAGGCGAGCTGTTTTTCGATCGCGGCCGCCTCGCCGGTCTGCCCGGCGGCACGCGCCTTGGCGATCTGTTCGCCGAGGAAAAGCTCCCGCTCCGCAGCGCCCGCCTTTGCGCGGCTGTCGATCTCGGCGATCGCCGCCTTCTGTTCGTCGGTCAACGCCACGCTCGGGGCTTCCTTTTCGAGGCGTTCCATTGCGAGTTCGTAAGCAGATTTCATGGTTTGGTACCGATGAGGATAACGGTTTTGGCCCCGGGGATCAATGGAGCCTTTGCGCTTCCGGCGATTCGCGGGTAGACTCTGCCTCCAAATGATCCGACTTCTTAGCACCGATTTCGATGGCACGCTCGTCGACCACGACGCGAAGCCACCCGTCACGCCTGAACTCTACGAGATCATCACCGAACTGCGCCGTTGGGGCGTCCTCTGGGCGATCAACACCGGGCGCGATCTCGACTTCATCCAGCACGGTTTGCAGGAGTACCGCTTTCCCATGGAGCCGGACTTCATCCTGACCAACGAGCGCGAAATCTTCCACCGCAACCCGCAGGGCCGGTGGCAGGATTACGGCGACTGGAACCGGCGCTGCGTCGAAGTCCACGACCAGTTGTTCCAGACCGAACAGAAACTGCTCGAAACAATGCTCGCCTTTGTCACCCGCGACGAGACCGCCAAGCCGCTCTACGAAAACGGCCAACTCGTCGGCGTGATCACGCAGGACGATGCCGCCATGGACCGGGTGGTCGATTTCCTCCACGCCGAACGCGCGCCCGACTCGCTCTTCCACTACCAGCGCAACACCATTTTCCTCCGTTTCTGCCATGCCCACTACTCCAAGGGTGCGGCGCTCGGGGAACTCTGCCGCCTGACCGGGATCACCGCCGCCGAGACGTTCACCGCCGGGGATCACCACAACGACCTTTCCATGCTCGATGGCCGCTTCGCACGCTGGCCGGTCGCCCCCTCCAATGCCATCGAGGAGGTCAAGGAAACCGTCCGCGCCGCAGGGGGCTACATTGCCAACCGCCGTTGCAGCGAAGGGGTCGTCGAAGCGCTCCGCTACTTCTTCGAGCACCACCGGCTCGCCCCGGAGGGCTTCCGGGCCGAAGAAGACCGCGCCCCCGACACGATCCATTCGTGAATGCGCTTCAGGCGAGCCGGTCGCCGGCGAGGAGTTCGTTTTCCTCTTCGCGGGTGGTCTGGCCGATGAGCACTTTCATGGGAAAGTAGAGCCCGGGGACTTCGCGCATCTGGTTGGCGGATCGTTTCTGGAAAAGGCGGATGAAGTTTTCGCCGATCTGCCCGACCGGCTGCTCGGTGGCGGTCAGAAGCGGGAGGAGCCCTTCTTCCTCGTGGCGGCTCATGCCGTTGCCGCCGATGATGCTCATCTGCCGGGGGATTTCGATGCCGAGTTCGTACGCCGCATCGCGCACGCCGAGGGCTGATTCATCCGCCGTGCAGTGAACGGCGTCCGGCGGGCGCTTCTGCTCCTTCACCAGCGCCTTGAAAGCCCCGGCGGCGAGTGAACGCGAGTTTTCCCTGATGTCGAGCCGCCGGACTTCCGGCAGAACCGCCCGCTCCATGCCGAGGCCGGTGGTCAACCCGGCATAGAGAAGCTGGCAGGAAGTCGACCGCTGCGCGCCCGGGGCCTGGAGCAACAGTATGCGCTCCCTGCCGGTGCGCGCCCAAATTCTGCCGATCCGCCGGGCGGTGCCGAAGTAGTCGGGCGAAAGAAAGTTCACCGTCTCGGTGGGCGAGATCGGGTTATAGAAAATGCACGGGATGGCGAGTTCCTCGAGAAAAGCCACGATGTGCCGGGCCATCGGGCTCGGGTAGGAGAAAAAGAAACAATCGGCTCCCTTGACGGTATGGCTGAGGTTCCCGAAATCGACCGCCTGGGGCGATGCGAGATCGAACGCCACCGGCTTGAACTTGACTTCGAGGCTCTCCTTGACGGCCGCGCGGATCATCCCCCCGTAAAGACTGCTCCAGAGCCGCTGGGCGGTCGCCTCGTGGCCGGGGGCGACGAAACTGTTGATGCCGATGACCAGCTCCTCCCGTTTTCTCGAGGGGTTGGGAATCCAGAAAGCGCCGCTCCCGGGAAAAATCTCCACCCGCCCCTCTTCGGCCAGGTTCAACAACACATTGCGCACGCTGCTGGGGCTCACGCCCGTGCCTCGCGAGATCTGCCGTATCGGCGGCAGGCGAAAGTTCGCCTTCTTCTCGCCCACCTTCAGGTGCTGGTCGAGATAAGCATAAACTTTGTCAAAAGTCCGGACTTTGGAGGCGTCTTTCTCTTTCGGTGGTTCGTTCACGGTCATGAGGAGATGAGGGCGAGTTCGAGATCGGTCAAGCTGTTTTTATAAACACCGTTTTCCAAAAAAAATCAACGAACTTCGCCGGACGGCTCACTCCGGCCACTCCTCTCTGCCATTTCCCCGGGGACTTAGCCTTTCAGAAAAGCTCCGTGCGTCCGTCGCGCGGTGACGAGTGAGGCAAATCACCGGAACCCCCTGAGGCGCTTACTGTTTAAAATAGTTGCAATCTCTGATTATTTTTATAGAATCGCCGTTCATGAAACCGATTCGCCGTTTTCTCCCCCTCCTGCTCGCTGCTCCGGGTCTGGCGCTCTCCCTGCTTTGCGCGAACGCGCAGGGGCAGACCACCTACACCTGGATCACCGAAACCCACACGACGGACAATCCGGTCTATTGGGATGACGATGAGAAATGGGTCGGCGGCGCGGTTCCCGCACCCGGTGCCAGCGCCATCAACCTCGACTTCAGCAACCTGACGGTGAACCGGAGCGGGGCGACCTATTTCCGGAACAACGTTTCAGGGAGCGCCTTCAACGTTTTCCAGTGGAAGCTCGCCGATGCGGCGACCTCCATGGTCTACACGGTCGATTCCGGGGCGGCCCCGATCCACTTTGTCCAGGTCGGCGGGGTCAACCCCTCCATCGTCCATGACAAGGGAAGCGCCCTTCAACAGTTTCAATTTATCAGCCTCTCGAACATCGTCGGCACGGGAACGGTTCTGCAGATCACCGGAGCAGCCACCGGACGGCTCAATCTCTCCACCGTCACCCTCTCGGGAGAAGGGGGCATCAGGATCAACAAACCGGGGGGCGACATCCTGCTGCGCGAGACCAACTCCTTCGCGGGAGATTTCACCCTTGCCGCAGGTGTCGTGACCCTGACCAGCAGCACGACCGGGCCGGTCAACGGCGTGACCACCGGGCCGCTGGGCAAGGGAACGGTGGTTTTAAGCGGAGGTATGCTGCGGGCCAGCGGCGCGGAACGGAACCTGGGCAACCGGGTGCAGATCGAAGGCGATTTTCAGGCGGGGGATGCGTCGGCCAACAACAAGAACATCGTGTTTGAAGGCGACACCCTGCTCGCCGGAACCGGGGTGACGCGGACCATCACCGGAGGGTTCACCGGCGCGAACGCGGTGGACCAGAACACCGTGAGCTTCACCGGCGCGATCACCGACGGCGGGAATGCCAACGGCCTCGCCTTCGCGCTGGGGACCTCCGCCACCCGGGTGATTCTCTCCGGAGCCAACACCTATACCGGCGATACGACGGTGAACGGCACCGCCGCCAGTTCCTTCACCCTTGCGGAAACCGGCAGCCTGCGCTTTACGATCGGCGCGAACGGAGAGAACAACCGGATCACCGGAAACGGCGTGGTGCAACTCGATGGAACCTTCACCTTTGACCTGACGGGCGCGGGCGTCGCACCCGGCGACGAGTGGAATCTGGTCGATGTCGCGACCCTCTCCGTCGCGTATGGCAACACTTTCAATCTCGCTGATTTTACCAGCCATCCTGACGACACCTGGTCGAAAACCGACGGCACCATCACCTATACATTCTTTGAAAATACCGGTACGTTACAGGTCACCGCCGTGCCGGAGCCTTCCGCCGTGGCGCTGCTGGTCGGCGGGCTGGCGGCGGCAGCCGTACTGCTCCGCCGCCGCACGGTGTAACCACTCCCCTTCCGATCATGAACCCCGATCGACCTCCGGACCGCGCAGCCTTCACGCTTGTCGAGCTGGCCATTGTCATTGGGCTGGCGGCCATCCTCGCCCTCCTGCTGCTTCCCCTTCTCGGCTCCGCGCGCGACCGGGCCAATGCCACCACCTGCGTCAGCCAGGTCCGCAGCATCGTCATCGCCATTCTTCAACATGCCGCCGATCACGATGGCCGGTTGATTTCGGCCTGGGAAACCCCCTACACCGAAGAGAGCTACTGGGCCAACCGGCTCGGGCCCTACCTCGGCCATGCCGACCCCAAGGAACGCCTCGGTCGCGACTACCTGCAATGCCCCACGCAACGCGCCGCCAGGGCGGCCAGGGGCGAAGCGATGCCGTACGGAACCTATGGGGTCGTCTATACCGGCGGCCCGGGCTCCGCGCCCAAGCCGCTGTTCGGGATGCGAAAGGATAGCGGACGGCTCGCCAACTTCCGCCCCAATACGATGCTGGTGGGCGACGCCCTCGGGTTGATCTACAGCCCTTCGGTCTGGCGACTCGACAATGAGGACAAGACCTCCTCCAAAAAACATGCCGCGCCGTACAACCAGGCCGCCTTTCCACACAACGACGGCATGGTCTCCGGATTCGTGGACGGCTCCGTACGCCTGATGACGCTGGAGGAATGGAAGAACGGCGCGGCGGAACTCAAGCTCCAGTAACAGGTCATGCGCCCGATGGTTCTTCCCGGCGCACTCCCTTTCATCTCTTCCCCGTCATGAATTTAGCCCGATCCTTCCTTCTCCCTGCCCTGATGTTACTCCTGTCCGCCCTCAACGCCCTCTCCACCGATGCAGCCGAGGCTCCCCCTCTCCGGATTGCGGAAAACGGAACCTCCGCCTGCCGGATCGTCATCAGCCATGAAAGCGCGGAGGCCGAACGGTATGCCGCACAGGAGCTGGCGCATTTTCTCAAGGAAGCGACCGGCGTCGGGCTGGAGGTGATCACCGATGAAGAGGAACCGAAAGGCCCGGAAATCATCCTCGGCAAGACCCGCCGCCTGAACGTCGCTACCCTGCCCGCGGCGCTCCGCCCGCAGACGGGCGACGGCTATACCTGTTATGTCAACCCGGGCGGGATTCACCTCATCGGTCGCCACCCGCGCGGCACCCTCTATGGCGTCTATGACTGGCTGGAAGAGAACGTTGGCGTCCGTTTTCTGGCTCCCGGCGTCAACCATGTCCCCGCCCGGCCCGCGCTGGAAGTCTCCGGCCGCAGTTTCGCGTACGATCCGCCGATGGAATACCGCAACATCTGCACGTTTGAGGATGAAACGTGGGGCGTTCGAAACCGCCTGAATTCGCGCTGGGGGTTCACCCTCAAGGAAAAGATGCTGGGCGGCATCACCTGGGTCGGCAAGTCGATCCATTCGGCACACTGGTATGTCCCGCAGGAGGAATACTTTGAGAGCCATCCCGAATACTTCGCGCTGGCCAATGGCAAACGCTCCCCCCGGGGCCCGAGCGGCAGCCAGCCGAGCCAGTTGTGTTTATCCCACCCTGATGTCTACGGGATCATCCTGCGCAAGATGAAGGCCGAACTCGACCGCTACCGGGTTTCCAAAAACTACAACCCCGCCAGCAAGGTGCTCCTTGATCTTTCCAACAACGACGGAGGGGCCAACGGCGGCTGGTGCGCCTGCCCCGAATGCGCCGCCGTCAATCGCGAGGAGGAGACCAACGGCGGAACACTCTACCGCATCCTGAACCGGTTGAGCGAGGCGCTGGCCAAAGACTACCCGGAGGCGAACCTCGAAACGCTGGCGTATAGCTATGCGAGAAAACCGCCCGCCAAAACCGTCCTGCGCGACAACATCGTCATCCGCTTCGCCCCGCTCGAGGCGGACCAGGGGCGGCTGATCACCGACACCGCCAGCGAACGCAACCGGAAGCTGCTCGCCGATCTCAAAGGATGGCAGGGAAAAAGCAAACAGCTCTACCTCTGGAACTATTACTACAACTCATGGTCGTGGCTTGATCTCTTTCCCGACATCGACGTTCTGGTGGAAAACCTGCGGCTCTACCGGCAGCACGGGGTCAACGGCCTTTTTGCGGAGTCCAGCTATACGCGGGCGAGCGAACTGCGCGAACTCCGGCACTACCTGCTGGCGCAGACGATGTGGAAACAGGAGATCGACGAAAAAGCGGTGACCCGCGAATTCTGCGAACTCTACTATGGAACCGGCGCGGAGGCTTTCCTGGAGTACCTGCAATGCACGCGGGATTATTTCCTGAGCCTCGCCCCCCAGCCGTTGCTCTGTCAGGACCGGCTGCCGTACAGCGACGCCTTTCTGAGGGAGGCGGACGCGCTTCTGGAAAAGGCCGAGCAGGCGGCGACGACGGAGGAAACCAAATTCCGGGTGGCCGTTGCGCGACTTCCGATCTGGTATCAGATCCTCCAGAAACAGTTTTCCGACGCCGGAAAAATCAGCGAACTTCCCCGGGAGTGGCGCTTCCGGCCCGATCCGGACGACCGGGGGCTGGCCGAAGCGTGGCAGAAGATGCCCGATTTTTCCGGATGGGCAACGATCCCGACCGGCTCGTGGGTCGCCCATGGCTACCCGCGCGGGGTGGCTTGGTATGCCGGTACGCTGAAGATCGGCGACTCCGTTCCGCCCGAAACACCGCTGGCGCTCTACTTCGGAGCCGTCGACGGGACGTGCGATATCTACCTGAACGGGGAAAAGATCGGCGAACAGAAGGTTTCCCCCAATGTGATGTGGGATTCGGGGTTTTTCATCAAACTGCCGGAGTCGATTCGCGCGGGTAGCTACCGGCTGGTCGTGCGCGTGGAGAAAAACCGCTCGGCCGCAGGGATCACCAAGCCGGTTTCGCTGGTTGACCTCTCGAGGAACGTCCCGCAGAGGGTGAGGACCATCGGGGAACGTTTCATGGAGGTCGCCCGGAAAGGGGGCTTGCGCGGCACCAACTCGATCTGGCGCAAGAGCAACCAGATCGAGGATGACCTTTTTCCGAAGATCAGGACGCTCCTGACCCACTCTTCCGGCGAGGCGCTCGACCCGCGCGTGCTTCGCAAACCGGCGGTGATGGTCCCCAACATCCACGACACCTGGGAAATCGTGGACGATCCCGCCTCCCTCTCCGGGGCGTGCGCCCTCCAGAAAAGCGACCGGCAGCGCAACCGCGCCCAGGGGGTCACCTGGAGGTTTGATCAAGACCTCGCTCCCAAGGGCGTGCCTCCCGGCAGCCCGTATGGCTTGAGGGTGCGGGTCAAACTCCGTGCGGAAGCTCCCGAAGGGGTCGCCTTTTCATTCGGATACTACCACAACACCGACGGGAAAACCCGCTTCGAGGAGCGGCAGGTCGAGAGTAGCGATCTGGAACCCAACGAATGGCAATGGGTGGACTACCCGGGCGTCGTGGAGCTGGAAACCGGCAAACGCATCTTTGTCACCGCCGCCGAAAACCCGACGATCGAGTCGATCGCGCTCGACAGTTTTGAACTGACCCCCATGGAAGGCAACCCGCCTTCCGCAGGGCGCGCCGCGGACTGATTCTCCTGCCCGGAATGGCTACCTGACATCGGGATTCGGACGCCTGAAAAAACACATTTTGGACCCAAAGGCGGCTTTCAGTCGCCTTTCACTTAAATTCGTAGGCAGGCCCTAATCCCCGGGATGGAGCACCACTTTCAGGCAGTCATCCTCCTTGGTACGGAAGAGTTCGTAGAGTTCCGGCGCTTGTTCCAGCGGTGCGCGGTGGGTGATGATGAACCGGGGGTCGATCTCCCCCTGCCGGATCTTTTCCAGAAGCAGCGGCATGTAACGGTGGACATGGGTCTGGCCCATGCGGAAGGTCAACCCCTTGGCAAACGCCGCGCCGAACGGGATCTTGTCGACAAGCGCCCCGTAGACCCCGGCGATGGAGAGGATACCGCCCTTGCGACATGCCATGATCGCCTGTCGCAAAACGTTGGGGCGATCGGTCGCGAGAAAGGCGGCGGTTTTGGCCTGGTCGTAAAGCGCGCCGAGCGTGGTCCCGTGCGCCTCCATGCCGACGGCGTCAATGCACGAGTCCGGCCCGCGACCGGCGGTCAGTTCCGACAACGCTTCCGGGAGGTCGGTCTTGTCCGAGTGAAGCGTGGTGACCCGTTCGTCCCGCCCGGCCAGTTCCAGCCGGAACGGAATGCGGTCGATGGCGATCACCCGTTGCGCGCCCATCATCAAGGCGCATTGGATGGCAAACTGCCCCACCGGGCCGCACCCCCAGATGGCGACGGTATCGCCGTGGTCGATCCGGGCGTTCTCAGCGGCCATATAGCCGGTCGGGAGGATGTCGGAGAGGAAGAGGACCTGTTCGTCCTCCAGTTCCTCGGGCACCTTCAGCGGGCCGACATCGGCAAAGGGCACCCGGACATATTCCGCCTGCCCGCCGGGGTAGCCGCCCATCATGTGCGAATAACCAAACAGGCCGGAGCCGCTTTTGCCGTACGCCTTTTCGGCCATCCGGGCATTCGGGTTGGTGTTGTCGCAGAGGGAGGTGAGCGTCTGTTCGCAAAAGAAACATTTCCCGCAGGCGATGTTGAACGGGACCACGACGCGGTCGCCGATCTCCAGGTTTTCGATGGCGCTCCCCCGTGCGACGACCCGGCCCATGAACTCGTGACCCAGGATGTCGCCCTGCTCCATCGTCGGAATGAAGCCGTCGTAGAGGTGAAGGTCGGAGCCGCAGATCGCCGTGGCCGTGACCTTCACGACGATGTCGCGCGGGTTGATGATCTCCGGGACATCGACGGAACGGACTTCGACCCGGTGACGCCCCTGCCAGGTGACTGCTTTCATGGTATCGGTTCCTTCTTTGCGGCGATGGGGATGACGGGTGCCGATCAAACGGAGGAGGTGGTGGCGATTTCCCCGGTTTCGAGCCGTTGCTTGAGCCGGCGCAGGTCTTCGCGCATCTGCTGTTCGGGCGTCTCTCCGAAAAGTCTCGCAAAGGCAACCCCGAGCGGGCCGCCCGGCAGGTTGTATTGCAGGGAGACTGTCACCTCCGTGCCGCGATTGCCCGGCGCGGGTTCGAGCCGGATCGACCCGGCGCTCTGCACTTCGGCCCCCGGGACGCTCTCCCATGCGAGCAGTTCGTTGGCGTGGTGGTTGATCAACGCCGTTTCCCAGACGCGCGAACGGCCCGAGGCGGTTTTGAGTTTCCACCGGGAATGCTGGGCGTCGAGGTTTTCCACGCTCTCCAGGTGAGTCATGAACTGCGGAAAGTGGGTCGGGTCCCGCAGGAAGGCGAAGATTTCAGCCGGGGAACGGCGGATGGTAATGCTTTGCTCCACCTTGACCCCCTCGTTGTCCGGCACCCCGGCGGAGGAGAACCCGGCGCGGTGGATGTCGAGCCGGTCGTACACGGCGCAGTGGCCGCTGAAACCGCGCCGCACCAGGGCGACGCCGAGCCCGCCCAGGAACAGGCCGCGCAGACCGCGCCGCAGCAGACCGAGGCCGATCAGCCCCATCCCGGCGGCAATGGAGACGCGCCGCTCCCCTTCGCTGACATTGACTTCCGGCGGGGAGCCGTCCGGATGCCTTCCATGCGTGGTTCTATCGGCAGGCTCGCCGTGCGGTTGCACCGTCGGCGCGGAAGTGCGTTGGAGGATCGTGTTCATTCAGGCACCGTTTTTTGCGAAAGTTTCGATCATTTTTTCGTTGAAGAACGGGATGTCATCCGGCTTGCGGCTGGTGACCAGGCGACCGTCGACCACGACCGGTTCGTCGATCCAGTTGCCACCGGCATTGCGGATGTCGGTCTGGATCGCGGGCCAGGAAGTCAGGCGTTTATTCTCAACGATGTCGGCCTCCACCAGCAGCCACGGGCCGTGACAGATGGCGGCGATCGGTTTGTCCGCCTCGGAAAAATCGCGGACGAAATCGACAGCCGCCCTGGTCGAGCGGAGGGTGTCCGGGTTCAGCAGCCCGCCGGGGATGAGCAGCGCCTCAAAGTCGTCGGCCTTTACTTCGTCGAGCGTCTTGTCCACGGGAAAGCGATCGCCCTTGTCGGCGTGCTCCATCGCCTGGATCGTCCCCGGCTTCAGGGAAACGATCCGCGCGTCCGCGCCTTCGTCCCGGAGCGCCTTGAGAGGCTCCTCCAGTTCCGATTGCTCAACGCCGTCGGTCACCAGAACGGCGATGCGTTGGTTGAGAAGTTTGGTGCTCATTACCAACGGAATCGTCTCCTTGTCCCCGGCGGCTGTATCGCACTCCGGCAGCGGAAAAAAGAACTTGGTCCACCGGAAAAAAGTGCCGTTCCCGCGCCCCTGCCGGGCGGACGGGCCCGGGGCTTTGACATTGCAAAAAGGGGTGTTTTATGGCTTCCTTCAAAAGGAAGCGAAGTGGCCCGGGGGTGCCGCCACCGCCTGCGGTTCCTTCGAAATCAACGCCGACGCCATCCCATCTTTCGCTACAACCTCATTATCAAAATCATGAAAAAGCTGATTCTTTCCAAATGGTTTCTCGCGCTCGCCGGGTGCCTTGCTTTTGCGATTGCCCCCTTGCAGGCGGCCAATCCTGCGGATTCGCTCAAGGGCAACCTGGTCAGGCTTGAGGCTTCCAAATTGAACCCGACCGATGCTGCGGCCTTGGACGGGGTCAAGTATTACGCCTTCTACTATTCCGCGCACTGGTGCCCGCCCTGCCGCGCCTTTACGCCGGAGCTGGTCGACTTCTACAAGCGCAACAAGAAGAAGCACCCGCAGTTTGAAATCATCTTCGTCAGCAGCGACCAGTCGGACGCCGACATGAAGAAGTATATGGAAACCTATCACATGCCGTGGCTCGCGGTCGATTTCGCCAAAAGCAAGGAGTTCCAGCAATATGCCGGTCCGGGCATTCCGTGCCTGGTGGTGGTCGATGAAAACGGCACAGTTCTTGAAAACAGCTTCGAGGGAGACAACTACGTCGGCCCCGCCAAGGTGATGGAAGCCCTGGGCAAACGCCTGCGCGCCGACGCGAAAACCACGGCGGGCTCCTCAGAGGTCAAGGCTCCCTTCAAGAGCGAATTGCGGCGGTAGCGACGGCTGTTCACGGCGCGTTCCGCCTCCACCGAAGTCGATAAGATATCCTAAAAATCGTCGCGGTGCCGCGATAACCCATTCCCTTCGGTTTCCCCGGTTGCGAAAAAGGGGGCCAACATCGTTTCATGATGTCGGTTCCCCGTGACCTTCTGCTCACCGTTGCGATCATCCCCGGCCTGCTGCTGGCGACAAGAGCCTGCTGGTGAATTTCCCAGTTGGAATTTTACGGAACCGTAAAAATTCAAAGGCTCATGGAACGAAGTCAAAGGCAAGCTCAAGAAAGCCTACGGCGATCTTACCGATGACGATGTGACCTATAACGAAGGCGAGGAAGAGGAGCTTCTGGGGAAACTCCAGCGCAGACTGGGTAAGACCAAGGACGAAGTCCGAAAAATCATCGCGGACATCTGAGAAGCTGTGAAAAAATGATTCTAATGGCCTCGGAGTGCCTATTTTTAGCCTATAACGAAATTCCGACGACCGCCTGTATTCAAGGAATACAGAAGGAAGGAGGAATGCAGTTAGAGGCTAAAAGAGGCACTCCATGGCCGTTGAAGGGCTTTTTTCACAGCCTCTGAGAGAAAAGCAGGCCCGATCCGGGTTTCATTTCCGGATCGGGCGATTTCTTTGCCCATCTCCATTACGAGATCGCCGGGCGCGGAACCGAACGCGCCTGTGCGTGTGGTCCCCCGGGGAAATGAGAAAGAGGCTCGCCGGCTCCAGACCACGCTGGACAAAGAGAGGGGGAGACGGCAAGGTCAGGCCGAACCTTGAAATCCTTTCGGGCTACACCACCCGTTCGTTGCCATCAGGCTTCGGGGAAGTCGAAATTATTTCGAAATGTGCTCATCCTCAAGGCGCTGACGGTCGATCTGACTGACCTCCTTTCGCCCAAAGCCCCAAAGCCGTAATTGCCGGAGACGGCGACGAAAGAAAAAGCGGCATCCGGCATCCCGATCGGATCGCCAGGTTCCATCCGCCTTCCGGGTGAGACGCCATCGATGTGGTTCAACGGTCGTGCCTTTTGCGGTTCGGTAGGACGGACACTTGAGGATCACGTCCTCACCGTCACGCCACCATTCGGCGACAAAGCTCACGCCATCGGCGAAACCCACCTGCCCGTCGCCCCCCCTAACCCCGTGTCGCTTCCTACAATTAACAACTCCTCCAGGCAGTCAGTGCCCTCAAAAGTTGGAAAACCCCGCGCCGCACGACAAAGCAGACACTCTCCGCGATATTCGTCGATAATGGAAAAAATGCCCAGGCTTACCCCGTCGGTGTCGCGTCCGAAACAAAGTCGTAATGCCACACTTCATCTTCTCCCCGGGCTCCTCCGCCCGTTACCCCATAAGCCCGGCTCCAGGCATGCCTGCGGCCTTCTTGAGACTCCATCTCGCGGCGGAGGGCACGGACACCCCTGCCGTCGGGTCGGCACTTCCCCCTACTGAGCGTGCAGGGGACTTTACCCCACCCAAAGTGAGCGCGTCCTGTCGGACGAACCAAAAAAAAGAGCCTTGATATTGTTTCCAATACCAAGGCTCATAAAAGTTCTGGCAACGTCCTACTCTCGCACAACCTATAGAAGCACTACCATCGGGGCTGCAGCGTTTCACTTCCGTGTTCGGAATGGGAACGGGTGGGGCCACTGCGCTAGGATC
>Ga0182739_1000574_pt1 | contig 45123 bp, 43 predicted proteins | sample eDN5th30CBELigBY_FD_128873 | JGI IMG/M metagenome (GOLD analysis project Ga0182739, IMG submission 128873) | Enriched backyard soil microbial communities from Emeryville, California, USA - eDNA 5th pass 30_C BE-Lig BY (version 2) (version 2) | ecosystem: Environmental > Terrestrial > Soil >... | reverse complement strand
GCCCATGTGCCATTGGGGCGTTTGTAGCCGATGGAATAGATTCTTACCCCGTGCCTTTCATAGACGCGAGAAGGTAGAGAACCGGTTTGTTGCTGATCGTGCATGAAATATCTCCCTGATTTGAGTGTGTTATTGGATTCAGGGCTTGTGGCGCCGAGCAGCGGATGGGGGCGCTCTCTGGTGGGAAGCGTTTGCGAAAACGGCTGCTGGTTTTTCGCAGGCATGGGTGGGGGCGTCTGAACATCGCTCGTTGTGCTCCCGGAGTAGGTATTGCGCATTGCATAATGCGCGGAGTGTAATGCGCACCCAATTGGGCGCATAAATCAGTAGGGGAGAGGGGGTAGGAATACCGGAGCCATGGTCCGGTATTCTTTAAGGTGGCCCAACTCGGAAAGCCTGGCCTAGCGCGGCTTTCCAGCCAGCCCGAAAGTCGGATAGTCCAAACTTTGGAACGAAAAACCCGACTTTGGAATAAAAATCGAGACGAAAAAAAAGCACTTACATCATGTAAGTGCTTGATTTTATTGAATTTTTTGGCGGAGCGGACGGGACTCGAACCCGCGACCCCCGGCGTGACAGGCCGGTATTCTAACCAACTGAACTACCGCTCCGCAGCGGTGTACTGCATAGCCAGGAAAACTGGCGTCCCCTAGGGGATTCGAACCCCTGTACCCACCGTGAAAGGGTGGTGTCCTAGGCCTCTAGACGAAGGGGACAGGACAAAAATCAAGCTGCGCATTGTAGCATATTCAACACGCCGCGTATTTCATTGAAACACGCTGTTTACTACAGCCATCATCGGCTTTCTTCGTTTGACTGGTGGAGGTAAGCGGGATCGAACCGCTGACCTCTTGCATGCCATGCAAGCGCTCTCCCAGCTGAGCTATACCCCCGGTGTGGAATGTCTAGCGAAGAAGCGAGATTATGCACTAAAAAAAAATTGTGTGCAAGTCGGCCTCGGTATTTTTTCAATCAATCAAAAAAATGCTTGGGCCATACCTTGGCCGATTGATCAGAGCACCGTCTTGCCGTGCGCCGCCCCAGGGCGGCCAAGGCTGTATGGCATCTATTTATACACCCATCTATTTGGTTGCGAAAGTTGTATTACATATGTTGTAATACAGATTAACAAAGATCATCCATAAAGGATGATGTACACGTCGGTCGTCACCGGCAGGAGCCGGTGACCCATCAATAATCGAATGATTCGAATTATCCAGGAGACAAAATGAACACATTCCGCCGTACTACCATTGGGCTCATGCTGTCCGTCATGGCCGCTGGGATTGGCCTGGGCAGCAGCGCATCGGCGCAGACGGTGATGCGCATCAGCATCTCGTCGCCGCAGAATTCACACCAGGGTGTCGCCATCGACACCTTCGCCAAGGAAGTCGAACGGCTGACCAACGGCCGCTATGTCATCAAGACCTTCTACGCCAGCTCCCTGGGTGCCGAGCGTGAAGCGATGGAGTCGGTGCAGATGGGTACGCAGGAACTGACCTGGACCTCCAGCGGCCCCGTTCCCAACTTCGTGCCCGAAGTGAAGATTCTGGACGTGCCCTATCTGTTTACCGATTACGCGCATGCGCGCGGCGTGCTGGACGGCCCCATCGGCGACGAGATGCTGAAGAAGTTCGAGCCCAAGGGCTTCAAGGCGCTGGCATGGGCGGAAAACTGCTTCCGCCACATGACGAACAACAAGCATCCCATCAAGGTTCCGGCGGACATGCAAGGACTGAAGATGCGCACGGTGGAAAACCCCGTGCACATCCAGGCCTACAAGGCATTCGGCATCAACCCCACGCCCATGGCGTTCAGCGAGGTCTTCACCGCGCTGCAGCAGGGTACCGTGGACGGGCAGGAAAACCCGCTGTCGGTCATCACGGCATCCAAGTTCGATCAGGTGCAAAAATACCTGACGCTGACGGGGCACGTTTATTCCCCCGGCGTTTACCTGATGAACAAGGACGCCTTCGACAAGCTGTCGGATGAGGACAAGAAGGCTTTCATCGAGGCGGCGCGCATCGGCGTGAAGGCCAACCGGGATCGCATCGATTCCGATGAAAAGAATGCGGTGGCTGATTTGCGCAGCAAGGGCATGGAAGTGGTCGAGACCATAGACAAGGCTCAATTCCAGGCAGCGCTGGAACCCATCATGGCCGACTTCAACAAGCAGTTCGGCAAGGAAAACCTGGACAGGATCCGCGCCGCAAAATAAAGACGTGCATAGAGAGCGCCCCATGGATATGGGGCGTTTCTGTGTCTGCCGTTCCATCGTCCTCACACACATTTTCCTCAAGGAAAACCGTGAAAACAGCCTTCCTCAACTTTGAACGCCGCCTGACTACGTTATCGATATGGCTCGCCTGCCTGATGCTGGTCGTCGCCGCCAGCATGGGCATGTTGCAGGTCCTGATGCGCTTCGTATTCGAACTTCCGTCGGAATGGAGCGAAGTGATCGTGCGCATCTCGCTGATATGGATGGTGTTTCTGGGAATTCCCGCGGCGTTCCGCTACGGCTCCATGATTTCCGTGGATCTGATGCACAGGACGGCGCCGCCCCGTTTCCGCAGGGTGCTGGACGCCATGATCACCATTCTGTCGCTGGCCTTGCTGATCGTCATTGCCTGGTATGGATGGGACTACGCCCAGCGCGGCAAGGTCCAGACCATTATCGGCCTGGAGTTCATGTCCATGTTCTGGGCTTTCGTGGCCTTGCCGGTAGGCTCTGTTTTCGCCATGGTGGGCGTCATCGGCAATTACCTGGATCCCCGCCACGAAGAACTGGAAACAGCCCAGTAATCCCGCGACAACGCCTGGAAGAAGACAACAAATATGACGTCAGCCATGCTTATCACGATGATCGCCTGCTTCGCGATCTCGGTCTCCATCGCAGTATCCATCGGGCTGGCCAGCGTGGTCGGCATCGTCGTCGCCGAAGCGAACATGCTGGTGGCGGTAAAGGAAATCTTCAACTCCATCAACAAGTTTCCGTTGGCGGCCATTCCCTTCTTCATCCTGGCCGGCAATCTGATGGAGGCGGGCGGGATCTCCCAGCGGCTGGTGGAGTTTGCCAAGTCCCTGGTGGGCGGCGTGCAGGGCGGGCTGGCAGCCACCTGCGTGCTGACCTGCATGATCTTTGCCGCCGTTTCGGGGTCATCGGTCGCCACCACCTTCGCCATCGGCGCCATCCTCATCCCGGCCCTGGTCAAGCACGGTTATCCGGTCAGCTATGCGGCTTCGCTGCAGGCCACGTCGGCGGAACTGGGCGTGATCATCCCGCCGTCCATACCCATGATCCTGTATGGCGTTTCCGCGGAAGTGTCCATTGGCGAACTGTTCATCGCGGGCATCGGTCCGGGCATACTGATAGGCGGCGTATTGATGATATTCACGCTGATCTATGCACGCTGGTACGGCTACGGCAAGGACGACGGGGAAGGAAGGATGCCCATCTGGCGCGCCACCAGCCATGCCGGCCTGGCCTTGCTGATGCCGGTCATCATTCTCGGCGGGATCTACGGCGGCATCTTCACCCCGACCGAAGCGTCGGTGGTGGCGGTGTTCTATGCCTGGATCGTCGGCGCATTTGTCTACCGTCAGATCAAGATGGCGCAATTGATGGCGGTGCTGAAGAAGTCGGTGATTTCATCGGCCGTCATCATGTTCATCATCGCCAACGCGGGCCTGTTCAGTTTCATGCTGACCCGCGCCGGGGTGCCCGACATGATAGGCAACTTCCTGGCCGAAAACCTGACCAGTTCCACCCTGTTTCTGCTAGGCGTCAATGCCGCACTGTTCATCATCGGCATGTTCATCGAGACGTCGGCGTCCATCATCGTGCTTGCGCCCATCCTGGTGCCGGTGGCCATGAAGTTCGGCGTCGATCCCGTGCATTTCGGGACCATCATGGTCGTCAACCTTGCCATGGGCATGATTACGCCGCCTTTCGGGGTCAATCTTTTCGCGGCCTGCGCCGTGGCCAAGGTATCGCTGGACAAGATCATTACGAAACTCATTCCTTTCGTGCTGGTCATCCTGGGCTGCGTGATGGTGATCACATATTTCCCGTCCTTGTCGCTGTTCCTGCGCGATCTGGTGTACGCGCGCTGATAGTGATCGAGGGCATGAAAAAAGCGGCGCAAGCCGCTTTTTTTTGCGTCCGGAGATGCCGGGGCGCTGTTTGCCCGGCTGCCGTATCCGGCTCGAACACGTGAACTTGACCCAGCCAGGCAGCGCATTGGGGCATCGATGTGCTCCGCTGAAGCAAGAAAAACGGGCCCCGCGGGGCCCGTGCTTATCGTCTTGGCCTTTCCTACTTTTTCCTTGCGAGACTGTTCATCCAGCCCAGGCCCTGCACCGTGCCGTTGGCCGGCCGGTACTCGCATCCCACCCAGCCGTCGTAGCCCAGCTCGTCCAGCAGGCCGAACAGGTAGGCATAGTTGACTTCGCCGGTATCGGGCTCGTGCCGTTCGGGTACGCCGGCGATCTGTATGTGGCCCACATGCGGCTGGAATTTTCGGAAAGTCATGGCGATATCGCCTTCCATGATCTGCACATGATAGAAATCCATCTGCACTTTCAGGTTGGGCTCGCCGACCTCTTCGCGTATGGCATGGGCCTGGTCCTGCCGGCCAAGGAAGTAGCCGGGCATGTCGCGGTGGTTGATGGGCTCGATCAGCAAGGTGATGCCATGCGCGGAACACTGCTGTGCGGCGTACTTCAGGTTCTCGATGAAGGTGGCCCGGCACTGGACAAGGTCGGCATCGGCGGGCAGCAAGCCGGCCATGGCGTGCAAGTTGGGGGTTCCCAGCGCCCGCGCATAGGCAATGGCCTTTGCCACGCCGTCGCGAAACTCCTGTTCGCGGCCCGGCAGGGCGGCAATGCCGCGCTCGCCGGCGTTCCAGTCGCCCGGCGGCATGTTGAACAGCACATTCTTGACCGCATGGCGCTTCAGTTCGGCGGCGATGTCCTGTGCCTCGAAGTCGTAGGGGAACAGAAATTCAACGGCCTTGAAGCCGGACTGGGCGGATGCCTGGATGCGCTCCAGGAAGGGCAGCTCGTTGAACATCATGGTGATGTTGGCGGCAAGTTTGGGCATGGTTATTCCGATATGAACGTTGTTCAATGATTGCGGACCGGCGGCCATGGCCGCGCCCGCCGCGATGCGCTACAGCTTGAATACGGTTTTCAGTTCTTCGATCTGCTCGGCGGTCAGCACGCGCGGGTTGTGGCCCTGGAGCAGCAGGAAGAGCTTGGCGGTTTCCTCGAGCTCTTCCATGGCATACACGGCGGACTCCAGGGTCGTGCCAGATACGACCGGCCCATGGTTGGCCAGCAGGACGGAGCTGTGCTTGGCGGCAAGGCCGCGTATGGCGTCGCCCAGGTGGGGGTCGCCGGGCCGGTGGTAGGGAACCAGGGGCAGCTTGCCTATCTTCATGACGAAATAGGGCGTCAGCGCGGGTATGCAGTCGCACTGGTTCAAGCCCGACATGCACGATACGGCGGCCGAATGCGTGGCATGAAGGTGGACGATGGCGCCCGCGCCGGCGCGTTCTTCGTACATGGCGCGATGCAGGAAGGCCTCCTTGGAAGGAGGTGCGCCGGACAGCAGCTTGCCGTTCCAGTCCAGCTTGGACAACTGCGCGGGATCCAGCGCGCCCAAGGAGCTGTTGGTGGGCGTCAGCAGCCAGCCGTCGTCGGTGCGCACGCTGATGTTGCCGCTGCTTCCGGCGGTCAGCCCGCGCTGATGTAAAGAGGCGCCGAAGCGGCAGATTTCCTCGCGCAGCCGGGACTCGCTCATGGCAGTTGGCTCCAGGCCTTGGTGAAGAAGTCGGTGGCGCCGAAGTTGCCCGATTTAAGGGCAAGCGCGATGGGCGTGGCGCCCAGGCTGACTGTCCAGGGCACACCGGGGTCGATGGTGGGGCCGATGCGCAGGCTGCGCACGTCCAGCGCGGTGACCACAGCGCCCGAGGTTTCGCCGCCCGCAACGATCAGCTGCCGCACGCCCGCCTGGACGAGCCGTTTGGCGATTTCCGACAGGGCTTCTTCCACCAGCGCTCCCGCACGATCCACGCCCAGCTTTTCCTGGGCTGCCTTGACGCGGTCGGGGGATGCGGTTGCATAGACGATGACCGGCCCCTGGCCGAGCAAGGGTTCGGCCCAGGCCATGGCTTCGGCCACCTGGTCTTCATTGGCGGCCAGTCGCAGGGGGTCGATGGCATAGGCGGGCGTACCGCGCTCGACGGCGTCGGCCAGTTGCGCCTGAGTGGCCTGCGAACAACTGCCGCAGACGATGGCGCGCAAGCCTTGCGTTTCGGGCAGGTCGCTTGCAGCATCCTGTGCATTAAGCAGGCCTTGCGCGCGGAAGTTCTGCGGCAGGCCCAGCGCGATGCCCGAGCCGGCGGTGACCAGGGGCAGGTTCGCGCAGGCGGCGCCTATCTGCAGCAGGTCGTCGTTGGAGATGGCATCGACGATGGCCATGCCTACGCCTTCGGCCTTCAGGGCTTCCATGCGCTGCTTGATGGCCTGCGCTCCGGCGGCGACGGTGCCGTGCTCGATCAGGCCGACTTTCTTGGTGGTTTGCCGCTGCAGGACCCGTTGCAGATTGGAATCGTGCATCGGAGTCAGGGGATGGTGACGCATGCTGCTCTCGGCAAGCAGGACATCGCCCACGAACAGGTGGCCCTTGAATATGGTGCGCTTGTTTTCCGGAAAGGCGGGGCAGGCGATGGTGAAGGGCGTATCGAGCGCGGCCATCAGCGCTTCGGCGACAGGCCCGATATTGCCTTTATCGGTCGAGTCGAAGGTGGAACAGTACTTGAAATAGGTCTGGCGGCACCCTGCGTCGCGCAGCCATTGCAGTGCCGCCAGCGATTCGGCCACGGCCTGCTCGGCGGGCGTGGTGCGCGACTTCAGGGCAATGACCACGGCGTCGGTGCCGTCGGGCACCGGTTCTTTGGGTATGCCTATGGTCTGCACCGTGCGCATGCCCGCATGCACCAGCATGCTGGCCAGGTCGGTGGCTCCGGTGAAATCGTCGGCAATGCAGCCCAGCAGTATGCTCATGGTGTCTTGTCGTCTTGCAGATAGGCGCGAATGATATCGCTGAAGTTGGTGTCGGAGGTGAAGCCCAGCGCCTTGGCGCGCGTGGCTTCGAAGTTTCCGGGCCAGGAGTTGACGATGCGTTTCACGGCTTCGTCTTCGCGCCATTGTATGCGCTGAGCGACCTCGCCGCCCGCTACGTCGGTCAGCGCATCGGCCATTTCACGCACCGTTACGGACAGGCCGGGCAGGCTGAGGATGCGGCTGGCTTCAAAGCGGCCGGCGTCCAGTTCGTGCCCGTGTATCAGGTTGCGGATGGCCTGGCGCGGCGACATGAGCCACATGCGCGTATCGCCGTTGACCGGGCACACGGCTTCCTGGCCGTTGAGCGGTTCGCGGATGATGCCGCTGGCAAAGCTGGAGGCTGCTTTGTTGGGGGCGCCGGGCCGCACGGATATGGTGGGCATGCGCAGGATGCGGCCGTCTATATAGCCTTTGCGGCTGAAATCGTTGACCATGAGTTCGCCCATGGCCTTTTGCGCGCCATACGAACTTTGCGGCACGGGGCTGAGCGTGTCGGGCACGGTTTCGGGAAGTTCGCCGCCAAAGACGGCCACCGAACTGGTAAAGACCACGCGAGGCTTGGTGCCCAGCGACTTGGCGCGCTCCAGGATCTGGCGCGTGGCATCGAAGTTGATTTTCATGCCCAGGTCGAAATCGACTTCGGCGTGTCCGCTGACGATGGCGGCCAGATGGAAAATACTTTGCGTGTCGGGCGTGATGGCCCGCGCGATGATGGCGGGGTCGGAAATGTCGCCCACCAGTACGTCGATGCGAGGGTCCGAGAAGCCGGCCGGCGCGGCGATGTCGACCATCGTGATGCGCGAAATCTTTTCCGGCTGGCCGCTGCGCCCGGTGAGCGAGCCTTGGGCTAATAATTGTTTGGCCAGCTTGCTTCCCAGGAAGCCGGCCGCGCCTGTAATGGCGATGTGCATGTTATGGCTCGCTAAATGTTGTCATACAAATTGCTTATCAGTTTATGGATTAATCTGTATCATGTCAACATAATGAACGACCGCAACATACTGATAAAAACACGGGTGTATTCATGGATGGCTTGACCGGATCCGGCAAAAAATCGGCAAAGAAAAACGGCACCCTGGCCGACCAGGTGACCCAGGTCTTGATGCGGGAAATCAGGGACAATACCTTTCCGGTCCATTCGCGCCTGCCCTCTGAAATTGATATGGCCCAGCGTTTCAGCGTAAGCCGGACCGTCATCCGGGAAGCGATTTCACGGCTGAAGTCCGAAGGGCTGGTGGGTTCCCGGCAGGGCAGCGGGACCCGGGTGCTCGAACCCAATGTGGCCCGGCCGTTCAGGCTGAATATCGATCTTCACGACTCCCTGCAGGCGGTATTGCGCGTCATTGAATTGCGCCGGGGCATCGAGGGCGAGATGGCCGCCCTGGCCGCCGAGCGGTGCACCGATGCGCAGCGCGCACGCATCCGCAAAGCCTTCAACAATATCAAGAAGGCCGAGCGTGCGGGCGGGGATGGCGTGGACGAGGACGTCGCCTTCCATACGGCCATTTCGCAGGCCAGCGGCAATCCCTTGTTCACGTCGCTGTTGTCCTTTCTTGGCCAGTATGTGCGCAGCGCCATCCATGTCACGCGCAACAACGAGGCGCGCCGCGACGACTTCAGCCTTCAGGTGCAGGCCGAGCATGCCGCCATCATGGAGGCCATTTCAAAAGGGGATGCCGAGGCGGCGCGCGCGGCGGCGCTGAATCACGTCGAGCACGCGGCGATACGCCTGCAGTCGGCCGACGAATCCTTCTGGACGGCCGATGTCACCCGCGTGGCCCGCAGCCTCTCGATGAACCACGACGAGCGGGCCGATCAGCAGTAGGCAGCCAAACGCCACCCGGCCGGATCTTCGGATCAGGCTTGAACAGGCCGGCGCCTGCCCAAGCCGAACCCCAGCAGCAACAGCAGCGCGGACCACGCCAGCACGGGGATATTGCCCCAGCGCACATAAGGCGTCAGGCCCTGCATGCCCTGGACTTCGACGTCCAGCACGCCTTTGACCATGGGGTCCAGTGCGGCGCGCACCACTCCGTTCGGATCGATGGCGGCAGTCATGCCGGTATTGGTGGCGCGTATCATGGGCCGCGCCGTTTCCAGGGCCCGCATGCGCGAAATCTGCAAGTGCTGGCGCAATGCCCACGAGTCGCCGAACCAGCCCAGGTTGCTGAGATTGACCAGCACGCTGGCCCCGGGCCCGTATGTCGGGCTGGGGCGCACGGACTGGATGATTTCCTCGCCGAATACGTCTTCATAGCAGATGTCGGGCGCCACGAATTGATCGCCTATCCGGAACAGGTCCTGGCGCGGAGCCCCGCGATTGAAGTCGCCCAGCGGGATGCGCATGGCGTCCACGAACCAGCGGAAGCCGGGTGGGACGAATTCGCCGAAGGGAACCAGATGATGCTTGTCATAGCGCATGCCGGGCTGTCCGGCGCGCAGCGCATCCAGCGATGTCCCGGCATCGAAGGCGATGGCGCTGTTGGTGTAGCGCTCCCCGCCGTCGACGCGGTCGTGCAGCGGGATGCCCATCAGGATGCGGGCATCGCGCATCTGGGCGATGTCCAGCCACTGTCGCCATCTTTGCGCAGGAATGGCGTCCTGGAACACCGGCATCACGGTCTCGGGCAGGACGATCAGGTCGGGGGCGTCGGCGGCCTGCTTGGGCGGCAGGGCGGCCAGGCGCATGTAGGTGGCGATGCCCTGTTCGATAAGCCGGGGATCGAATTTTTCCGATTGGGGGACGTTGCCCTGCACCAGGCGCACCATCATCGGCGTGCCCAGGGGCTGCGACCAGGCGATGTGGCCCAGCGCAATGCCGATCAGGCCGCTGACGATGGCCAGGCCCACGGCCACCGCCGCCTTGGCGTCGTTCTCGGTGTCCTTGGCGCAAGCCAGCAGGGCGATGGCGCCCGACGCAAAAGCGGCCAGCCACGCCAGTCCATACACGCCCAGCACCGGCGCCCAGGGGCCCAGCACCCCTTCCACGTGGGCATAGCCTATGTTCAGCCAGGGCAGGCCGGTAAACAGGGTGCCGCGCAGCCATTCGGCCAGCGTCCAGCTCGATGCCCAGATGGCGGCCGCCAGCAATTGCCAGCGGTAGTTCGAGAAATTACGCAGATGACCGGCCGCTAGCCAGCGAGCCAGCGCGGTGGCCAGCGTGGTGAACAGCGCCAGGCCCGCCGCCAGCAGCAGCACAGCGGCGCCCGCCAACGGGGCGGCCATGCCGCCATAGTCGTGCATGCTGATATAAAGCCAGTAAAGGCCCACCGCGAAGTTCGCGGCGCCGAACAGGAAGCCGCCGAGCGCGGCCTGGCGGACGGTGCCGGCGCGAAAGACGTAATAGGCCAGGATGGCCAGGGCGAAGATCTGCACGAAGGGCAGTACCCAATGAGGCAGGGGGCCGGGCGCGAACGACAGGGCATGGACCGCGCCCAGCAGCGCCAGGCCGGCATGCCAGGGGGTATGGCGGCTCGGTGTAGGAATGCTCAAGGGATTTACTCGCTGGCGCCGGCGGGGGCCAGCGGATCGGCGCTGTCGTGCTTGATGTGCAGCCACAGGGCACGCTTGGCATCGGCTCCCACCACGGTGATGTTCAGGCCTTGATGGCTGATGCTGTCTCCGCGCCGGGGGATGCGGCCCAGCTCCGCCGCCAGCCAGCCGCCCAGCGTGTCGTAGTCGTCGTGCGGCAGGTCGGTGTTGAAGCTGCGGTTGAAAATGTCGATTTCGGTAATGCCCATGGCCCGCCAGCTGTTCGTACCGGTCTGGAATATGGTTTTCTCGGCGTCCTCGTCGTACTCGTCCTCGATGTCGCCGACGATCTGCTCCAGGACGTCCTCCATGGAAACCAGGCCCGAGATGCCGCCATGCTCGTCGACGACGATGGCCAGGTGATTGCGGCTGCTGCGGAAGTCGTGCAGCAGCACGTTCAGGCGCTTGGTTTCGGGAATGAATACGGCCGGGCGCACGAGCGGGCGCAGGTCGATGGCCGGGTTGGTGATGGACAGCAGCAGGTCCTTGGCCAGCAGGATGCCCACGATGTTGTCACGGTCGTCTTCATAGACCGGAAAGCGCGAGTGGCCGGTTTCGATGATCTCCGGCAGCACTTCGGACAGCGGCTTGCTGATGTCCAGCATATCCATCTTGGAGCGCGGCACCATGATGTCGGCCACGGTCTGGTTGGCCACTTCAAGGGCGCCGGAGATCATGGCGTAGGATTCGCCGTCGAGCACCTGCCGGTCGTGGGCGGCTTCGAGCACAGCCTTGATGTCTTCGCGGTCTTCGGGCTCCGATGGCCGCATGAATGCGGTGAGCCGTCCAAACAGGGATTTCGATGCGTTTTTTGCCGGGCGGGGCTCGGCGTCTGATGAGCTAGGTTCTGGCATTGTCCAAGGGACTTGATACAGGAGGGTTTAGCATAACCGAAAATACCCGCCCGGGTGCGCGGCCTCAGGCCTGGTAGGGGTCGGCGATGCCCATTTTTCCAAGTATCTCGACTTCCAGCGCTTCCATGGTGCTGGCTTCGTCGGGGTCGATATGGTCGTAGCCCAGCGCATGCAGGACGCCGTGCACGGTCAGGTGGGCGGCATGATCCAGCAGCGGCTTGCCCTGCTCGGCCGCTTCGCTGTGCAAAACGGGCACGCACAGCACCACGTCGCCGCTGGCCGTGCCGTCGGGGCCGGTGCCGTATTCGAAGGTCAGCACATTGGTGGCATAGTCCCGGCCGCGGAACTCGCGGTTCAGGCGACGGCCTTCGTCGGCGTCCACCAGGCGCAGGGTCAGGACGACGGCGCGCAAGGCGTCCGCCTCGGGGCCGTCCGCTCGGGCGATGCCGCGCAGGGCGTGCAGCACCCAGCGGCGCAGGCGCCAGCGAGGCAGTTGGTCGGCCGCCGTGGCATACTGAACGACCAGGGACAGATCAGGAGACATGGTCGCCGGCTTTTTCGTAGGCATCCACGATGCGCGCGACCAGCGGATGGCGCACCACGTCGCGGCTGGTGAAGCGGGTGGTGGCGATGCCCTGCACCGACTCCAGGACGTCGACCGCATGCAGCAGGCCGCTGGCCTGGCCGCGCGGCAGGTCCACCTGCGAAGGGTCGCCGTTGATCACCGCCTTGCTGCCGAAGCCGATGCGGGTCAGGAACATCTTCATCTGCTCGGGAGTCGTGTTCTGCGCCTCGTCCAGGATGACGAAGGCATGGTTCAGCGTGCGCCCGCGCATATAGGCCAGCGGCGCGATCTCTATGGTCTGCTTCTCGAACAGGCGCTGCACGCGCTCGATGCCCATCAGGTCGTAGAGCGCATCGTAGAGCGGGCGCAGGTAAGGATCCACCTTCTGCACCAGGTCGCCCGGCAGAAAGCCCAGCCGCTCGCCCGCTTCCACGGCGGGGCGCGTCAGCACCAGGCGCTGGACGGTTTCGCGCTCCAGTGCATCGATGGCGCAGGCCACGGCCAGCCAGGTCTTGCCCGTGCCGGCGGGGCCGATGCCGAAGGTGATGTCGTGCCGCAAAATATGGTTCAGGTATTCGCGCTGGCGCGGCGTGCGCGGGCGCAGGTCGGATTTCCGCGTGCGCAGGTTCAGGCTCTGATCGTCGACCGGGGGGATTTCCGGAAGGGCGGCTGGCTCGGCGGGGGCTTCCCCGGATACCTGCGGGCGCCCGGCGCCCAGTTCGACCATCCCCAACTGGATGTCGTCCACCGACAAGGCCTTGTGCACGGCGCGCCGATGGAACCACTGGAGCGCCTTGGCGGCCGCTTTCGCCTGCTCGCCCGTGATCGACACGTGATCGCCGCGCCGGCTGAGGCTGACATTCCAGCCATCGGCGATCTGGCGCAGGTTTTCATCCAGCGGCCCGCACAGATTGGCCAGATGGGTGTTGTCGCCATCCAGCTTGACGGTGACGGGGCCTTTTTTGCCTTGAGCGGTTCGCGTCATGCGCGTTCCCCGCTGATCACGATTTCACCCTTCAGGGAATTGGTCATGGTATGCGTGATACGCACGTCGACCATCTGGCCGATGAGGCGCGGCTGGCCCACGAAGTTGACGATGCGGTTGTTCTCGGTGCGGCCCGAGAGTTCATTGGGATCGCGCCGCGAGGGCTTTTCGACCAGGATGCGCTGAATGCCGCCCACCATGGACTGGCTGATGGCATTGGCCTGTTCGTTGATCAGGGCCTGCAAGCGATGCAGGCGCTCCAGCTTGACCTCTTTGGGCGTGTCGTCGTCCAGGTCGGCGGCGGGCGTGCCGGGCCGGCGGGAATAGACGAAAGAGAAGGACTGGTCGAATCCGACATGCCGGATCAGGTCCAGGGTTTTCTGGAACTCGGCTTCGGTTTCGCCCGGGAAGCCGACAATGAAATCGGACGACAGCGTCATGTCGGGACGCACCGCGCGCAGCCGCCGCACAATGGACTTGAACTCCAGCGTCGTGTAGCCGCGCTTCATCGCCGCCAGGATGGTGTCGCTGCCGGCCTGCACAGGCAGGTGCAGGAAGGGCACCAGCTTGGGCAGCGAACCGTGCGCTTCGATCAGCCGCGAGGTCATTTCCTTGGGATGCGAGGTGGTGTAGCGTATGCGTTCGATGCCGGGAATTTCATGCACATATTCCAGCAGCATCGCGAAGTCGGCGATCTCGGGGCCATCGCCCATGGGGCCGCGGTAGGCATTCACGTTCTGGCCCAGCAGGGTGACTTCCTTCACCCCCTGGTCGGCCAGGTCGGCAACTTCCATCAGCACGTCGTCAAACGGGCGCGATACCTCGGCGCCGCGCGTGTAGGGCACGACACAGAAGCTGCAATACTTGCTGCAGCCTTCCATGATGGAGACGAAGGCTGCAGGGCCTTCGACGCGGGCCGGCGGCATGGCGTCGAATTTCTCGATCTCGGGAAAGCTGATGTCGACCTGCGAGCGGCCCGACTGGCGGCGCTGCGCAATAAGCTGCGGCAGGCGGTGCAGGGTCTGCGGCCCGAACACCACGTCGACGTAGGAGGCGCGCTTGATGATGGCTTCGCCTTCCTGGCTGGCCACGCAGCCGCCCACGCCGATGATGAGGTTGGGGTTGCTCTGCTTCAGGTGCTGCACCCGCCCCAGGTCCGAGAACACTTTTTCCTGCGCTTTCTCGCGCACGGAACAGGTGTTGAAAAGGATGATGTCGGCTTCGTCCGGGTTCTGGGTGATCTCGACGCCTTGATCCTCACGCAATACGTCGGCCATCTTGTCCGAATCGTATTCGTTCATCTGGCAACCGAAGGTGCGGATGAAGAGTTTGCGGGTCTTGGCGGCGGTCGGGGTTTTGGATGCCTGTGCCTGCCCGGCTGGGGTGGGCTCTTCAGGAAGCAGTAGTGCTGTCGACGCTTCGGGCTCTTCAGGGATCAGCAGCGTGCTGGATATTTGGCCTGCGCTTTCAACCGCCTGTTGTGTGGACGCTGTAGGCTCTTCGGGCAACAGGAAGGCGGATGGCTTTGCAGGCGTGGCCCCAGAGGCGGTGCCAGGCCGCTTGATGGTGATTTCTTGCATGATGATCGCCGTAACGGGTGTATATCCCGGGGGCTGAAATGTAAAGGGCTTATTGTACCGTTAACTCTGTTTGTCCTACGCGTTCTGTCGTCCCTGGTCTGTCTTCCGTTGACGCCGCAGGCCGGGCCGCATGGCGATTCCGGCACGGCGTGCTTGCTTCCGAGTCTTCCTCGTCCAGGCGGGCGTCGGCCGAACTCCCTGCGCTGCGCTCCGGTCAGACAGCGGCCGACGACGTCCCCCGCCTTCCCTTCGGAAGCACGCGGCGCACGCCTACCGCCGGAATCGCCACCGGCCCAACCTGCAGCTGCGTAAGAGAGAGCGCACAGGTTCGTGCACTCTTATGGCTTCTTGGGCGAAAGGGACAGTGGAGCTCGGCGTCTCTTGGCCCATCAGCCGAGCATCATATGAGGCAGGAAGGTAATCAATGAGGGGAAGGCAATAGTCAAGAGAACCACAAAAAGATAGACGCCGATAAATATTCCCATATAGCCGATACAGCGTCCCGGGGTCACTCCGGCCAAGCCGCAGGTGATATTCAATAATATTCCGACCGGTGGCGTGGCGCCCCCAATTTGCATCAAAATTGCCAGGATCACGCCAAAAAATATTGGATCGAAGCCATAGCCGACGGCAAGGGTATGCAACAAGGGACCGAAGATCGTCGCAATGGCCAATACCTCCATCACCGTTCCCAGCACCAACACAAAGGCCACGACAATAGCCAGATACGTATAGGGATTAGCAGTAAATGACTTGATCCACCCGCCAAGTATCTCCGGGACATTTTGCCAAGCCATCAGCCATCCGAATATCGCGGCAAACGCAATAATGGCCATTACCATCACGGTAACGCCTGCGGACGAAATAATGATTGCCGGCAAGTCGCGGAGCTTGAACCCACGATAATAAAAGCGGCCGATTAAAAATGCATAAACCACGGCAATCGAACCTGCTTCCGTTGCGGTAAAGATGCCCCCCGCAATACCACCGATAATAATCAGCGGCATGGCCAAAGCCGGCAGTGCCTGTATTGTTGCCAACTTGATGGCGGCACGGCCTGCGAATCGCTCGCGTACGATCCCTGGCTGACGCTTCGGTGAGGTCAATATATGGACGGCAACCATTAGCGCTAAAGCGATCAGATAGCCTGGAACGACCGCGCCCAGAAACAATGCGCCTATTGAGACGTTGACGATGGATCCATACAGAATCAATAAAATACTGGGTGGCACGATAGGAGCGAGGCATCCGGCGCTGGCCTGAAGCGAAGCAACAAAAGTAGGCTTATAGCCCTTATCGACCATTGCCGGCACCAGAACAGAACCAATTGCGGTGGTGTCGGCTACGGCAGAACCCGAAACGTTCGCAAAGATCAGGCTGGAAAGCACCCCTGTTTGTCCCAACCCACCCCGCAGATGCCCAATCAGAGCTTGGGCGAAAGCGATCAGGCGTTTGGTCAAGCCGCCATGGTTCATCAACTCGCCCGCCAATACGAACAGTGGGATGGCCAGGAGCGAGAAGCTATCCGCCGCATTGGCGGCTCGCTGCGCGAAGATCAGGATGGGTACGTCGCTGACCAGCACCATGGCAAGCACGGAAAGGCCGATTGAAAATGCAATTGGAACGCCGATCGTCAAGAAAACGAAAAGCAACAACAGCATGAGGGCTGCTTCCATTTTTATCCCCTCAAGTTTGATCTTGGCCGGATAGCCTGCGCTTGATGCGCGATACGTACTCTATGAGCATGAGGGCGGCGCCGATCGGCACGGCCGCATATACCCAGGACTTCGATATGCCGAGGCCAGGTGTGATTTGGCTGCCGGCCATCTCTACCAGCAGTACGCCGCCATACAGCAAGACGCCGAACAACAACATCCCGAGCAGATCGATCAGGTTCAGCATCCAGATGCGGAGCTTTCCCTGATAGCGGCTCAAGAGCAGCTCTACACAAACGTGTTGGCCACGCACCAGCGAGCTGACCATGCCGATATAGACCAGCCAGACCAGTCCGTAGCGCGCAATTTCATCAGCCCACGGAAGGGAGTACTCGAAGATATAACGGCTGACCACCCCCAAGAAGGTAGTCAGCACAATCGCCAAAAAACAAATAATGACGACCACTTCGCTGATCAGCGGATGCAAGCGCTTACGCATCTTGGAGCCGATCATTTATTAAGTTCTTTGCGAACTTTGACTACATAGTCATAAATGCCGCGTTCTTTGGCATATTCATCCACCATCGGGGCAAAGAGTGCATTGAGCTCCTTTTGATCCAGCTCGACGACCTTGACGCCATGTTTTTCCTCAAGAACCTTCCGGGCGGCAAGCTCCGCGTCCAGGCCGGTCATGGGTCGGAACCAGATGCCGGCTTCACGCGCTGCGTCTTTGAAGATCTGGCGATCTTTTTCAGGCAGTTTCTTGAAGAATTTCTCGCTTATTTCCCAGACCGCGGATTGATACATATGACGGGTAACCACGGCTCTGTTTTCAACTTCATAAAACTTCATGGCCAGCATGCCGGGGTCTTCTTGTTCGTGCCCGTCAACCACACCGGTTTGCACCGCTGTATAGATTTCGTTGAAGCCCATGGGTGCTGCATTGAAGCCCATGGTGGTCAGCACCTTTAGATACAGGGGGGAATTGGGTGAGCGCAGCTTGATGCCCTTGAGGTCCGCAACGGTTTTGACATCTTTGTTTTTCAGAAAGACGTTGCGGTGCGCTTGGTCGACAAACCAGAGAATACGCACTCCGGTGTTGTCCAGCACTTTCTGCGCCAGGTCTTCTCCGATAGGCCCGTTCATGACTTTGTGCACTTCATCGAAGTTGGATAGCAGCCCGGGGAGCCCGATAATTTCGGTCTCTTTGACGTAGTTGGGCAGAATGGCGGAATAGCCGAACATCATTTCCAGCATTCCAGCCTGCATCTGCTCGAACATTTCAGATTCGCTGCCCAAGGTGCTGTTGTAGTACACCTTGAAGTTGTAGGCATTATTGGTCTTTGCGCGGACTATCTCCTCGAATTTCTTGATATAAGGATTCATATAGAACTCCGCGGACTGAATGCTGCCAACCCGAACGGTCGTTTCCGCATGCAGTGCAGGGGCGCCAAAAGAAAGAGCAAGTGCAGTCGCACAAATAGTGAGCAGTTTTTTCATGGTTTGTCTCCTTTGGTTATTACCGTCACGAACTCGGTCCGGCGGCGGCTTTAAGAGTTTGATTGATGAGCTTCAAGAATTGCAGCTGCCAAGCGGTCCTGGCTCAGAGGAAACGTGAACGCCTTGATATAAGGAGCCCGTTCCCACGTGGTTTTCGCGATTAATTGAGCAGCCGGGACAGGATCACCTTGTAAACCCAGTTCCGCCAAGGTCCTAGGTAAGCCCATGCGGCCGTAAAAAGACAGCAGATCCTCCATAAAAGATGAAGATTTGCCTTCGAGCAAGAGTTGTACAAGCAAGCCGAATGCGACTTGTTCGCCGTGTAATGCGGATGCCAGCTCAGGGATGGCGGATAAGCCACGCGTCAAAGAGTGGGCAATGGATAGGCCTGCATTTTCAAATGCCAAGCCGGACAACAAGATGGTCGCTTCGACCGTGCGTTCAAAATCATCATTCACTTGCCTGCTTCTGACGGCATCCAGGGCGCCTTCGGCGTGCTCTCGCACTGTGTCATAGCAAAGCCCGGAAATGGCTTGCGCCAGTAGCGTTGCCTGCGCATTGTAGAAATTGCTTTTGCCGCTTCCAATGCATTGGGCCGCCTCGAACTTCTTGGATAGTGCGTCGCCGACACCAGAAATGAAAAAGCGCTCTGGAGCCTTGACCAGAATTTCTGTGTCCACGAGAACCAGGTCTGGATTGGTCGGCATCCGCAGCACTTCGTCCACGGCATGTTCCGGTGTATACAGGACGACCAAGCGGCTGGTGGGCGAATCATTGGAAGCAATGGTGGGGACGATAAATATCGGCTGCTTGCATTGAATGCGCACTCCTTTTGCCGTGTCTATCGTTTTTCCGCCTCCGACACCCACTATCAGGTCGGCTTTGGCCTGGGCGGCCAGCTCTGACAGCCGCGCGACTTCCGCTCGGGTGCATTCGCCCGAGAAAACCGCGCAAGCTGCCTGATCGGCCAGGTGTCCGAGGCCTTGCATGACTTGGGACAGCAGCAGGTGTTGAATGGCCTCGTCGATAATAATCAGCGGCCGCCGGACTTCCAGGGTGGAGGCGAATTCGCCCAGCTGAGCGATCGCTCCCTGGCCCTGGACATATCGGTACGGCGCGCCGAAAGCACTTAACATGGCAATCACTCCCTGTTGATGGCAGATAAGCGGTGATTAATATCAAAGAGGGCCTTGGCCGCATCGCGGTAAATTGCATGCAGCTCTTGGTAATGCCGGTGTTGATGGCCGTCTGGTTCGTGGCGCGCCACGGTGGATACGGTTTGCTCGACGGCCGTAGGCAGGTCGGGAAATGCCCCTACGCCTACTGCGGCGACCAGGGCGGCACCGAATGATGCGTCGGTAATGCGCGGCATGATAATTGTGATGCCGAGCACGTCAGCCACAATCTGCCGCCAGACGGCGCTACGGGAACCGCCCCCAATGATTCGTGCCTCCGTCATGCTCTTGCCCTGTTCTTCCAGCGCCAGAAGCACGTCATACAATGAAAAAGCAACGCCTTCGTAAAGAGCCCGTACGAAATGCCGGCGCTCATGGGCAAATGTGATGCCGAGGAAATCTCCGCGTAATAAAGGATCCCAGTAGGGGGTACGTTCACCTTGGAGATAAGGGTGGAACAACAAGCCATTGGCTCCGGGAGGCACGCTGCCTGCTTCTTTGTCCATGGAAGCAAAGGCTTGCGCTCCTGTCATTCCGCTTTCGGTGAAAAAAGTATCGCGCAGCCAGCGATGTGCTGAAGCGCAGGAATTGGTAGCGCCTATCAGGTACCAATAATCCGGTACGCAAAACGGATAGTTGATCACCGAGGTGCTGCGCCCTGGCTCGGAGCTGACCATGGTGATCGTAGCTGCTGTTGCCAGCTTGACCGCGCCCGTGCCGAGAGCGACCGCTCCCGCTCCGTACGTTTCCAGCGAGGTGTCGGAGCTGCCGCAGACGACCGGGGTTCCGGCAGCAAGTCCGCTTTGCTCTGCCGCCGCGGCGGTCACCTCTCCAACGACATCTGTAACAGCGACGATAGGCGGCAAAATCGATCTATCAAGACCTATCATCTCGCAGAGGCGCTCGGACCAGTCCCCTCGGCCCGGGTCATACAGCATCGTGCCGGACGCCTCGGTGTGATCCGTCTCCCATGTTCCCGTCAATTGGGCGCGTAGCCAATCCTTGGCTATATATAAGCGTTTGGCCCTGGCGATCGATTCGGGCTCATGGCGCGCCAGCCAGAGCAATTGAGGTTGAGTCCATGTGGGTGCGGGTGAATTGCAGGCAATTTCGAATATCTCGGCGCCATGTTTGTCTTTTAATTCTGCCGCTTCGATACGACTGCGCGTATCGCTCCACAAGATAGCTGGGCGTACGACGTGCCCGTATGCATCCACGAGAACAGGCGTATGAGCCCCTGCGCTCAGAGATATCGACTTGATCTGGCTGGGGCGTATGGCTGCTTGCGCCAATGCCTGTTTCGCCGTCAGGCATAAGGCCTGCCACCAGTCTTGTGGATCCTGTTCGCTCCAGCCCGAATGTGGGCTGCGCGTCAGCAAGTCCTCGCTGGCCGATCCCACGACGGTTCCGGCCAGATCGATGATCATCGTTGTGAGGCTGCCAGCACCAATATCGATGCCGATGAAATATTGTTGATTCATCATTACTCGGTTCGATTCAAAATTATCCCCAGTAGAAATCCCGGCGTCCGCCATCCATGCAGATCAGCTCACCATTAATAAAGCCAGCTTGGTTTGAGGAAAGGAAGGTGACCAGCGCGGCAACCTCTTCAGGCTGGCACAATCGTCCAATGGGATTTTGCTTTTGCAGGCGTTCTATCATGTCAGGCGAGAATTGCGAAATGAGCTCAGTCGCCACATAGCCCGGCGCGATGGCATTGACCGTCAGGCCGAACCTTCCTACTTCCTTGGCCATGGTCTGCGTCAGTCCTACGATACCTGCCTTGGCCGTCGAGTAGTGGGCAACGCCCGGGCGACCGCCTCCGGTGAAATTCATGGATGAGGTATTGATGATCCGCCCGTATCCGTTCCGGCGCATCGGATCGACTGCGGCGCGTGACCACAAAAAGGTACTGTCCAGATGGACATGCAGCATTCTTTGCCAGTCGTCCAGGGGCATTTCTTCAACCTGAGCCGCCGGCTTGACCCCTATGCCCGCGTTGTTCACCAGAATGTCGAGGCGCCCGAATTCTTCCAACGTGAATGTCACGGTCTTGCCCACCACCGCTGGATCAGTCGCATCCCCCGCGTGGCACCTCGCATCGATGCCCGCTGCGGAAAGAACCTCGACGGCATGCGCTGCGGCGTCAATGTCACGATCATTCAGGACAATTGAAACACCCTCCATGCCGAGCGCGCGTGCATGCGCCAGGCCAATTCCTCGAGCCCCGCCCGTGATGATTGCAACACGTCCCGCCAGACCTAGATCCATTACTTCGCCCCGCAATATTCATTTCGGATTTTGGAAGACAAAATACATTAAACCGGTACGCGGCAGCTTAAGCCCAGTTTCCCGGGGCATAAGATGCCTTGCGGATCGAGTCCGGATTTCACTCCCTGCAGCAAGCTCATGCCGCCCGCGCCGAATTGCGCCGCCATGTGCGGGGCCAAACGCATGCCTACGCCGTGGTGGTCGTTGATGACCCCGCCCGCGGCCAGCGTTGCGCGCGCTGCGGCTGCGACAATTTGATCGTGCAGGGCCACGGCCTCGTCCAAATTTTCCGGCCCACGGGGAACAATGACTCGGGAATAAATCATCGCCCCCCATTCAAACCAGTGCGAAAGATGCGTTTTAACCGTCAGGCCCCATTTGGGGTCAATGGATTCCGCAACGGCTTGGGTAACGCCATGGTAAAGCCCTTCGATAGAGCGGAAGTCGGATACGGCGTCCATCGTCATCCAGATTTGAGGCAATTGCGGAGTATGGGGGGGGCGTGACATGTCATAGCGATTCTCCCACCACAGTCTGCCCACCTGGTCGTCCAGTATCCGTCCACCATGAGCCTTGCAGATCTGCCGGCAGGTATCGCTTTCAAGATCGACGAGTGTCTCGTGCTGGCCCTCGACCATCAGCACCATGGTCTCGCTGTCAAAGCTGGATCCGACTATTTTGGCAAGGCTCAGGGCTGTGGATTTGGCATCGTACAGGCGGATCACGGCGGGGCGTAGTCCCGTAGTCATGATTTCGTGTCCGGCAGCGATTCCGGCAGCCAGGGAGGGGAACTGAATGGCGCTGAAACGCCGGGCCTTGGGTTGTCGCTGCAGCTTCACCCGGGCAGCGGTGACGATTCCCAGGACCCCTTCGCTTCCCACGAATAACTGGCTGAGTTCCGGCCCCGCTCCATGCCGAGGGACTGCCGGCAGATGCGCGACCTGGCCATCGGGCAGCACCACTTCAAGAGACAGTACGTGATCCTGGATATTGCCGTAGCGGGTGGACAGAACGCCGGAGCCGCGCGCGGCGATAGCGCCTCCGATTGAAGCCCATTCCGCCGACGCTGGATCATGCGTGAATGTCAAGCCGCGTTTGCTTAGCTCGGCATCAAACGCCATGATGTTCATGCCGCACTCAACGGTGCAGGTAAGAGAGGACTCGTCGATCTCGCGGATGCGATTCAGGTTCGAGAGATCCAACAGCAGCCCGCCCAGGTTGGCGTTGGCGGCACCTTGTACACCCGACCCTCCGCCCAGGGGCGTTACAGGCAGTTTGGTGCGCGATGCCAGGCGCATGATGTCCGACACCTGTTCCACCGTTTCGGGAGCGGCAGCCAGTTCGGGTTGGTTGAGGGGGCGGCCGTAGTGCGCATGCACGATCGTGAGCCAGCTTTTATCGCCAGGGTAGCGTTGCTGGGCCTGTTGGCCGCTCCAAACCCGATCCGCGCCCACGATCCGGGCGAGCTCCGACGCGATGGAGGCGAGAGTCGCCTGAGACATTGTCTGACTACGACGATACGCATCATGATCCTGAGTAACCACTCTTTTCTCCTTGATTCCTGGCCGTTCCTTACAACCTTGGCTGGATTGTATTGATGTACTTAGATAAGTAAAAGTTGAATATACTGACCATTTAGTTCAGGAATTCTGAATATGCGTGAGCTCAATCTGGATCGCCTCAGGACGCTGGTCACCATCGTGGAACAGGGGTCTTTTGTGGCTGCGGCGCGGGTCCTGCATCTGGCGCCGCCCACCATTAGCCTTCATATCAACGAGCTGGAAGAGCGCCTGGGGGTTCCGCTATTGCTGCGCAAACGAAAGAAGGCCACACCCACAGGTGTGGGAGCGGCCTTGGTCGAACGGGCGCAGCGACTCTTGAATCAGAGCGATGCCATGCTGGAAGCTATTCAGCTGCATGCTGAAGGAAAAACCGGGCGGGTGCGTGTCAGTGCCGCAACGCCGGTCATTGCCTATTTGTTGCCGACAGCGCTCGATCGGCTTGCACAGAAACACCCTGGCATAGAGGTTGAGTTAGCCGTGCTCAACTCGAGGGAGGCCATGGATAGGCTGGCCAAGGGCCTGCTGGACATCGCCGCCGTGGCGCTTCCCCAGAGCCAAATGGCCGAAGTCCAAGTGCATCCGTGGAGAAAAGATCCCGTCGTTGCGCTGATCCCGGCACATTGGGAGCACCCGAAAAAGGCAACGGCTCGTTGGCTTGCAAGCAAGCCGTTGATCTTGAACGACGACAGCACCCAGCTTGCCAGAATCGCCAATGAATGGTTTGCCGCATCCGGGCTTCGCCCCCAGGCGAAAATCCGGGTCAACTACAACGATTCCGCGAAAAGCCTGGTGGGAGCCGGTTATGGCGCAACCCTGCTTTCGTACGAAACGCTGTACCCTCAGATAGATAAACGTCTCAAGACGCTGTATCTGGATCCGCCGCTATGGCGCCCCATGGGGATTGCCCACCACAGTGGCCCGCTGGAGATTGCGGTGAGACACGTACTCGATGAGCTCAAGAAAATCTGAACCCGTCCGCTCAAGCGCTCAAGTATGGGCTCAAAGATATGTCTTGCTTAGGGCGTAAACTAAGCCTGCGTTTTTTCATGTTTTCATCATGTTTCGGATGCAGCCATTGGGGGCGTTATGACTGATGCACGCTATTCGTTGTGGGCTCGCCGGTATCACTGGCTTGTCTTTGTTCTTGTTGCCATGGCCCTTGTGCTGATTTACGCGCATGGCTGGGCGCCCAAGGGATCAGCCATGCGTGCGGCGTTCAAATGGGCCCACATCCAGTTCGGCATCACGATCCTATTGGTGATGCTGCCGCGCTTGATGGCATGCTGGCGCGGCAAGCGTCCCTCGATTGTGCCGCCGCTTCCGTCATGGCAGGCATGGCTGGCCCGGTTGGTGCAATTTGTGTTGTACGTCTTGTTGATTGCCGTGCCGCTGCTTGGCATTGCCAACCGCTTATGGTCGCCCAGCGACTGGAATTTTCTTGGTATTGCGCTACCGCATGTGCCGGTGCCCGACAAAGCTTTTTCGAAAGAGCTCGAAGACATCCATGGCACGCTCGGCAATGTGCTGATGTACCTGGCGGGCGTCCATGCCGCCATTGCGTTGGTGCACCATTTTGTGATCCGCGACAGTACGCTGCGGGGCATGCTGCCCTTTTGGCGCAGGACGGATGCGGCGCCCCCCGATACGGTTTGATGCTGCTTGCACTGTTTTTCCCTACTTAACGCTTTAGCGCGCGGATCGCTCCATTCGGCCGATCTCTGATCTGTGGGCACTGTACTGTGATATAACTTAAAAATATAAATATATGATTCAATCATATAATCTAGTCTCTCAAACTGGAGGAAGGCATGGAAAAACTGACTAATGCAGGCCGCCGTCGCATGCTGGTGTCAACCGGTAGCGTCGTAGCTTTGGCTGGTTTGGGCGGTCCGGCGCACGCCGATACCGGTGCCGCGGACCCTGGCGCGGGCGGCTCGGCCGCCAAGCCCTTGCCCGGCTACGCCAGCTGGAAAGACGCCGACAGCATGATCGTTCATAGCGCGAACACGATAGAAACCCGGCGAACGGCCTTTGGAAACAGCGTCATCACGCCCATCGACCGCCTGTTCGTCCGTAATAATGTCGCGCCGCCCACCGATGCCAGCATGGTCAAAGAGCCCGACAACTGGACGCTGGAGGTCAGCGGCGTTGCCAAGCCGCGCAGCTTCACCGTGGCCGAGCTTAAAAAGCTGGGATTGACGGCCGTACCCATGGTCCTGCAATGCTCAGGCAACGGCCGGGCCTGGTTTCCCCATAAGCCCAGCGGCACGCAATGGACGGTGGGCGCCGCCGGTTGCGTGATTTTTGCCGGCGTGCCGGTCAAGGCCGTGCTGGAAGCGGTGGGAGGCATGGCGGACGGGATGGTCTACATGACCAGCACGGGCGGCGAAGCGATTCCGCAAGGACTGGATCCCAATACCATCAGAGTCGAGCGTTCGGTGCCGATTTCGGCCATCGAGGACGCCATTCTGGCGTGGGAGCTGAACGGCCAGGCCCTGCCGCTGGCGCATGGCGGGCCTTTGCGCATGATCGTGCCCGGCTATACGGGCGTGAACTCCATCAAATACATCAAGCACCTGGCCTTCACCAAAGAACAGTCGCCGGCCAAGATACAGCAAACCAGCTATCGGTGGACACCGGTGGGCGGCAAGCCCAGCCCAAGCGAAGACTCCATCTGGGAAATGCCGGTCAAGTCCTGGATCAACTATCCGTCCGACCCCGATCAAACCATTCCGGCGGGGCGTGTGCAGATCAGCGGCGTTGCCATGGGCGGGATGACCGCGGCCAAGTCCATCGAGGTCTCGGTCAATGGCGGCAAGGATTGGCAGAAGGCGGAATTCGTGGGTCCAGATCTGGGCAAGTATGCCTGGCGTGAATTTGTCTTCAGCGCCGATCTGGCCGCCGGCACGCACGAATTAGCCTGCCGGGCCACCAACGAGGCTGGCGACACCCAGCCCGAAGAGCGCCGCGAAAACAATCGCGGCTACATCAACAACAGCTGGCGCGACCACATGGTGGTGGTCAAGGTCGCCTAAGGAAAGAAATGAAGCGTTTTGCGTTATCGGCCGCAGCAGGCTTGTTATGGATGGGCATGGCGGGGGCCAGTTGGGCGGAGGGCGCCGACCCCCAGCAGTTGGAGAAGGGCAAGGCCCTGTTCATGACGGGCGCCGTGCCCGCCTGTGCGGTGTGCCATGCCCTGAGCGACGCCGGGGCAAGCGGGGCCATCGGCCCCGACCTTGACGAGCTCAAGCCCGATGCGGCGCGCATCAAGAAGGTGTTGCAGGAAGGCATGGGCGTCATGCCTTCCTTTGCCGATACCCTGGACGAAGCCTCCATGGATGCCATCGCGGCTTATGTCGTGCACGCGACGGGCGGCGGGAAGTAAGCAGGAAAGCTCTGAATCCGCCGAGCAGTAAGCAAAGGCCCGCGTTGCGGGCCTTTTTTGCATCAACGTATTTGTGCTGCACAGTTTTGGACTGCAATCGGCCGTAAGCCACCCTACATCGAACTCACAGCTGAAATGCCTTGTTTTTGCAATGCAGCTTGCCGAATCAATTCGATGTGGCAATTATCGATGAGCGCCATGGGATTACTCTGTTTACCAACTACGATCAGCAAACCATTCCCGTAAGAACTCAACCGCCATCTGCACTCGCAATGGTAGTTGCTTGCGGCTGACCACTACGGCAGAAATCACTAGTTCGGTGGGCGTGTAGTCGGGCAGCACAATCTTCAAATCGCCTTTTTGCAGATCCTGCGCCACCATGTATGTGGGGTGCATGGCAACGCCATCGCCGAGCAAGGCGGAGTGTCGCAGCGCTTCCCCAAATGTTGATCGTATGGTGCCTTGGACTCGGACTGAAATGGGTTCGCCGGTTTCGCCGTGGTGAAAGTTCCAGTACTGGGTAGGGGATTTGAGGGCGTGGACGAGACAATTGTGGCAACTGAGATCAATCGGTGATCGTATTGGCGGGTGGTCAGCCAAATAGGAAGGGGCTGCGACGAGGTACTGCGGCACCGGCGTCAAACGATAGGCCACCAGGCTGCTGTCCAAAAGCTGTGCGGCGATGCGTATGGATATATCCAGGCCTTCGGTGATGATATCCGCCCGGCCATCATCGAAATAGGTTTCGACCTGGATGCCGGGGTTTTCTCTGCAAAAGGCGCTGAGAGCAGGCACAAGGTGTACGGCGCCGAACGATGGAGGGGTACCGACTCGAAGCACGCCGACGGGCCCAGACACCGAGCGCCGCACCTCATGTTCAGTGTCGTCGACCAATTGCAATATGGCGTGTCCCTTGTCCAGCATGCTTTGCCCGGCCTGGGTAAGCGACACCTGCTTTGTGCTCCGACGCAGCAGTTGTAAACCCAGCTCTTTTTCAAGCCAGGCGACGTGCTTGGAGACATTGCTACGCGATGTTCCAAGCCGATGGGCTGCCGCCGTGAAGCTTCGGCTACTAGCCGCTTCCAGAAAGTGTTGTATAGCCGTGAGCTTGTCCATATGGGTATTGATTCCAATTTGGAAACATCGTTTTTATCATACCAGGCCTACCTTAAGCGCATATCTGTTGATATATTTTGCAGCACGACACGTTCTTACGCTTTGAGTCGAGAACTCAATTTCGAAGGTAATCAGATTCATGAAGCTAGCGGTTTATCGTAAGGATAGAAGGAATTTTCTAGGCGTGATGGCCGGTTCTGGCCTCGTCGACGTAAGCCCTTGGGGGCTGGAAGCCAGCGGCGCTTCTGTAGATGGCATCGAGCCATTGCACTGGTGCGGCTACATTTCCTTGGTCATGCGGGAGCTGCCGTCACTTCAGGCCTACGTTGCAGATCGTCAGCACATTTGTGTCGATTTGGAAACAGTGGAGTTATTGCCGCCATTGGTTCGTCCAGGAAAAATTGTGGCGATAGGCACTAATTATCGTGACCATGCGGCCGAAGTGGGTCGCGACAACAAGGCTGCGGATGCTGATCAGGAAATATCAGCCGAGCCTCGTTTGCTTGGGATTTTTCCATCGAGCATTGCTGCTCCGTGTTCGACGTTAAAAATGCCGTCATCGGTGAAAAAGCTCGACTTCGAAGCAGAGCTTGCAGTGATTATTGGCAAGCCAGGCAAAGATGTAGCAGAACAGGCTGCCCTGAGCCACGTGTTTGGATACATGACTGCCAATGACTTCAGCGCGCGCGAGTATCAGTTCGACATTCAGCCTCCCCAGACGACACGTGCCAAAAGCATGGATGGATTCACGCCGCTGGGACCCTGGATCACCACAGCGGATGAGATCACCGACCCGCAACAGCTTTCGGTCCGATGCTGGGTGAACGGTCAGCCCGTACAGAACGGACATACCGGTCAAATGCAGTTCGGGGTCGCGAGCCTGATTGCCCGGATCTCGACCCAATTCTCTTTACATCCCGGTGATCTCATCCTGACCGGTACGCCGGCAGGCTGCGGCGCATTTCAAAAACCACCCCGATACCTACGTTCAGGAGATGTTGTGCGGACGGAGGTCGAGCAACTGGGTGAGCTCATTACAACCATTGCATAGTGAAGGAGACAACTATGAAAATACGTCACGTTCTTGCATTAATAGGCGTCGCAGGCGCTTTGATGCATCCCGCAGCCCAGGCCGATGCATATCCAGATCGACCTTTGAAACTGGTCATCCCCTTCAGTCCGGGTGGTAGCACGGATACCTTTGGCCGCTTCATCGCGAACGGTCTTTCCAGCGAGCTTGGCCAGAGCGTGGTGGTAGAGAACAAGCCCGGAGCCGGCGGCAATATCGGCGCCGATATGGTCGCCAAGAGCAAGGCGGATGGCTATACCTTGCTGCTGGCGCAAGACAGCTTATCCATTGTTCCCTATCTGTACCGAGGCCTTCCCTTTGATGTATTCAAGGACTTTAAATCCATCAGCATTGGCGTTTACATGCCGATGGTGCTGATCGCCTCGAACAAAGTTCCGGCGCAGAATACGGCTGACCTGCTTGCGCTTGCGAAGCAGGACCCAGGCAAGCTTAGCTACGGTTCCCCTGGAGTCGGAACGGCGCATCATCTGAATTTCGAGTCTTTGCTGAAGCAAACGGGCACCCAGATGATCCACATACCCTACAAGGGGTCGTCTTTGATGATGACGGATATTGTGTCGGGCAATGTGGACGTTGGGTTCTCCGCCATAAGCACCGCCCTTGGGCTGATCGAGAGCGGCAAGGCCAAAGCGCTCGCCGTGGCGGCATCCGAGCGTTCGCCCATCTTGCCGAATGTGCCTACCTTGAGCGAAGCCGTGCCTGGCTATACGGCCAATGTCTGGTTTGGCCTCTCTGCGCCGGCCGGCACGCCCGACCAGGTGGTTGAGCGGCTGGCCAAAGCCATGAAAAGCTACTTGGACAAGCCCGCGTCACGGACACAGCTTGAAGGCCTGGGATACCGAGTTGACGTTTCAAGCCCCAGCGGCATGGACAAGATCATGCGGGATGAGTACGCAAAGTGGGGTGAGCTGCTCAAGACCGTCACCATAACGAACTAACCGAAGAAAGCGACTATGAAGAAAATTACAGAACTCGTGCCGCCTGGCCTGGCTTACCCGCCCAAATTTGGCAGTCCCACCGCCTTGGCGTTGAAGGTGGAGAATTTCATATACGTATCCGGAATGATCGCGTGGGACGAGGATAGAAAAATCGTCGGCCTGGGCGACCCACGGCAACAAACCGTGCAGGCACTCGAAAACATGCGTGCTTGCTTGCAGGCTGGGGGCGCCGACTTTCGCGATATCGTCAAGATTACTTTCTATCTGACAGACATCCGGGACAAAAGCGTAGTCTGGGAGGCGCGCAAAGCGCTCTTCGGCGATGCTCGGCCGGCTTCCACGCTGGTGGCGGTAAGCCACCTGGTCGATCCCCACGCCTTGCTGGAGATCGACGCCGTGGCTTATGTCGGTTGAGTGATTCAACGCAAACGCCGGCAGGCGGGTGGGGCGGAGCGACGGCGGTAGGCAAGCGCCGCGGGCTTCCGAAGGGAGGGCGGGGGGTGTCGTCGGCCGCTGTTTGACCGAAGCGGCACGCAGTGACGCGCAGGGAGTTCGGCCGACGCCCGCCAGTACGAGGAAGGCGCGGGTAGCCCGGCTATGCCGGGCCGCTAGCCGTGCCGGAGTCCCGCTCCACCCGCCTGCCGGCGTCTTAAGAACCCAGCATCTGAAGCAAGCAAATTTATCGAACCTAAAAAAAAGCCCGCTTGAATTCACAAGCGGGCTTCTCCTTGCATGTAGACCGGAATCCAATTCCGGCTTAAGTCACAATTACATCACTTCCGCAGCCGGGTCATCCTTCTTGACCGGTTTGACCAGATCCTCGCGCTTCACGCCCAGCCACATCGCAATCGCAGCCGCCACGAACACCGACGAATAGATGCCGAACCAGATACCGATGGTCAGCGCCAGCGAAAAGTTATGCAGCGTCGGGCCGCCGAAGAAGAACATCGACATCACCATCATCTGCGTCGAGCCGTGCGTGATGATGGTCCGTGAAATATTCTGCGTGATCGACAGGTCGATGATCTCGGACACCGCCATCTTGCGCTGCTTGCGGAAGTTTTCGCGGATACGATCCATCACCACCACGGATTCGTTCACCGAATAGCCCAGCACCGCCAGCACCCCGGCCAGCACTGATAGCGAGAACTCCCACTGGAAGAAGGCGAAAAAGCCCAGGATGATCACCACGTCGTGCAAGTTGGCGATGGCGCAGGCCAGCGCCAGCTTCCACTCGAAGCGGAAACCCAGGTAAAGCAGGATGCCGCACACCACGAACAGCAGGGCCATCAAGCCGTTGTGCAGCAGTTCCTGCCCGACTTGCGGGCCTACGAATTCGACGCGCCGCAGCTCCACATCGGCGTGCTGCTGCTTCAGCGCCTGCATCACTTTTTCGCTTTGCTGTCCGGCGTCTTCGCCGTCGCGCGAGGGCAGGCGGATCATGATGTCTTGCGATGTGCCGAAGTTCTGCACCTGGAAATCGGTGTAGCCCAGGCTTTGCACCGAGTTGCGCACGTCGTCCACCTGCACGGCCTGCTGGTAATGAACCTCCATGACCGTTCCGCCGGTGAACTCGATCGACAGGTGGAAGCCCCGCAAAAGAATGAACACCACCGCCGCAACAAAGGTGATCAGGCTGATCAGGTTGAGCACCAGCGCATGCCGCATGAACGGGATGGTGCGATGAATACGAAAAAATTCCATGTTGCTATGCCTGTAGTTGGTCCGCGCCGGCGGTGTGAGCCGCCGGCGACTGCATTATTTTTTTTCGGGTTTCCAGATCTGGCCGATCGAAATGCTTTGCAAGCGGCGTTTGTTGCCGTAGAACAGATTGACCAGCGCGCGCACGCCGACGACCGACGAGAACATGGAGGTCAGGATGCCTATGCAGTGGACCACGGCGAAGCCGCGTATCGGACCCGTGCCGAAAGCCAGCAGGGCGACGCCCACGATGAGGCTGGTCAGGTTGGAGTCGAAAATCGTGGCCCAGGCGCGGTCGAAGCCCAGGTGTATGGCCTGTTGCGGCGTGGCGCCATTGCGCAATTCTTCGCGTATGCGCTCGTTGATCAGCACGTTGGCGTCGATGGCCATGCCCAGCGTCAGTGCGATGGCGGCGATGCCGGGCAGGGTCAGGGTGGCCTGCAGCATGGACAGGATGGCCAGCAGCAGCAGCACGTTGAAGGTCAGTCCGATGGTCGAGAATGCGCCCATCAGGTGGTAATAGATGATGATGAAGATGGCGATGGCGATGAAGCCGTACAGCGTGGCGTCGAAGCCCTGCTTGATGTTGTCCGCGCCCAGGCTGGGGCCTATGGTGCGTTCCTCGATGATCTCCATGGGCGCGGCCAGCGCGCCGGCGCGCAGCAGCAGGGCGGTGTCGGCCGCTTCCTGGGCCGACATGCTGCCCGTGATCTGCACCTGGCCACCGGGGATTTCGCTGCGGATGACCGGCGCCGTCACGACCTGGCCCTTGCCCTGCTCGAACAGGACGATGGCCATGCGCTTGTTGATGTTGTTGCGGGTCACGTCGCGGAAGATGCGCGCGCCTTTGGAGTCCAGGGTCAGGTTGACCGAGGGCTGCTGGGTCTGCTGGTCGCGGCCGGGCTGGGCGTCCTGCAGGTTCTCACCGGTCAGGATGACCTGGCGGCGCAGCAGCAGGGGGCGGCCGTCGCGGTCGGTGTAGCGCTCCAGGCCGAAGGGCACGGTACCGCCGCTGAGCGCCGCCATGGCGCTGGGCGAGTCGTCGACCATGCGGATTTCCAGGGTGGCGGTGCGGCCCAGGATTTCCTTGGCCTTGGCCACGTCCTGCACGCCGGGCAACTGGACCACGATGCGATCGGCGCCTTGCTGCTGGATGATGGGTTCGGCCACGCCCAGCTCGTTGATGCGGTTATGCAGCGTGGTGATGTTCTGTTTCAGCGCGTTGGTCTGCACCTGGGTGACGGCCAGTTCGGTCAGCTTGCCGGTCAGGGTGAACTGCCCGCCGTTCTCGCCGCTGTTCGTGAACAGCATGTCGGGCATGGCGCGGCGCAGTTCGGAGGCGGCCTGGTCGCGCGCATCGGCGCTGCTGAAGGCCGACACGATGGACAGGTCGCTGCGTTCGACGCCGGCGGTGGTGATCTTGGCTTCGCGCAGGACGTTGCGCACGTCGCTGGCGATGGAATCGTAGCGGCCCGTCAGGGCGCCTTTCATGTCGACCTGCAGCAGGAAGTGCACGCCGCCGCGCAAGTCCAGGCCCAGGTACATGGGATGGGCGCCCAGCGAGGACAGCCAGTTCGGCGATGCCGGCAGCAGGTTCAGCGCCACCGTGTAATCGGGGTCGGACGGGTCGGGGTTAAGCGCCTTTTCGATGATGTCCTTGGCACGCAGCTGGACATCGGTCGATTCGAACCGCACGCGGACCGTGCCGACGGGCCCGTTCTGTTCGAAATAGGCGCCGGTGGAGGTGATGTCGCTGCGCTTCAGTATGTCTTCGACCCGGGTCAGCACGTTGTTGTCGACCTTGACTGTGGACTTTGCGCCGGCTACCTGAACCGCGGGCGATTCCCCGAAAAAATTCGGTAGCGTGTAAAGCAGGCCTATGACCAGGGCTGCCAGTACGGTGATGTACTTCCAGAGAGGATAGCGATTCATTGTCGATCAACAGGCTAAAGCGAAGAAAAGCCCCGGACGGCGATCCGGAGCGCGCGCATCATGGGATCAGAGCGCCTTGATGGTGCCCTTGGGCAGGATGGAGGTGACGGCGGTGCGCTGCACCACGGTTTCCACCGGCTTGTCGCCCAGCATGCTGATTTCAACGGTGATGTAGCTGTCGCTGACCTTGGTCACCTTGCCCAGCAGGCCGCCGGTCGTGATGACTTCGTCGCCCTTGGCCAGGGCGGCGACCATGTTGCGGTGTTCTTTCTGACGCTTCATTTGCGGACGGATCATCAGGAAATAAAGGATCACGAACATCAGGATGATGGGCAGCATTCCCATCAGGGCGTTCTCTCCGCCGGGGGCGGCCTGGGCGGTGATCAGTTTCAGTGTTTCTATAGCGGCCATTGGGTGTACTCCTGAGGTGGTATTTTTTGGTTAACTCTGTATTGTAGCGATATCTTGCCTATTCGATGCCGCGGGCCCGGTCGCGGGCAAATTCTTCGCGCCACTGCTCGAAACGGCCGGCCTCGATGGCTGTGCGCATTTCCTGCATGATGGCCAGGTAGAAGTGCAGATTATGCAGGGTATTCAGGCGGGATCCGGTGATTTCATTGGCCCGTTGCAGGTGGTGCAGGTAGGCCCGCGAAAAGTGCCCGCAGGTATGGCAGGCGCAGGAAGGGTCCAGCGGCCGGGTGTCGTCGCGGTAGCGGGCATTGCGTATCTTGATGTCGCCGTAGCGCGTAAACAGCCAGCCATTGCGCGCATTGCGGGTGGGCATGACGCAATCGAACATGTCCACGCCCCGGCTGACGCCTTCGACCAGGTCTTCGGGCGTGCCCACGCCCATCAGGTAGCGCGGCGCATCGGCGGGCAGGCGCGGCGTGACATGAGCCAGGATGCGCATCATGTCTTCCTTGGGCTCGCCCACCGACAGCCCTCCTATGGCGTAGCCTTCAAAGCCGATGTCGAGCAGGCCGGCCAGCGATTCGTCGCGCAGATGCTCGTACATGCCGCCCTGGACGATGCCGAACAGGGCGTTGGGATTCTCCAGTTCATGAAAGGCGGTGCGCGAGCGGCGGGCCCAGCGCAGCGACATGCGCATGGACTGGGCGGCCTCTTCGGCAGTGGCCGGGCGGCCGTCGATGGCGTAGGGCGTGCACTCGTCGAACACCATGGCGATGTCGGAATTGAGCGCGCGCTGGATGCGCATGGATTCCTCGGGCGTCAGGAACAGCCGCGAACCGTCTATGGGCGAAGCGAACTTGACGCCTTCCTCGGTGATCTTGCGCAAACCGTTCAGGCTGAAGACCTGAAAACCGCCCGAATCGGTCAGAATGGGCTTGTTCCATTGCATGAAACCATGCAGCCCGCCGTGCTTTTCCATGACGTCGGTGCCGGGGCGCAGCCACAAATGGAAGGTGTTGCCCAGCACGATCTGCGCGCCGACCTCGTCGAGTTCATGCGGCAGCATGGCTTTCACGCTGCCGTAAGTGCCTACGGGCATGAAGATGGGCGTCTGGACGACGCCGTGATTAAGGGTGATCTGGCCCCGGCGCGCGGCGCCGTCGGTGGCCAAAAGCTTGAACTGTAAACCGGTCATTGCTGGGCGGATTCTATGAACATGGCATCGCCGTAGCTGAAGAAGCGATACCGGGATTGGACGGCGTGCGCGTAGGCGCGCTGTATGGGTTCCATGCCCGCCAGGGCTGAAACCAGCATGAGCAGGGTGGATTGGGGCAGGTGGAAGTTGGTGATCAGGGCATCCACCCAGGCGAATTTGTATCCGGGTGTAATGAAAAGCCGGGTGTCGCCCTCGATGACCCCGTCGGCGTCGGCATGCGGAGCGGCTGATTCCAGCGCCCGGACGCTGGTGGTGCCGACGGCCACGATGCGGCCTCCGGCTGCCTTCGTGGCCTTTATCTTCTCGATGGTTTCGGGCTGGACGCTGTAGCGTTCGGCATGCATGATGTGTTCGCTGAGCTTCTGCGTGCGCACGGGCTGGAAGGTTCCCGCGCCCACATGCAGCGTAACGAAGGCCTGGCCTATGCCCAGGTCGGCCAGCCGGGCCAGCATGTCCCGGTCGAAATGCAGGCCCGCCGTGGGGGCTGCGACCGCGCCCGGCTCGCGCGCATACACCGTCTGGTAGCGCTCGTCGTCGTCCTGCCCCGCGGCATGCTCTATATAGGGAGGCAGCGGCGTTGCGCCATGGCGATCCAGCAGGTCCAGAACCCGCTCGGGAAACTCGATCTCGAACAATTCGCCCTGGCGGCCCAGGACGGTGGCGGAAAATGCGCCATCGGCCAGGCTCAGCCGGCTGCCGGGCTTGGGCGATTTGCTGGCCTTGATATGAGCCAGCGCCGTCGTGGCCGAGGTAATGCGTTCGACCAGCGCTTCGACCTTGCCGCCGCTTTCCTTTTGCCCCAGCAGCCTGGCCTTGATGACGCGGGTGTCGTTGAACACCAGCAGGTCCGCGGGTTTCAGGAGGCTGGGCAAATCGATGAATTGCCGGTCGCGCAGCGCGCCTTGGCGATCCAGATGGAGCAGGCGGCTGTCGACGCGCCGGATGGCAGGCGATTGGGCGATAAGCTCCTGCGGCAGCTCATAATTGAACTGGGAAAGTTCGAGATCAGGGTTCACGTCGGAAGTCTAGGAGGAGGGCGCGGCATGCGTCCTTAATGAATTTTGTGCCGGTATTTTAAGCCGCGGCGACGATTTTCTGCTCGAGCCCCATACGGAAAGGGCCTTCTTTGGTTATGCTGATGCTTTTTCAGGAACGCCGCACCATGTCATTCTTGCTGACGCCGCAGGGCCGGACTCGTGTACGGGGCGCGTGGCTTCGCCGCGCGGTCCTGGCTGGGGCGCTGGCCTTTTTTTCCGCCGGAAGCGCGCTTGCGCAGAACCTCCCGGCCGACCTGGAGAAGTCGTGGCGGGCGACGCGGCTTCCCGCCAATTCGATGTCGCTGTACGTGCAGGAGATAGGCGGCCCGCCGCTCATTTCCGTCAATGCCTCCGAGCCGCGCAACCCGGCTTCCGTCATGAAAATGGTCACGACCTGGGCGGCCTTGTCGGGCCTGGGCCCCGACTACACCTGGAACACGGCCTTCTTCGCCAAGGACGGCGGACGGGTCGACGCCTATGGCACGCTGGCTGGCCCTTTGTATCTGAAGGCCGGCGGCGACCCCTTGCTGACCGTGGAAGAGCTGTGGGGGCTGTTGCGCGAGCTGCGCCTGCGCGGCATCAAGAATTTGTCCGAAGTCGTGGTGGACCGGTCCATGTTCGGCCAGGTCGCGAGCGATCCCGGCGAGTTCGACGGCGCACCCGATCGCCCCTATAACGCCAGCCCGGACACCATGATGGTGGGCCTGGGTGCCGTGCGCCTGCTGTTCCAGCCCGATCGCCAGGCACGCAAATGGGTGCCCATCATCGATCCGCCCGTGCAGGGCCTGCGCATCGACGGCGAAATCAAATGGAGCGACGCGGTCTGCCCCGGTTCGCCTTCGATCGGAACGCAGGTGGCGGCGTCCGGCCGCGATATCGTCGTACGGCTCAGCGGCACCGCGGCCGGTTCCTGCGGCGAGTTCAGCGTATATCGGCTGGCCCTGTCCCAGCCTCAATACTTTTCCGCCCTGTTCCAGATGCTGTGGAAGGAACTGGGCGGCACCCTGGCCAAGGGCCTGCGGGACGGCAGAATGCCGGCGGGCTTGATGCCGGTGGTGTCGCGCGACTCGGAATCCCTGGCGGACACCATTCGCCTGATCAACAAGCAAAGCAACAATGTGATGGCGCGCACCCTGCTCCTGACCCTGGGCGCCGAGAAGCTCGGCCCGGGCGCCACCACGCAGACCGGCGCCGCCGCGCTGCTGGCCGTTCTGAAAAGCCAGGGCGTGGACACCCGCGGCTGGGTCATCGACAATGGCGCGGGGCTTTCGCGCACCGGCAGGCTGACGGCACAGGGGCTGGCCGGCATGCTGGAGGCCGCCTGGCGCTCGCCGCTCATGCCGGAATTCATGTCCTCGCTGGCGATCTCGGGCGTCGACGGCACCATGCGGCGCCGATTGCGCGACGATGAAACCCGTGGCATGGCGCACCTGAAGACGGGAACCTTGCGCGACGTGCGCGGGCTGGCGGGCTATGTGCTGGGAGCCAGCGGCAAGCGCTATATTCTGGTCAGCTTCGTCAACGACGATCGCTCCGCGGCCGTGCGCGCCTTCGACGACGCTCTGGTTGCCTGGCTGGCGGCCCGCTAGCCTTCGCTCATCAATCTTATATAAGGTCTTTGTCAAGGAAGTACCATGCCCATACATGAAATCCGCCATCCGCTCATACGCCACAAGCTGGGCCTGATGCGCCGAGCCGACCTGAGCACCAAGAATTTCCGCGAGATGGCGCAGGAAATCGCCGCCTTGCTCACTTACGAAGCGTCGAAAGATCTGCCCCTGGAGCCGTCCAGCATCGAAGGCTGGTCCGGGCCCCTGAACGTCGAAAAGCTGGCGGGAAAGAAGGTGACCGTGGTCCCGATATTGCGGGCCGGCATCGGCATGCTGGACGGCGTCCTCAGCCTGATACCCGGCGCCAAGGTCAGCGCCGTGGGCATCGCGCGCAACGAGGAAACCCTGGAAGCCCAGACGTATCTCGAGCGCCTCGTGGGCCAGCTGGATCAGCGCCTGGCCCTGATCGTCGATCCCATGCTGGCCACGGGTGGCTCCATGGTGGCCACCATAGACCTGCTGAAGAAGGCCGGTTGCCGGAACATCCGCGCACTGGTGCTGGTCGCGGCGCCCGAAGGCATCGATGCCGTCGAAAGACACCATCCGGACGTGCATATCTACACGGCGTCGATAGACAGCCACCTGAACGAGGACGGTTACATCATTCCTGGCCTGGGCGATGCCGGCGACCGTATTTTCGGCACGCGGCAAAAAGTCCTCTGATGCGCATGCGTGGGTGACTGCCGGGGCCGAGCGCCGCTGTAACCGTCGTACATGAATTCTAACGTTTCATCGTTAAAAGCCGGGAGCACCGCGTGCAAATAAGGTAGTATGAAAGTTCGGCATATTACTCAGGCGTTGTCTATGCGTTGTCCACGGTGGTGTTGGGGTCTCGCGGGTTTGATGCTGGGTCTGGCGGGAAGCCCGGCCCTGGCAGGCCTGTGCCAGGCGCCTTTCATGCACAACGGCGGCCAGGCGCAGCTGAGCGGCTCGGGCGGCATGCAGCTCGGCGCGGATCTGGCTTTTTCCGAAGTCCGCAAGCAGGGCAGCGATTGCGAAGCCCGGGTGCAGGGCACGGCCACCTTCGGCCTGATGGGCCTGCCGCCCGGCAAGTCTTCGGTGGATTACTGGATGGCGGTCAGGAACGGCCAGGCCACTTTCGAGCGGCGCGACGCCCAGGGCAAGCGCGAACCGGTGAACGGCAAATTCGATTTGCGCATGCTGGGGCTGTTTGCCTACGGCGAGCCCATCACGCGGGCCGGCCAGACGTTTCCCGCTTTGCGCTTCCAGATCAATCTTGACAAGAAGGCCGTCCAGACGCAGCCTATCGTTGTCCATACCGGGCAGAAAACCGTGGGCGAACGCCAGGCCATGCAAACCGCGGCGGGCGAACAATCGTGCTGGCCGGTGCGCTATACGCGCCGCACGGAACCGACCCAGGCCTCGTTCAACGGCCTGGTGCTGCCGGTGCCCGGCATGACGTCGTCGGTCACCGACTGGTTCTGCCCCGACGTGCATATGGTGATGAAGCAGGAAAGTGTTCAAAGCGGCGTCGAGTCGCTGGTCGAGGTCACCCGGCTCGAGTAGCCGTGAGTCGATCTCGGGTTGTAGTTGTACCGTTGTATTGTGTTAACCGACTCTCGATTTAGGAGCTGATCATGGCGACAAAGAAAAGTGTTCAAGCAAGCGAAGAGGAATTCATCGACAGCGTCAAGGAAAGCCTGGACGATGCCGAGAAGCTGCTGCGCGAGGCGGCTGAGGCAACGGGCGACAAGGCCGCCGAATTGCGCGAAAGCGCGATGCGTTCGCTCAAGCGCACGCGCGAAGCGCTGTACGATACACAAGACGCCTTGCTGGAGCGCGGGCGCCGGGCGGCGCGGGCCACCGACGACTATGTTCACGACAATCCCTGGCAGGCCATCGGGATGGCGGGCCTGGCCGGGGTGCTGATCGGCGCACTGATCTGCCGCCGCTAGGTGGCGACGCTGCAGACTCATCCACTGTAAAAAGGGCGAACCATGGCGCTTCGACAATCGGTAGGCGACCTGGCCTGCACTTTGCTTTCCATCGTGCGCACCCGCCTCGAGCTGTTTTCGCTCGAGGCCTCCGAGCAGAAGGCGAATCTCATCGCCATTCTGGGCTTGGCCTTCGGGGCGCTGTTGTTCTTGACCCTGGCCGCCTTGGTGTTTTCGATCGCGGTGGCGCTGTATTTCTGGCCGACGGACCAGCGCTATCTGGCGCTGGGCTTCCTGGCCTTGCTGTACGCCGTGCTGGGGCTTGGCCTTTTCTGGGCCGTGCGGCGCAAGCTGCTGTTTTCCCCCATGCCTTTTTCGGCCACCGTTGACGAATTGCGCCGCGACCTGATGCTGGTGGAGCGCCTGCGCGACCCTCCGCATTCCGATTGGCCTGCCAACAAGGACTTGCCATGAAGCCAACTTCGCCGGCCAAGGAACGCGCCCTGAAAATCGAGCTCTTGCGCGCCCGCGCCGCGCTGGAGCGGCAAAGCATGGCGCGAAGCGTCCAGAACCTGGGCGTGGCCTTCACCCCGCGCGGGCTGCTGCGCAGCGTTTTCCCCCGAGCCTCGAGCAAGTCCCCCAGCGACTGGATATTCCAGGCCCTGACGCTGACGCGCCGCTATCCGCTGCTTGCGTCCAGTGTGTCGGCCGTATTGGGCGGGGTCGGCAAGCGCCGGCGCTGGTGGCGCATCGGGGCAGGCCTGCTGCTCAGCTGGCAGGTGGCCCGCATGAGCCGCAAGGACGACTGACGCCGCGGGGCGAACCCTTGCGGCGGCAGCCGTGCCGGCCTCTTACAAGCCCAGTTCGCTCCAGATGGCGTCTACGCGCGTCTTGACGGAGGCGTCCATTTCTATGGGCGTACCCCATTCGCGCTGGGTTTCGCCCGGCCATTTGTTTGTGGCATCCAGGCCCATTTTCCCGCCCAGGCCCGAAACCGGCGAAGCGAAGTCCAGGTAGTCGATGGGTGTATTCTCGACCAGGACCGTGTCGCGGACCGGATCCATGCGCGTGGTCATGGCCCATACGACTTCCTTCCAGTTCCGGACATCCACGTCGTGGTCGACCACGATGATGAACTTGGTGTACATGAACTGGCGCAATACGCTCCATAGCCCGAACATCACGCGCTTCGCATGGCCCGGGTACTGCTTGCGCATGGAGACCACCGCCAGGCGATAGCTGCAACCTTCGGGCGGCAGGTAGAAATCCACGATCTCGGGCAATTGCCGTTTCAGCAGCGGCACGAAGACTTCGTTGAGTGCCACGCCCAGGACGGCGGGCTCGTCGGGCGGCTTGCCGGTGTAGGTGCTATGGTAGATGGGATCGCGACGCATGGTGATGCGCTCGACGGTAAAGACCGGAAACCAGTCCTGTTCGTTGTAATAGCCGGTATGGTCCCCATAGGGGCCCTCCAGCGCCATTTCATACCCGGTATCCTCGGGCGCGGCGACACCTTCGGGCGGCACGGACCGCATGGCTCGGCTGTCCGACGAGGGCAGTATGTGGCCTTCCAGGACGATCTCGGCAAAGGCCGGCACGGACAGGTCGCTGCCCAGCGCCTTGGTCACTTCAGTGCGCGAGCCGCGCAGCAAGCCCGCGAACTGATATTCGGACAGGCTGTCGGGAACCGGCGTGACCGCGCCCAGTATGGTTGCGGGGTCGGCGCCCAGCGCCACGGCGATGGGGAAGGGCTTGCCCGGATGGGCCAGCGCATGGTCCCGGAAATCCAGGGCGCCGCCGCGATGCGACAGCCAGCGCATGATGAGCTTGTTGCGGCCGATCAGTTGCTGACGGTAGATGCCCAGGTTCTGCCGCTTGGCATTCGGCCCGCGCGTGATCACCAGGCCCCAGGTCAGCAGGGGGGCGACGTCGCCCGGCCAGCAGCGTTGCAGCGGAATCCGGTTCAGGTCCACGTCATCGCCTTCCAGCACGACGTCCTGGCAGGCCGCGCCCTTGACGGTCTTGGGGCTCATGTCCCACAGCGCGGCCTTGAGCATGGAGACCGTCGCCAGGGCATCGCGCAAGCCGCGCGGCGGCTCGGGTTCGCGCAAGGACGCGAGCAGTTCGCCCGTCTGGCGCAGTGCGCCGACTTCTTCCGCCCCCATGCCCCAGGCCACGCGCCGCGGCGTACCGAACAGATTGGTCAGCACCGGCATCTGCACCGGCTGGCCATTGTGCAGGGCGTTCTCGAAAAGCAGGGCGGGGCCTTCGGCGCGCAGCACGCGGTCGCTGATCTCGGTCATTTCCAGATCGGTGCTGACGGGGTGCGTCACGCGCTTCAGTTCGCCTTTGGCTTCGAGCTGGGCGATAAAGTCTCTTAAATCACGGTATTTCACAGAATCAGGCCATCAGGTTACTGTCGGATTACATTTCCGGGCAGAGAAGGTTAACATCGACCTTCTTTATTTTATTGGGAAGGGGTGCAATGGCGGTCATGGGTTCCGAAAGCGTCATGGGTCGCTCCATGCGCACAGCCGGTTACCAGGTCAGCGAGTTCGTGCACGTCTGTGCAATATACCTGGGTATCGCCGTGCTGGTCACGGTGGTGCTGAGCGTGGCCGTGCCTTCGCTGCGCGAGCAGGCGCGGCAAATCCATGAGGCGCTGATCATCGCCCTGCGCCCCGACGACTTCAAGCAGGACATGCTGGCCTCGTTCGCCGGCGGCGCTTTGGCGGACGGCGATACCGTCCAGGACGTCCCCGCCGATGCCGTGGCGTCGGGCGCGGCAAGCCTGATCAGCTTCAGCCGCGCGCTGAAGGCGTCCCAAGCGGGGCGGCATGCGGCGGGACTGACCAATAGCCAGGCCCAGGCGCTGCGCAGCTATATCGCCCGGAAATACAAGATTGCCCATAGCGTGGCCGGCGCTCTGGTCAACACGGCGTTTGTCGTGGGCAAGGAAAAGGCGCTGGATCCGCAGCTGATCCTGGCGGTCATTGCCATCGAATCGCGCTACAACCCTTATGCGGAAAGCCATGTGGGCGCCCAGGGCCTGATGCAGGTGATGACCAGTGTCCATAAAGACAAATTCGAGGCGTTCAGCGACGGGGCCATGGCCGCCCTGAATCCCATTGCGAACATGCGCGTCGGCGTCCAGATACTGTACGACTGCATAAAGCGGCGCGGGTCGATAGAGGGCGGCCTGGCCTGTTATGTGGGCGCCACCGGCCCCACCGACGGCGGCTATGGCGCCAAGGTCATCGCCGAATGGCGGCGCATCGCCCTGGCTTCGGGCATTCCCGTGCGGCGCTAGGGTGCTGTTTGCCCGCCAGGCATCCGGGCGCGCAGCAGCGCATCGGAGCCCGGTTTTCCGGCTGCGCCGCTGGAATCAGGCCAGAAAGCGCTCGATGCGGCTTATGGCCTCTTTGAGGCGATCCAGCCCCGTGGCATAGGAAAAACGCATGCTGTGCGCCGCATGCGCCGGTCCGAAATCCAGGCCCGGCACGGCCGCCACCCCCGCTTCATGCAGCAGCCTGTGCGAAAAATCGCTGCTGTCCTGGCTGTGCGCGCGGATGTCGGCATAGATATAGAACGCGCCGTCGGGTGCGACCGGAACGTGCAGGCCCAGGCGCTCGAATTCGGGCAAAAGGTAGTCGCGCCTTTCCTTGAACGACAGGCGCCGGTTTTCATAGATGCGCATGACTTCGGGCTCGAAGCAGGTCAATGCCGCGTGCTGGGCCAGGGCGGGCGCGCAGATCGCCAGGCTGGCCGCCAGTTTCTCGACCGCCGCAATCATGTGTTCAGGGACGATCAGCCAGCCCAGGCGCCAGCCCGTCATGTGGAAATACTTGGAGAAGCTGTTGATGACGACGATGTTGTCGTCCAGCGTCAGCGCGCTTTGGGGCGCGTCGCCATAGTAGAGGCCCAGGTAGATTTCATCCATGATGATGAAGCCGTCGCGCTGCCGGACTTCCTCGATCAGCGCCTTCAGATCTTCCCGGGCGATGGTCGTGCCGGTGGGGTTGCTGGGCGAGGCGATCAGCACGCCGCGGGTGGCCGGGCCCCAATGCTTGCGTATGTCCTCGGCTCCAAGCTGGAAGCGCTGTTCGGCCGAGCAGGGGATCAATCGGGGTATGCCGCCCGATCCGGTAATGAAGTTCTGGTTGGCGGGATAAGAGGGATCCGGCATGAGGATTTCATCGCCGGGGTTGATCAAGGCCATGCCGGCCAGCAGCAGCGCCCCCGAGGCGCCCGAGGTGACGATCACCCTTGCGGGGTCGACGGTCGCGCCGAACTGCTGCGCATAGTAATGGGCAATCGCGTCGCGCAGCGTGCCGATGCCGGCCGGCGGCGTGTAGCCGCTCAGCCCTGCCTGGGCGGCGCGATTCAGGGTTTCGATGACTTGGGCGGGAGCCGTAAAATCGGGTTCTCCTATTCCCAGGCTGATGATGTCGCGACCCTGCGCATTCAGGGCGCTGGCCTGCTTGAACAGCTCCACAGCGTAGAATGGCATCACTTGTTCGGTACGCTTGGCAAGTCGGGGCATAAGGCGAAAATCTCGGGCAAAAGCACGATTGTAATGGGTGGGCCTCTCCACGGTCTTTTATTTGAAACAGGTACAAAGGAATCCAGACATGCAGTCCTCGTCCCGCCGCGCTTTCCTGACCGGGCGACGCGCTTCCCAGACTCCTTGGGACGCTTTTTGCCAGCGTCTCCGCAATGCGGTCTCCGGTACGTTTTTCGAGTTCGACAAGGGCGATGGCCCCGGCCGCGCCCGGCTGGTGCCCAAGCAGGCCTCCGATGTGCACAAGGCCCGGGCCTTGTGCGCCGAATACCAGGTGGTGCTGGCGCTGGATGGGGTGCCGCATTCCGCCCGGCTGGATGAGCGGCCGGTATTGTGGGTCGAACCGGGGCGCGATCTGGGCAATTGCCAGCGGCTGGAGCCGGGAAGCAGCAAGTGGTTCGTCCAGCCGGGCTGCCTGCTGGGTGAGCTCGAGGCGGCGGGCCTGGCCCAGTTTGCCGACCTGCCCTGCCACATCACCGTGGCGGCGTGGCTGGCCGACCGCAGCCTGTGCGATTGGCCGGCGGGCCAGACCGCCCGGTCCGGGGTGGCTCATGCGTCCGTCATGCTGGCCGACGGCTCCAGTGTCAGCCTCGGGCCATTTGGCGAAAGCAACAAGAAGCCGCTGCAGGGAACTCGCCTGCAGCGGCTGGTTCCCTCTCTATTTCAACTGGCCGCCGGCGCCGATGCCCAGGCTTGCGCACGCAACCGCCTGTGGCCGGCGCGCTATCGCCTTGATGCGCTGCTGCCCGCGGCCGGACAAACCGTCAACCTGGCGCACCTGCTGCTGGGCCATGGGGGCGACCTGGGCTGGGTGGAGTGGGTGGTCATCGACGAGCAGTTGGCCCAGCCCGGCTCTGAACCGGCCTACGCCGACCGCTACGCGTCCGGCCGGGCGGCCGCATGCGATCTTGCGGCGCAGGCGGGCGATCTGGATACCCAGGTCAAGGCGTTTTTCGACCCCTCCGATCTTTTTCCCTATCCGGGCCAGGACATATAAAAAGCGGCGCGGCCCCGGCGCGCTTTCATGTTCCAAACTGTGGCAAGGGACTAGAATGAGCGTCTATTTAATTTCACACACTCGAGTCCATCATGGAAGAAACGCTTCGCAAAGCCGCCCTGGAATACCACGAGCACGGCCGCCCCGGGAAAATATCCGTCACGCCGACCAAGCAATTGTCCAATCAACGCGATCTGGCCCTGGCTTATTCCCCCGGCGTGGCGGCCGCTTGCGAAGAAATCGTCACCAATGAGCAAAACGCCTTCCGCTACACGGGGCGCGGGAACCTGGTGGGTGTGATCACGAACGGCACGGCGGTGCTGGGGCTGGGCAACATCGGTCCGCTGGCCTCCAAGCCGGTCATGGAAGGCAAGGCGGTGCTGTTCAAGAAGTTCGCCGGCATCGATGTCTTCGACATCGAGATCAAT